>Ga0196963_10000097_pt1 | contig 102790 bp, 117 predicted proteins | sample S1_5metaG_FD_148600 | JGI IMG/M metagenome (GOLD analysis project Ga0196963, IMG submission 148600) | Soil microbial communities from Anza Borrego desert, Southern California, United States - S1_5 | ecosystem: Environmental > Terrestrial > Soil > Desert | place: USA: California | collected... | reverse complement strand
ATTCCTGTTGGTGAGGATTTTACAGGAAACGTGGGAGACGACTATACCGAATATTTTGGAGTGACTAAGTACGAATATCCCATCTCCCAATCAATGAATGGGGACATGGAATCGCCCATCGCTCAGTACAAATTTCCCAGTCCAGAGAATTTAAAAAGATATCGGGATATCTTTATTGATGGTGAAGAAGTGGTAGTGACGGAGAAACTGCACGGTACTAACTTTACTGTCATGGTAGATGCTGAGGGAACACCGCATATAGGAAGCCATAACTATTTCTGGAAGAATAATAGCAACAATAAGGCTCTGGTTTATGTGAGGGTATACAATGAAAACCCCAACTTACATAATCTACCGTCTAATACACAAGTGTTTGGTGAAATATATGGCGTTCAGGATATTAAATATGGTTTAAAGAACGGAAAGATTGATTTTGCTTTATTTGCTGTAAAGAGAGATGGAAAGTTTTTAAATTATGATGAGTTTGTGAAATTCTGTGAAGATTTTTCATTACCACGAGTTCCACTACTTTTTCATGGTTCTTATAGTTGGGAGATTGTTTCACAGTTTAACAATGCTGATAGCGTACTGAGCAGCGATTGCATGATGGAAGGTATTGTAGTTCAACCTGTGATTGAGAGAACAGATTTAGAAGTTGGACGGGTAGTGCTGAAGTTAATAAGTGATCGTTACTTACTTCGGAAAGGCGGAACTGAGCTACACTAATCAAAGATTTTATTGAAGCTCCATGCAATAAGTTGGGGCTTCTTTTATATTATGGAAATTTATTTTAAATGCTTGATACACAAAAAATACGACTCCAGGATTATTTAGAAAAGCTTCGTCAAGAGGCGCTAGCCATGAACGAGGTTGAGTTCACGGTAGCAGTTGTTGATATTGCTGAACAGATGTGGGAAAGACTTAATAGGGAGGTGGTTATTACTCCAGGAAAACATTTAACCATCCCAAATACTTGCCCTGGCAGCAACGATAATATTATGTATACATGGTTTCAAAAGGGACATTATCTAGAATGTGAAGTTTTTGGTGATGGGAATGTGGAATTTTTCTATCGCAACTTCAAAGACAAACAAGTTTGGGGTGAGGATACAACTTTTGATAAAGATTTTTCAATCGATATTGTAGATAAAATTTTATATTTTGTTCAGTAATTAAGTAAAGGCTAAAAAGCATCCAAACTATAATTGACCACCTAAATCAATTATGAATGCTTGAAATAAACCAAATATACCTAGGGGATTGCTTAGAGGTGATGAGGGATATACCAGATGGATCGATTGACATGATTTTATGTGATCCACCTTATGGAACGACAGCCTGTAAATGGGATTCGATTATTCCTTTAGAACCGATGTGGGAGCAACTGAAGCGGGTTATTAAGCCAAATGGGGCTATTGTTTTAACTGCTGCTCAACCTTTTACTACAAATTTAATATCTAGCAATATGAAAATGTTTAGATATACATGGATCTGGGACAAGGATTATTCAACGGGGTTTGCAAATGCTAATAGAATGCCACTTAAAGGTTTTGAAGATGTTTTAGTTTTTTACAAATGTTTACCAATATACAACCCACAAGGGTTGAAGGAAATAAAACCAAAAAGTAGAGTTAGGAAAATGGGGTCGGCTGGTGAAGTTATGGGTGATCATGGGAACAATACACTATGTCAAAAAGAATATATTACAAAATTTACAAATTATCCAAATTCCTGTATAAAAACAAAAAAAGAAAAATGCTTTCACCCCACGGGTAAACCAATCTCATTATTTGAATATTTAATCAAAACCTACACCAATGACGGCGAAACAGTTCTAGACTTTACCATTGGTTCTGGTACAACGGCGATCGCAGCAATTAACACCAACCGTAACTACATTGGCATTGAGAAAGACAAAAATTATTACCAGATAGCTCAAGAGAGAATTAGTAACCACATCAAACTAATATAGAACCATTCTATTGTTGTCAATTTGTAATCTATGTTATTCAAACAGTTTGTAACTACAAAAGCGCTCGAATCTAAACTCCCGTTCGATCTAGATTTTGAAATTAGCCCAGACTTTGGAGACTGCTCTAAAGAGAAGGTAGCTGGTTACGAGATTCCTAAATTCAATGAGCTTCTCTCCCGCGAGGTCTGGTGGTTCGAGCTTTTAGGCTCCCAGCTTGGGAATCGCCGTCAGGAGCTACAAATCAACCTCACCTTACTCGCACAGGAGTTAAAGAGTAAGTGTGGCGTAGAGAGGCTTTCAGATGCCATGTCGCTATTGTTTGGCAGCATCCCAGAAGAAAATAAGAATAAAAAACAGCTTCAGAGTGTTTTAGATTCTCCTGAATATGAAAACTTTTTGCTAAACCATACCCAAGAGTTACAGAAAATTGGGGAAATGGCAAAGCTTATTGATGATGATATTACAATCAATTGGTTGAAAGTGTCATTTTTTATGGTTAGTCGATACGATGGGGAATGGACGCTAGGTAAAACAGCAGCAATGCCTACCAGTCGTATTAACGAACTTGTGAAATATATTGAGCTAGAAGCTAATGGTGGGAAGTTACCAGAAGCTCCAGCGATCGCTCCAACCGCAGAGGATGAGGAAGACGCGGGAAAATAGTTGCCTCTTTGAAAAGCCAGAAGATTATCCCTAGTGATTGGGGAAAGGTCTTCTGGCTGGTTCAAGAGGGTAAACTGACAGATGATAGATTTAATTATAAGAAATTTGCTAAACAGCCTGTATGGTTAATCAAACAGGCTGTTAATACTGTTCAACAAAGTAGGAACTTAGACCAATTAACTCTGGCTCGGTTTTTCCAAACTTTTATTAATTCAAAACAAGATCCTAAGAAATCTAAGCCGCTCAAAGATGAGGCGGTTCTTTTGCCGCACCCTCATGTGTGGATGCAGTCAATGCAGGAGAGAAAACTCCATATTTCCCGCTATACTGCCTTATCTATTCTTGAACATTACGATTGGCTAGATAGTGGCTATAAAGCTATGATTGATGAGCATTTAGATGAAATTGTAGATATTGCCAGAAATTGATATAATATAGTTAGATAAACATCCGAAAAGTTGCACAATACAAATGAAACTTTTTAAAAAAATTAAACACTTTTTTAAACTTGCGCCAACATCAAATCGTATTGCTATTAAAAAAATTGAAGATTTGACTTCCAAGTTAAAAAATTTACCATTTGTTGAAAGAGTTAAACTCGTTTATAATATTCCTGATGATTTACATGAAATTGATTTTCACTTATTCATCTCTAATGAAGTCAATGAACCTGATACTCTTTGGGAACTAGCTGAATGGATAGCTATGCAGTGTCATAGAGAGTTGAGACAAATAACGGGTGAAAAGTGGTATTTTCATACTGATGTGATTTTACAATCAAATGTTGGTGATGAAGAACCCAGTGGTGTTCTATGCGGTTCGCTAAAACCAGATGGTATGACACCCCAAGAGCGTTATGAGTGGTTTAAGAATAGAAAATATTACAAAACAAGGGAGAAATTACCAAAAGATAAAGATGTGCTGAAAGATTGACTCAACTCTCTAAACCCCTAAAATACGTTATTTTAACTATTTTAGAACCAATCAAACTGTATAAGATACTATCAGGTTATACAGATGGCGGTTACTTTAGAAAGTTTAATTTTAGAGCTTAAAGCGGAAGATAACGCATCAAAAGTAATTGATGCTGCTTTAAGTCGTGCCAAACAACAAACAGCACTTATCGAAAAAACATTAAACCGACTAAATAGCTTAAAAGTCACCACGAAAGTAGATGACAGCCGATTAACAGATCTCAATAAACATTTAGAATCAAAGCGCAAGCACACTCGTTCAATCCAACAAGAGTGGAACATCTCACCATTAGCAGTACGGGTTAACGATGCTGAGTTAGTTCGCTTGAAGCAGTCGCTTAAAGAAGTGCGATCGCTTAATGGGATGAGTGTAAGTGTTAGGACTACCCAGACGGCTGTTCAGAAGAACCAAGAAAGAGCTAACTATGCTACCGTCACCGCATTATACAAAATACTAAATGTAATTGATGAACTTCCACATCTAATTAAGGAAAATACCAGAGAGACTAAGCCAGCAAGAGGTTTAAGAGCTTTAGTTAATAATGCAGCATCTGGTGTAGTACAAGGGGCTGGTCATTCTATTGGTAGCAGAGTTGGTAACGGTGTTGCTAAAACCATTGGTATTGATTTTGAGCAACACGGTAGAATTTTAGGATTAGACTTAAAGAATAAGATTAAGCGTTTCCAGGTTATTTTAGATTCAGCATTTGTAAATTTATTTAATTTCCCCAAAGGTACTAAAACTGCGGCTAATCTAGCTAAAAAGAATATTGATGCTTTTTATAATAACTTTACCGATCCTACCTTCTTTGCTGAACTAGAAGACTACATGGTGGCGAGGGCGCAGGTTAATTTACCCAACGCTCCTAAAAGTGAAATAGAAAAGATTGTAGCTGATAGCTTACAGAAGATTAGAAATAGGTTTGAGAGCGTAATTGAGGAAGATACTGCTAGAGCGTTAGGTGCAACCCTCAAAATGGCGGCACAACCGCTAAGAATTAGAAAGCGGGTACAATTAGGAGAATCTGCGGGAATTTCTCAAAAGCAAGCGAAAATTCATCAAAATTATTACGAGAAAAACCGTAAGGAGATTGAACAAGCTGAAGGAATCGGTATTTTTGTGGGTGGTACTGCACCAGCCCAATCAAAGCGGGGTGCGCCAGCAACAGAAACTACAGGCACGATGGGTGCTGGATTTAAAGCCTTATTCCCCAACGCCTTTATGGATACTGTTGAACCTCGTACTACAGTATCGGTAGAAGATTTAGAACAAGGGGTTTTTAATAAGGTGGTAAGAGAACAATTATTACCTTGGATTAAAGAAAACCAAGAAGCATTAAAGGAAACTTTTGGCGTTGAAAAAGTTGATGCTGTAATTGGTAATTTAGCCAATCCCCACCCGATAGAAGGGGTATTGAGGCAGCACGAGAAAGGTTATAGCGAAGATGCTATTAAAATGGCGTCTAAAGCTATGGGTGCGGCTCAAGCTTTCCCAGATAAAGATATTTTACTAGGCGGTGCTTCTGGTGGTGGATTTATTGTTGAAGAAGCTGTAGCCATACTCAATCAAATGGCTAAAACCTACCCACACCTTAAGAAAGCGTTGAGTAGAGTTAAAGCAATTGCGATTGGAACACCAATGGCAGGATTAACGGCAACGTCGAAACAAAGCAAGGATGACCCAGTACAGTTTAAAGCTTACATGGGCAACATTGATAATGTAGGTAAGGGTTTTTATGGTAAAGGTTTATATGATGGCAAAATAGATCCTAATTCTAAGGAATATCAAAATTTAGAAAGAGAGCCTGGTTTACCTGCTGGGGCGTTGTTTCCTTCTGGTCAGCAAACTATATTGCCTGATTGGGGATATGAACACAAAGTAGGGGAGATGATAGGGGATTTGGGGAAGCCTATTTCAGATTTTTTAATACAGGTTTCCCAATTCTTAAAGGGTCAAGAGATTGATGGTGCTGATAGTTCAAAATTAGTTGAAATATTCAATAATATATCAGAACTAGATCCCACAGTTGAAATTAATGAATATATTCAATCTGTTGAAGACATATTTTCTAATATTGAGGAAGTTAATAAAAATATTGGTGAACAAATAGATACATCGGGTTTATCTGATGTTATCAAACAATTAAGTAAATTTAAAAATGCTAAGTTAAATGATGCTGAAGCTAAAGGAATAAAAGAAGACTTACCCAAAGTCAAACAGATACTACAAGGAAAAATAACACAGGGTTTGGGTTTAAGTGGTTTGCCTGGTTTGGGTTCTCGAAAGTCTAATTTTATGGCTCATAAGAATACCGAATTAGTGCCACTATTAAATAGCATTGTTAATGAAATTGCAAAAATGAAAGGCGAGAAGCCCGTCTTTCCTGAAAATGTTTTAGATATTATTGATCCTAATTTAGAAAGCCTTGAAAAATTAGAAAGCACATTGGAAAAATCGGCTGCTGATATTAACTTACCTGTTGGCGATTTTGGCAGTTTGGTGCAACTTTGGAAAGATAAAGAGGTTCCAGTCAGAGAATACAAAGATGAGATGAAGCCTGTTTGGGAAGCTTTCTTAGAAGAGGTTCGCAAATATGAAGAAATGTCGGGTGAACAATATATTGATGATAAGGGAAAACTTAATTCTGGTTCTTTCTTGTGGGATGCTGCCAATATACCCACAGTAGGTCAACAACCCACCTATGGCGAAATGCGTGGTAAACACTCTCAAAAAACTTATACAACTGACACTGATAAACAGAAAGAAAAAGCATTATTGGCTTTTTTCCAGATGTATGAAAAAGAGGTTGAAATATTTAAACGTGATTTTATTAAACCGCTCATTGAAGCCAAAAAGCTAATTGCCGAGGGTAAAACCGAAGAAGGAAATGCTAAGTTTCAAGAAGTTCTAAAAAATAATCCATTTTCAAAACTAAAAGACTTATCTAAAAAAACTAAGGATCTTAATCCCTATGTTAAAAGAAAGGGCATTCAAGGTAATTTGACTGATGCTCAAAAGCTTAGTCAGTTTCTAGATAAATTTATTGACACTATTATTAAATATGAGGCTTCAGGAAGAACTGACACGGTAGCTTTTGATGAGTTAGCTCAGTCAGGCTTAGGAATTAATCAAGACCTAGACAAGGCGATTATGCAAGCTCTGGGTTCTCCCATTACCATGCCTGAAAGCGTTAATCCTGTAGAATTACAAAATAGCTTAGTCGATGATGCTGGTATAGAAGAATATATTGCGTTGATGAACGAAGCCTTTAAGTTAAAAGAGGATCTTCAGCAATCAGAGAAAACAATTAATGTTAGCATTCCTGAAACACCAGACTTAAGTAAAATTTCTGAAGAAATTGTCACATCTTTTACTCAAATAGAAACCACTATTTCTGAAAGACTAGCTAAAGCTCAAAAACAGTTAGACGTTGTTAACAGTTTGTTAAGTTTTGTTCCTGGTGACTCTGGAGAAGTTGATGCCAGTAGCCAAATAACAAGCTTGGATCAATTTGGGTTTAAGCAAGCTGGACAAATAGCTGGGAAAGTCGCAGGTGGCGGTGCTGTGGCTTTGCAAAAGGGAACTAATGTTGCTGTAGGTGCGCTTCTACCAGCCGTAAAGGGTTTATATGGTGTGGTAAAAGGAGTAGAAAATATCACCCTGGCTATGCTTCCTGGTGGGAGAATGGCTAAAGGGCTACTACAACAGACTGCCGTTCCTGCTGCGGCATTTGGTGCAGCTACTCATTTTGTTCCTGGTGGTGGGATGTTAGCTGAAGGGGCAACTCATTTAGCTCAAGGTGCGTTAAATCCTCTTTTGGCTGGAGCAGGTCAAGAATTAGCATTAAGCATTGGTGGGGCTATACAGGGTAGTTTAGAGATGGTTCCACTAGTGGGACATCAACTCGGCACAGCTATCACACAGGGGCTTACAAGTAGCTTGGGAGCAGCTTCAGGTGCAGCCGCAGAGATTGGAGGGAGTGCTGCTGTTGCCATCGGTGGGGGTAAGGCTTTACTAGGCGCTGGAGGACAAGCAGCTAAAGCTGTGTTGAATCCATCTAATCAAAAAGAAATTCAAGCGTTACCACAATCAACTAGAGCTATTGAAGCGAAAACGGAAGAATCTTTAACTAGAGCTTTGAAGGCGGCAAGAGGCGTAATTGCTGCCAGTAAGGAGTTGAAGCAAATTAAAGGGTCTGGGGGAGACAAAGCTAAAGCTCTAGCTGCCACGATTGTTGATAATGTGGGTAGAGCGATCACTGAGGTTGATTCTGCTATTGCCGCCTTACCTCAAGGGATAGGGAGGATGTCTGGCGAGGGGGCTGAACTAGCAAGTTATAAAGGAGCGTTGGTTCAAGTTGAAAAATCTGCTAACGCATATATGGCAAATAAAGCAGACGAAATTAAAGCTATTGAAGTTTTTGCTAGAAGCCTAGAAGCTGATATTCCCGAACCTACTGTAAGTCGTGCTGGGTTAGTTAGTCAGGGTGTTTCTGCTACTAAATCAATAGCGGGTAACTTCTTCTCTACCCAGAAAGATATAGATCGTGTTCAAAAAACTGATCCAGAAGAAGCTAAGAGGCTAGCTCTGAACATTTTAGCTCAGGCAGAAGATGCGAGAATTGAAATTGAGAGATTAGCTAGTAATTTAAGCAAAAAAGAAAAAACCAAACCTGTTAACAATGCTGTTAAAGATGCTAGAAGTAAGATAACCAGTGCTGAAAAAAAAGCTAAATCAATTGTTGGCAATGTTAATCCCGAAGCTGCCATGGAACAACTGGGTGAATTCGCTGGCGGGGGTTTAAGTCTTGGGTTAAGAGGATCTATTGGGGATTTAAGTAAGGTATCAACGTCACTTGTTAACGCAGTTTTAACAACAGTTAAGACTGGCTTTGAGATAGCCAGCCCATCTAAGAAGATGAGAAGGTTGGGTGGATTTACTGGCGTTGGTTTTGTACTTGGTTTAAAGGATAGCTTGAGTGTCGGTGTTGGTGTTGCTAAGAGAGAGCTATCTAGTTTAACCCAAAGTTTTGATGAGGCGGTAGAGAAGGCTAAATTAGCAGGTAAGCAAATTGCTGCTGCTGGATTAATCACTGGGGGTATTCTTACAGGTGGAATAACAGTACAGCCAGGTTTAGCAGAGCAACCCGCTAATCCCATAATACAGGCACAGAATCAATCTACAAATTCAAATATACTATCAGAACAAACACCAACAATAATAAGCGGTAAAGACTTTGAAAAAGTTAAAGTGGAGGCAATGAAAAAAACTTTTGGAGAGTTTGATAAAACTTTCCGACCTATGGTTTATGGTGTTGGTGCCTTACTTGCTGGTGGTGTTCTACTTATCGTTGGTAATATTATTGATTCTCTAATAACCACTTTAAGAGATGGTGAAGAGGAATCTAAAAAAATAAATATTAATTCTGGGATTTTTAATGAATTAGTTATCAAATTAAAAAATATCAATAAATTACCACAATTGTTAAGTGTTGTAATTGGTGAGTTTTTTAAAAATATTAATAATGGATTGGAGGGTGTTGTCAACAATATTCGGGGTAGATTGACAGCATTTAGAAAGAAAAAAGAATTAGGTACCAGTCCTGTAAATATAATTGATGTTGAAAAAGTACAATCTGAACCTCAGCCTGTTTCGGAGGTTGTTTCTTCAAATTCAGAACAAACAGTTAAAAATGCCACAACCAATGTGGAAAAAGAAGTCGCCGCAACTGTTGAAGCAATTGAAGTTGTTTATGGGGAAATTGTAGAAGCGGTGGCTGAAGTTAGAAAAGGCATACCCCAAAACCTTAATTTACTACCAGCAGGAATATCACCCCTTGCTTTATTACCAGAATCAAAACCACAAGTAGTAGAAGTCAAGCCCATTAGTTTTGATGAGACTTCATTAACGGTTTTTGCAGAGATAGAACAAGCCCAAAAAGAAGTTAAAAAACTACAAGAAGAATACAAAGCTTTAGGAGAAGTAGAAATATCTACGGCTAATATAATAGAACCTTTTGAGGCATTGACAAATCTTGCATATATTACTGAAGGCGCAATAAAAACACAAGAAGAACTTAAAGAATCATTAGAAGGATCAAAAAGTAAAGCTTTAATACCACATCCAGAACTTTTCAACAAACAATCTAGTAATAATACAAACTCTTTTGATCCCAAACGAAAACTAAACGAAATCAGAAAAGAGTTACATTTGCTTGGTGCCGAGTATAAGGCATCAATGGACAAAATAAACAAAAATCCTAATAAGTTTCTTCCAGAAGAAGTTAAAATAGCGATAAACGCTAAAAAACGCATTAGAGAGCTTAGAGAAGAATATGAAAAATTAATTGCTACCCAAAACGAAAGTAATAATCAACAGAATAATACTAATAACAACAATATTGGAGAACCTCCAAAACCAAACAACATACCCGAATACTTAAAACCCAAACCACAATCAAGAGCCTTAATAGTTCGAGATTCGGTTGCTTTAGATGAAGTTAGACCAATTCCAGCATCTATTCCTAAAAATCCACCACTAACTAAGGCAGATTTAGGGAATTTGCCAACAAACTTAAAATTACCTGGAAATAAGGTTTTTGATTTCCTTAATACAATAATATCACCTGAAAACAAAAAAAGAATAGGTGAGATTAGGCAAGAGTTTAATCAATTAAGCCAAGAATATGCAAACCTACTTAATGCTCTTAAGCAAACCCCTGGTGAACTATTCCCTGAGGAATCGGAGGCATTACAAGAATTAGCGGAACGCGTTCAGAATCTTAAATCAGAATATGCGGGATTGTCTCAAGGCGACTACCTGCGCATTCCAGATGTGGCTATCGATAACCTCCCTACAGTACCAGCAGCATTTAAAGCGGTAAGATCTAGTATTGACGATCTTGTTGAAAAAATGCCTTGGTTGAAACAGTTCAAAAATATGTTGGGTGACATTGGAAGAACTGCTTTAATGGTAATGGGGATCAACACGCTAGGTGATGTTTTTGTCAATTTTGGCAAAACAGCTTTTCAAGCAGCCGTTGAAGCTGAACGATTTTCCACAGCGATCGGGTTTGCCACTGGTAAAGATGGTGCTAAAGTTCTAAGCGGATTAGAACAGCAAGCTGATACATTGGGAACGTCCTACAAGGCACTCAGAGAGGGATACAAGACGTTCTCTAGCGCTGTTAGGGGTACTCAGCTAGAACCACAAACTGATGCTATTTTTGAGGGCTTCCAGAAGGGGCTATCGGTTCGTGACGCTAGTATGGAACAACAGAAGAATGCTTTAGTTGCCGTAAGTCAGATGGCTTCTAAAGGGAAAGTGAGCATGGAAGAACTTAACCAGCAGCTATCTGATAGTGGTTTAGCTGGCGCCTCTCATATTGCAGCTAGGGCGCTAGGTGTCACGACAGCAGAGTTATTTAAACTTATTGAAAGCGGTCAAGTGCTATCTCAAGACTTATTACCTAAGATGGCAGCACAACTAGAGCGTGAAAGTGCTGGTGGTTTGGAAGCTGCTGCCAGTAGTTTAGAATCCCAAATCACCAAGCTTGATAATAAATTAACAATATTTAGAGAGAACATGGGCAAACCTACAGCCGTGGTAATGAAGGCTGTCGGGTTCCCAGTAGTAAATAAAGCTTTAGACGTTTTAGGAAAAAATACTGATTTAATTGGTATTGGCTTAACATCTATCGGTTTAGTTGTAGCGTCTAAAGTTATACCCGCATTATGGAACCTAATAATTGAAACAAAACTAGCTGCGGCTGTTTTGAAAGCTTTAGAGCTAGATGGCGTGAATAGCTTTAGAACATTAGGGGCTGCTATAAAAGGTGGGTTACAATCTTTAATTGTGCCTGCTGTAGTTCTTGGTAGTTTATATGCAGTCTTTAAGATCTTTACTGCTGGTTCACAACAAATAAAAGACTTAGAAAACTCAGCAAAAACATTAAACAAAACATTAAAAGAAACTTCAGAAATTGGTAATAATTTTACACTTGGTGATATTGGTGATGGCTTAGGACGGGGATTGCGAAACCTTAATCCTAAGAGATTCTTTGACGTACATGATCTAAATATGGATAAATGGCGACTTGAAGAAACATTTAAAAAATCATCTGAAAATATTGGTATAATTAAACCCAGATTAGAAATGAAGTTTTCTAGCCCAGAATCAAGCCTAGCAGAACTTAAAAAACAACTGGAAAGAACTCAAATTATTAATTCAAAAGCTGGGAAAACTGGAAATATAGAACTATTTAAAGATTCAAGAAAAGAAATTGAGTATTTAAAAGACTTTATTGCAGATCTCGAAACCAATAAAACACCACTGCTCGATAAAGTAGAGGAGAAAGTTCAAGCTATTGAAAATAGGATTAGGGATTTAAAACTTCAGGACACATTAGCTAAAGAACAAGGAGATACCAGCAAATCTACTGCTATTAAAGAAGAAATCGCAGCGCTAACTAAAGAACAAAATATGATTCTTAACGTCACATTTGATGGTGATATAGAATCTTTGAGAAAACAGGTAGAGAATGATAAAGCTTTACTTGAAGGTTTAGATGAATATGCTAAAAATGCCATTCAACTATATCCCGAAAAAACAGCAGAAATACTACAAAATACTGAAAATAATAAGGCGAAGCTAAACAAAAACATAGAATTGGGTGAAGGCTTGATAGCCAAATATGATAATGCTATTAAATCTTTAGATACATCATTCATTAAGTTAGCTAACTCAGTAAAACTGTTCAATGTTTCATTAACTGGTATTAACTTTAAAGCTCAAAGTAAGCAAATACAAGAGCAATTAAAAAATAATAGTCAATACCTATCTGGTGACATCACACAAGGCTCTTTAGATTGGCAAAACCGTAGCAGTGGCATAGATACAGCAAGTGAAAAGTTAAAAGATTATCAAAAACAAATTAATAAGCTTAGAACTGATATGTATTCTGTTGATTATGCTGAAATCAACAGAGTTATGCAGTTACCTGAAATGGGTGGCATGGGTGGGGGCATTTATTCATTATTAAATGAGGCTGACAAAAAAGGTTCTGAAGTAATTAATCAAATTCTAAGCAATAGGGGTGATGACATATCGCCACAAATGAAAGAAGTATTGATTGCTGCTCAGGCTTATGCTAAAGCTAGAGAAGATGCTGTAGGAGCAGAATCGGAAATTAGCAATGCTTTAGTAGATCAGAAAAAAGCAATGGAGGCATTAATAACCACGGCTTTACAGTTAAGAGTAATTGCGCTCAACACTGGCAAAGAGTATATGCAATTTATTAGGGAGTTGCAGACTACTAAAGGTCGCACAGAAATGAAAAAAGAGCAGCTTGGAGATAATGCGCCCACTGAAAAGGATTCTCAAGCTGCTGCTATTCAATATCAAATTAATACTTATCAAAAACAATTACAAGATGTAACAAATTATCAACAAAAATATCTAGAGGCTTTAGCTAATATATCGCCAGAAGCTAGAAATATTTTACAAAACCACATGGGGGGTGTGCGTTTAGAAGATGCTAATCTGGGTGAAGTTAGAAACGCCAAACAGAGGTATGATGCCATAGATGCCAACAAGCCAGATATAGCACCCGAAACTAAAATAGATGTGGAAAAAGCATCTGAAGCCCTCGAAGCTTTCCACCAACTCGATCAACAATCGGCACAGCTAAACGAGAATCTGGTTGATTCTAACTTAGAACTCCAGAAAATGTATGGTACAACTTACCGATTGATGACGGAGTTTGCCAGCCTTAAATCAATGGTTGAAGAAGGCACTTTTAATTTAGATTTGTCACTAGAAGTAGAAAAAGGAAACACTAAGAAAAATGCTTTAAACAGTGTTTATTCGGAACGAGAGTCTCAAATAGCTTTAGCTGAAACAGAAGTTAAAAATTATCAAGAACAAATTGAAAACTTAAAATTCTATAGGGCGGAAAGATTAGCCGTTATCGGTAAGGCTACAGCTGAAGAAAGAGCTATTCTGACAAATATGCTTGGTGTTGCCCCAGAAGAAGCAACTCTAGGACACGTTGCTAGAGCGCAAAATCTCGATGTGGCTGCTTATGCGCCACCGCATTTACAGGGGGGTATACAAGAATTTTTAACAGCTTTGTCTGAGGCTAACAAAGCCCCATTAGCGTTACAGCAAGCAGAAAACGGATTAACCGATGCTCAAGCAGCATTGAAAAAGTTAACTGTTCAAACATTTGAGTTTAGAGATGCTTTGGCTTCCGTTAAAGGATTTATTGAAAGCACCAACTTTGCTATAGATTTAGGAATAGTCGATGCTCAAGTAAGAGTTAAGACAGAGGGGTTAGCTGGCTCATTTACAGAAAGAGATGCTCAAATAGCCACAGCAGACTTAGATATTCAAAATTACGATCAAAAGATAGAAGCACTAAAACTTTATCAGCAAGAGCGGTTAAAACTTATTGGGGCAGCAAGTCAAGAAGAACGAGAGATCCTTACCAAGATGCTTGGCGGTAAAACTCCCGAAGAAGCTACTAGAGATGATGTTCTTAAAGCTCAAAACTTAAATGTTGCTGATTTCGCACCAGAACATTTGTCTGGTAACATACAAGAACTGCTAGGGCACCTCGGAGATGTTCATAAAGCCCCATTGGAGATATCCCAAGCTATATCCTCTAAGTTAGATGCTGAAGCTAACTTTAAGAACCTCACAGAGGGTGTAGAGACATTAAGAGAAGCACTAGCTAATTTAAAATCGTTCATTGAGACTAGTGATTTTAATTTAGATTTATCTAAGAGTTTATCACTTCAAAAACTAAAAGAAAAACAGTTAGCTAGCGGGCTTACCGAGAAGGACATACAAACTAGATCGGCAGAAATAGAAGTAAATGAATATAAAGCAAGAATTGCAGCTTTTGAAAAATATCAACAATCAAGGTATAATGTTCTAGCACAAGCAACGGACGAAGAAAGAGCTATTTTAACAAAAATGCTCGGTGGTGTAGAGCCAGAAAAAGCTACGGCTGGTCAAATTACTAAAGCTCAAAACTTGAATGTTGGTGCATTTGCAAAACCTCACCAAAAAGAAAAAGTTCAAGAATATTTGAATATACTTGGTGATCTTGGTAAAGCTCCTCAGGTTTTAGGGGATTTAAATAACAAGCTTTTGGACTCACAAATTAATCTAAAAGCATTAATTACTAATAGTAAAGAGTTTAGAAACGTAATGGCTAGCTTAAAGGCTGTCATTGATGCTACCAACTTTAAGCTTGATTTATCAAAAGTTTTAAATCAAAACACAATAAAGAATCAACAGCTAAATGGTGGCTTAACGGAAAGAGGTGCACAACTAACTTTAGCCGAGAATGAGGTTGAGGAAAATACCAAACGGCTAGCAGCACTAAAGGCTTATCAAAAAGATAGACGAGATGTAATCATGAATATTGGTAAGGAAGAAAGAAACATTCTTACCAAAATGCTTGGTGGGGTTGCTCCTGAGAATGCAACAGTGGAAGAGGTAATGAAGGCTCAAAACCTTAATATTGCTGACTTTGCACAACCCCACATGAAAGAAAAAATTCAAGAATTATTACCTGTTCTTGGTGATTATGTCAAAGGATCTTTAGATGCAGCACAAGCTCAATCAGCATTAACTGATTCTAAGATAAACCTCAAAAACCTCAATGCCACCATTGAAACATTAAGAGGACTATTAGCCAATCTTAGAGGCTTAATTGAATCTACTAATTTTACAATAGACTTCAGTAAGGCTTCCAAACAGCTTGAAGTTAAGCAAAAACAATTAACTGATGGCATCAGCGAAAAAGATGCCCAACTAGCTTTTGCTAAGAATGATGTTACGGAATATCAGGCAAGACTGAAAGCTTTAGATAGCTATCAAAACGCTAGAAGAAATGTTATTAGTCAGGCTACTGATGAAGAAAGAGCCATCCTCACCGAAATGCTCGGTAAAGAACCAGAAAAAGCAGACATTGGCGATATTACTAAAGCTCAAGGTTTGAATATTGCAGACTTTACAGAACCACATCAAAAAGAAGCTGTTCAAGAACTATTGAATGTTTTAGCAGAATATAATAAAGCTAAAGCCGAAAAACTACAAACAAAGTTGGGACTAGCTGATGCTAAATTTAATTTAAAGAATCTCATCCAAGAGGTACATAATTTAAAAGCTGCACTGGGCGAATTGAGGGGTGCTGTAGAAAGTGGAGACTTTAGCCGAAGCTTAAACAAAACATTAGCTCAAATACCTATCAAACAGGGACAACTCAATAAAACAAAAGGGGAAAAGCAAGCTCAAATTGATACAACAAAATTAGATATTGCTGAAAACCAAAGGAAACTTAAGGATTTAGAAACTTATCAGAAAAAACGCCTAGCTATTATCTTGGGCGCTAACAAAGAAGAACGTAAAATATTAACTAAAATTCTAGGTGGTACAGAGCCAGAAAAAGCGACAGTAGCTCAGATAACTAAGGCTCAGGGATTAGATTTAACCAAAGAAACAACTAATGCAGCACAGCGAGAACGTATTCAAGATATTCTTGCTACAACGGCAGATTATGCCAAAGCACCTCTAGATATTGCTCAAAGTAAAGTTGCAATACTTGACTCTGAAATTAGCCTACAGAATTTAACCTATAAGGTAAACCACTTAAAAGCGGCTCTAGCAGGGTTAAAGGCATTTACCGAAGCCAGCACTTTCAATCTCGATTTCAAAAAGGCTGCGGGACAAGTAGACCTCAAGCAGAAGCAATTAAACAATACAATTGGTGGTAGGGATGCTCAAATCGCATCCGCTCAACAAGAAATTGACGACTACGCCAGAAGAATTAAAGCGCTTGAGAAATATCAAAGTGAAAGAGCAAATATACTTGCTAAAGCTAACAACAAAGAGAAAAACGTTATCAAAACCATGCTTGGTGATGTAGATCCTGAGAATGCCACACTTCAACAGCTTACAAAAGCTCAAGGAATGGATATGGATCAGTTCACTCAAAACGAAACCGAAATAACTAAAGCAAATGCTCAAGAACTACTAACTGTGTTAATTGACCTTAAAAAGAATCCTTTAGAGGCTAAACAATTATTTAGCGGTTTTCTAGATGCTAAATTGAACCTCAAAAACCTGAGAGATGAAACTGTTAAGCTAAAAAATGCATTGGCTGAACTTAAAGGCTCTATGGAGGGGTTGAACTACAGCTTAGATTTATCAACTGTGTTGGCTAAAAATGCAATTAATCTAAATAAACTTAAGAATCTTAATAAAGCATTTGTTGCTGACACCACACAACTCAATTTAACTGGTGTAGATGTAGAGCAAAATAAGCAGAAACTCAAGAATTTAGAGAAGTATCAAGCTGACAGATTAAAAATCCTTCGTGCTGCAAGTAAAGAAGAAAGAGCAGTTTTAAAACAAATGTTGGGTGGAGTGGAACCTGAAAAAGCTACTGTAGCTCAAATAACCAAAGCACAAAATGCTGATACTGGTAATATTAAAGCTTCTGAGAATCTGAAAAGTGCAGCTAATGAACTACTATCCACGCTTAAAGATTATGCTACAGCCCCCTTAGAAATAGCACAAACCCAACAATCACTAATTGATAGTCAGATTCAGTTCCAAGAGCAGTCATACAAGACTCTTAATATTGAAAGCATAGAATCTTTAGCTAAAGGGTTTAAAGACGCTGTACATGGCATCTGGGAGCGCTATGAGCAATTTATTGAAGGGCTGACTGACCAAGTATTAGACTTAGAGCAAGAATTAAAGGATATTAAGGATAAAATCGGTTTCTTAGATATCAAAAATTCTTTGAGAAGCGCTCTGAGTCGTGGTAGTAGCGGTATCATGAAGCAACTTACCGACACTCTAATTGATATTCTTGGAGATGCTGAGGGCGCTGCTGCCAATATGCGATCGACTGAAAAAGAAGAGTTGCAGATTGAACGCTTCCGACGTGACAGCATTCGCCAGATGGAATCAATGCAACGCGACTACAACGAAGCATTAAAAAGCCTCAATAAGGGAATGTCGGACTTAATCAATGAGGTTAAGGGAATAAAAAATGGGGAAATCAAAATCACTGTTGGCTCTGATCCCACAGGTTTAGTTCAAAGTTTAACCAACAGAGCATTACAAGATCCCAACGCCTCACTCCACGGTTTTAGTGGTACATTTGGAAGTCAGCCTCAAAGCTATTCATCCATGATGGTTCCTGGTGCAGGTCAGGCTAGTCAAGGACAGAATATATTAGCGCTCCCCAACTCAAACTTTGTGATGCGGGAAACGGTAGTTAACAATCCAAATTATGCTACAAGCCAGAACCAATACAGGCAGTCGGTACAGGATTTAAACAGCATTCGCGCTCAAATGACGGGTAATGTCGATCAGTCTAAACGGTTAACATCTGAGCTTGGTGGATTACAGCAGCAATTAGAAGGCATTCGCAAGCGTCATGCGGAAATTGCTAAAATTTATAACACAGTTAGACAAAGCAACAACACATTAACACCAGATGACGGTCAGCAGCGCTGGAGAGAGAACGAAATACCAAAACTTCACAAGCAAGAAGCGGATCTAATTGCTCGGAGCAACGCTAAAAGAAACGAACTTCTGCAACTTTCTAATCAGAACGTTCAGCTAGAAAAAACTGCTAAAAACGCTGTAAACCAACAAATTGCAAACGCCCAAAAAGCTAAAACCTTACAAGCACAAGAGAACACATTTAGATCCCAGTTGGATGATGTGAAGAAGCGTTACAGAGAAATCTATGCGATTTACAATGCTAATAAAGCAAAACCAAACCTAACAACGGAGGAAAGAGGACAGCAAAACTGGCGATACAATGAGATGGCTAAACTGAGAAATCAAGAATTAGATCTCGTTGGCAAAGTTAACAGCAAAGTAAATGAAACCCGTAAGTTAGCTAATAATAACGTTCAATTAGCCAAAACTGTAAATGATGCCAATGCTCAAATGATAGCTAACGGTGAGAAAGCTAAACGGTTAACGGCTGAGTTTAATGCCTTTACACCACAGTTAGAAGCTGTTAGAAAGAAAACCAATGAGATTATTACCGTTTACAACTCTATCGATGGCAAAGGAACATTAACACCCAAGCAACAAGGGGAGCAAAAATGGAGACAAGCTGAACTAGCTAGGTTAAAGCAGCAAGAAGCAGATCTAACTGCCCAAGCCAATGCTAGAAGAAGTGAAATCGCTAAATTAACTAACCAAAATATACAATTGAACCAGGTTGGTAGAAATGCCAATACTGTGAGACAAGCTACAGAGCAATCTGTAACTGGTGTTCCAGCAACAATAGCTAAATATATTGTTGAATATATTCCCCCAACCAGCGATGTTAGGCAGCAAGTTTCACAAATGATGGGTAGTATTCCTTGGGAAAGACCGAAACCAGAAACAACCTACCCCACGAACTTAAATGACCAAGGGTTAATTGCACAGAACGTTGCTTTAAAAACCGAAGTAAAAGATGCCAACGTAGAATTTAGAAGCAAGCAAGATGAGGCAACAAAGTTAGACATTCAAAGTAAAATTGATGCTGCTCGTAAACAATTTGAAGAAACCATCAAATCAACTAAACAACGGTTTGAAGATTTACAGCGAGAAATGGAATCTTTAAACTTTGAGTTTAGAGACTTAGGATTTAACGATATTCTTGGTAAACAGCTTTTTGATATCAGAAATGATTTTAGCAATCGTAAAAAGAATATTGAAGACTTCAAAAAAGAAGTTACCGATATGTTAAAAGATGGTACTGCTAGTATCGAAAGTATGGTTGAGAGTATCAACAAAACCAACTTACCCCAAGAATTTAAAGATTTCTTAATTAATGAAGCTAAATCAGTCACAGAAGGTGCTACCGATGCTGTAAAAGCTATAACAAATATTAACAATAAACTTAGTACATTGCCTGAAACACTCGATAGAGCAAGTCAGCAAGCAATAAACTACACCATCCAGAAAGCTAAAGAAGACCAGTATTATAGAACTAACTCAATGGTTGGTACCGCTGGATCAGCATTGTTAGAAGCTCGTGCAGAAAGACCACTAACAACTGGTGTTGAGAGTCGTATATTTAAAGCTCAAGCTGGGGAACTCAGTCAGATGGTGGCTTATCAAGAACAACTGAGAGAAACCAACAATCAGCTTCGAGAGCTTGGATTACAGGGGACAGGGACAGCACAGCAGATTCTAAGTGCAATGGAAGAAGTAAATAATATTAAGTTAGACTCCATTCGTAGCGAGATGACTATTATGGGTCAAGCATTCAGTGATTTTAGAACTGGTGTGGCAAGTAGCCTCTTAAATTCTATTACCAGTTTCGCCAAAGCCGAGAGTTCCATTTTAGAATCTATGCGGAGCTTAGTGGTTGGAATTTTAGAATCAATCGCTGAGATCGCTGCCAAGATTGCGTCTGAAGAAATAATCAAATCATTCTTTGGAATGTTTGGTATGGGTGGCAGGTCATCTGGTGGCGGCGGCGGGTTCCTGGGTGACGTGCTGGGGAGTTTCTTTGCGATCGCTCATGATGGCATGGAGGTTCGGAATTATGCAGATGGTGGGATAGTAGGTGGCAGGGGTTTAGCTCAAGCAATGAAGAAAGAAAGGCTGGCAGGTGGTAAACCTGTTCCCATCGTGGCTAGTATCGGTGAGCAAATTCTTTCTACCAAGAATAATGATGCTCAGTTCTACCGCACACTAAAAGCTAAAGGAACGTGGGATGATATGAAAGCTGGTAAGATAGATAATTTCGCTTACGGTGGCGCTGTAGGGAGAGTGGCAGCCAGTGGAGGGAATGCGCCCAGACAGGAGAGATCAATAGTCGTTCATTCACCAATAACTGTCGTGTCGCCAAAACCCGAATCTTATAGAAAAACCCAAAAACAAATAGCTGCAACCTCCGAATATGAGGCTAGAAGAGCCTACAGTCGATTTAGATAAATGCTATAATCTAAGTATTCCAGCATGGTGTAGTGCGGTCTTATGTGGTGGGGTGATGTCAGGTGTGGTTTGGTTTAATAAGGCAAGGTAAGGAGTGAAAAAGGATCTACAATAAGTTAGATCCTTTTTCTATAAGAAGATGAAAAAATTACTATTCGCTGTTTTGCTATCTTTGGCGATTGTGTCTCCTGCTAGCGCCCAGCGAGTCAGGTTAGTATTAGATAGTGCTAGTTGTAATTCTGCTGCTAGCATCGCGTTTACTCGTTATATTCAAGTATCTGAGAAGGTTGTTGATAATCTGACGGTAGTGGAGAGATTTAAAAATAAGAAAATAACACCACAAGCGAGAAAAACTATTGCAAAAGCATTGTCTGAAGCTATAAATAATTCATATGACGGCATTGTTTATCTTCATTCCGTACCACAATGCAGCAGAAGATATATTGAGGCTCAAGCTAGAATTATGGAGGATTTTCAAAGAATTGAAGATTTGCGAGAATCATATAACTGGTTTTCCACTCCTCGGTAAGATTTATTTTGATCTTTTATGATGTTTTTCTTCTGTCGCCTCTGCCGCAACTCTCTTGCGGGTGGCTCTTTCAGAAGAATTGGGATCTCCTTCAAAGAATGCTCGATCAGACTTTTCAAGCCTTTCAGCTATAGTTTTTGGATTGTTTTCTAAATATTCTTTGCGAAGTTCTTCATATCTAGCTTTTATTTTTGCTTGTTCTTCTGGCGGTAAATTGTTAAAAATATCATTATAGTTTTTAGGCATTTTCTTTACTCCTCATTATTTCAAATCATTTTTAAATTATTAAGAGCAGATCAATTGGTCTGCTCTTATCCAAACCGAACCGGAAATCACCGCACCCAACCCCAGACAACCTTACCCAACCTGAATACTCACTATCATCAGTACAGGCTAGAGTTATCACCTGTAGAGGGAGGTTTTACCCTCCCTTTCGTTGTTCGCCCTACCTAGCATCGCCTCACCGCACCAAACCCCATCAGACCGCACAATACTGGACAGAACCAAAAATCCACTTAATCATCAGCACGGGATTTAGGATTATACCCGTGAAGCAGGAGTTAATTCTCCCGCTTTCATAAAGACCAGACACAACCCGACCTGACACTACCATGCAATATAATACCAAACAGTGCCAAACCTCAAAATCCTCGACTCATCAGCACAGCTTAGGATTATTAGCTGTGAAGCGGGAATTAACCCACTTTCATCCCTTACCCTACCAGACCAAGCACAACCTGAACTAACCGCACCTGACCCAACCTCAGATCACCTTAAAACTCTTGAATCATCAGTACGGGATTAGAGTCATTACCCGCAAAGAGAGGCTATCAACCCCTCTTTCATCACCTTGCCTTAAAAAACCAAACCCCAACGCACTAGACCGCGCCCCACCATGCCGCATTTCACCCTACCGCACCATAAAAACTTTTATCTACGCAGCAACTCTAAATCTGCCAAACTTAGGTCGCCAGTCACCAAAACCAATCTGATCGCCTGTAATTTCAACGATCTCTTTCACTTCTGGCTCGTTAAAATGTTTGTCGTCAAAAACAATCTCGACATCGGTTTTCCAGTTTTCGACAATAAACCGAGTACGCATTACCTTGTTGCGCTGAATCTTTACAGACTTAGTAAAGCGGTTTTCATCTCGTTCAAACAACTGGTCTATGCTTAATTCTGAGCCATCAAAGTTTAAGATAGCGTGATTGTTAACAAACATCCCAGCTTGAGCCTGTTTACCTAGTTTGCGCTTCTTAGAACCATTAATAAAGGATGCTTCTAGTAAATCAGATGGTAAACAGATTCTAAGCTCACCAGCACTATCCTTGGTGACATAAAGCGAGGCATACCACTCAATCTTAGCCATCTCTGCAAAGTCAGCATCAGTTTTGTTCCGCTTGCTGGAAACTCGTTTCATCTCTTTCGAGTAACGATTTAAAGGATCTGCCGTCTGACCGTTGTGAAGAAGTAGTGGTGAGACTGATTCTAGCTGTAAAGTCAGCGTTTTGAACGCCATAATTAACCTCGATGACTGGTGTTATTCTTTGAACTTCTAAAATTGGTTTATCATTTTTGCTATATCGTCTTTCTCTAATGGTGTTGGTTATAGCTTCGTGACAATCATGGCAGAGTGTAATTAAATCGTTCAAGTTTTCGTTGCCGAAATTAGCATAATGCTTGTGATGAACCTCTAATCGTTCGGTAGAAGTGCAAGTTTGACACTCATACCCATCTCGCCTTAACGCCAGCTTCCGCTTTTCCCTCCACTCATTAGATCTGATGTAGCTCTGATAGTCCATTTATCTTACGTTCTTTTTTATATTCTAGCATAATTTTTATAGTTTACCAATAAGATTATAAAACTAAAAATCTTTAAACAAAGTCGCATCATCCCCAGCTTGACCTGTAAGCCTCATAGACAAGGTTCTATGCTCCAACAAGGGAATACAACGACAAGACCTTTAGCGCGCTCTCACAAGCCTTATAGACCGAATATAGACCAACCCAGATTGTTCACGTCTATTAAGGTTGAGGCTAGAGCTTACGGCGAGGAATATTTCACCAATGGAATAAGGAAAGCTTGGCGACTCTCTGAGAATATTTCTTATCGGTTTACCCTTTGCACACCCATTATAATACTATAAGGACTATCGAACACCTTAAACCTATACTATATATGGTTTACAGCGAAATCACTTTTTTAAATTTTTTTACTAATTGAATGTCAACAAGTTTTAACTATTGACAACGACTAGCTTTAAATTTAGGCATAATTTATAGTTTAATATCTGAATCAGGAACCAACTACACCTAATATCACTTTGGTTGAATTGGCACTTCTGATCCACTGACTCCGTGTCCCTAATGAAAAATCCCGAGCCACTAAAAACTCAGGAAAATATTTAACCTTTAAACCTTGACATTCTGAAATTATAAGGCTACTCTTGGATCACTGGATCACTAGAAAGCGATTAATCAACCATCTATCCCTTTCTTAAATCCACACAAAGCATCTACAAGATGTTTCGGTAAGCTAAGATTTTCATTCACCTCCGATGGACTTAGCTTTTGCAGCAGTAGGTGATACTTCACGTATTCCTCAATTGCCTCGTCCAGTTCAACGATCGCAGCCAAAAGACGTAGTTTGGCAAATTCAAAATTACTACACATTATTTTTTCCTCAAAGGATCTCGAATAGCTCTCTTTATTACCAGTAAAGAGAGCTATTTTTTGTTTGTTTTGACTGAGCCTTTTAACGACTTGCTCAGGTCGAAACTTAACTTTTATATACTGTGCAGTGTTTTAATGTGTTCATTAAATAATAGAATTACCTGTTTTTTATCACTAATTAAATTACGGATTTGTAATATTGTGAATGTTATTTATTGTTGAATAGTAGCCAGTTTTACGACTTGGCTAGGTCTTACTAAATTATTTCAACAGTTCTTTAAGCTTATCGTATTTCTCAGCCTTGCTTTGACACACATTAAGTGTGGAAGTTATTTGAGTGAAACTCTGAATAACAAATGCTAAATCTTCTGTTTTGTGATCTTTCAATATTTTTTGAGCCTCAATTAATTCCTCTTTGGTAAAACTGCGAAATTCATTAGCATCACTTAAAATTTTCCAAACATCAAACAAATCAGAACTCGGATCGTTAAGCCACTCTTTATAAAGCTCAATGAGTATTTTGTTTTGAACTTGCGAAAGTAAATAAAGCTTAACGTTTGTGATGTCTCTTTGAGTTGCCATTGTTTTATCCTTTGATTTGATTGGTGTGTTTTAGCCAGTTTTAAGACTTAGCTAGGTCTATCATTAATTAGAATCTCAACAAACGTTCTAGTGACTTTTCTTTTAAAAATGCCTCAGCTTCTTTGTAAGTATGGAAAACTTCTAACTCATTTCCTTTTTGCAACCAGACCCACTCACAACTATCAGCCATGCTAAAGTCATATCCTTGTAGGGTTGCTGAACATTTTAAGTTGCCCCAATCAGATTTTGTATAGCCATTTATAGTTTCATCACTGTAGTATTCCTTTTCCCACTCGTACAGGTTTTGACGTTGCTTGGGAGTGATGACGTGACAGTCCCGATTTGTTTTCTGCGTGGGGGGAAGGGTGGGAGTTAGGTTTAAGCCGTTTTCTAGCCGCCGTTTCAGTTCTTTCCGGTGGTAGCACTCACCATGGGCAGGACAAGCGCACCATGCACCATCTGTAGCTATTGGGTAGCGGTTGCCTTTTTGATTTATCACCACCATCTGATTGAAGCCTGTTAGGGAGAAATTTAAGGATTTGGCTTTCTCTGTTGGTTGTTCTGGCTGGCTAACGGGTTGGTGAGGGAGGGCTAGCAGTTCATCAATTAAATCCATTTCGGAACGCAGTTGCCAGGACTCTACTGTTTCTTTTTCCTCTTGTGTATCGATTGGAGGCAAAACCACAGCCAGTCCTTTCGATTCTTGATAAGCTATTTCGTCATCGCAAGCCTTTGTCTGAGGGAAACAGCCTTTCGTCATTCGGCTGAAAATGGTGCATAACCCACGACCATTCGGTTCATTGTAGCTGCGAAAATAAGGGCAGGTAGCGCAGGTGGGGGCTTGTTGTGTAGCGGTAGAAGATGTCATTATGGATAAGCCTTAATTTTTTAGGGTGGGAAACCGCTTCGATGATTGTTTGGTCGCAGACATCGTGGCGGTTTTGTCGTTGCATCTCTTATTTCCGTTCAGGTGGGGGCTAATGCGTTCCCTGTTCCTCTACGTTTAAATATAGCGTTAAAAGTTTAACGGTGTCAATACTTTAACGTAAAGATTTTTATGGTATAATTCTGGTATGAAGAGTTTATGGGTGAAATACCGATGTCACGAGTTGCAGAGTTAAGACGGCAAGCTGATCTAACACAGAGGGAGCTAGCCAATCTCGTTGGTGTCACGGAATCCACAATTAGAAATTTAGAAAACAATCGCAACGGGATAGAGCAAATAGAGCGAGTGATTAAACTTTGTCGCGCTCTAAATTGCAAACCTGAAGATTTGATCAGTTATGTTGCGATTTCTCACAACGACTAGGTATTTATCGAATCATTCATAAATTCTTCCAAACTTAAAAGCGATCGCCCCAGTCCACAAAAACTAAGCGATCGCCTCTACACCCCTTTTGGTTAAAGGTGCATCCTTCATGATAGTACAGAAAGACACGAGTTTTCTCACACACGAGGTTAACGGCATTGGTATCAGTCAAAGAGTAACTGACGGATTTATCAACGGAACTGCTATGTGTGTGGCACACAATAAATTAATAGCCGACTGGTTTCGCAACCAGGAGACTATAGAACTGTTGTTTGCACTTGCTGAAGATTTGGGCATAAATTTCAATCATGGGATTTCCCATAATTCAAGCATAACAAGCATTTCAAAGGCTTACCCCCAACTTGTAACTAGCAAGCGTGGTTCACCTGAAACTGGAGGTGGCACATATATTCATCCAGATCTCGCCATCCAATTAGCTCAGTGGTGTAATAAAACATTTGCCATTCAAGTTTCTCGATGGGTCAGAGATTTAATGGTTTACCTAGCCACAGCACCTCAAAGAGAATGGGATGGTTATCGCATTGAAGGTAAAGTAACCCATCGTCAGCTCACCGACGCGATCGCTTCCTACATCGAACGACACCCAGAGCTATCCACTAATGCTCGTGGTTGGTTGTATACCAACGCTGCTGAAGCCGTGAATCTAGCAATCTTTAACCGAAAAGCCAAAAGACTTGCTGAAGAACTGGGTGCAGACCGCAATCGTTTACGCGATAGCTTCAACTCGGAAGAACTGCTCTATATTCGTGAAGTAGAAGACACAGCAGTAAGGCTAATCGATCAACTTGACATTAACCCAGTAGATGCAGTGAAGATGGCAGCAGAGCGTTTGCTTATCCCCAAACAGCATAGATTAGCCGCATAGTTTCAGGCGATCGTTTAAACCCAAAAGGAGCTTTAACATAGCTCCTTTTCTATTTGTCCAATTATTAGAATCTGGGGAAATAAACCTAATTAGGGAACACAGCAGAGTAAACAGCGTAGAACGTACTTTTCGCACAAAATGCTGCGTAAAATCCGAATAACCCCCAAGCAGTCAACCTAACAGATAAATATTGTGATGTTTTACCAATAAACGATAAAACGCAGAATATGAGTGGAGTAGTGAAAGGGGAGTAGAAAAAATTGAAAGGCATTGTTTACTCTGTTGGGATGGTGAATGGGTTAATATTATCTCACTGTATCCCCAGTTATTTAATTTAGAAAAAAATTAATCTTTATTAATATTTGTCAATACGATGTGATATAGGTAAAATACCTATAAGGGATTAAAATTCTTACCAGCCTTCGATCCAGTTATAATTTTCAACCTCTTGCTTTGATTGAATGAGGGCAATCGCGTCAATATGTCTTCCTCTAGCACCAGCAATTTTACTATTTTGTTGGTGAAGATAGTTAGCCTTAGTTACTACGATCGTAGCCAACTTAGCCATCGCTTTGTGTTCGGGTAGATTATTATAGCGGCTAAGAGCTTCTGCTTTTAAACTGACAGTAGATATTCCTGATTCTAGGTAAGCTCTTGACTCTTGCTCTTTCTTTGTCCAACTCGCTGCTTCTGCTAGTGAATAATCGGAGATTAAATCAGAATAAAGAGTTTTAGCGTGTGTGTAGATCTTCGCTATTATCTCATCTTTTAGCTCTTGAAGTGTTATTTCGGGCTGGATATAAGTAGACAAAACATATTCCCAATGTGCTTCTGACGTATCATCTGACAAAGAGATCTCAACAATTTGATCGCCAAAAACAAGCTTTCTAGTTTTCATTCCCAACCCCACAAAACAGTATTAAATCTCAAAATATTTCCAGTGTTACCATTGGAGCCATTACTCCCAGCCGTCCCCGTGCCTATCCCGGACGCGCCAATTCCACCAACTCCGCCTGGAACACTTATTGTTCCGCTACCTCCATAGGATTCGTAAATTACATAAGCGAATCCACCCCCACCTGCGCCTGCACCTGCACCTCCACCGCAGTTGCCAGACGTAGGAATTCCACCGTTTCCACCATTCCCACCAGGAGCAGTAATCAACCCATTATTGAAAATATATCTGGCAAAGATACCGACAACTCCTCCACCAGTACCACTGCCTCCACCACCTCCGCCAAGATTTGTGCCATCTCCCGCACCACTTGCACCACTAGAGCCAGAAGATCCACCACTAATTAGTGTTACGCCATGTATTAGGTGTTGCGTGGCATATCTAGGCAGGTGTAGCGTCACGGTCCCAGAAGCCCTAAAGACACCACCACTCCCACTTGTGCCATTACCCCCCGATCCACCAGCGCCACCTCTCCCGCCACCCGAAATTCCTACACTAGCGGCAGCAATCCCTGTTGTCCCAGAAGAAGTAGTTCCAGAAATTCCGTTTGTTCCAGCCAATACACCCGCAACACTAGATGCAGCGACAGCGCTGCCCCCAGTACCGGAGTTCGATCCATTAGCATTGTTTCCATTGTTACGCACTGTGCCAATCGTAGACCCAACTCCTATTGTCAAAGTGCCAGCAACAAAAACCCTAAAGGAATTTGTGATGATGGTGTGATTGACTAATGTTAGGTCTTGATAATACACATCCCTGGTTAGTGTTGTTGTACCATTTGATAGAGTAACAATACCGTCTGTTCCAGCGCCGAAATCAATGAAGTTGTGGCTGCTTTCAGCCAATTCTCCAATATTGTCCAATTGGATTAATTTTGGCATATCAACCTAGAATAATTGCTCTTGTTCTTTCAAAAATAAGTTCTGACGAAGATAAAGCTACTCCAACGGATTGAGCAATGTGACCGGATGTCGTAGGGCGACTAGATGCTACAACGACAGATCCAGGGGTTGCAGCACTCAAGAAGTATCTCGCACCTATCGTCAGTCCCGAAAGTCCGGTAATAACGCCTCCACTATTTAGGTAAACTGTTGCCGTTTCACCAGATAAGACAGCAGAAAGAACAAAACCATCTGCTTTCTTTCCTGCATTAGGTGCAGAAGCATCTGCCTTTCTAACCCTTAAACTTCCAGAATTATTAAAAATATTAACTAGATCTCCAGACGATAGCGCTTCTGATGCAACTATTGCGATAGTATCTTGCCCAACACCAGTAGGAAGTAGGGTAAGATCTATTTTTCCAGTGGTATTAAGCGCTACAATATCACCTGCATTACTGACACCCGTGCTGGTTTCCGTAGCAGAAATTTCTGCTAGTTCGCCTGTGTTGTCTAAAGCTATATACTTATCCGGCATTTTGTTTTATCTTTTAATTAGTAGTTGAATTTGAACGAAAATTTTGCTAGGCGTTAAGGCTTTCCCTACCTGTAGCAGAAACCCTGTACTGGGTGGAACTTGAGAGATTTGACCATTGTTTTGCAGAAACAAAGGTTTACCAGGAACCCAAGACCATGAGTTTTCTTCTATTGCCCCAGAGATTAAATACTCACCTAGAGCGTTTTGAGAAGCAGAACCCATCGTCATTCCTAAAACTCCGTAGTTGTCAAAGTGCGGATTGGCGTAAATTAATTGATTGTCGTCATTTTTGCAAACCATGCGATGACCGCTCAAGTTGACGGCTGCGATCGCAGAATCTTTAATAAAAGTTCCACCATCAACACCGTTCGCACCTGCTGACCCACGCAGAATTTGTGTCACCACAGAAATCGGCTGAGGTTCAAATACGGTTACAACTATCGGATCATGGCTCACGTCTTGTTACAGTTAAATCAAGAATGAAATTGCCTTTTAGAACTTTGGGAACCACAGTTCCATCGGGAAAAGAAACTTCTAGATCGTATACCCCAGATTTGTCAATTTGTTCTAAATCCACCCCTTCCAAAACAATTTCAAATATTCCATTCAAAGCATCTGTAATAACAATTCGATCATTATTAGTAGAAAGCTCAATTAGAATTAACGGTGAACGCAGCCTTTCTCTGACCTGCATTTTAATAATGCAACCAGTTAGATCGACAGGTTCTCCATCACTTCCCTTTAATTGAACTTCACGCTTAAAAGAAACACCAGGAGAAAATTTTAAATTAGTTTGAGTTTCATCAGAACAAGACATAATCTAAAAAGAATATATCTTAGTTTGATTGATATCAAAAAAGCTCTCCCATCCCAGGAAAGCTTTCTGGATTCAATTATAATAACCCTTTAAAAATATGAGCCACCAAATCAACAGTCCATCCATTACCTAGCATTTTATATCTTTGTGGATCTGTAACAATGGCTGTATAGTTGTCTGGTACTGTCTGTAGCCTTTCACATTCTAATGGTGTAGCAGGTTGATAGATACCAGTAATAATGTTTTCTGTTATTAATGTTTTACTACCCCTAAATCCATTAGCACATAAACATGGTGACTTACCATAAATCGAATAAATTTTATCGGTTTGTGAAAAATAGGATTTACCATCTCTTTTAATACATCCCACCAACTTTAAACCAACCTTTGATTTATGATTTTCAATAATTACAATTTCTTCTTTTTTCATATTTTACAGCTTAACAATTCTCTTTTCCATAATATCTTTGAACACCAAGCCCTTATCTTCTGGTAGTTCTACAAACGGTATATTAGTCCAATACAACCTCGGTCTATTCTGTGCCGATACCAGTGCCGAATTAATCTCAACTGGTTCTACCCCTAAACACTCTGTTATTACAGTTTGATGTTCCTTTTTCATCTTTACATTCTCTAATAGAAAATACTCTGGTTTGCATTCATCCAGTAATCGCACGAACTCAAAGAACAACACACTTCTAGGATCTTCAAAATTTAGTTGTTTTCCCGCAAACGAGAAGCCTTGACAAGGACTACCACCAATCAACAAATTAATTTTAGGCAGATCAACCCCTCTAATATCCTTCACATCCCCAAGTTGGATAGTATTAGGATAATTGTGCTGAGTCACTTTGATAGCGTGTTTATCAATCTCACTGGCAAAATAATTGTCATAAGTAATTCCTGTACGGTTTAGAGCTATTTGACCGCAAGACATACCATCAAACAAGCTCAACACATTCCCGATATTAATCATCTAAACTATAGCTCCCCAACAGCTTCGGCTTGCTCTTTATTTGTGTTATAATTGGAGTACCTATAAGAGATTGAAAGTTGGATTATAGTTTCTAATGTCATTATGTATTACTCCATTGGTAAAATGTTTTCTTAATATCTTTTGTTTGTAATCATCGTATTCAACATAGTCGGTGACTTCAAATCCTCCTACAACTTCAGCAGCAAGAGAGAAGCCGCCCACTCCAGCAAACAACTCTAGGGTTTTCATACCTCTTTACCCTGAAACTTTTGGCGTAATGTTTTGTTCTCTTCTTCTAGCTCGCCGCAATGCTTTATCATGGTGGCTAATAATTTTGCTATTTCTTCTGCTCGGCTTTCCTGGGATTTCTGAGCATTCTCTATCTCGCGCGTTATAGTCTTCCAGAGATCTTTTTTGAGTTGATAGATCCACTGCTTTTCCTCAGTCAATAGCTCTGAACACTTACGCTCTGTATATGATCGGCTCAGTTGATGCCATCGCTCAGGATTTTTATCAAAGTCAGACAATCCCATGTCAACACAAGCGCCAAAGGCTATAACAAAATCCTTCTTAACTTCTGTTGCCTTTTCCGATTGCAAGTCGTGGTATAAGTCAGTTTCCCGTTTATCTGTAGCCCAAGCAGTGAATTCCCAGCACTCCCCTGTTTCCTTATGAACGAGCAATATTTTTACTGAATAATAAGCCTCAAAAGGAACTAATTGCTCTGCACTGTATTTAATTAGCCAACCGTTCTTCTCTTCCAGGATTTCACCCTCTGGGAATTTTCCAATGTAAAAGAAGTCATGCCTTAATAATTGAGCAACGATAGCCCGATCAACAGGTGGTAAATGGCAACCAATTTCTTTCAAAGCCTTTTTCATTTTTCAATAGCTGCGGAAATAAGACCCAACAGAAGCGTCAACAACCCGAAAAAAATACACAACAACGTGGGGGTGAAAACCATTAGCCATGATGTCTGTGCGAATATTCCCAACCCGAAAATCTTAGACCCAAGCACGAATAGTTGTGCAGCAGCCGCCAGATTAGCAGCAATGCCAGAGGCAGTAATCCCAATTAATAAACTTGATCCCAGCCAATTAAGTCGCATTCCCCTACCTTTAAAGTGCAATCTTCCAATATTATAACATTTTTATAGTTTAGTTTCTGCTTTATTTTCTTGTAATTCTTTCCATTTGTGATATGCCCAACCAGGTTTGTAGCCTAAGAGTTTAGCAATCTCTTGCCAGTTAGGCAATGTCAAATCAAAGTTATATTCCAAAAGGCGATAATAGACCCATCCTGGTGAATAACCATTAGCTTTTTGTATTTTTACAAGATGTTGAATCGTAGCGACTTTTTGATTTTCAAGTTCTACAAGTTTAGCAGGAATAATATTAATGATTCTAGATCTTTCTCCTCCACCTTTAAATTTTTCAATTACAAAACTAAACTGCGTTTTACATTCAGGGCAAGTAGCAACATGAGACTCATATTCATCCTCGCTGGGTACAAAAACATGATTGCATTTTGGACAAGTTACGTTTTTCTTAAACTTATTCTTAATCGCATCCAAGCTCCATTTAATATCGCTTTTGGGTAACGGGAGATTTAAATGGGTGTCGGTATGATCAATAATAACGGCGTAGCTTTTCCCAGGTGCTGGTCTTAGCGCCCTACCAATAGCCTGAAACCAGATTGTTAGGGATTTGGTAGGACGAGTAAATTGAACAGCCTCTATAAGCGGTATATCTACACCCTCGGTGATAATCGAGTGTTGACACAAAACCAAAGTTTCACCTAATCGAAAACGATTTAATATTGCTTTGCGCTCATCGGATGGTGTAGAACCATCCAAATGCTCTGTTGAAATACCCGATCTTTTAAATTCCTTAGCCAAATCCTGAGAGTGATCGATTGATACAGCAAACAACACAGTGCGCCTGTCTTTGGCGTGTTCCAACCATGTATCAACAGCATCTCCGACAATGATTGTTTCTTTTACAAAATTAGCTAAATCTGCTTGATTGTAGTCTCCTGCTGTTGTTTTGATTCCAGCAGAACTAGCATCAGCTATATTGGGTGAAACAAAAACTTTAAAATCAGAAAGATAGCCATCATCAATTAAATTGTTAACGCCTAAACCCGTAACAATCTCTTCAAAACCGTCAATTTTACCATGTAGAATTCTTAACCCTTTGTTATCACATCTTCTAGGTGTAGCAGTACAACCTAAAATATAACTGCCTTGCTCAGTGTAGTGCTTAAACACATCGGCATAGGTACGACTATAGCAATGATGTGCTTCATCAAAAATAACTAAACCTGCTGGCGGTTTTTCTCGCTTTGCTAGACTCTGAATGGATGCCACCTGAATAAGACAATTTGGGTTTGGTTTATATCCAGCCTTGATAATTCCTACAGATCCATTAACAACGGATTCTAATTTAACAGCAGCTTGTGTAATAAGCTCATCTCTATGGGCAATGACTAATACTGGCTCTGATTTGGCTATGAAATCACGAGCAATAGAACAAAAAATAACAGTCTTCCCGCCACCTGTGGGAAGTTGGAGGAGTACCCGCTTCCTATCCGATCCCCAAAGCTTGTAGACTTTTTCGATAAGATCCGTTTGATAAGACCTTAGCTTTAACCCTTCCATTTTATTCTGCTTTTTCTAATCTCTTATTTTCAGATTATAACATTTTTATAATCTAGTTTAAAGCCCTATCTCCCTCAAGAATCTCAAGTTTTCGTCAAGAATCCGCCTTACCTTGTGAGTATTGGTTTTGTTCTTCTTCGCAACTTCCTTAATTGGTAGTTCCTCTAGGTAATAGTCCTGGAAAATCTCCTTAGCTTCTTTTGTTGGTAAACAATTTAAAAGCTCCTCAACTAAGGATGTAGCTTCTTTGTTCTGCTCCAACTGAATAGCTAACAATAATGGATCTTCTCCACCTACAAGCAATTGAGTTGCGGTGTAGTCTCCTCGGCTATCCTCATCATCAATCTGTAAGCTAACTGATTGGTGGTCATGTTTGAGAGTGTTCTGGATGCTGGACTTGCTCAAACCAGTAATTTTAGATAGTTCCTCTATAGTGGGGTTGCGTTTATACTCGCTCTTAAACTTCTGTTTAGCATTATTGATTTTGTAAATTCTACGGGTTTGATCTAAAGTAATGGAAAAGTCAGAATCAGCGAGTGATCGCTGTTTAGCCATTTCACTCCTCACCCACAAGTAAGCAAAAGTGGTAAAGCGGAAACCCCGTTTGGGATCGAACCTTTCCACAGCCTCCATTAGTCCCAAATACCCATATTGCACTAAGTCTTCTGGTTCCAGATTTACTGACTTAATCCGTTGAGCACAATAAATAACAAACTTCTGATTATGTAGAAATAACTTTTCTCTAGCTTTGAAACCATTTTCTAAAATTATTTTAGAAGCTTTATTTAACTTTAACTTTCTAGCTTGTTTGATTTTATCTGCTAACTTACCTTCTAATTTAAGAGTATCAAATAACTCTTTCATTAGCCAAATGGTGTTGGCTAATTCGTTGGTTTCCTGAACAGTTAGGACTGGATAACGATCAACAGCATTTATAATCTTTCCAATTGTTTCCATTAAAAAAAACAGTAATATAACTATACTCTACTTAAAGAATACAGCTATATTACTATTATTTACAAGTACAAAGTATAAAACTTTTATACTTTTTGAGCTTTAATTAATCAATTCTATTCTGTTTTCGGTAATCACTAACAAAAGTTTCCAGAAAGCCTCACCGTTGCCAGAGGCCATTAAGTAGGTGGAGGTGAGTAAAACAATGTAGAAAAAGGCGGGAAGGAATTTATTCATGAGTGAGAAGAGGGCTAAAAAGCCCTCTAGCTAAATTATTAAAATGCAGGTTCCAAAACTCTTTCTTGTGGTGGTGAAGAGTTCTTTCCTCCACCTAGCAATTCAAGCTTAGAAGCAGTAACATCGACATAAGTAAAGCCATCATACTCACGAGTTTTGATGAAGCCTTCAATTGCAATCATGTCACCTTTACGAGCATAGTTGGCTAGGATTTCTCCTGTCTTTTCCCAAGCTGTAACTTTCACCCAGTCTGTTACGTCCTTGCCTCGCCTTACCGCTAAACTCACATTTGTAACATTCTTACCAGATTCAAAATATTTAACCTCAGGGTCTTGACCCAACCGACCAATTAGGGAAATATAGTTCATCTCGCAAACAGAATCAAGTACAAAGAATCGATAAGAGTCGAAGTAGGTTATGGTCTTTTCTTCTTTTCTGGTTCTTAGATCAGCCTGAATAATTAAGTTTGCTCCAACCTTTAATCCTTCTTTGTCTTTCCCTAAGAAATTAACTTCAATTGCTGGCGAGTCTTTGCTAATTTGGAACTTAGCTTTGTTTCCTTCTAATTCTGTGATTTGTCCTGCTGCAACTAACATCTAATTCACTCCTGCTAATTCTTTGGTTTGTTCTGCAAGTTCTTTAACCTGCTTGGCGAAGTTCGGTGATTTACGTCCTGACGCATCAGGTGGCGTGTCTTCTAGTAGTTTTTTACATTCTTCTGATGATTTACCCAATAACTTAGAAGCCCATGTCACAGCTTCTTCAGGGTTGGTGAAAGGAAGGCTTTCAACGGGCTTAGATCTTCCTTTAGTTGTGTGGGTTTCTGGTTCATTGCCTCGATCCGTTTCGGGATCGTCACCAGTGGAAATTAGGAAGCTCTTGAAAAGCCAATACTTTGTAGCCCCTGTAATTGCCTTGTAAATCCCTTTATCTTGCGGGTTGCCTTTCGAGTCTGCATCACGAGCCTCGCCGTAAACCACAGACTCAATCATTTCTCCAGATTCACCATCAACCAAAGTAAATCGAACTTTAACCTGAACACGGCAATTATCAAGCCTTAATACTTCCTCAACGTTGAAAATAACCGCGATACCATAGTTAGACAATAAGGGTCGGATGTAATCAAGCGCGTCTGATTCCGTTGCATATTTGTAATTCTGAAACTTGTTGAAGCCACTCTTAGGTAGCCTATTCACCTCTCCTAAGATCTTTGCCAGCTTTATAGCGATGTTTTTCATTTTCCCTCTCGTGGGTGGGTCTTTATATTTATAGTGTATCTTGTAAAACTGTAAAAAACAAGGGGTAAATTAGAATAATTTTTATAAAATAGTTTTTCGGCTGAAAGCTATACCCTGTATACGTTAGATAGTGTTCGATAGTCCTTATAGTATTAAGAGCGGTATGCAACACTTGCTTTTTCCTTGGTGGTTTGATACTATCAAACTATAAAGGCGCATCAGCTTTTAAGATTTTAAATTTTATGTCACAAAAATTTCTTTACAAAATCGACTGTCCCATCTGCAACAACTCTCGCAAAAAGCGGGATTGCAGACAAGCTGTTGACACTGGTTTTATTTTCTGCATGGGGGATATCGCTTCAGCCCCAGGGTTTCAGTATATCAAAGAAGATCGCAACGGCTTTAAGATTTGGGCTGAATCTTCAGATGCTCAGAATCCAGACTGGCGTAACGATCTAGATAAAAAAACATCCGATCGTAAGATAGAAGATCAAAAAATCTATAATAATTCTCTTTCGGTGGAAGAAAGAGATACAGAAATTAGAAAGTTTTTAGCCCTCCTCACGCTTAAGCCTGAACATATAGCGGATTTACAGCGACGGGGATTGACAGGTGAAGCCATTGCGCGTATAGGCTTCAAATCCACACCAGATAGGCTTCAGAGCTTCTCCACAGTATCCACAAAGTTACCAGGATTAATCTGGAATCATACTTATTGCGGCAAACAAGGGTATATTTGCCCAATCTTTAATATTGATGGTTTAATTATTGGTTTTCAAGTTCGTACTGACAATCCCGAAGAAAGTGGAAAGTATGTATGGACTACTAGCTACTCAGACGGCTTACAACGCACTGCTCACCTCCCTAATGGTGAACTACCCCTAACTGTTGCTACAAGTGGCACTGAGGAGCATATAGGCTTAATTGAAGGCATCCTAAAACCTCAAGTAGCAGCCTTTATTCATGGTGGAACATATATCGGTGCTGCTGGTGGCAACTTCCTTTCTTCTCAAGAGCAATTAGAAAGTAATCTTAAAAACCTTAGTAAAAAATATAATACTAAAAAGGTTTATTTTTATCCTGATTCAGGATGCTTACTTAATCCTAACGTGTTTAAGAGAGACATCCGCACCATCAATCACTTGGTATCGCTGGGTTATGGCGTTAGAGTTGCCGATTGGGGGCAGCTTAAAGATAAGAGTATTGGGGACTGGGATGAGGTACAAAATCCTCAAATTAATTGGCTAACTCCTACAGAGTTTATAAATCTTTCTGAAGTTGATAGCGAGTCAATCTGGAACGGAATTAAAGCCAGATTAGTAGAATTTGCAGAACCTAAAATTAAATTTAACCACAAAGTTAAGAGATTCAATCAAAGCGCCGAGTTTGTAGAATATATTGCTGGTTCACTCCCAATCTATGATCCTGAAAATGGCTTAGTTCTTCCTAAATTTATAATCGACGCTCCATCTTTAAGAAAAGCTTTCTATACTGAGGCGAAGGCTAAAGGCTGGAATTATGTGCTGGACACTTCTCATACTGGTTCTGGTAAGTCATGGGATGCTGGCAACTATAGCGCCCATGATTTCTTTGAGTATGAAGAAGGAAATTATAAAATCTATCACTTAACAAAATCCAGTCGTAACCCCACTACCACCACACTTGAAGAGAATTTTGTAGAACTTCCTGCTCGTCATAATGGTTTCAAATTAGACTTTGACAAAAGAACACCATTAGGACAACCCCAACGTACTAGAGCTAAAAAAGACGATACAGAAAAGACTCAATCAAATTGCCACTTTAGCGATCGTTTTGGCACACTATCAGCTAAAAATCGTAAAGTAGATTTATGTGGTAAATGTGAGTTTAAGTTTGAGTGTAAAGCTTTACAGGGTAACGGATACGGCTTTAAAAGTGAGATTCGTCAAGCAATGTCTAATTCATTAATCAGAGCTAACCTTAAAGGTTTAAGTTCTGATATGGTGGGAGATCATTGCGTAGGGATTGTTGACGAATACTCACAATCAATGGAACCTTATAAAACCCTCATAGTTGAACCCCATGACATCCCATTAGGGTTAGGAGATCTTCGAGATATTGTAGAACTAGAAAAATATACGAAAGTTCGTGATTTATTTGATGAATTATCTCGCAAAATTACTCGTGATGCTTCCGGTTTCGGTCTAAGCCATGCTGATATTATTAAGGTTTTGGGTGAAGCTCCAGAGTGGCTAAACGAAGTTTTAGAAGATTTAGAAGCTTTAAAGGCTAATAATGATGATGTGTTTGATCTCCTTAAAAGAGCCAAAGGAGATGAATTTGATAACTCAATTCTTAAAAATTGGCTAGTTGATTTCCTTAGTGTATGGTTGGGTTTGGCGGATGGCTCATTCTCAAGTTATGGGAACAACCTACAAATCTTAGTCCGTGACAACCACTTACTAGATATAATTGATAGTTTTGGATTTTTAGTTTTCCAGGACGCTACAGGCTCCACTTATGATTTGGCTAACAAAATTAGTGTTAATCAATCCGAAATTCTACACTGTGCATTAATCGAGCCAGATAAGCAAAACTTAGACATCATAAACGTTACAGGCTTAGGTGTGGCTGGAAAACGTAGAAGTGAGCTATGTGATTCTAGAATTAATGCTTTAGTTAGTCACTGGAAAGAAGAATACGGTAACGATGTAGGCTTTATTGATTGGAAGGACAAAGCAAAACCAAAATGGTTGACTCATTTCGCTGATGCTCGTGGTTCTAATTCCTACCAATCAAAGAAAGCTGTAGCTAGTTTTGGCGCTCCTTACCCATCATTAAGTGCATTGGCAGCCGAATACACACTCTGGACTGGCGAGTGTGTGAATATTAAAAAGCCTTCTGATGGATTCCAACGCCTAATCGGAGAACGCTTAACGGCTGAAATTTTACAGGAAATAGGTCGTATTAGAGCCAATCGCAGACAAGATGAACATCTCACTTATTATCTGTGTGCTGATCTTGATGTGACATTCTTGGTTAATCTTGGCTACCGCGTTACTCAGAAAGAGGCGATCTCAATCACGGTTGAGGCAGGCGATCGGATGCAACGCACCCTCTACATGATTAATCAAGCATTAAAGGAACTTGAAACCCCCACCCTGTCTGGCATCTCTAAGGTTATCGGCAAAGCCACTTCTACCATATCACGCGCCATCAACAAGCTTGGAGGATTAGAGAAAATTGCTGGTTATATGGAAGAGGTTCTTTTTGGAGAGCGATCGCTAAACCTAGATCTGGCAGATGCTTGGATTATAGAGAGCTATATCCCCATTCTGATTAAGAGCGAACAAGAAGATTTTTATCAAGAAGTGACTTTGTTGGATGGCGATCTGACGCTATCTCAGTTAATTGCTGGGGCTTCACTTCAAGCTCGTTCCACCCTCCTTACAGCATTGCTTGACTTGCTACCAGATGAAGTATTAGAAAGACTAGAGAATTTTAGGAGATCCAATGCCGTCTAAACTTGAAGAACAATTTGTAGCACTCTGGGAATATCACTTTCCAGATATTGACTTACACAGCGAAGTGTGTTTGATACCAGGTAGGAAATTTAGGTTTGATTTTGTCCATCACCCTACAAAAGTAGCGATCGAGATAAATGGACAAATCTGGAGAAAAGGTGGTCATTCTTCAGGATCTGGATTAATAAGAGATTATACGAAGCTTAATTTAGCAGCTTTTGAGGGTTGGCAGGTATTGCAGCTATCCAGTGAACATCTAACTGAAGAATGGATTAAAAAAATAGGGAATTATATTATAAATAGAGGCTTATTTTTTGCTGAGTATTACAGAGCCGTTTGTGATTTTAAAACTATGGAAGATTGCCTTAAATCTTAGAACATAATGTTAAAATTAGAATAGAATTTATTTAGCAGAAATCATAATGTTCTACGCAAATGTTGATGGAGAAAAGAAACCAGCAGAATCTAATCTGTCTGGTTTTTGTCCGTGCTGTGGGGCAGAAGTAATTCCTAAATGTGGGGAAATCAAAACTTGGCACTGGTCGCATAAAAGTAAAGATTGCGATCCTTGGTCTGAGGGAATGACACAATGGCATTTAGACTGGCAAGAACGATTTCCAAAAGAATGCAGGGAAGTAACTATAGAAAGAGATGGTGTGGTTCATAGAGCAGATGTGAGGTTGTCGAATGGATTAGTAATTGAGTTTCAGCATAGCCCTATTAGTCCCCAGGAGATGCGAGAACGTGAAGAGTTTTATGGGAATATGATATGGGTGTTTGATGCTAGAAAATATCAATTGGTGAATATTACTGATTCTTATATTAAGGTTAATCGGATAAAGAGCGATGAGATAAAAACTGAAACCAGAATATTTGAATGGAAACATCCACATAAATCTAGATTGAGAGCAGAAAAGCCCGTTTTTTTAGATTTTAAAGGTGAAATCTATAATTTATTTAGTTATTCTGACGATATAAAACCTTTAGAGATAGCTTGCATAATTAATAAGTATGATAATTTTTTAATTCAATGTGCTGATGGTCGTGAATATTCCCGTATAGATAAACCTTTATTGAATTATCATCGAACAATCAATATAGGAGAAATTGTTATTAAATTTTGGGAATATAATAATATAAGTATTCATGAATTAAATTCACTTATTCGAGAGGAGTTGGCGTGGGATGTTATGCATACACTAAATAATGACAAACTTTTAGTAGATAAAATATGTGTTGGTGGTAAATATAAATTATTTTATTTAGATTGTATTTTGCATTATTTATCAACACATTTTACAACAATAGACCTTATGGAGTATATGTTGGAGGATGTAAAAATTGAATATCTAAATAAATGTCTCGATAATATATGCACACCAGCAGAGGTTGAAAATTTAGTTTTCATGTCTGGCGCAAGTTTCAGATATGTTATGTGTACGAAACTATACAGTGTTCATAAATATCATGCTAAGTTAATGTGTGAAATAGTCATGGAAAATATAAATAGAGGAATTACCGATAAAGATAAAATCTTCAATGACGTTAAGTTAGCAGTAACATCATTAGAAATTGTGAAGGGGGCATATTAATCACCATATCTCTCAAGAATTGTCCTTATCAGAGGGTGACGCACAATATCTTCAGGTTTGAATTGGATTATCCCCACATCATCCAAACCAGTAAGACGAGTAGCGGCATCGCTCAAGCCATCTGAGAAAGTAGCATCCCTTTGCTTAGTATCACCAATTAATACAAATGTTGAGTCTTCACCAATCCTAGTTAAAATAGTCTTGATTGTGTCGGGGTGCATATTCTGGCACTCATCTGCAATTAAAAAGGCATGGTTAAGGCTCAACCCTCTAATATCCTCAGTCAGTATCCCTTCGATAATCTGCTTTTCTAGCAGGTAGTCAATTTCCCCTTGTGGGATGAGTTGTTGGAGGTTGCAGAACAACGGCATCAAGAGGGGTTTAAACTTCTCGTGAGCTTCTCCAGGTAATGCCCCTCTGCCTCTGTAGTGCATATCACCAACGTCCGAGCGTAGGTAGTAAATTTTACTCACCCATTTGTTTTTTAGGAATTTGATTGCGGCATTAGCTGCAACAATTGTTTTGCCTGTACCTGCTGAACCGTGAGCGATCGTAATTGGTTTATTATAAATAGATTCCAAGAAGCGTTTTTGATTGTTCGTTTTAGGCACAAACGGCTGAATAGAGTCTGTTTGCTTTTCGCGTACTTTATCGGCTCTTGTTCTTCTTGGCATTGGGTTAATTAATTTATTTCCTACAGTTTGAGGTGTGCCATAATGGAGATAGGATTTTTTGAGAGGAATAATATATGATCACACTGAGATGTGTTGTTGACTGGATTTACGATCAGCCTATTGAAGTTGTTGAGAAAATCAAATTAGTTGCTGAGAATGCAATTGCTGAGATTAGAGAGAAAAACAGGAATAAAAGACTACAAGAAGCCATCTTATTTCTGGCTGGGAGAAACGATTGCAGCCAAGGGGTTTTATTTGTTCCTACTGATATCGGCTTTGGTGAGTGGTTAGCGGATAGGTTTGAGGCGGCTAGACCAATCAAGAAAGACCACGCCAGATCTGCTTTAAATATGCTTCAAAAGTATAAAAAGAAGTATGACTTAGATCTGCCTGAGTGGGTAGATATAATGAACGAATACCAGGATGAAATTAATATTAAGGGTGAGAAGTTAGACAAACGGGTGGAGATTATTGGAACTGAAATAGCCGTCTTTACACCATACGATGTGAATGGGGAATCGCAGAGAAAGCTGAAATCAGTTAAACCAAATAAATACAATCCTCAAGATAAGTCCTGGCGATACCCTTTAAAAAAGCTAAATGTCTTGTGTGACTTGTTCCCAACACCAGAGTATCAACACAGCACTGATGTATTAGTTCAGGCATTACTGGAAATGAGCTTGCAAGCTGAAGCGGAAACAAGTAAAAAAGCCAAAGAGCAGCAGAAAACACAAAAGGTTGAGGACTTGATTAGACTAGCCAAGTTAGATGAACCACTAGCTAACGGATGGACTTTATTTAAACACCAGAAAGAAGGTGCTGCGTGGCTGCTATCTCGACATAAAAATGCTGAGTTTAAAGGCGGGATTTTAGCTGACGACATGGGTACAGGCAAAAGTATTTCTACGTTAACTGCTGCCAAAGCGATGCGCGAACTCTATGATTGCCACATCTTTGTAATTTGTCCAGCTAGCTTAAAAGAAAATTGGTTAATTGAAGCTGAGAAAGTGGGGGTGGTGGTAGAAGTGTTCTCGTGGGGGAAATTGCCAGAACCAACCAGTGCCAGTTTTCTAGTTATAGCTGATGAGGCGCATTACTGCCAGAATCTAGACTCAGCACGCTCTAAGAAGTTATTAACTTTAGTTGATGACGATGCCTGTTTGGGTGCTTGGTTGCTCTCAGGCACACCCATGAAGAATGGCAGACCAATCAACCTGTTCCCGCTTTTAAAGGCTGTGGGGCATCGGTTAGGGGAAGATAAAACCAAGTATGAATTGAAGTTTTGTAATGCTGGTTTGCGAGAAATTGGCAAAAAGAAGATTTGGGACAATACAGGGGCGGCACATCTAGATGAATTAAGCCACATTACAAAAGATGTAATTTTACGCCGTACCAAAGACGAATGCTTGGATCTACCTGAAAAGTTACATTCTTTTATACCCATAGAGTTATCCAGTAAGCAACAGAAGGCTTATCAAACTGAGATTGATGAAATGCTACAGTCTTATCGGGAAAGAGCCGCTAGAGATGAGGTGAGCGCAGATTCAGAAGGTTTGATTATGATCAACACGTTGAGGAAGATTGGAAGTAGATACAAAGTAGATACAACAGTCGATACTGCAAAGCAGATTTTAGAGCAAGGTAACTCGGTTGTAATCTTCACTGAGTTTCTTGACAGTGCGGCAATGCTTCATGAGCAATTGGGTGGAGAACTCCTAACAGGTTCAACGCCAGTAGAGGAAAGACAAGCTATTGTTGATAGATTTCAGGCTGGAGAATCTAAAGTTTTTGTAGGCACTATTAAAGCTGGTGGAGTAGGATTGACGCTAACTAAAGCTTCAGATGTGATATTGCACGACAGAGCATGGACTCCTGGGGATGTTGATCAGAGCATCGACCGTTGCCATCGGATAGGGCAGAAAAGCACAGTAACAGCCTTTTGGATTCAGCTAGGAGATATTGATAAGGTGATTGACAAGCTTCTAACTGAGAAGCGTGATCGCATTGATATTGTGATGAAGGGCAAATCTCGAAGTTTTAGCGGGTTAGGATCTCCGAATGCACTGGCAAAAGAATTACTGGGAATTTATAATTTATAGTAAAAACTATAAAAAATGAGGTAAAATATAAAAAAGAAAACAAAAACAATGAAAAAATGAAAATTCATGTAGAGATAATGCGAATTTCTAAAGACGCAATTATTCCAGAATATGCTCACGATGATGATTCTGGATGTGATTTGTTTTCAGTTGAAGATGTTATTATTCCACCAGGAAAACACAAGTTAATCAAAACTGGAATTAAGATTGCTATCCCTATTGGATTTGAAACTCAAGTGAGGAGTAAGAGCGGGTTAGCTCTGAAACAAGGGTTGTTTGTATTGAATTCTCCAGGAACAATTGACGCAGGTTACAGAGGCGAGATTTGTGTTATTTTGGCTAACTTCTCTGAACAACCCACCACTATTGAGAAAGGGCAGAAAGTAGCTCAGATGGTTATTATGCCAGTCTTTCAAGCTGCTTTTGATGAAGTAGGAAGATTGGATAAAACCAATCGTGATGCTGGCGGGTTCGGATCTACTGGGCTTAACAAATCAAACTAGAATACAAGGTTATAAACAATTATGGAACGAGATTTGATTAAAGGGGTAAGTACAGCCCCAGGACGAGTAAGAACTTTTTTGCAAGAACCGAAGCGCAAAACAATGCCACACTCTTGCGTGTTAAGGGTTTATGATAATGACTTATCTGGGTTGCTAAATATCGTTAGCAAGGATTTATGTGGTGGTGCTGGAGTAAAGGTTAATTTGGACAAGTTTCAAGAGTTTAAGCCAATTAAAGTAAATTGGGGGTTTTACTTAGATCAAAATCATCCAGATTATAAAAGGATGACGGATAAACAACGTAAACTCTATGTGGAACCAACAGAGGATGATACTATCATTATTCCTGAAGATTCAATGGGTGGCAATTATGGTATTCGCAGGAGTTGGGAAGATTTTATTCAGCAAGTAGGAGTATCAACCCTTTTTAGCTATCATCCCCGTGTTGTTGTTGATCTCACAAAGTTACGACCAGCAGGAACACTCAACAGCAAGGGGCTAGAAGCCTCAGGAGCGCTAGGACAAGGACGGAAAGGGGAAACTAGCTTCCTGTCAATTTATGAGGCTATTGCGAGGCATTTAGAAGATGGTAAGATTGGCACTCTTTTAGTGTTGTTGGGTACGCTCAACGAGACTCTGCGCCGTGGTGGATTTAAGCGAGGTATTGTTTGTACCTCGCTCGATTATCGTTCGCCTGCAATTTATGATTATCTGAGCTTTCCTAATTGGAAGGTTCCAGGAGGACATAAGAAATCAATCCGTCTAGATAAAGGACTGTTAGATTGTTCTGAAGATTTACTTCAAAAAATCGCAGATTCAGCAGAACAAGAATCAACATTTTTGGAAAAGATTAAACCCGACAGACCAGATCTATACAGTAATGTTTGCCAAGGTTTAGCAATTCCAAAGGACGGGATTTGTTTGATTTGGCGCATCAATTTAGGAATGATTCAAAAACCAGAGGATCTACTTGGTGCTCTTGAAGAGGGAACTGTCGATATTTTAAACCTATATTTGCTCTGGCGCGATCGCTTCACTGCTGAGGAACTCACCCACTTACCCAGTCTTAAAGAAGACAGGCAAGTGGCTCTCGATATTATGGGTATGGCTAGCTTGTTGGCTAACCTGGGCATTACTTACAAAGAATTTACAGACGCTTTGCATCGTTTCAACAACGAGAGTTATCCCAAAATTATGATTAACCCTAAAGCGATGAAGCTTGTAGAATACTTCGCTAAGGCTTATCTGCGATCCTCATATATTGCAGATAGTATTTGTGACAATGAGGGATTAGATCCTTTAGAGCGCATTCACACACCAGCAGAACCTTCACAGCGCCACTTCACCGACTGTAAGGATGCTCAAGGCTACACAACTACTCGTTCTATCTTTCCACCCTTTGAACGCAAGCAAAGACGAGTGAGTGATCACGAGCAACAAAAAGTTTATATCCACAATCCAGACATTGAGATTGCATCAGAAGTGGGGGCAGAGCTTAATTTTGAGTTTGCTTGTGAGTGGAAGAAGTTTGTTGACTCGGTAGGGCGCTCACACGGATACATGAGCTTTGACTCGTTTGAGCCTATCACTCCAAACTGGTTAAGGAAGTTTATTGACTCGCCTCTAGAATCCAAATACTACTCGGAGTCTTCTCGATTCGATCAATCCTATCTGAAAAAAGATAGTGCGGTTTGTGAATTGGGAGAAATGTCAAGGACTGATGAATGCCTTGTCTGTGCTGAATAACTAACAAAAAATAAGAACGAAAAAGCCTCTTAAGTGGGGCTTTTTTATCACAAAATAAGGAAAAATTGAAACATGGCTACTTTAGTTGATTTATATGTTAAGCGTTGTACACCAGTTGATGGTAAATTAAAACCTAACTTCTGGCTACCTAAAGATATTAATTATACCTCACCTTGCCTTTATGCAGATTTAGATAAACCAGTTGAAGCAGACTGGGGAGTTGAACAAGTCTTATCGCGCTCTTTTGCAGTTAATAAATATTTAGAAGACGATGGCGCTGGATACTTCGTGGGTCAAGCGCTAAACAATAAAGAACAGCTACCAGACCATCCTATTATCAAGCCCCTTTTACAATCTAATATCAAAGATGAGAAGTTCCACCAGCGAGGAATTGACGCTTTATGTGATATTTATAGCACTCCTGAAGACCTAGCAATGGCTCAACAGCTAGGTGAACTTTGGAAGGAAAACAGTGAAAAACACCACCCGTTGTTTCCTGTGGCGGTATTGGAGACGGGAGTTTTTATGCTTTCTCTGGGGTTCTGGCGAGTATTTGGTGGTGAAGTGGTGGCTGATGCAGCAAGCTCTATCGCAGCAGACGAGCAAAGGCACGTAAAGACCAACAGGAGCGTTTTAAAGGCATTAGGGTATGATGTATCTTCCACACCTAAAGACCTCCTGAAGCTAACGCTAGACACCTTAGATTGGGTTTTTGAAGGGGTGAATGTGCCAGAGAATCTAACTCCTGGTTATGATTGGAAAATGTCAAGCTTGTGGGATTCTTGTTTTGAACTATTGGAAACAGGTAATGCGAAAAGTTTAAATGATGTGGCTTTCTATGCTGATTATTTCGCTTCTTTTGAAACGAACGCGGGTTACTCCAGAGCAGTAATGTAGATTATAAATTTTAAGGTGAAATTGTGAAAGGATTAAGCAAGACTGAGATACTACTAGCTTCTATGATATTGGAGCAAACCTCTGATCATTATGGACAACATGGTGCTAATGATTTCGATCTTAGATTTCTATCACTAGAAGAACGTAAGAAGCTACTCAAAGCTATGTATGAATGGAACGGAGATCCAGAAAATTATGATGAAGAGAATGTGAATGGTACAATGGATCATTTTGTAATGTCTTATTTAGCTGCAAGACTAAAAGCTCTGCTATCAACTGATGAGTAAGAGCTAATTAAATCAGTAAAATATAAACGTTAAAGCGGGTATTAGCCCTCTTTTTTTTGTTATAATATAATCAGTTTAATTAAGTTATAAATATGCCCAAAATGCCTTTTGTTGTTGGTAAATCTGAAAAACTAAAAATTGATGTTTTAAAGTATTTACATGCTATTAGTAACAAAGAATTTCATGAACAGGATAGGACTATAGCTATAGTCAAATGCTATGAAGCGGAGAACATTGATGAAAAAATAGATAATCTTATTTTAGATTTATGCAGGGAATATAGCTATGTGAGGGTTGCACACATTGAAACCGAGTGTAGTGTGGATGACTTATCGCTATTAACCTATAAAATCACAGTGGAGAAATAATGAATAACCTAATTAAGGATGATATCTATGGTGAAGATTTCATCGCTACAAGAGAGGCACAGGGTAATATTTCTGGATTGGTTCACCTAAAGACTGGGGAAGAGATAGAAGTGTCCTTAAAAGATTTACCAGACTTTTTGGATAGACATGGGGATCAAATCCAGCTTTAAAAACATCCAAATATGAAACCGAGATGTAAACTTAAAGATTAATTTAAACGGAGGAAACAATGAATAACCTAATCAATGATCCATATTTCCGCGCTGAGATCTGCCCCTATGGAACCTCACAGAACATAGAAAAGGCTATCTGGCAAGGACAGCATATTTGCGTAAGTGAAGATGCTAGAGAGAGCCAACCGCCAGATAATGCTGGAGAAGCCGTAATTAAGCATCAGCTTAAAGTAGAGCATTGGTCTGTTCTTAATTTTGCTTCAGTTACAATGCGATGTTTTGGGTTTCCTCATAGTGTTGTAGCTCAAATTACTAGACATAGGGATTCAGCTTTCCTCGTTCAGTCTAATCGCTACACTGGAGCGAGGTTTGGGAGTGTTTATAGTTCTCAAGATGTAGAAAAAGTTTTTTATCTGCGCCCTCCTGGGACATATCATGATCGTCAATCTGGGAAGCTTGAATATACAGAAGCTAATAGGTGTTTTGATTTAGATGAAGCCTATCAAAACATTAATAAATACGCTTTAAAAACGATGGTTGATGATTATGATGATATTTATCCCTATGAAATGGCACGAGGTTTATTGATGTACGATTTTCGCCAAGATTTCACCATACACGGTACTTTAAAAGCTTATTGGCACTGGTTAGACCAACGAACCAAGAAAGATAGCCAGTTGGAGATCCAAATCCTTGCCTATATGGTACACAACGAGCTTAAAAAGGTGGCTCCTACTCTCCAACAATGGTATGAGGACAACCGCTACGGAAAAGCCAGATTAGCACCTTAATTGATCAAGCTGTAATAAGAGGGTATTAAAACCCCTCTTATTTTATAAAAACTCTATATTTTAAAATAAAATGAGCCAACCTTTTGTAGAACAATCTTTACCGTTAACTATTATTCCTGAGTTCAAAGCAACAATTGCTTTTGATAACATTATTTTAGAAAATGGTGCTGGAGTAGAGCAACGCATTCCCAAGCTTACTGAGTATCAATTAAGGGCTGATTTATCAAATATAGTGCTTACTGAGTCTGAAGCAAATAATATCCTAAACTTCTTCAAGGCTCGTAAAGGAAAATACGAAGGTTTTAGGTTTAAATTTTGGGCTGATTATTGGGCTAGTCATATTCCTGAATATTATGATACTAATGTTTTTACTCAAGGCATAACAGCACCTAACAGCACATTCACTCAGTACCAGCTAATCAAGTGCTACAGCGTTGGAAATGTAAATGGTTATAAAACCATTAGTAAACCTATTACAAGCACCATACAGGTATTTGTAGATGGCTCTGAGATAACATCTGGCTTCACTGTTAATAGCTCTACTGGGATTATAACCTTTAGTACCCCGTTAGATGGTGAAACGGCTGTTAATTGGTCTGGAGAGTTTGAACTGGCTGTAAGATTTGATAGAGACACCCTACCTAAATTGTTATTGGTTAAGAGTGATGAATCAAATGCTAAAGCTAAAACCTTTAACAAGCAGCTAACTTCCTACTATTCTTTTGACTCTTTACCTATTGTTGAAGAAATTAAAAACCGAGTCTTAGTAGAAAGTGCTAATGATTTTACAGAAATAACAGAAGAATTTAATTTAAAACATATTCCAGAAACAACAGAAACAAGTGAATTTAAAACCCAAGAGTTAGAGCTATATAACCATACAGTTCATAGAGAAGTTCGACAATTAGGAAAAACTCTCACTGAGTTAAATGGTGTAATTGTACAACCTAAAGAGGCTAAATATTTACTAACCTGGTATATTGCAACCAAAGGAAATTTATTAAATTTCAAATATCGCAATTTAGAAAATCAGCTAAAAATGGGACGATTTGCCAATAAAGAGTTAGAAATAAGTCCCATTGTTAAAGTTGATGATTTTGTTCTAGAATTTGGTCAAGTTGGAATCATTGAAAAACTTGACCAATCAGTAGATAATTTAGAGTCCGATCACATATTAATAAATGATACTGGTTATTTGGGTTTTGTTGCCACTTCTGATCTTGCTCGAAATGGTATTTCTGTTAAACATCTAATTGAATATGCAAAATTTAACAATATACCTATTATTGGATCTGATGCTAATATATCTAACCTGGAACTAAGGACAGATGCCGCTTTTGTAAATACTAATCAAGTTTTATTAACTCCTGGTGGAAGCCTTACAAAAGGATCTGCATACTATCCAGATCCTTTAAGTGATAAAGACTTAAAGAGTTTTGAGTGCAAATTCAAATTCAAAATAGATGCTGATCCTTCATTACCTCGTGATTATTACACAAGTGGTTTGGCAATGTCTATTCGTAGTGAGTTGCCCGATCCGATGTATCCGTTACCATCACTAGGATATATAGGCATTGATAATTCGCTAATAGTCAATATTGATATAACAGGTAAACAAGGCACAACCGCAACAAATAAAAATCTACTGGGTGTAGGAATAAATGGTGTATATCCACCATCAGAACATACATATACGCATTTTTCTGATTTAACAGGAGGTAGTAAATATTGCTGGGTTGATTATAGCGATATTAAAAAAGAGATTAGTGTTTATCTTAGCGATGAAGATGCCAAACCCAACACACCTGTTTTAAGCAGGTCTGTTAACCTGCTCTCCAGTAAGAACTTAGCTAATGAAGTATTAAGCTATGCTCGTTGTATTCGTATTGTTCGCCAAGATGGCACAGTGCTGGGATTTACCACACATGACAAAGACCTATTTATAGACGGTGTTAACTACCGAGCTAGAGAAGCAGTAAATCCTACTAATATTGAGCAAAAATGGGATTTATCTACCAACAACTCTGAGATAGAGTCTATTTTAAGTTCTGATGCTATTCGAGATGGTGATATATTAACTGGAAAATACAATGATGCCAATGTAGGTATATATTTAGTTAACTTTACAGACCTCCCCAATACTATAGAAGACTCAATTATTTTACAAAGCGGTATTGTGGGTGAAGTTACAGCAACAGATTTTAACTATACTTTTGAGGTTGTATCAAAAGCATCAACGCTCCTCAACCGGAAAGCTAGCAAGAAAATATCTCCAGTTTGTCTTTATCGTTTTGGTGATTCAGACTGTGGAGTAAACTTAGCCCCATATACTTATTCTGTGACGGTGACAGAGGTGATAGACAGTAGCACATTTAAAATAAATGGTACTATCCCCGACAATGCGCTCAACTACGGTAAGGCTAGTTTTACAAGTGGTCTTAATAATAATTTAGATGGTTTTATTTTAAACTATTCTGCAAATCAAATAAAACTTTTTGCAGGTATGCCATATATTATTCAAGTTGGAGATACTTTAACGGTTGTTCAAGGTTGTGCCAAAACCCCAACGGCTTGCAAAAGCTATAACAACTATTTACGATTTGGTGGTTTCCCTACTGGTGGCAACTTCATGCCCGGTAATGATTTTTTATTGCACCCCAGAACATAGTAACACCAATACTTCTGCTATAATATGAATAATCATTATCTGGAAATGAAATATATTGTAAAGAGTTCTGCACATGGTTGACCAAAGCAGAAATTAATAAATATAGGCGTAAAAAAACTACATACCCAACAGTTTAAAGTTTAACTTGTTGGATATGGTGTGGTTGGTGGTATGAAGTTGTCTATATACCGAGCAATTCCATAGGTAACTCTAATATCATCCATATATCCAGTGAACCAAACACCACCTATATTATTATCGCCAGGACTGCCACCAATGTGAAACCTGTTTCCTTGTGATATACTAGCAGCGGCTTCGGCAGATCCTTGTAAAATACCATCAACGAAAACTCTCCAAGTATTTCCAAATCTTGTTATTGCATAATGTTGCCAAATATTAGATGCTATAGTTTGATTAATTACAAAAATGTTAGCCAGTTGAAGAACCGATCGCCAAGCTATAATCGCCGAATGTTGGCTACCATCACCAATATTATATGTTGTAAAAAGTATTCCCTCGCTTGCTGTTGTTGGATATATATAACCCTCAATTGTAAAATTAGTATTGCCACCAGCACTAACTTCAGATCCTGGAAAATAAAGACTGTCGCCAGAACCATCAAAATAAGCACTACTAGATCCAGATTTAAATTTATCGGTTACTATTTTCGTGTTGCCAACAACGGTTGCTAAATTATTGGTTTTGGAGTTAACAAAATTTGTACTGTTATTAACCCCATCCATACTCATTAATAAATGCACATTGCTATAATGTGGATCTGTCAACGGAGGGGCATCACCAGAACCATTAGCACTATGATCAGAAAATCCAGGAATAAATAAAGAACTTGGGTGCATTATTAAGCCACTCCTTTCATACCGAGATTTATACAAATCTTGGAATTACTATCAACGTAGTAAGTTAAAATATCATAACTATTTGCTGCAATTGATAGTGTTGGGTTGGTTCCAGCATTTCGCAATACATTGGTGCCAGCCAGACTTAAGGTTCTACCGCCTATAGAATCTTGCCGTAACTCAATACAGCCACCTGTTCCTGGTATCGGGTTAGAAAAAGTAAGTGTGAGATTTCCGGTAAGTGGAGTAATAATAAAATTGCTACGCTCAGATAAATTAAGAGTTATTGATTGGATATAGTTAACACTCATTGGTGTTACAGCTTGTGGTTTTGTATAAACAATTGATTCTGTTGATATATCTGCCATAATTTAAACCGTGATTAAAACATTACCTTTATGTACAAGCACCTCGCCTTTGTAGGTGAGGATGGTATCGACATCAAAACCAGCACCAGATCCCGCTTGATTAACACCTGGCGCACACTGAACCCAGTTTGTACCGTCAGATCGGTAGAGTATACCACCATTGACATCGGTTACTAGATACAGATAACCAAAATTGTTTGATGTTGCAACTGGACGAGCGGTTAATGTACCAGATCCGTGAACGGTACTCCAAGCAATAGGATCGCTACCCCCCGCTAAATGTGCTGTTGCGTGATTAGCAACTTCTGTTGTGGCGCTGTTTATAGGATTTCCAAAAACTAAAGGATTTACAGATTTTGGATAACCACGACCTACAGCAGAAGATATTTTATAAATTGTTAATCTTATAGCGTCTTCCAGTCCGTCTGTTGCTCTGTCTTCTGCCAAGTAGATAACTGAGGATTTATCAGTTGTTAGCGTTCTAAGCACTGTGCCAGAGCCGTTTTGAATATCTATTTCATATTTTTCTACTTCCTCGCCTTCGGTAATACCAACCCCTCTACTCTGGGCAACCCAACTAATCAATAAGTTATTTGCTGGATCTTCATTCCCAATTGCATCTTTAACCTGTAATGGTTTTAAACTTTCACCTGTAATTAAAATAGAACTAATAGGAACATCTTCTAGAACTTGACCTTGATGAGGAGCTTTTAGGTAGATTGTTTTACCTATTTGATCGGATGTGCCTTCTAAGCGTTCTAGATAGCCTGTAAGTAGAACAAAGCGCTCATTTGATGTATGGGTACTAATTTGGCTTTCAGTGCCTTTGTAGCCCCTTTTAAAGTGAGATATAGACCAAACACCAGGGGTTGTTTCTGTAGCATTCTTAAATACTATAATTTCTTTACCAATCAGTGCCAAGTGTTTATTTGCTTCAAATTCTGATTGTGTAGAGGGTTCTAATCCATCTACTATCCCACTAGATAGAGTTACTGTTAAAACGCTGGTGATGTCTATATCACCCAATTCAAATCCACCTGGTAAAATTTCTGCAACAGTACCAATAACCGATTGATCGGTGAGGGTCATTGACCCTGTAAAGTTAGCATTATCTTCTGATACAAATAATTGCCCTATTTTCCAAGTCTCAGGAGCAGATATAGCAATATAAATTCCCTTCTCGGAATCGCGCTCATCTAGAAGTGGTATATCAAGCGGTACAACCTCCGCCACACCTGACACTGTAATGTTTTGGGTTGGCGTGTGAGTGATAGTTGTAGTTTGATTTGTAGTGTAAACGGTATTTAAATTAGTAATATTGGGTGTGGTGCCAGCAGGAGTGATGCCGCCATAAACATAACCATCAATTTGTAATATTAAATTAGCACCAACATTTATTTTTTCTATTTGAATTGGTTGCTTTGCTCCTCTCACTGGAAGATTGACAACATCCCCAACCTTTAATCCGTACCACGATGGTAAAAGGCTTATTCCCTCATATCTTGTTTTTTGTAGGTCTAATTGTGCGAGGATACGAGTTGATTGGGTTAGTACTTCATTGTTTGTAGCTACCCAGTCAGTGTTGACGCTCACGGGTGTATCGTAGGTGCGAACCGGATTAAAGGCAAACTGAAAGCCAGCTTCATGATCATCTTCTATATTTCTAAATTCAATCTCAACTTTTGAAGGTAACTCACGATCACTTATTGTTCGCTCAATATATCTGTCTTTTATTTCTTCTTCAGCCTCACCACTAGCTAAATCATTTGTACCAAGTGTGGTTCTTATCTTATCCTGCATCTGGTGTAGAAAATGAACAACGCCATTTTCCTCATAGGTGATGATTTGATATAGCTGCATTAAGTTTTCTAAGAACTCTCTATATGCCTCCCCTGATTGTTTGAATGGTATACCTTTTACATTACCCACGAGCTTAGATACATTAAACTCTGATGGGGATAAGCCAGCCCTAATACAAACATCTGAAAAAATACTACTTAATGTAGGATTTTCAGACGAAATTACTTCCACGTCAATTTTGGGAAGTGATGATCCACCACCAAAATCATCGGTGGGATAATCATGCAAGACAAGATAACTACGATTGACAAACGCTGGAGGATCTGGATCATAGCTGGCAATTACGCTATCTGGTGCTGTTTGATTCCCCGTATAGATGTTGCAATATCGGCTTAGAAAATTACTTGCGCTAGTTCCCGTTTCACTATCTCCAATAGTGGAATAAACCAGCTTACCGTTAGCCCAGATGCGCCTAACGCTATCTATTGGCTCACCAATGAGGAATGCAGCATTAACACTAAATTCTGCTCCACCCTTACCCCCTTTACCACCTCGTCTACCTTGCACAATCTCTGTAGCCCAAAACATAGAACAGCCATCATGCCGAACAATTCCATAGTATTTGGGGATGCCAGAGCCAAACTCAGCATCAGGCAGGTCAGTCTCTACCTTCTCATTATTTTTGAAAAGACCAAGCAGAAAGTTAGTAGCAACAGTTATACCAAGGGATAAAGCTACATTAGCCATTTAACAAATAATAGTATTAATATATTTAGTTTGACTTGTTATGAGTTTAAACTTATCTCAAATATTTAAAAGAAAAAACAACAGGTTGAGAGAGGAAACCCACCTGTTGCCTTTAAGCAGAAATTAAGAGGAAAACGAAGATTAAAGACCATTTGTTAACTACCCTTATAATATAGCATAAATTTTATAATTTTAACAACTAAACTAGAAAAAATATTACAATAGAGATAGCTCCTCGTGATGCTTCACACATCCAGGAGCAGTAAATCTAAACTAGGTAGACTCACATGACTAATTCTAACATTGTTAAAAAGGCGATCATTGCAGAAGTACCCGTTGGCAAACTCAAGATAAACGGACTGATGCTTCCCGATGGCGCTTACGCTGTCGCGGTTCCGCAGATCTTTGATTTATTCGGTGGTGATGTTGGAATTGGTACTAACAAAGAGTACACTACAACATACCTGAAACGCTTAATGGGCAAGGGTTTTCGTCCTGACAAAATCCCTACGGAACTAGGCAACCAAAAGATTAGCTATGTAAATCTTACAGATTTTGAGAAGGTTATAGCCAAGCTAGACCGGGCAGGCAATAAGAAAGCTCAAGATTTCCGAGATGCTTTAATTGGTCTATCTTTAACTCAATTATTCGCTGATAGCTTTGGCGTGAAGTTCGAGCAAAAAGAGCGTCAGGAATATTTACTTGAGAGAATGGTACACCGCGAGAATTTCCATCCTACTATTACCGCTTGGTGGAAAGCTGACGGTTTGGAAAGTGGTATTGAGTATGCCGAGCGAGTTAACCAATTTAAAGCCTGTGCCAAACTACCTGTCAAACCAATTAAAGAATATAGCAGTTATGAGTTAGCAAAACTTAACAATGCTGAAGCGGCTTATCATGTTGTACGGAAACTTGGCAAAACTCATGAGGTGGCAATCTCTGTATTAGGTTAAAACTCACCAAAAGAATAATAGCTTATAGCCCCTAAGATCAGGGGCTTTTTAGTGGAAATTTTATAAAAACTTTAAAACGCTACAATCCTCTTACCGTATAGGTTTAAGGTGTTCGATAGTCCTTATAGTATTAAGAGTGGTGTGCAATACTCAAATCGGTATTCTAAAAGCCGCCACAATCTTGTCTTGCCAGTATCCGATCGGCACTTCCACGACAGCCCTAATTCTTGATCTGGCATCAGCATGGATAAACTTCCCATCAGTGGATTTGAAACCTATATGCTGAGGGTTGCCGTTAGAGAATAATCGAAACACTAGAATATCACCTGGTAGAGCTTCATCAATCGGTATCTGATCAGCAAACTTCCCCACCTCGTCAATCAAGCTGTCACCCTGAGGAATCTGAGAATAGTTTTCTGGTTTAGCATCTAATCCTAGATTCCTCCCCACACCGCACACCAGACCCACGCAGTCGCACGAAACCCCCTTAGTTGACTGTCCAGCCCTCCAAGTAGTCCCAAGCCACCCTCTAGCCTCTTCTAGGATGCGATTCTCTTTTTCTAATTTCTCTAAATTCATAAGAGTATATTGATTTTTTTATAGTTTGATTTAGAATTAGTGATATTGCTTTTAACATAAAAATAGTGATATATATTATGAATATGTTATATTTACATTTAGAGGAAGAACTAATCACAGACTGAAACAGGAGTTTACATGACCACGACAGCAGAGAGGAAACCTGTAACTACGCCCCCAAAAGCCAAACCAGCTAGAACTTGTGACGAAGAACACAAAGAAAGAGTTGCTGAGGGGCAAAAAAGATTCCACAACAATGAAAAACATCAACTAATCGGTAGAAAAATCCATCAACTTTTTGTATATCTTGTAGAAGAAAAATATGCAGATGTACAAAAGCTTATGGATGAGCTCGATTATTCTCAAGGGACGGTATACCAATATCTTGAGAAAGATAGAAACCCAGCAAAAGTGCCTCATATAACAAAATTGAAGGTTATACGAAAATGGCTCAATGTTCCCACTGATATATGGGAACGCTTTTTAAGTGAAGCTGATTTTTCACCTTCTAAGTTGCTAACTTATTCTGGCTTAGGAAAAAAAAATAAGTCAGAATATAAAATTGATTTATCCGTTGACTTTGAATCATCCCCTGGTAAATCAGAAGGAACATATTATAATTTCTTTAAAGGTAATGAAACAATGCCTGATAATGAAATAGCTAATATGTTTGGTGAGATACCACCCAAAGAACTTATTGATTTAATCAGCCGAGAGATAAACGTGCTGAACCAAGCAATAACGGCGTTGAAATATCGATATGGTTCAACGGACAATGATACCCAAGAAAAGGTTGTCGAACTAAATGACCAGGAGAGAGCAAGACTTAAAGTTTTGCTTGATATATCAACCCATCTTCAAAAAATAACTAAGGCAGACATAAATGCACAATTAGAAAATAACTCCATCGTTGAAATGATTAAAGATGATGGTGTAGATGGCAGGTATACATTTTTAGAATCAAAGATGATGGGTTTGATACCATACTTGTTTGATGTTGTTAGTTGGATGAGTGATACACACCCAATCATCGATCCAATTAACAAGCTAAAGAGTGTCGAGGAGTTAAAGGCGGCATTAAACCGAACAAGTTAGGTGTTTACTTAAACGACATAAGAATAAAACCTCCTTTCATAATCTCTACATTGTAGTTTTCGATGGGGGGTTTTTCATTTGTTGAGCGTATTCTATCGAAATACTCATAGATACTCTGATCCGAATACTTCCCAGCTTCTAGGTTTCTGTGAATTATATCTCCGGTAATCCCGCAGAATAAAACTGTGGGATGTTTATTTTCGTTTACAAAGAGCTTGCAAACTTTCAATTCAAACCATTTCTCAGCCTCTAAGATATTTTGGAATTTTGAATCTACTATGATATTTTCACGACAATCTACAATCTCACCGCAGTAGCCATCAGTTATTTCTTTGACGTTCAGGGTATACCCATAAAGTAAAAGCACAAGTGTGATCATAGATACCCCCTAATAATTGTCCTTCTATTCTAGTCCTTTTTAGTAGTACTGGGGTACTATTATTCAATTTTGATAGAAAATTCTAATAACCTCTTAAAATGCTATAATATAATAGTGTTTATAATTTTAATATATGACTATTATAGCCGATCGCAAACAGCTATTGTCAGCACTTGACAGGCTCGTGAAAATTGTCCCTCAAAGACCCACACATGAGATTCTAGAAGGGGTTGAGCTAACAACAGATAGTAGGAAAGGGTTGTTAGTCATGAGGTGTTTTAACCTAAATCAGGAGTTAACAATAGCAATAAATAATATCTCAAATGTATTACAGGATACAAAGTTTTATACCAAAGCTAAAAAGCTGAAAGATACTGTAAGGGCGCTATCTAGTGAAAATATATCTTTAGAGGTAGTAAGGGGTAATTTAAATGTTGGGGATGATTGCAACGCCGTGAGGTTATCGCTAATTGATGACGAATTACCCGAAATAGACCCTCTAGTAGAACCACAACAGTTTTTAACTGATCGTAAAAACCTTATAGAGGCGCTAGAATCAACAATCTTCGCCACCAGCCTAGACGAAACGAAACAGGTTTTATGTGGTGTGAATATAAATGCTTCTGATTTAGGACTTATTAACTTTGCAGCAACGGATGGACACAGACTAGCCTACATCTCATTTGATGGTGAGTTCCCCAACCTGGAGAGTTTAACCATTCCTGGAAAAACCTGTGAAGAATTGTTGAGAACTCTGAAAAAGGCATCCGACTCAGAATTATTAGTTACTTTTACCAAAGAAGAAATTCTTTTTACTTTAGTTGAGGTTAAGACAACGTTAAGAAGCAGGTTGCTAGAAGGACAATACCCAAAATATTTCGGTATCATCCCCACAGATATCAAATATGAAGCCATCATCAACCGCTTAGACCTGCTAAATGTCATCCAGACAGCCTCTAAAGTTTTAGATAAAAAGGAATACAACCCACCTCTTGTAACTCTACTGATCCATGATGGTTTAAGGATTGACGTTCTAAATAGCGATAGAGAGCTTGTAATTACGCAAGTGGTTGGTTGTAAAGGCTCTTTACAGAAGTTAGCGTTTAATCTCCATTATTTATTGGAAGTTCTACAAAAAGGAACAACCAAGGAAATAAAGATTAAGCAGGGTGAGAAGCCATTATCCCCAGTGGTTATCGAGTCTAATTACAACTGCCTAATTATGCCTGTTCAACAAAGGAGCTAAAAAAAAATGGAAACTAGAAGCTGTAGAGATTGTAGAAAATCGGTAGGGGTGGAAAAGCTGCAAAAGCTTAATGGCGATCGCTGGTATTGCGTGTCAGATTGTGAAACCAACATTCGTAACTCTCCTGAGAAACTTAAACAGGCTGTTGCTCAAATCCCCAACTACCAGGAAATCACACAGAAAGTTGTTGAGTTATTTAAGAAGGGAAGTCAGCCACTATCTGCCATTGCAGATGAGCTAGACCTCAAGCCATCAGATGCACTAAACCTTGTCACTTACGCTGGTGCCACTTGGAACAAGGATAAGCAAGAGTGGGAACTGATAGAGCCACCAGATTTAGATAGTGACAGGAAAATTAAAAAGCTTGCTCAACAATGCCTAGATGTGGGGAGGAAATATAAATCAGCGCTTGACAAGATTGAAGAACTAGAAGATCGGCTTAATTTCCTAGGCAATATCAACCAATCCCCAATACCGCTTAAAATCTACACCAGTGAGTCAGACAACGAGAGAGGTGAAGCCACAGCTATCAGCCTAGCTAGTGATTGGCACATTGAGGAAGTTGTTACTCTAGCAGAAACTCATGGGCTAAATGAGTATAACCCAGAGATTGCCGAAGCTAGAGCTAAAGCTTATTTTCGTAATTTGGCGAAAGTGGTTAGACTTAACAGGCGTGACGTTGATATTCCTCGCCTTATCTTGTGGATCGGCGGAGACATTATCAACAACTACCTCCGTGAGGAAAACCTAGAGACTAATGCTTTCTCGCCAGTGGAAGCAAGCTTGTTTGCCCAAGAGCTTCTGATCGGCGGCATTGACTACCTACGGGAAGACTCAGAACTGAAGGAAATTATTATAGTTTGTTCTGACGGGAATCATGGGAGGTTTCCAATGCAGCGCAAAACTAAAGTGGGGACACGCACTCAGAACAGCCTTGAGAATCTGCTTTACCACACGATTGCTAATTACTACAGGGGAAGGGATGAGCGTTTAGCTTTCTCTATCGCTGGAGCTTACCATAACTATATTGATGTGTATGGTAAGAAGCTTCGGTTCCATCATGGGGATGCAATCAAATATGGCGGGGGTGTTGGGGGCTTTATCGTACCTTTAAGCAAATATATTCTAAAGGAAAATCAAGCAATTCAAGGAGATATGGATTTCTTAGGGCATTTCCATAGCTTGCATTTTATGAGAAATGCTGTGGTTAATGGCTCTCTGGTTGGCTTTAACTCTTATGCTGCACACTGCGGCTTTCCCTATGAGGAACCACAGCAAGCGTTCTGCCTCTTAGACGAAAAGCGAGGCTTTACTGTGAGGTGTCCTATTTTTTTATCCTAGTTTTATAATTTAGTCTAAATTTTATAATTTAGGATATAATATATAAAAGCAAGGATTAAACAATGAATGAAAATCAAATGGCTTGGTTTGGGGGCGCTCTCTGGCTATCCCCCAAAGGAGATGTAAAGTTCTATCCGTTCTCAGATTTTCCACAATACGCAGATGCCACCGTGTTAGGAATGCTTAATGAGATTAGGTTAGACGAGGTTATCGAAAAGTCTGGATGCAAGGTAGAACCTCTAAATCATTCACACGGATGGTTTGTCTACCAGAGGCTTTTGAAAGAGGGCTGGAAATTAGTTAGTCACAAGCGAGGCTAAATGTTTGGACTATATATGATTCGAGAACAAGCATTTCTCACAACCATTCTAGTTTTGCTTGCCGTCTTCTCCCCTTTTCTAGTAATTCTTGACATATACCAATGAAAACCGTTTACTTAGCAGGTTCTATTAATGGTCTAACTTACGAAGAAGCAACTGGCTGGCGCAAGGAAGCCACAGAGAAGCTACAAGCAGCGGGTTTAATGGTTCGTGACCCAATGAGAGGGAAAGAGTTTTTAGACTCTGTAGGAGTTATTAACGACCAGAATGTTGATATCAAAGCTGATGAAATATTCTTCCGAGATATTACAGACATTCTTACCTCTCATTATATTCTGATCAACTTTGAAGGTTTAAAGACTAAACCTATGATCGGAACTCTCTTTGAGTTGGGTTACGGGTTTGGCTCAGGTAAAGATCTCTTTATCTTCAATATTCCAGAAGAGTTTAAGCTACATCCGTTCTTACTCTGTGCTGGTAATCAGTCTAGCAATCTAAATCAAGCAATTTTTGAAATTATCAATCATGAAAAAAATCATCGCTATCACTGGACTTACTAATTCTGGCAAATCTACCGTTGCTGACTATCTCCAAGAAGTTTACGGCATCCCTAATACTTCCCCTATCAAGCCGCTTAAAGCCTTTCTAGAAAATATTTATGGACTAAAGGCTGGGGAACTAGATGACCAGGACGTGAAGGCTGAAACACCAGAAGATTCTACCTGTACATATCAGCAGATGTTAGTTGATTGCTTTCATTTCTGGCGAGTAAGAGATTCTAACTTTGGTGCAAAGATGCTAGCTAGTGAAATTGAAAGACTATTCCTTAACGAAGGAGCTAGAACTATTTCAATTCAAAGCATCCGTAATTTAGAAGAAGTGAAGACGATTGCAGCAATGGTAGTTCTGCATGATGCCGAATTAAGTTTTATCAATATTTCCGGCAACCGAGAACGAGAAGAAAGTTCTGATATTAATCTGGCTGAAATTGATGATACTTTAATGCAAATCTCCGATAGAGGATGTGTAGTTAGTAACGAGTATGACAGTAATTTGTTCCGCGACTTAGACATTTGTATGGGTGAACTAGGTTGCCCTACAATCTCTCGATTACGCAGCCTTTACGAGTCTTCTCTCAATATAGCTAACAACTAAATCAAACTGGGGTGTAATCAATTAGGCTTTTTATATGCGCGGAAAAGACCGTAATTTGCTTGCTACCCCTCTTTTTTGGAATGCTGTTTTGAGTGTAACGCTAGCTGCAACCGCAGGTTTGGCAACGCAGGGTAAAGACTTTATATCCCCAGGTGGTTTGTTGTTCTTAAATGTTTTTAACTTAGCACTTAATGAACTAACAACCATTCTAGAGAGATTCGAGAAAGACGATTCAATCAAGTTTACTAAAACTCGTGCTGGTATGGAGGAAGATGACGACATTGATAGGGGTTAGTGTAGTTGTGTTATTTGTTGGTGGCTACCTTTTAGTTATTCACTTTTTAATTGGAGATTTCTAATGGGTTTAGTATTCCTTGTTGTGGCTGTATGTTTAATGATTCTTGTGTTGATATTGTATTAAAAGTAATTGGAGATTTCTGATGGAAGTAGTTTATATCGTCTTAATCATTTGTATCACAGTTGTTATAGTTAAGGTTATTGAGGATTTGTAATGGATATTTTGTTAATAATCATTGTGTATTTCGGTTTTATCTTTTTATTCGGTTTTGATTTTGAGGAGGCAGATTAAATGGGGTTTATTTTAGGAATTTTACTGGTTATGTCTTGGGGATTTTTCTTTCTTTTAGGTTTGAGTTTTGAAAGGGAGAAAAGCGAAAATAGAATGCTTCAAGACAGCTTAAACAACATGATTGGTCATTATGACTTCCCAGACATACCAGAAGAAGAGCTTTAAACGTTTAAGAGAGAGGGAAAACAATGAAATTACCTGAAGATATTATCAAATTGGGGCTGGTCTATGACGTTGAGACTTACCCCAATTTCTTTAGCGTCACTTTTGCTAGCCTTAACCGAATTGCTCAAAATCAATCAGATTGTTTTAAGCAGTTTGTAATTAGTGAAAGCCGGAATGACCGTGAGAAGATTCTAGCCACAATACGCGATCGCTATCTAATTGGCTTCAACAACTCTAACTTCGATGATGGAGTAATAGAGTTTATTAGTCGTAATCCCCAAGCAACTGTGGAAGCCATCTATGCTTTTGCTCAAAGTTGTATTGAGGGGTGGAATGTCTTTAAGAATAGTGCTAAGTCTTTCAGTCGGTCTTATGACTTGCTTGAGATCATTCGCGCTGGTTACAATGTTATCTCGCTCAAAGGCGTGGGAGTTAATCTGAAATATCCTAAAGTTCAGGATCTCCCATTCCACTATACGGACGAAATCAAACCCGAAGACGAACCCACGTTACTAGACTATAACAAGAATGACGTTGAAGTTACATTAAAGCTTCTGGAGGCTGTAGAAGGCGAACTGAACATGAGGGCTGATTTATCCTCTCTATTTAACGCTAAGTTACATAGTGCCAGCGACTCAGCGATCGCTAAGATACTTCTGAATAAGTGGTATCAAGAAAAAGCTAGCATGAGCAATGAGGCTTTTAAAGAGTTTAAGCAGAGTAAAACTGAGCGTGATGATATCTGGATGGTTGATATCATCTACCCTTACATAAAGTTTAAAACTCAGGAATTGCAAGCCTTTCTCTCAGATCTGAAGAACAAAGTCATTAAAAAGATAGATTCAACACCAGCAAGGGATAAATACGAGTGCGATATTCCTAAGCTAACATTCAAAGGAACCACCTACTCTATTGGTTTGGGCGGTATTCACTCAGAAGATAAACCAACAGTTATCAGAGCTACTGGTGATAGATTACTGTTAGATGCCGACGTAATGTCGCAATACCCCCTAGCGATATTAAATAATAATTTATGTCCCCAGCATTTAGATCCTAATGTATTTCTACCACTCCTCAAAGACATTGTTGATCAGCGACTCTACCACAAGAAACGACGTAAAGAGAGTAAAGAAAGTGATGTAATTCAAGCTGGACTTAAAATCGCAATAAATTCTGTGTATGGGCTACTTAACTCAAAAACATTCTGGTTGTTCGATCCCCAAGTAACTTTTGCTGTGACGGTAAATAATCAGCTAATGCTTATGATGCTGGTGGAAGACCTAGAAGAAGCTGGCTACTCAGTAATATCGGCAAACACTGACGGGATAATAGTAGACAGTACGCAAGACAAGCTAGAAGACATCAGGAGGATCTATAAGGCATGGGAAAAAGTGACAAGGTTTGAGCTTGAGGAAACCCACTATGAATTGTATGTAAGGAGGGATGTTAACAACTACCTGAGTCGCACGATAGACGGCAGCATTAAGACTAAAGGATGCTTTGTTCCCCAAGGCGGCTTAATCAACGGGTATAAATTCCCAGTGGTGGCAATGGCTTTACAGGCTTATTTCTTAGAAGGAACAGACCCTCTAATATTTCTCCACAATCATAAAGATATATACGACTTTTGCGCTAGTCAGAAGGTGGGAGGGCAATTTACCAATGTTATAGAGGATGTGTCTAGAGTTAGCAGGACACTTGGAAAGACAGGTAAACCCCTCAAGAAGCCAATTCATGAATATACTGTGTTGGGTGCAGAAGACACTCAAAAGACAGTTCGATATTATGTTTCTAAGCCAGAGGAAAAGATGGATGCTAGCTTCGGTAAGCGGATGAGAAAGCGCAAGATTGTAGATGGTGAGTCACATTACATTGACTATGTGGCGGGATACTTCGTTACTTTGTTTAATGATTACTTTGAGGCTGAAGATTATAACATCGATTATGACTTCTACCTTAAGGAAGTTCAGAAGGAAATAGACAAGATTGAGGCAGAGCCAGAAGTAATAGAGATAGAACCGGAACCAATAGTGGAAGTGCAGCTAATGCTCATTTAACACAGAGAGGGGCTTTCCCCTCTCTTTTTTATTCATTTGTCGCTGGTTCCGTCAGCATCTCGTATAGTGTTATACCTTGCTTGTCTGCGTCCTCTTTCCAGATCTCTAATACTTCCGACAGGAACATTAAAGCTCTAGACAGTTTTTGGTTTCTGGGTACACCTGGAGGAGCCGCCGCTTCCAATATCTCCCTGACTTCTTCCGGCATCTGTACTTGGGTTGCTCTACCTTTGATGGCTCCCCCTTTGATAGATCTTTTGTTGGTTGGTGTTTCCTTTGATTTCTTGCTTTGTGTCTGTGTCATGTTGTGTACGGGTTTTAACCTCTCTCCCTCTATTCTATACGGTTTAAAGTCTCAATCCCAATAGATCAAACTGTGTGTATAAAAGCGAAGCTTAAAAACTAACTTTAAAAAAGAGGATTTTTTAAAATGGCTATAGAGAATGATGAGAGGGAGATATTTCGCGTTCTAGGCGAAGTAGCAGTAAAGTTGACCAACACAGAGTCGGACATACACGAGATTAAGGTTAATCTCACTAAAATTCTAGAACAGCAACAACAAAATCAGATGGAGTTCTTGAAAATCCAAAAGGGGCTAGAAGAAGTGCCACGGGTGAGGAACGACGTTGACACGCTTAGGACTAATATGACAACCAACCAAAAATTTATAGATAATTTGAATACTCGCGTTGAGGTGGTGGAGGCATGGAAGACCAGGACTGAGAATAGAGAAAATGGAATCTCTGAAAACCTTAACAAGTTGCTGTGGCAGGGTATAGCGATCGCCACATTTGCAGCTGTGGGTTATGGGTTTGCTATTTTTGCTGATGGATTTATCGGTAAAGTCAGGACAATCCAGCAAACACCCACAAATCAGTTAGGTGAACTCAAACCTTCACCAACACCTCGAAATTGAAGTGCGTAAATAATCCTTTCCTTACATTAAAACCTGAAAGCCTTGCTAGATAAGGCTTTTAAACTAAATTATAAAAAAGCTTGACAAATTATAATCTAGTAGGTGATAATGGAATTGTTGAGAGGAAAGAAGAAGAAAGAGATGATTAAGTACAAAGCAATTACCGGAACCCACGAACAAGTTACAGACTTTATCTTTGATGTGTTGGTACTTAACGAAAAAGATGTAATTAAGGATGAATGTGGATACCCAAAAGTAGAAATGAACTACCTCGAAGGTTCTGAGCTTGTCACTCTAGTGTGGATGGTAAAGGTTAAGAAACCAGCCAGACAACCAAAAAGAGCAGACCTACACGCTAAAGCGCAAGAATATGACTGGCAAGTAGATAAAAACGAAGGTAAGTATCAAATTCTCAGCAGAAACAATAAAGTGATGTATGAATGCAAAACTTTAACTGGTATACAACGTAAGCTAAACAAGATGATTTGGGAATACCGATTTATCAAAGTAGATGTGACCGACAAACCTTTTAATTCTGTAACAGAATTTTATCAACACTATAACGTTATTTAAATGAGACCAGTAGATCCATATATAATCCTAGAGTCTGGTGTATGTCCAGACTGCAACTCAGACGAAATTGTAAGAAATGGCAGAAGCCGATTTAGTGACCAACGCTATCTGTGCAAAGACTGCAATAGAAGATTTACCAATAGGAGAGTAGAGAAACAATGGAAACATCATTTAAGACACTTCAAAACCATCTAGAATCGCAGATACCTAGCTTTTTTAAAGAGGCTTATAAGCGATGGTTAGAAGATCAAAGTGATGATCTTGTAGATGTTTGGATTAACTGGGTGGAAGTAGAAAAGCTAGACGAAAAAACAACGGATCTCGCAAATAGTCTACAAGAGTTTTGGTCTATGGTCTATGAATTGAAAGCCAGTGGAAATTTGGAATAAGGAATTAAATAAAATAGACCAGCCCTCAAATAGAGGGCTTTTTCATTATTCATCCTCTTCATCCATCTCGCCAAGCGTGGAGAGAACTGCATTATAATATTCTTCTGGTAACACGCCTTGAATTTTATCGAAGATTTCTTCCATCTTGTCATTGACCTCAATCTCAATGCGTTTGTTCTCGTTCCAGTGTGGATGGCGGCGAGTTAGGTAAAACTGAATAGCTCTGAAATCTGGCGGATCTTCTTCATCACCTAGCGCCAATTGCTTGAGAATGCCAACAACTTCAGTTTCAGCATCAGCGATCGCCTTCTTCACATCATGAGCGAAGTCTTTAAAGGTTGGGTTGCCTTCTTCACTCTCCTTCTGCCACAGGTAGTAGGTGGGGGTGGAAATGCCAACAGCATCACAAGCGGTTTTAACGAAGTTCCCTTCCCGTAAGAGTTTGCAGAGTTTTTGCTTTAGTTCTGGGGTGTATTTATAGGAGTTGCCGATCATAGTGATTATAGTTTTATTTACAGTTTGATAGATTTTTATATTTAAGGGTTGACAAATTATAGTTAGGTAGGTGATAATGAAATTGTTGAGAGAAAATGGGGAAGAGAGATGACCACAGCAATACAACAAATCAAGTCGATTAAGAAAGTTGAAAAATATCCTGGTTATCCCGTAAATGGTTACATGGTATACACAACCAATGGGTTAAGCATCCGAAGTGAACTAAATAGCATCAAAGACATTAGAAAAGTATTCTCTAAAAGCATCGCTCACAAATACCTACTAAATCAGATCTGCAACCAAACACCAGAAGATGGAAATAATCCCGTAACCAAGAACACCGCAATCGCTATAGCTTTAAACAGTAATATTATTTTAGCTGTTGAAAACTTAATTAATAATGGTGTAAGTCTTGAGGACGCGATCACACTAGGCAACCAAATTGCTAAATCAGAAATCAAACATCGTGCAGAACTACCAGGCTGGATACTAGAACATTACATAGCAAAATGTCAGTTTATGGATGCTCTGCACTTGATAAAAGAACTAGAATCGATGGAATAATAACAACCCATAGATGAAACCAAAGCACCTCAATAGGGTGCTTTTTATTGGACTTTATAAACCCTCCAAGCTGCTTCATTGCCTATCCTCTTGAAGCCTTGGGGGGATTTTATTCTTTGAAACACCCAACAGCCACGCATATACTCTGATCCTCTAGGCTTCACCCCTATCAACTCTCTAACCTCGCTGGTAGACAGTTCCCACGACATAGCAGAAGCCCTCTCTAAGTGGGTGTGATGGCTCAACGGGTCTTTTGGTGTAACCCTGTCTAATACTCTGTCTAGTAGCGTGATGAGAGTAGGGGCAGGGGGTAAGGACGGGAGAGTGTCAAGCGTTGTGTCCACCATTACTTCTGATACTGGCGTAAAGTTACTCATAATACCACCAGCTTTTAAATGTTCATCTAGCTGGTCTAACATCTCCACATGGTATTCTGTAGCGACATTATGCCCTCGCTCATCTTTGTCTAGTTCTATGTCCAGTGCCTTTAAACGATCATATAGTGCTTGACGGGTTTTGAGGTTGTACCGATCTAGTAAATCCTTGATTTTCATAGTGTCTCCTCCGGTGTCTTCTACCTAGAATACAGCCAAACTGAAGGAAAAACCTTATGACTTCAGTTAAGCAATTCGCTAGGAGAAAAGCTAGAGATAAAAAATCAAATAATTTAGACATTACTCAAAGTCGTAATGACTTTATACAAAAATTAGAATCGGGTGAAGCTGCTCTACAGTTCGTTGAAGACATCAAAAAGTATGGAACCAACGAGAAAGGAGAACCGCTCAAAGTTAGACCGTGGCTTGAAGAATACGCCAGACTGATTGCTGATACTCGCATCGCTGAAACCTACACATCGGGCAGTGCTCAAATTGGGAAAAGCTTACTTCACGCTCTATTACAGGTTTGGCTCGTTGTTGAATGCCGATTAAATGTGCTTTACGTCTTTGCTCAGGAAACGGCTCTCAATCGGATGGTTCCGATTCAGTTTAAACCTTTGTTTGCATCTTGGATGGAAAGACGGGGGGTAACGCTCAAAACTAACGAGGGGAGCCGCAACAACCGACTAATCCAGGTTAAGGGCGGTACAGGGATCTTTTCTTATGTGGGGAAAAGTAAGAGCAGCACAGATGGCAGAGCAGCAGCAGGGTCAAGTATTGTTTCTTTTTCAGTTGATTTAGCTTTTTGCGATGAGCGATCGCAATACCCCCCAGGTGCAGCAGATCCGGTTTATCGCCGTCTAGATGCTGGCAGATTAACTTCTCACCCCATTAGATTGCTTGGAACACCTGGTAGTGGCATCGGGATAGAAGAGGAAATAGAAAGAGCAGACCATCACTTCTATCCCCACGTAAGTTGTCCTAACTGCCACAAATCCACCCCTCTTCATCCATTTGGCGCGTTGCTCGTGCCAAACCAGAAAGTTAATGAATCTGGCGAAACTGAACTTAAATATTTATCAGAAAGTGGCAAGCCTGAAGAATGGCACCATAAAGATAGTGAAGATCCCGTAGGAAGCGCCTATTTTGCTTGCAGCCATTGTAAAGCTGAACTAAACACTGATGTAAGAATAAATGCTTACTTTGTCTGCCTCCATACTGGAGTTAAGCTTATAAATTTCCTAGATAACTTTGATAATCCAAACGGCAAGCGCTACAAAGTTGGTATAACTCTTTCCCCACTGCTGAGAGAATCTACTCTCAATCTAGCTGCTGAAATAGTCCAAGGGGGATTAGATAGCTCTAACCCTGCTGACTGGCAACAACAACGCTTAGGACTTCCTTCTCAAGGTGAAGATGCAAGCCTCAGTATTAATCAAATTAAACGCGCCATCTATGCACCAGAACCAGAGATCCATACATCTCAAGATCGGTGGATATTAGGTGGCGTTGACCAGGGGAGAAGCTTTGACTTCCTATGTGTAGCTGAGTTTGTCTTGCCTTCAGGCTGGGAGAAGATGAAAGTTGAGGAAGTGTTGAGCCGCACTTTAAGACTGGTTCAATATGCTGGCGCTATTCAGCGATCACAAATATCCCAAAAGCTAGAGTTATTTAATTGCAGAGGCGGGATTATTGACAACGAGCCTAGTATTAGTGCCGCAGCCGAGCTAGCAAGGGATATAGGCTGGAATCTAGCAGATCAGAAGCCAAAACAGAAAGATGCTATCAAAGCTATAAAAGTGCATGACGGTGGTGAGGAGTTTGATTGCTATGGGATAAGGAACGATCGCTTCCTCAGAGCCGTTAAGAATATCTTTATCCAAAAGCACAGCGATGGCTACCCACTTGTAAGACTGCCTTTAGACTGGGAACGCTGGGTAAACAATCCCACAGAGTTAAGCCCGATTCGTCATCTCACATCTTTGAGTTATGACTCAAGCAACGGTCAGTGGAACAGAGCCGCTGATCACAATGACGATATATACTATGCCTTCATGTTTGCTGAGGTGGCGTTCTACCTGCAATTGACTGGCGATCAATACTATTCCTCATGGTTTAACTTCGTTTAAAAGTAGACTATAAGTTATTTTCTAGTTTAGCTTGACAAATTATAAAGTAGTAGGTGATAATGATTTTAGAGAGCAGAAAACGAGAGGAAACACAAGATGACTACCACAACCGCAACATTAACCCACAAAATCACCAAAGAATTAGTCAAAACACTTAGCTATTACAGTCTGTGTAAATTATCTGATTATTTGGGAATTGTAAACCCTATGCAAGCCAACGTTGTAGGATCAATAACCTTGGACGAGCTAGGTAATTTTGTTGATGCTGATGCTCACATCGAAACCGATAACCTTTGCTTTCCAGTTAAGGGTGTTCAGGAAAAGCGAATCGTGATTGAAATCTGCAACCCCTGGTAAACAAGCCACAAGATAAGCCGAAGCCCTCACCCAGAGGGCTTTTTTAATGTCTGTGTACTAAATTAGAAAATAATTTTCTAATTTAACTTGACAAATTATAATCTAGTAGGTGATAATGATTTTAGAGGAAACAAAGAGAGGAAAAACCAGATGCGCCTAGTAGAATGTAAAGAAGTTGCCAAGCAAGTACGCAAAGACCTAAAAGCTCTTTATCCATCCATTAAATTTTCAGTACGTTCTGACTTCTACACCATCGAGATTGATTGGACAGATGGCGCGAGCGAAGCTGAAATAGTAGAGATTGTTGAGCAATACCGAGGATATGCGAACAATTCAAGACTACCCGTTAACTTTAATGGGGAGATTGTAGAAACTCGATTAAACTTCATCCACACAAATCGCTTATTCACCAAAGAATACTTGGAAGAAGTTTTGGAGTATGTGAAAGGCTATTATACCGACGCTAAGAATGACGGAGTGACAATAGAGGCAACCAGCAAAGGCAACGCATACTTTAGTGGTAACGACATTAACGAGGTTTACAAGTATGCAAGTTTAGCTAGAAAATATAATAGTTTTGCTTCCGTCAAAACTCAAACAGAAGCTGAAAGACGCGAAAAGGAATTTGCAAACAAAGAAAAACTAGAGAAAGCAGAATTTAAAGCACAAGAAGCTCTAAACGCCGCAAAAGAAATTCAACCTGAGAAAATTACCAAAGTTTCGTTCTCAGTTGAAGGAACATTCGCCAACATTAACAAAAACAACACACTGGAAGAGTATCAAGTACAGGTTCTAAAGGGGGAATCTTATACTGAACAATGTAAAGTTACAGAATGGATTGAGTTATCTACCACCAACTATGATCGCTTTACCAATAATCTAATGACACATTACTCCTGGATAGCTGGTAAGGGCGGCTGTGACAGGGTAACAATAAACGGGAAAGAAGTTGAATGCACCCTCTGCGTTGCGGTATCAGCGCCAAACCGAGAAACAATCTTAGTTGATCCTCAAGGTCACAAGTATGCTCGATACGTTGCCTTAGTACCACCTTCTATCAACCTCAAGATACCCTCTAATAAAGCCGTAGCAGTTACCAAGATAGAAGAAGAGATGCCAGCAATTGTAGGGGTGTTTAACTACCAAATCATAACTGATGCTCCAGTTATCGAACCCGTAGTTATTCAACCAAAGAGGAAAGGACTGATGGTTGACGTGCTAAGGTCTGATAGCTTTGATTGTACTGCTGGAGGTGTTAGCAGCAAGTTTTCTAGCTTAACTCTGGTTGGTGAAGGTATACCCGAAGTGTCAGAGGAAAGCAACGATGCGCCAGCCATAGAGCTTAAAACTCGCAACGTAGAAGGACGAGATTACTACTACTGCAAACCAACTAAGATAGGACGTAAGCATTCAATGATGGGAGGGAATTTCTGCTGGTCTTCCGATAGCCGCTTCCCGATACACTATCCCCTCCCAATACATGACAGAGTAGAAGACTAATCCAACATATTAAAAGACCTGAGCAAGTCCAGAAACTACTCAACAAGTCAAAAAAAAGAGGAAATAAAGCAATGCAATACCTACTATCCGATCTACGATTGACAACTACCACAGGAAAAGGATTTAGAAAAAATAAAGAAAACTTAGCGGCGATCGCTCATGTCTATCCAAACATACACTGGGGTGAAAACCTAACGCCCGATGAGGTATTGAAAGAATGGAATATACTCAACGGTTTTTACATTGTATATATTGAAGAATCTCTCTTGGCTTTTCAAAACCCACCAATTAAACTAGGCAAAGATGATAGGGTGTGGATAGCCACAAATGGTGACAGATACAAAGCTTTTATAACCACTGGTCAATATGGGTCGGAAACAATGCTAGTTAAAGTTCCTCAATACAACACGCCAACTAGGAAATATGAAGTCTAAAATCTAACCAAATAAAAAACAAAACAAGTTAAGCGGGGGATCGATCCTCTGCTTTTTTATTGAGAATGATTGCAATATTATTGACGTTATTCTCAATAAATTTCAGAGCTTTAGAGGTCAAAATCATAGCTTTTGTACATCAAATCGCAGTACAGATTACCTGTAAAAATAGTGAAAAATTTAAAAAAGACGAAAACGCTAGAACCATTGGCGTGTATGGGTTTAAGGTGTTCGATAGTCCTTATAGTATTATAATGGCTGTGCAAAAGCTCTTTCCCTGGTTTTATCGTCCTTAATTTGTTAAACTGAAGGAGTAATAAAAATATAAAAATAAAATGGGTTGGCTCAAAAAAGACTTGGCGAATAAGCTCAATATTCCTGCGGTGGGTTTTGCAACACATAGTAGATTCGACGGCAAGCGTTATCACAATACCCCCATCGGTAATCTTCCAGGCGTTACAACCATATTGAATGAGACTAAGCATCCCTCAGCTAAGGCTGCTCTAGATCGATGGAGAGATAACAACCAAGATGAGAGCGATCGCTGTCTAGCAAGGGGAAACGAACTGCACAGCGAGATTGAGAATTACTTCAATGGTGTATTTGAAGGCGAACAAAAAACTATATATTCTTATAAGGGGCTAGGAGGCTTTTTGAGAGGCTTAAAGCCTTTAGCGATAGAATACCCATTTTACAGTTTAAAGGGCTATGCTGGCTCTCCTGACTGCCTTGCAGAGGATGATAGGGGGTTAGTGCTTACAGATTGGAAAACTAGCACCAAGAAAAAAACACCTTCTCAGGTTGCAGACTATTTTCTCCAACTCTCAGCCTATGACCAACTAATTATAGAAAACCTAGATTTGATGGTGGATAGGGCTATTGTGGCGCTGGCGATTGAGGAAACTAAGGAAATGAGATTCTTTGAACTTGACCGAGCAGAGCTAAATGTTTGTTATCAAAGCTTCTTAGATCGGCTGGAAACCTACGCCAGTATGAATTGCGTACTATTTTAGAAATTATTTTCTAATTTAGCTTGACAAATTATAATCTAGTAGGTGATAATGAAATTGCAGACAAGAGAGGAAAGACAGATGACCGCAACAGCAACAGCAGCAGTAGCACAGCACTTAAACGTAGTAGAATCGGCAATCATTAAAATTGAAGAATGGAACAATGTTCTTTTCGTTGTGGTGAAGAGTTTAGGCGCGAGATTTGTTAGCAAGAAAATCACAGAAAAGAAAGTCACAGTTAAGAAATTGATTGACACTAAAACGGGTACAGTAAGCTATGGAATCATCACAGCTAAAGGTGGCTGCTATAACACATATAAGACTGAAAGAGCAGCTAAAAACGCACTGGCTAAAATGTCTGAATGGTATGTGGAATATCATGCTAACAGCGCTTTAGGGTCATATATGATGAGTATTGCTAGCGGTCGTTATCAAGTTGTTAATCTTTAATTCAGATAATAATAGTAGAGGATAAACCAATGCTGAAAGATTTACCACTCAATGTTATTCTGGCAATGCTGGGATATACAACCGAGCCATCCAACACCATATACAAGAGAAACGTTCTTAAATCTGGCGTGGTGGTGTTTAAAGGTGACTGTTTTGAGGTTTTTGCATGGTTGAGGAGTCATTATGAAATGTTGAGATAAACTAATCAAAGTTGACAACACATTGCTCTCAATCTAGAGAGCTTTTCTATTTTAAGGATTCAATCATGCTTGTGCGTCATTTCAGGAAAGTAATTATGCTTGCTCAACACCAGTCAAAATCTCAGGAACACTACACGCCAGATTTCATCCTCTCTGCCACGCGATCACTATTAGGTGGGATAGACTTAGATCCTGCTAGTTCTGAAATTGCCAACCAACGAGTAAAAGCCCATACCTATTACACCAAGGAAGATAACTCATTACACTTACCCTGGTGCGGTAAAGTTTTTCTAAACCCACCTGGGGGTAAGCTAAAAGGAACCAGAAGCCTAACAAAAGCATTCTGGCAAAAGCTAGTCACGGAATACCTACTTGATGAACATTTAATTGGTCATGTTACTGAAGCCATCTTTCTAGCCTTCAGTATCGAATTATTGCAAACGAGTCAGAACGGGGCAGACAATCCGAAATACTGGGCTACCTCCTATCCCATCTGCATCCCCAAGCAACGAATAAGCTTTATTGATGCTGATGGTAACGCACAAACCTCACCACCTCACGCTAGCGCCATTATATATTTACCACCCAAGTGGTATGGTATTTCTGAAAAACCTTGGGATATGAATAGGGCTGAAGAGTTTAAGGAAAAGTTTATTCATATTGGTGCTGTTGTAGGGATTTAAAAATAAATTAAAGGATTATATAATGAACACTAAACAACTAGAAATTGGGCAAAAAGTTGGGATGGCTACTCGTTCTAGATATCCCGAAGCTAAAATCGCAACCATTGACCGTAAAACGCCATCGGGTCAAGTATTAGTTAATGGCATACGTTTCAGCAACAGGGGCTATCAAATAGGTGATGATACTTACTATCTTGTTAGTATTGAAGAAGCGGAAGAAATAATAGAAAAGAATTCTTTACTGAAAAAAAAGATTCAAGATAAAAAAGAAGCTTTTGACCTATCACCGGAAGGGATAAGCAAAAAAGCCACAGCCGCAGCCATAGAGATTTTAAACCAACATGGGTATTACCCAGACGTTGATGGAGACTGGTGGGGAATGATGGGCAATGTTGAAGCGATGATCGCTGAATACCTAAAACTGGAACAAAGCAAACAAGATAAAACTCAGGTAATAGAGGATGTAAAATAAACAACATTTTAGTTAAATTATAAAAACCCGACAAACATTAAATCTGTCGGGTTTTTTAGTTTATCTGTTATCGCGTGTTTAGCCTTGTTGTAAGCTTCTATCCTGTTTGGGGATTAGCAGCCGCCAGAAGGCTTCCTTAATTGCTTCTACGGGATTAGTATCAAAAAGGAGAATCATTCGTGCTGCTGTGTCCTCTACCTGCTGGATATAGAGTAATTCCTTTCGCTCTAGTGCATCCCTTAACGCTTTCGGATCTACTCCTAAATCTTCAGCCAGCGCTTTAGCTTTGCGGTTAAAGATGGTGAGATTTACTGCTTGAGCCGTGTTGGTGTAAATCCATTTTTGAGCGTTTGCCGATAGTTCTGGGTGGCGTTCGATATAAACGGCGATCGCGCCTGTTAACTCAGAATGAGTGATTTTACCATCCACTCGTGTGTTTTCCCATTCTTTGAGTTGCTTTTGATGCGGTGGTTGCCACCCTGTGATTTGTTGAATCCAGGTTTCTATACCTAACTCGTTGAATTTGTCAAGGCTGTACTCTGCTGTCTCATTGTCTGAGAACGCATAATGCTTGATTATTTTGGCACAAGCGAAAGAACGAATAATCTTAGTCTTGCCGCCTTTTTTCACATAACTCTCGCGCAGGTATAAATCTATATTCTCTAAGGCTTTCAGTCGTTTTGGTGCTTTACTTTCGCGCAGGTTAGTTAACAGTCCTCGGAGGCTCGATTCGTTGATACCGGACAGAATAGCCAGTCCCCTTTGACTCATTCCAGATTCTCCCGTACTGTCTACGGTAAAGAACTCAACCCCGTTTTCTACAACCCTGATAATTTGAGACATAATAGAGATTGCACCTTATTTTTCGGTTTGGTGTAAAAGCGATCGCCGAGTTTTCGAGACAGAGGCGGTCGTTTTTGCGTATCTACACCTAGTATATTATATTTTCTATTTAATGTGTAGAGTGTTAAGTAGCCTGAAACCTATATATTATGAGCGTTTCAGGCTTTTAAGTGTCGTATTTTTGTAAGATTAAAAAGAAATTCTGAAATTAAACTATAAAAAAGGGTTGACATTTTATAATCTAGTAGGTGATAATGATTTCAGAGAGGAAATGGAGGAAACACGAGATGGCTACCACAATTACACGTAGGCGCGCCAAGAAAGGAGGAGAAGTTTCACCAGTTAACGGGAAATTCTACAAAGGCGGTTGGTTTATGCCTGATAAAATCGACGGTGGAGGGGCTGATAAACCCAAAAAGAAAACAGGTAAAATAGAAGTTGCACCTTATGTGTGGGAAGTGCCACCAACCCCAGAGCATAGAAGTATTTTCCGATGCTTCCATGATTATTTTGATCCTGACGGTAACTATATTGCAGAAGCTATCCGATTTGCTGCACAAATGGCTGGTATTACTTACGGTAAAATGTTAATGCAAGCACACATTGCTAAAGCTAAATATGAAAAAGGTTTTAAATTCTTCCGAGAAGACGAGAACGGCAAACTACATTTTGTTTAATTTGAATAGACCTGAGTAAGTCTTAAAACTGCTGTTCAACCAACAAGAGAGGAAAGAGAGATGACTAAGTATACAGTTCGAGTTAAAGCTACTTTACTGGTTTATACATCAGTAGAAGTTGAAGCTAATTCACCAGAAGCCGCCGAAATACAAGTTAAAGAGAAGACTACAGATAACTTTTTTTCTCTGTTGCTTTCCTCTAGTAAGACTGGCGATAAGTTTAGAAAAACTTTAGAGTTTGAGATCGATCGTCTTTATGTTGAGGAATTGCCAAATAAAAGAGAGCAATAATAGTGCCAAATAGACCTAAGCAAGTCTCTAAACTGCTAAAAGACTTTGAGGAAAATCAATGATCAACAGAACATTACAAGGCACAGCAGATGAGGTTGTAGCAACAGCCAAACATCTGCGAGAACTACTAAAGAGTTTTGACAAGCTAGACAAGGTTAACGCCCAAGTGGAAGGTTCAGACGCGATAGTTAATTGGAATTTAGATTCTGAGTTAGAAGATGCTTTAAAGGGTTTTACAAGCGGTTTAAATTGGGAGGAAGAACAATGACAATTGCAGAACAAGTGCTAGAAGACCATCCAGAGCTAGACAACTATGAAAACCCTTGGGAAGAAGCGTTTCGGGATTATAGTGTGCATGACTTACAACCACAATTAGATGGTAGCAATATTGCGGTATTCAAAGATGAAAGTGCATTAATCTGGAGTAATGAATACAAATGTTGGAATCTTATCAAGAAGGTTAAAAGCCAAGGATTGATTGACAGAATTAAGCTTTTAGACAAAGAGTAACAAAAATTAAACCCTCTAGATGAGGGTTTCTCGGTTTTTAATGTTGTTTATATTTACATATATGTGGGAAAAAGATCCGATTAAATCGAAAGAAATTACAGGTATTGTAATTAGCACAATTAGAGAACATGGAAAACCGATGTCATTATATGAAATTGTGATCGGTACAGCCAAAAGAGGGCTTAAATCCAGACTCACTACCAAAGAAACAATATGGAAGCTGGTTGAGGAGAAGCAGTTAAGATTTACTAGGAATTGGATGGTAGAGATGAATTGAAACCAATTCCACAATTAAAAATAGACCAAACTAGAGTATATTATTCTAGTTTGGCTTATGTTATTTGAAGACGGCGCTTTATTATCAGCTTTTGGGGCAGTGAGTAACAAACTGCTGGGGTTTGGCGGCGATCGCGATCCTTTAGCAGCCACAGAGATTAATCCCACCCCTTATATTGATTTTGTTGCCCTAGAGCAGCTATACCGTAACAACCGCATTATTGAAAAAGCTATATCAGCCCTTCCCCATGATTCAGCATCTAAATGGGGCAATCTTCAGATAGGGAGTGAGCTAGAAGGAAGTCTCGACCCTAAATCTGCCAAACAAGTTGAACAACTATTGTTAAATCTAAACATTCCCAGCTTATTTGCTGAAGCTGGTACAGCAGGAAGACTCTACGGGGATGGCTTTCTCATCCTTGGTATTAATGATGGTGGTCAATATAAAGATCCAGTGCAGGAAAACAAGATTCGTTCAATTGACTGGGTGAAGCTGAGTGACCCAAACCAGATTAAACCTTATCTTCCCACTCAGCGAGGTGAGTTTGAGCATTACCAGATAGTTGCTAGGGAATATGGAGAGCATAACCAAAGTGATTTAGATAGAACAGACTTGATTCATAAGTCTAGGGTGTTGAGGTTCCCAGGTAAGAGGCTGTTTGGTCAGATGTATGCAACCACTTTCGGGCTAAACGATTCTATTATCCAGGCTATGTATAGCGAGTTTGTGGCATGGAGTAGCTCAGTATCATCGTCTGGTGCAATGCTCAACTCACACTCACTCTTTATCTACAAATTTAAAGGCTTGGCTGAAGCTGCTAAAACTAATAACCGTTCAGCACTCTATAACCGCTTTAGCTCAATGTTGATGGGACTTAGTAGCCTTAAATCCCTGGTAATTGATAGCAGTGGTGAGGATGCCAGCTTCATTAACCGCAATTATGGGGGAGTGCAATCTATTTTAGCTGAGTTAAAGGAAAACTTAGCAAGTGCGGCTGATATGCCCTACACAAAGATATGGGGAACTCCTACGGGGGGAGCATTTAGTGAGTCTGGAGCAAGCGATCGATATGAATGGGCTAATGCTGTGGATCGTTACCAGCGCTCAATCTTTATTCCAGAATTGAATAGATTAACCCGATATATGCTGCTGGCTTTAAATCGTAGAGTGCCAAATAGCTGGCAATGGATGTTCCCATCAGTGTTGCAGTTAAGCTTAAAAGAGCAGTCAGAGTTACAGAAGAACTTTGCCGCGTCAGACCAGATAAACGTAGCTATTGGCTCTCTCCACCCACTAGAGGTAAGGCATTCAAGATTTGGGGAAAGTCAGTTTGGCAACGATATAGAATTAAACCAAGATTTAGAAAAGGAACTGTATACCATGTCCACGACACCCCCCACACCAACAGCAGATAGCTTTAATGACTCGGTAGAGGGGGAACCACTATCTGATGAGGAATTAGACGCGATCGCTGAGATAACGGAGGAAGATAAGAAAAATGCCATTAATCATTGGAGGGTTAGTGCGGGTGAGACTTGGCGTAATTTGTTAGAGGCTGAGGTGGAGGGAAAATGATTATTTATCATTAGATTCTATATATGTGTTAAACAGTTTGAACCACTTTTCCTTTGTTGCTTTTACCACTAATCCAGCCAGTAAAGAACACTCAAAATCATCAACCTCATTCTGTAGATGTTCCATAAATTCAGGTAGTGTCATTTGTTGTGTTGGCATTTCTTCTCCTCATCAATATCCCTATAATATTGAAATGCACTAAACCAGTTATTGAAGGTTGTACGTTGTATTAATTTATCAAAGAAAAAACTCTGAAAGCTAGAGACATCATTCTCTGAATAACCGTTAGTTCTTAAATAGAACGTAAACTCAAATAAATCTAGTAGTTCATAATTAACCATATTTTTTAAATTCAAACTAAATTAAACCACCTATATTATATCAAATATGCAACGCGAGTTTGTTTATGACATTAGAACTGGCAGATACAGATACCGCGATACTGGCAAATTTGCGCCGCAATCAGCGATCCTCAGTCTTACCAGACGCAATATTGGCTTAACCTCAAAAGAAATGGAGACGATAACCAATCTTATGATGAGCGGTAGAATGCCATTAGGAGATTGGCAACGAACCACAGCTAAAATGCTCAAAACTCTCCATATTGAAAACTTGTTACTTGGTAGAGGCGGTTTGAATAGTGTTGAGGATGAGGACTATCTAGCAACTGGTAGACAGCTTAAGAAAGAGTACAAATATTTAAAACAATTTGCCCAAGATATTAAAAGCGGGAAGGTTAGTAAGGCTCAGGCAATGGAGAGGATTAAGCTTTATGCGAGAAAAGCTCGTTACTCTTTCTGGTATGGGCGCGATCGCTCTCTAATTAATAATAAATTTATGAGAAGGCATCTAGGTGGCAGCAACCATTGTGCTGAGTGCTTGGCTTATGCTGCTATGGGATACCAACCTAGAAATGTGTTGCCACTCCCTACAGAAGCCTGTACTTGCCGTTCTAACTGCCTCTGCACTGTTGAATGGGTGAATCGTCTACCAGGACAAGACACCTTGCTAGACAGCCTTAAAAGGTTTGGCAGAACTGTAGGGATGATTGGTTAACATAGAACTTCTGGATGCTGAGAATCTTTATATTGTAAATGATTGGCAATTATTGTTTTAAAAATGATTTTCAAGTCTTCTAGTGTATCAGCATGGAATCCGACTTCTTGAAAAGGATGTTCTAGGATTTTACCATAATAAACACAGTCGGGACAGGCGTAACTAAGTGTGAAACCGTTATAAATAAAGTGCTTTGTACCGCGAAGAGTTTTCTCTCCAGTAATTTCTTTTGCCGTCTTGACCTCAGATTTAGCAATAATTTCTTTAGCTTTTTCCTTAGCGATCGCTAGAAAATCCAGATAATTATCAACAATATCTTTGAAGCGTTGGTTTGCTTCTTTTATTGTTTCAACATTGAAGGCATAATCTAAATTGTCGTTTTCTTCAAGAACACAGTAGATATTCATTCTAACTAAGTCTATCTTTAATTGTGCATAATAACCCTTGTAATACAACCTACCACTACTGACGATGGGATTATTGTTTGATGAGTCTTCTCTGAGTTCAGCTATTGCTGATTGTACTTCTGGATTAGAGAATATTTGTACTAATCCATCTAAAATCTCTTTGTAATCTCTCGGTAGTTTACTCATGATTTTGTTATTTTTATTAATATTTTTGTAATCTAAAATTTCTATTCCCACAATATTATCTTCAGCGTCGTAATCGTAGACTACGCCAGGTTTAACTTCATCAGAATCAATAATCTTAGACTCTAACAGCTTAATGTAAATTGCGTAATCATCAGCAGTTATTTCAGGAGTTCTTTTCATGTTTGATCGATTAACTAGGGTTAGATATTCTTAAAATTAGGCAAATTAACAAAGTTGGAAATTATCTTCGTTCTGATGGTCTCTCTCATTGCATTTTCAAAATCAACCGTTGTTTGAAATTTGGCAAACAATGTTCGTGATATTTCATTTCTTCTACTACTACTGGTTGAATCTCCGAATTGACGCTCCATAACCTCAGCAACAATAGTCGCTACCACGTTTTTAGACTTACGTGCACCAAATATGTAGCTCCTTGTTTTTATTATTTCATATACTTCAGTATTCATACCAATCTCTATATGATTCCTATAAACTCTTGATGGTGATATTTGCACCATCTCATCGGAAGTAACTTCTGTAATTGTTGACGGGGCTATACAAAGTTTGATACCCATAACTTTTAAAATTTAAACTACATATTAATTATATCAAAAAGCCGAGTATACTAATCGGTTAAAAAATGATTGTTTAAACACATATTCTTTTCATTACAAGATCGTGTAGTTGTTTACTTGCTAAATCAATCACATAATCATCTATAGATTTTATACCGTAGTAAACAAAATTCATTTGATCAGCTAAAACCTTTAATTCTGTTAGAGCATCATCTACCATCAATCTGAGACTACATATTCTATTATTGTTTCTTATTGATTCGGATTCATAAGATATTAGATATTCAGCATCTGCCCAGCCATTTGTAAAAATATCCAAACACATTCCCCAATCATTTACGATCGATTCATTTTGTTTTCTCAATATGGCATCTATCTTACATTCTATAGCAGCATCCTCTGAATATAGTATTTCTTCATCGTCATAATAATCTGCTAGTTTGTAAGCAGATTCTAGTTTCTTCTCGTTTTCTTTTCGTCTATTCTCCTGGACAATTTTAACTATGTTTTTTAAATATTCTGGCACATCTCCCCATAGTGGTTTATATGTTGTCGCCCCGTTTAGTATCGGATTAACTTCTTTAATTAATAAATCCTCCATTTTGTATAATTGGTCATCGGTAAACTTTACTAAATCGTCACCAACCATTTGTCGATAGCAAAACTGTACCCCGTTGTTTAGCAGATATTGTAAATCTGGTGTTTTGTGGTGATATCCATTATTCCATCTATCGTATATGTCTTTACCTTTACCTATGTATATAACTTTTATGAAGTTTTTACCATCTTCTGATATTTCTCCAGTGAGATAGAAAACTGCATATATCCCAGGTCTTTTTTCAAATTTGCTTGGAGAATCTACCTCATAAGATCTTTGCCAAAAACACTTCCAATAGCTCATCCCCTCAACCCCCCCCCACAACTAAATTAGAACAATAATTATATTATAGCAATTTTCTAGTTTATAATGTAGGTAGAAATCAAAAGGCGATCACCGTGTCTCGAAAACAAGCGATCGCCTAAAACCCCTAAACGGAGATACTTTCATGGTAATACAGAAACATAGAAACGGAATAGAGCTTTTCAACCATCAATCTAATGGGGTTGGTATCGAACAGCGAGCAGACGATGGATTTATCAACGGAACCGCCATGTGTGTTGCTCATGCTAAACGAATTAATGATTGGTTGGATACTGTACCAACCTTAGAGTTATTTATCGCACTAGCTGAAGATATTGGCGTATCGGTCAATTACGCTTCTGTCGGTAATTTAAACGGTGTAAGGCTTTCGGCTACGTGGTATGTTAAACAGTTCCCAGAATTAATAACCGCGAAACGTGGATCGCCTGAGAATGGTGGCGGTACTTGGCTGCATCCAGACTTGGCAATTCAACTGGCTCAATGGTGTAACAAACCGTTTGCTATTCAGGTTTCTCGCTGGGTTCGTGGTTGGATGGTATATCTTACGGAAAAACCCCGCAAACAATGGGAGAAGAACCGACTCATTGGTAAAGTAACCCGCTGCAAGCTAACAGATGCAATTGCAGACTACCTCACACGTTACCCAGAGCTATCTGATAACGCTAAACGGTGGATTTATAAAAACACGAGCGATCATGCCTTACTCTGCCTCTTTGGTCGTCAAGCTAAAAAACTAGCAACTGACCTAAACGCAGATCCTACTAACTTGCGGGATTCTTTCACCGATGAGGAATTAAAGTTTCTTGAGGCTCTAGAAGACCTGACATCACGTCTAATCGATGGTTATGATGTTCATCCGCTAGAGGCAATTAAACAGGCTTCAGAACGGATGTTACTACCAGTGCAAGAACGAGCCTTAATTAACCAAGGTTAGGATTTACTCTTAGCACTCAATATTCCCTCCACCCCATTACAGCCTTGTGTGGGGTATTTTTTATTGAGAATATAGCAGTCTTATTGACACAACATTTATGAAAAGCTGAAAACGACCAAACAAATACGCAGTATAGGTTTAAGGTGTTCGATAGTCCTTATAGTATTAAGAGTGGTGTGCAATACTTATTTTTACTTTCGGTTAAGCTTTCAAGCTGTGGGGAGAACAACCAGAATTAAGATTATGCGAATTGAGACGACAGATAAGGAGGTGGGTTTGCAAACGAAGGCGACACCATCAGAGTCGGTGATAAGTGAGTAAACATTCTGCGCTCTGAGAATGCCCCTAGAGACTCAGCAACAAGCTAAGATGGCTACCAGTCACTCTGAACCATCATGACGACTTCCTGGACGGTATAGGCGCAGATGAGAAGATTAAAGGAAGTGGTACAGGTGTCGGGATGAGTTGATAGGCTTCGTGTAAGAACGATCGGTGATACTTGAGCAAAAACACCACTAAGAACACAACAAAAAACCGCCCAACATAAGCTAGGTGGCTAAATAAAATAATTGATTTTAGGCTGTTATTGGCACTACCTTGTTGTTGTAGACTGGTGTGTTGTTAAGCTTGGGGTTGGTGGCAGCGATTAATGTTCTTTCGATTTGGTCTAGTTGTTCGTCTGTGAATTGGATTAAACCGCTTTCGGAATACATTACACGATAAAAAACATTAATCCCTAACTTTTTCATTAGTTCAACTTCAGGTATTTGATGATAATTTACGCATCGTTGCTCCACGTTTTTACTTTTACCAACGTGTATGAATTCTATTTTGTTCTCTATTCTTGCTAACACCGCATATATACCCGCGACAGGTGGTAAATCTTTAGCGTTAATAAATAGTTTTGAATGCTTATAAAAGCTTAATATTTTACAAGCATTAACGTATTCATTACTGTTACAATCATGAATTGGTAGGGAAATGCCGAAATCACAACATAGTTTTAATGTTAGAAAATCGCTCAAATGGTTGCACATACCATGTTCATTACTGCCAAATTTAGCAGATATTATGTCCCATTGATATTTAGCTATCATGTGGTTTGGGAACGATGGATAATAACTATCAATCCGTATTCTACCAATTTTATATTGGCGGGTGTATTTGCAAAATAAGTCTTCAAAAAAGGAATCTACAGAAATGTTATACATTCCTGATATTTCTCGTAAAAAATTATAGCCGTGTGTAGTTAAACCTATAAATAATGTGTTATCTGTGTTTAAATGTATTTTCCTAACAGTGTTTTTGCTACAACCAAATCCCACACCCGACCAGGAATCAACAACTATTTCTAACAGTTTTTTTTCTTCCACAACTCCAACCTCTTTCAAACTAAATTAGAATACTATTTATACTATACCATGCAAACTATAATAACGGATAAAGTAAAAGAGAAACCCACCTCAAGCCTTATCGATAACTACGGCATCCTTAGAACTAAGGCAGTTCTAGGCAGGGTGGGGTCATCTAGTTAGTGAAATATTACACAACCAAATTGCCAAATTATGTAAATTTATGTTAAAGTATAAAGAAGAAGGGTAAAATCTTTTTTATGGTTAGGTTCGGTTAGGCGGTTTTAGGTGAGGCTCTGTCCGGCGTATTTGTGTCCGGTTGGGTATGTTCCGGTAAGGTGCGGTGAGAAGTAAGGGCGGGTTAATTCCCGCTCCACACCCTAAAAGCATAGTTCACGCAAACTATAATAGCAAGCGTGAATGGCACTAATATGCAAGTTCTTATTACAGATTTAATTAATAAAGATGGTCTATTGAAGACTAGGGCAACCTTATCGCGGGTGGGCATTCAAAAATATCTGATGGGTGGTGAGTGGGTAAGGATACTCAGAACAGAGGATGCCGTTAAAGCCTCTGCCCCCACCTTTGAAGGTTTACCCGTTACGCTCAATCATCCAGAAAGCTTTTTAGACGGTGCTACAGAAGACGAAAATATTAAAGGACATGGTAAATCCATCAAATACCGAGACGGTGTGGTGAAGGGTGAATTGACTATCACTGACAAGGATGCAGTCAAGCAAGCATTAGACACTCACCGCTATATCTCGCTCGGTTATCGTGCAACTTTAGTTAAAGATGCTGGGGTGTGGACTGACGTATACGGCGTACATGGCACTATTAATGAAAGTTACCCCTACGACTACCGACAGGAAAATATCAAAGGGGATCATATCGCCTTGGTTGAACAACCTAGAGCAGGTGCGATCGCATCTCTACAAATAGATGAAATCGAAACCGCACAAACTGAAGAAGAAATGTGCTTCACGGACTCTATAGATGAGATCCCACAAACTATTAATGTAACAAATAATAAAAAAGTTATGCCTAAAAGTTTTATTTGGAATGACAGCATTCTTACCTTAGATAGTGATAATGCTGATGATATCCTAAAAGTCCTAAATTCTCAGAAAGAGAACATCAAGTCTCTCAATGATTCTCTTTCCACAACAACCACGCAACTATCTGACGCAACGGCTTCACTATCTGCCAAAACCGATGAAGTATCTAACCTCGCTGGGCAACTAGAAGCTTTGAAGGTGCAACTGGCTGATGCACAGACCGCCAAGACTGAAATTGAAACTAAGCTAGCAGACGCGCAATCTTCCACGCTCAATGATTCTGAGATTAGCGAACGCATTGCCACTTGGAATCAAGTATTGCCTGTGATGCAGCGTGACAAGGCTGATTATAAGCCCAATTATTCTTACTCGGTTTCTCAAATCCGTGCTGAGTACCTGAAATCTAAGGCTCCACATCTGGAACAGCAACTCAAAGATGGGAATGATGCTTTTATTGCTGGTTTGTGGGAAGGACTGAAGCCTGGTGAAGAAACTGCAACAACTAGCGAAGATTTACGAATGACTTTAGATGCTGCTGATGTAACGCTGAAGCCAACCAAGCAAATTAGCCGCAATCGTCCCATTACCAATAAATAAGAGGAAAAATTATGCCTATCCAAACAGGTTTTAGTTACAGTTACGATAAAGCTTTTGCGGGAATGCTATGGGGCATTGGCTTGCGAGAGCTTATCACTGGCGTAAGTACCACAGCAATTCCTTTCGGTCGTGCTGTTGTTTTCGATTCTGCACAAACCCAACCCCATGAAGGACGTAAGCCCGTCAAACTTCCTTCTGCTTCTGGCGATCGCATTGTTGGGATTGCTCGCCACGTTCATACTGAGCCAGCAGGTGTAAGAACTCCCATTGCCCAAACAAACCAGAACGAGACTTCTGAATACTTACCTAAGTCTGCAATCAGCATTGTAGAGCAAGGGAAGATTTATGTTGAAGTGGAAGAGGCTGTTGTACCTGGCGATCCCGTTTTTGTTCGCTTTGCTGCTGGCACTGGTGGGACTAAGTTAGGTGTATTCAGGAATGACGCTGACACTTCCACGGCTGTTGCAGTGCCTAAAGCTGAATTTGTTACGGGTACATCAGCATCCGGTCTTGCAGTTATCCATATTTATAAATAAGGTTATAAGAAATGCCTAATTCTCTTTTTATTCGTGAACAATTAAACCGAGTTTCTAATACAGTAATTGAAACGGAGTTTCCTGAGTTTCAACTAGCATCTGGTCAGATGATTGACATTGAATCACCTGTCGGTGCTGGCTATGAAACTTACAGTTATGATTTGATGACGAAAGTGGGTTCAGCAGCAATCATTGCTAATGGTGCTGAAGACCTACCCCTAGTTAACGCTTACGTTGAACGTCGATATGGTCGTTACTACACTTTAGCCAACGCCTACCAGTACACGATTGATGACTTAGAACACGCTCAAGTTGCTAATACTCCCCTAACAGCTACGATGGCGGTTACGGCTCGTGAAGTAATGGAAGGCAAGTGGGACAGTTTAGCCTATGAAGGAGATCCAAATTATGACATTTTGGGCTTACTTAACTACCCTGGCATTCCTGAAGATACTGCAACCAACGACGGCAACTCTAACGGCGGCACTAACTCAACTAAGTGGCAACATAAAACACCTGTTCAAATCTACCGTGACCTTAGAAAACCTGCGTCAGATATGCGGATTGCCACCAAAGGGAAGTATTTTCCTGCGGTTTATGGACTCCCGCAAAAGCAATATGATCTTATTGCGGAAACACCGTATCCTGATAATGCAGGATCAGAAACGATTCTGAGCTTTTTCTTAAAGACTCAACGTCAATCTCCCACGGGTGTTCAGGATGTATTGCCTGTGCCTCGTTTGTTTGAAGCGTTTAATGGTGTTGATGGGTTGATTGCTTATACTAAACGACGCGATCGCCAAGAACTTAAACTTGGAATGGATTTCACTCAGCTAGGGGTGCAGATTGAAAACTTATCTTATAAGGTTCCTTGCCGGATGCGGGTGGGTGGGATCGTAGTATACCGTCCCTATGCTATGCGCCGTCTTGTTGGAATTTAGCCTTGTTTTCTTTCTCTCTCTCATTAAGCCTCCACAACGGAGGCTTTTTTATTGGTTATTTTTTAGCAGGTTTCCAGAACACTAGCTCTACTTCTTCTTTAGTTTTTAGGTCGAAAATTTCAAACCAAGAAAACCTAACGTGGTCTTTAAAAACTAAATATTGATTATAGATTTTTAAGCAATCTTTAACCAAGAAAATATAGCTATCACCATATACACCACTAACCACTGTAACAAAATTTAAAAAATCTGATTGATAGTCGTTGGTTATCATTAAGAGATCGTTTGTTCCACCTCTAGCTTCGTATTTTTCACCAACAAATATTAAGTATCTTGCTGTTTCAATCATCTTCCTCATTATCCATACAACCACACTCCACAGCGTTGACATACCCACCAGCTTCGTAAGCTCTAGCAACATCAACCGACCAACCTGTATCTTGATCGACAAAACCTGTTCCTTTACATTCTGGACAGACGAGCTTAGTTTGTTGGTTTTTCTTACTATCTTCTGCTGAGTAATCACCATACCAAGTCAATAGCACAGCTTTAGAGTAATCTGGAGTGTAGGATACAATATGTTTGTTTGCCTCATAGAAGCTGTTTAGCGCTTGTTGTAATTTCTCCTTGCTATTCTCGCTAACAGCATAGATTGCATCCTCATACATATCTTCCACAGAATCTTCAATTATTTCTTCTGCACTAACCTCTCTCATTCCTTCAGAAGAACACGCCCAACAATAAGTTGGAATATCTTCTTTTGCAATTTCACCATCATCGATCTCTTCTAAAATAGCTTCCTGTAGACTATCAACCGTGTGGAAGAATCCTTGATTGCCGCAACTCTCCAATAACGCAAGGTATACATAACCATCCCATGTGGTTAATTTCTCAGCTTTGTCAAATAGACTTTGTTCCCTGCTCATTCTTCATTAACTCCTTCTTTTAGCTTAACTATTTCCTAATTATAATAAATTTTATACTCTAAAATGGTAAATGATAACACTTTGGTTACTAAATTGAAACAATCCCGCAGAGAATATCTACAAGAACTAGCCAACAGCCTGAGAACTGATGACCAGTATGAGTTCTACATCGAGTTCAGAGGACGTGGTGGCTGGTATGGTGTTTCAGAATATCCTAGATGGTTTGGTGACACTGGGCTGCTTTTAGGCTACAACTGGCAGAGTGCTGAGTATTCTTTAAAGCAAATACTAGGATAAAATAGAATAATTTTATAGTCTTTTTATAATTTCTGTGATAATATAAAGCTAAAAGCCCTTCGCGGTGCTACTCACACCCAAGGGCAAAAAACACTAATATTTAACTCAGATGTCTAATAATAACACAAATCGAGCAAAAGTAGCACCCATTTACTTTGGTGAAGATGTGGTATTCGATGGATTGCTACTTCCTAACGATGATTATGCGGTGGGTGTTTCACAGGTTTCTGAATTATTCCAGTTCCCCAATAAACACGCCTCAAGGGATATTAAAGCTTTACTGGGTAAGGATTTCCAGTTCCCCAAAAGCGCGTCAGAACTGAACCCTAAGGAAGTAAATATACTCACCCTAAATCAGTTTGAGACTGTAATGGTAGAGCTTGCTTTTACAGGTAATGAGAAAGCTAAAACACTTGTTCGGGCAATGACAGGGTTGTCTCTGCGTCAAATCTTCGCTGATAGCTTTAACCGGAAGCTTGAGAAAGACGAACGTCAAGCAATCTTAACCCAGCAATTACGCAACAAGGTAGCACGACGACTTTTGACAGACGCTATACGCGACTATATGACCCGTAACGGTGTTGAGGGTAATGCAAAGGCATGGATGTACCGGAACGTTACCGATAAGACCTACAAGCTTCTATTCGGTCGGAGTTGTAAACGATTAAAGGAGGATTGGAGTTCAGATGATGTTAGGGAGTCACTAACAATAGACGAACTGAGCGATTTAGAAAACCTAGAGAAAACAGCAATGCGAAAGATCGATAAGGAGAATATGCACCCATTAGATGCGGTGGAGAGTGCGTTTAATATTTTACTGCTTGATGCCTGTCTGCGGTAGATTATAGTTTAGATCTCAAAAATGATCGGGAAGTAATCAACCCGATCATTTTTTATGCTTTGAATAAGTTCTACTCTTAACAAACTCGTATCGCTCTTGATACGTCATTCCTTGAGCGGAACCAGCCTGTATTTCATCATTAAAGCTTTCCATCCAGTCTTCTTGCTCAACCCAATGGTGGTGCTTCCGCATAGTCTCTAAGAGCTTCGGGCTCGGCTCAGGTGGCTTCTCTAACAATGCTATGAAAGCTTTCCACATCTCAAGATTCAAAACTATTTCATTATCCATATTGATCTTTGTTATTCTGTCCCATACTTTGCATAACTCTTAGAGCATTCTGGTTATAAATCACAATATCCCCTAGTAAAATCACTTCCAACACTTCTTTAAGTTCTCTTCTTATTGGTGTTTCTTGGAGCTTAATAGCTGCTTCTACAAAGTCAATCGCATCTCGTGATTTTTGATAATTCATGATTAACCTTCCACTAAAACATTATTAACAAAATCTTTAGCATCATTAAAAGTATAAATCTCTTTTGTCTTTAAATTTAACCCGTCTTTAGACAGTAAATTTATAAAAAGGGAAAACTTATTTTCTGCAAATGGGCTTACAGAAATACCAATTACTTTATCATTCTTTATATTAGGATGGTGAAAAAAGCCTTTACAACGGCTTGTAAAGGCGCAAAATAGCAAATATTCCCTTATTTGTATCATAAGATTGATTTGTGTAGGGGAAATACCACCTATATTGGTCATAATAAATAGAGGATTAATTACTCCTCTATTATATCATTCTTTAGTTGGTAAGTGCGCCCATGTGGCATCTCTCCCACCATAACTTAAACGCCTCAACAAGTCATAGGAATAATGTAGATTCTCTCCTGATTTGTTTCGGTATCCGCTAGCAAAATATTCTCCCCAAGGGTCATTTACCCACCATCCTTTTTCGTCATATCCTCTTAGTACGATAATATGTCCAAACTTCGTAAACTTGCCACTATAAATAACAGGATCACCATTAGCTAAATGCCTCTTAACTTCCTCCCAAGGGGCAGCCATTTTGAAGTTGCCCTTCATTCCATAAGCGTTAAATAACTGACGTAGATGGTCATGTGAATGTCTAGACCAACCTCGTTTTGTTACTTCTTCAAATAGCTCATCCTCTAGCTGATGGCTCTGGCGTTTAGGTCTTACACCATAGTAGTAAAGACACATTGCCACACTTGTTACATTACAAGTTCCTGACGGTCTATAGGCGTTATCTCGTTGAGAAAAATAGGGGATTGGTAGCCTAACTTCGGTAGGTAGCTTGTCACCAGCCTTGAAATTCCCTACCACTTTTAAACCATCATCTTGAAGTATCTCCACATGAGGTTTATAAGCAACCCAGGTATTTCTACCTTTTAGAAATTCTCCATCAAGAGCAATCCTAATATGTTCGCCTAAAGGTTTATAGGAATGTAGGTTAAACTCTGTACCTGCCACCACCCCTACTTTTTCATTGTCTGGTAGTAGGTTAGATTGCTCAATCGTTTGTTTTAATACTGTATCTGCAACTATCTTCAGTTTCACAATTCTTCATCTATATCACTTACTTAGTTTGATATGATGGAGATTGTTTACTAATTTCCACTATGTACGCTTTAGGTTGTTATTTTGAGGGTTCGTTTGTTGGTTACTTCTACACATATCTAGAGTCGGGTTATGAGCGATACACATGGAGTAAGCAAACAACGTTTACAAAAACCTGGAAAACAGAAAAAGGTGCTGAGAAAAATCTCAAATACTATCAAGAGCGTTTAGATGACAGTAAGCGGGGTATAACTCTGAAGATAGAAAAGATTTAATCAAAAATCAGCAAGGTGACGATAAACTTCTTCCCGTTCTGTAACCGAATCTAAGGAAGCTTCAAAACCTGTTTGCTCATTCTTTGGTTCTTTGTTATCTTTCACCCAATTCCTAAAATCATCCCATTCCGCATACCAAGGATTAGCACCCATTTCTGGATCGTAATCTAATTTATCCCAAGGTAAATTGTTATAAATTCTTTCTCTATGTGAGATTGGAATATCTTTCCAATATTCTTTAACTATGGAAATTATTTCTAAGCCTTCTTCTTTCCCCATAGTATGTTCTAAAGCATTGACTGCAAATCCTAATATCCCAATATCTTTATCATTCATTCACTCCACCTCAAACAATATTAGATTCAATCCGTCAGTTAATGTACCTAATACATCGTCGAGCGATCTCAATTGTTTGCCAACACCCTCACCCTTAGGTTCACGACGGGTCTGAGCTTCCTTATCGGCTATTGCCTTGATAGTAGCTAAAGCTTCTACAGGGTCTTCATCTGTTCTGAGTATATCCAGCAAGGAACGCCCGTTTAAAATTGGACGATGTACCAGCTTATCTAGACGGATGATGTTTGCTTGATTAAATTTATCGGCAGCGCGGGACAATTGCTGAATACATATTACTGCTTCTCCCTTTGGCTCTTGTCCTGCTAACCAAGCATAGACCGTAGGACGAGTGACTCCTAGAACAGAAGCTAAATCAGACATACTTATAGCAAATACATCACGGATGTTAGCAACATGCTCAGCAGGGGATCGTATATCAGTCTGCTTTGCCCTAGAAGGTTCGACATGTATACATCCAAACCAAATAGTTTCGTCTGAGTCTTGGACATTTTTTATGGCACGAGGTTTGTATTCCAAACTTTCGTGTTCAATTAACCCAAATTGTTTTAAATCTGGATTTTCTCCGTCGCTCCCATCTGGATTGCAAATACGATAACCTTTTGGGGCTGTACCTCCAGTAGGTATACCACAATTTTTAGCTGCCATTAACCCTGCAAAATCGGCTCCTGTTTGTCCACCACTGATTACCTTTTTCGGATATCTTTTTTCTTCAATAATATTAGATTCAATCCGCCAGTTAATGTACCTAACCAATACATCAGCATGACAGTCTTTAGGTTTACACCAGCACAACAACTTAATAGAATCGCCAGCTTGTATTTTTTCAATAATTCGTTGAATTTCTTCCTCAACTTGAATTGGTGTAGATTTAACTCTGCGGTTTGAAATTTTTACGCCAAACTTCTCAGCGATGGGATTAAGATCAATCGGTTTATCAGAATCCCTATTCCTAAAGCACTCCCACAAATAACTTCTAAAAGCTTTGATAACTGGCGTTCTTAGTGATTCATCTCTCCCCATATCAAATGGGTTTCCCAATATGGTAGAACGATCAACACGAATATTAGTCCATCCTATTTTCATATCTGATATCAATGATCCTGATTGGATAACCATTTTATTCCCCTTTTAGTTAAAAATTAATCAGTATATCCAATTCCTACTTGTCCCAAAATCAAATTATCCCATTCCTGGTAAAGAACAGCCCGCCTTAATTCCAATCTCCCAAGCTGTCTAAATTTCCTGTTACCCCATCTAATCATAATCTGCTTGTACCTCGAATAATGATTACATTGTCGGCATCCACATTTCTTACACGGTTTATATTTGTCTGAAATTTGCATTCTAAAAAATTTTTAAGTATTCTTTAATAATGGAGTTAGAATCGTTTTTTAAAACATTCTGAGCATACTCCCACAATGTTCTAGCTATATCCACACTCCCCAATCCGTACTCTATCGCCTCTAGTGCTGCATATCTAACTTCCGCATCTGAATGATGTAGAGAAGATTGAATTATCCTAACTGCGCTTTTCTCAGATGTTGGTTTCTCCAATAGCACTTCAACAACGTTAAGCAGCGCTACCACATAAGAAGGACTAAGTTTGCTCATTATTGATTCCAGTCCACTTAAATCATCAGAATCAAAAGTTATTTGCCCTTCAATTAATTTTTCTCTAATGATGTATGTTATTTTTTCAAAATGCTCAATATACTGATTTTCTATTAGCTCATAAAGTAGTGTCATTATTTTATCCTCATTAAAACGATAATTATCAATTACAACATTTGGCTTCCATTTAGGAAGTTCATCTAAATCAACTTCAACGTCACCTGAGCATACAATTTTTGTACTATTTAGTAGTGGAAAAACTCCTCGGCAATCTATGTCTTCCTCCGCATCTTCTTCAATTACATATTCGTATTCATCACCATTTGGCGAAACTGAGTTAATGCTAACTTTCAACTCCTTATAGATATTTTCATTATAATATCAATCAAACTATAAAAGAACTATTTATATTATAACAAAATGACAACAGTTGTAAACAATCAAAACGGGCTAATTACTATTAATTATGTTGGAGGAAAAGAAAACTCCATTGCTCTCTATCCTGGTGTGAATCTAAATGTAAATGCTGATGAGTGGGAAGTTATCAAAAAGCACCCCATAGCAGCACGATACCTAGAAACTGGTGTATTAGATACTATGGCTCGTAAACCAGCCGCTAAAGGGGAGCTAGGGGGCTTTCAGGTGACAGAGGATAAGCTCACTGATGAGCCTATCCCCATGGTTGACATTAATCCCAGCGTTGAGAAGACAACTCGCAGACTAAAAACTAAGAAGGAGGAAACTGAACCCCTTCCTCCAACACAGCCCTAACAAAGCAATCTTTAGCTTCAAGAAGCTTTCTCAAACCTGCTTGTTTTTCTGCCCCGTCTTGTAACAACCCATCCATCTGAACGGCTAGATCGCAGACAGGTTTTGAAACGTCTTGAAGCATTGACGGTAAATGTTCATAACTGAAAAACTTGATGATTCTGTTCATGTTTTAAAATTGTAATTACTTTTATATTTTAGCATTTGTCAATGGACTACAACACATTTTTAAACTATTTCCCTGAGTTTGAAAACAAAACTCATTCGGAAATAGAAACCGCTATCGAGAAAGCTGACCTATCATCTAACGGGTATGCAGGAATTGATGACACTAAGAAAAGGGCATTGGCTATAGGACTTCATGCTGCACATTCTCTAGCCATAGGTGATCGTCAAGCAAAAGGGGATGCGGGAGTAGTGACAGAGATGAAGTCACGCCATGATGAAATTAAGTTTGCTGTAAGTGAGGATATGGCTGGTTTTGGCTATTCTTCCACCACCTACGGAAAATCGTTAGAAGCGTTGTTGGCTAGTGAGGTTTCAGCGGGACTATTGATTTAATTTTATGATGATATCTAAAAAATCACTTTTCAAAAGTAGGACTTTTTGGGGAATTGTACTAACTGCTATTGTAGCGATCGCCCCTGAATTATCCGAAGCAATAGATAAAAACCAACTCAAAATCTCAACCATAGTTAAGCTTATTGGCGTTGGTTGCGGTAGTGTTTTGAGCGTAACAGGTAGATTGTACGCAAAAGATATGCTCTTTACTGATGATATCTTACCGGGTCCGAACAAAGAAGACTTACCAGATTAATTTTTATAGTCTACCCTTTTATTTTATAATTTAATTAGTAGACTATAAATTAATGTTCAATTCAGAATTCTTCCCCACTCCCCAGCCTGTAATAGCTCAAATGGCGGCTAAGATCAAGAAATGGGGAACGCCCATACTTGATCCGAGTGCTGGCAAAGGCGATTTACTAGATGAAATAAAGAACACTCACAAACGCTACTACCGCAAGAGTGACTTTTATGCGATTGAAATTGAGCCAGAATTACGCTCTATTTTGCAGGGTAAAGGCTATACGGTTATTGGAACTGACTTCCTGACCTACTCAGAACCCACAACTTTTCCAGTAATTGTGATGAACCCGCCTTTCTCTAATGGTTCTACTCACGTTATGAGAGCTTGGCAGGTATTGAGGGATGGTGGTGAGCTAGTAGCGATTGTTAATGCTCAAACCTTAAAGAATCCTCACACGAAAGAGCGCCAGAACCTCCTAGAACTGATTTCGCAGCATGGTGAGTGGGAAAGCATAGGACAGGCATTCAAAACGGCTGAAAGACCTACAGACGTAGAGGTGGCGTTAATTTATCTGAAGAAGCTCAAGCAAGATGAAAGCAAGATATTTGAAGATCTCAACCTTAAGCAAGATCATCTAGAGAAAGAAGAAGAAATAAACCCAAGTATGCTGGCTTATAATGATGCTATCAAAGACTTGGTGAGCCGCTACAACGCATCTGTGTCAATTCTTCAAGCACGAAATAAACAGCAAAAGCTACTCGACCTCTACATGAAAGGCGTTAGCAGCCCAGTTTACCAAACCTCAGATAAAGATCAGCGCGAGAGCCTCGAAAACAAATATGACCTAAATGAACAACTACTAGTGTTGAAGTCTCGATTCTGGGCTACGGTATTTAGCAAGACTCGCATTGCTGAAATCACCACCAGTAAGATGCAAGAGAGGTTTCAGGAATTCTCGCAGCAGAACGCAACTATGGCATTCACTGAAGAAAATATAATTTCTATTTTAGAAATGTTCTTCCTTAACCGACATGAAATTATGAAAGAATGTCTGATCCACACATTCGATCGCATCACCCAATACCACGAGAAGAACATTATCCACAACGAAGGCTGGAAGACCAACAAAAGCTACAAGATAGCCAAAAAGATTATCCATCCTTACGCTGTTGAGTGGTCTTGGGGAAGCTTTAAGCTGAATTATCGATCTGATGATTTACTAAAAGATTTAGATAAATGTTGCTGCTATCTCTCTGGTAAAGATATAGGGAACATTAAAACAGTTAGAGATTCAATATCGGAGTTCTGCCACCGATCAGATGAGGTTAGCCAAGATCTGACGGATAAGTTTAGCAGTGAGTTCTTTGATATTAGAGTATATAAGAAGGGAACTGTTCACCTTTACTTTAAGGATGAGAAAGTCTGGGCTGACTTTAATCGCACTGTGGCGGAAGGAAAGAACTGGTTAGGGGCGGATCATTAAACCACTACTTTTGGGGACTCCGATTTCAAATCGGATACCACTAAATTATTGCTTGCAAGGGTTAAAGACTTTCCTACAAAGGGTTTTAGAGATTCTGAAGGTATTGAGGTTGCAAGGGTATGAAGCCTTATCATATCCTTTTATGATTGTGTAACAGGTTCATTGATTTTTCCGATTACAAATCGGGAAATTCAAAACCCTTATATAGTATAGGTTTTGGCGAATTAGGCTGCTTGCTTATTTTGAAACCGATTCTTAATGTTCAACAACATCAACCAATCACAAATATCAGAGTCTTCTTGTATTTGACCACTTCTTAAAAGCCTCTTCATCTCATAGGATGACATTTTGTAACAAGTCTCAAAATCACGAATTTGTTCATCAACCTCTCGCTCTTGTTCCTGATGCTCTTCAGGGGTTGGGTTGACAGCAGCTTGAAACATATCAACTAAGCGCTGTTCTATTTCACTTTCCGAAAGCGTGGCAAACTCAGAAAGCTTAATCCTATTTTTTCTCACAAATGAGTACCCAATCTTTTTCTATTTTTAAATATTTGATGGTAGCCATATAGACTACCCTAGCAGCTAAGACCTAAAAACTAGGTGTTCACTGAGGAGATGTATTTAAATACTAACACATTAATTGTTTTATAATAGTAGAGTATACCGTATTAATTAGGAGCATCAATAATGATTGAATTTAGACAAGGTAACTTACTAGAAGCAAAAGCAGAGGCTTTGGTTAATGCTGTTAATTGTGTTGGTATTATGGGTAAGGGTATTGCCTTGCAATTTAAAAAAGCTTTTCCTGAAAATTACAAACAATATGAAAAAGCTTGCCATAACAAAGAAGTAAAACCAGGACAGATGTTCACCACATCAACAGGATTACTACAGCCAAAATATATTATTAACTTCCCCACTAAACGTCACTGGCGGGAAAATTCAAGAATAGAAGATGTTGAAATTGGGTTAAGAGCATTAGCTCAAGAAGTTCAACAACTAAAAATTAATTCAATCGCCATTCCTGCTTTAGGGTGCGGTAATGGCGGATTAGATTGGGAAGAAGTTAGTCTGTTGCTTCTATCAACTTTTATCCAGATACCAGAAATAGATGTGTTTATTTTTGCTCCTTCGATCTAAGCCTCAAATCCATACCTGCCAAAACATCTAGCGGTTCTGGTAGCTTGTTCGATCCAGGGTCAGAATTACCACGGCGGAATGCTTGCTCTTTTACTATGAAAGCTTTGGTTCTAAGGGGTTTGCCCCACGGGGAGAGGTTGTGAGGTTTCAAACCTCACAACCTCTAAATAGTTTAATCTCGATCACTATCAAAGCTATATATCAAGAAGGTTTCAAGTTTTCAAGTTGGTTTACTCGAACACCCACTAAATAGATAAAATCAAACTAAAAGTAAACGCCATGCTCTACACACCAAACGGCAAGCTTTACTTTCAAGATTCTTCCGGTTCTCCAACTGAGTTCGATCCAGTCACAGGAGAGCCTATCTTTACCTCGTCTACCGAGTCAGTAGTGGAAGTGAGTATAGAAGATATGTCTAACTGGCTTGAGAGCGCCATGTCAGGAGCTAACGAGCAAGGTAACAAGCTAATGGGACGTTGTGTCTGTCCCCGTCATCTAACACCATCTCAGAGGCGGCAGAGGAGAGCCAGAATCGAGTTAAAAGTTGGGGAAGAAATAATATCAGGAGACGCGAGTTTGACTCCTGCGATCGCATCTCGATTTAACTTAGACGAATACTTTGGCGAGAGAATAGAAGCCACCGTGGTGATGAATAACCTAGAACCACTAAGCAATTATACCTAAATTGTGTCTAGATTTATCCACAAAATGCCTCACAGTTATTTGCAATAAGGGAGAGTTATTGACAGCAGATTTAGCTTAATTTAGTGAAAAATTTAAAAAAGCTGAAATCGACCAAAGATATATGGGGTAAGGGGTGGAGGTGTTCGATAGTCCTTATAGTATTAAAAGCGGTATCGAATAGCTAAGACCAACCAAGAAAACAGTAAATTCTCACATGGTATTTCTAAGATGAAAATTATCAAGCACCTGAATCTAAATCAAGCGATCGCCTCTGCCTTCCAATCCACTGCCCAGGAGTTCGCTGACAAGAATGAGGAGATCGTCAGCCAACCTAGAAACTGGGATGGTGGATTTGGAGTGACTCAAAGACGAAGTGGTGAAGTCGTATCTGGTAGCTTCAGGAATATTGTAGATTTGGGTAATCTCCGCGATTCGCAGAATGTTTCTTTCTTATCTCCCCTCAAAGCTCAACTAGCTTGGGACGGGAACGGAGAGACACCAGCAGCCCTTCAATACTTTGGTTGGACTACTCGCACTGGTAGGCGGGTTCCAGGTCGTCCTTGGGTTAGGCAAGCCCTTCGAGAAATGGATCTGCCTAATGTATATATCACAAACTTTAAAGCTAGCCTCTAGAAGGCTCTACAACGAATCAAAACTACTATGAATGTACAAACTCTAACAAATAAGCTTACAACCGCCTTGACGGGGCTGCTAGGCATCTATAAGTATACAAATGGCTTTACTCGTCCTGCTATTGCTGTGGGAGAATCCCCCCCTGGAGTAACTGTGAGCGGATTAGAAGTGATTTTGCCGATAATGCCAGATTCCTCAGGTCAATGGTTATCCAATGAAATTTATCGTAAAGACACTTGGGATATTGTGTTGGTGCAGAGAGAAGGATGTAGTGCTGATACATTCCAGAAGGCTTGCGATCGTCTAACCCGATTCTTCTATAATTCCCACACCACTTATATTCCCCAAAACAAAACAGTAGGCTCATACAATCAACTTGTTCTCACCTACCGTCACCAAGATTTATATTCAACTTTTAGGAGCTAGATTCTTAAATCCTCACCTAACTGTTCTTCTGTAAGTTGTTTTATATATTCTCTAAATTCTTCTTCTATCTCTTTGTTCAAAACTAAAACAAGCTCTGTTCCATCTTCATCAATTAATGGTGGATCAAAGTTAATAACAACTCCTGTTTTGTCTTGTCCTGTTTCATCGTCTATGTATTCACCATATAATTCAACACTGTTAATTCTTGGTTTTGTTTCTACACTCTCAGTATTAATTATTTTTGTGTTTGTCATTGATTTAATTAATAAACTATAATATTATTATAGCTTTAAAACAACATCCCACAAACTAAATAAGAAATCTTTTTATGGAAATTAACTATGGCAATTGCTCAATCTTTTGTATCTGAGGTAACACCTTCAAACGTTGTTCAGACTAGCGGATCTATTTTGCTAGTTGGCAAGCTGACTGGTGCTGCTGAAGAACCCGCAACCGCAACGCTAACTATTGTTGACACCACCATTGCTATTGGCAACGAAACATTAGAAATGACATCTGATATCGATGTTACTTTGCGTCGTGGCGCTCGTTTGAAATTTACTGTTGGCGCTCCCGTAGTAGTGGCGGAAACGACTGAAATTGAAGGTGGTGCTGCTGCTGTTGCTGTGCCTGTTGAGCCTCTAGCATCTGTTTTACCTGTTAATGGTAATACTGCTGAAACCTGGGGCTTGTTGCGCGTCCTGTCTCCTACAGCGTTGCCTCTAGCGTCTGATTCTACCAACGTGGATCGGAAAGACTACACTTATGGCTTGCAAGGTAGTGAGGTCAAGACTCGTGTTAACTTGAACTCCAGTGTGCAGATCATCAACCAGGCTACTGATCGCGCGTACTACGAAGTCATTCACCCAGCAACCCAAAACGCATCTAACGTTTTTGTGATGATCGTTACGAATGCTGAACACGCATTCGGTGCTTGTCAGATTTCTAGCTTGACTGATGACAACGCGATCGATGAAATCAGCCGTCCTTCCTTCGATCTAATGTTCCAGGCTCCTTTTGCTCGTGTTGGAGCATATTCTTATCTAGAAGCTGGACAGAAGACCAAACTGAATGAGGCTCGTGCGTTAGCTGGTCTAGCAGCACTAACCTAAGAATGGTTTTGCATACTGCCTCACAATCATTAATCTTGTTTGGGATTGAAGAGATCTCAAACTATCTGATTTGTGAGGTAGTTCTCTTCTCTGAGGGACTACCAGATACCGTAACACTGATAAATAAAGAGAGTGGGGATAAATTTAGGGTATTGGTGCCAAAGCAGATTCAGAAAGCCCTATTGCCCGGGATTGTTGAAAACCTGACTTTTATAAAACTATAAAAAAGAAGCCCTCTGATTGGAGGGCTTTCTGCTATGGGTGAGCTAATGGGATTTTAATTACCCTACGCTATTCGTCAGGCATCTCTGTAACTGACCAATCAACGTATCCTGTAGTTAATTGTGTGCCATAGTCATCAAGAATTTCTGCTTTTTCAGATTCACTTAACTTCTCCCATTCTTCTAGATCGAAGCCCAAATCATCTAAATCAAATGTTTCTTCGTATTTGAACGTAATGTTTCGGCTCGATCCTATCCAAAATTTAAACTTCTTCATTTTTACACCCTTAATTTGCCAGATTGATTGTTTTATGCGATTTCTTTAGCTCTTAGGTATTCAACGATCGCACCCTTAACGTATTCGTTACCGATTGGATAAAGTTTTGTATCACACCAACGACCATTTACTAAGCGCTTTTCCACTTTTGCTACAGATTCACAGCGCTGAGAAACATAGCGACCGAGGGAAGATGCAAAGTTAGGCGGCACTTTAAGTCCCATCTCTTCAGCAATCTCTACCACACCCATTAGGCGATCGGCTTCTGGGAGAGTGTTTTCGCCATAAACGACACGATTGGCTAGTTTGTCAGTAAACAGTTGAGCTAGACGAGGGTTAAAGTTTTCCAGGTTTTGATAGATTTCTACACACTGACGAGCCGCAATGAGTTCGGGTGGGTTGTTAAGGTCTACTACTGGTTTTTGATATCCACCCGTTTTACGGATTTGTGGCAACACTTCATGGAACACCCAACGCTGAAAAGCTTTAGCACCATCCTTACGAGATTTAAAGATCAAGCGGTACAGTCCTGGCTCTGTAACCCCTGCTAATTCTTGAGTTCCGCCAGGGGTGTCGGCTTTAACTACGTCCTTCTCATCGGAATCTAGACTGGTTAGAGCATCACGATTATTTTTAATTTCGAGAACATCGCAGACATCCTTAGCAACCCACACTGGGTTATCTAAGTTCTTATTCCATCGGATTTCAACCTGATTATACGTTCCGAACAATTGTGCTAAAGTAGACATAATACAATTCTTTGCTCAAAAGATTTACAGCAGCCTCAGGTCATCTCCTGAGGCTTCTTTTATATTATAACCTCAAAACTAGAAACTAGATTGTAAAAAAGCAATAAAACTAGAAAATAAATTATAATTAAGGAAGGTAAACTACACAAATAAGACAGATGAGTGTTTTCAAGGTAGAAGTTGTCAGAATCAACAATATCGTTCCCCACCCCAATGCAGATAGGTTAGACATTGCTACCATTGAGGGTATGGCTTATCAAGTAGTGACTGGCAAAGGCAACTTTAAACCAGGTGATTTAGCATTCTATTTCCCCATTGATAGCGTGATTGGTGATGAGTGGCTAGATAAGTTTGGCATTCGTCCCCACTACTCTAAAAAGCTAAGAGCAGCAAAGCTACGGGGCATCTTTTCTGAAGGGTTGCTGATTCCTGTTGGTGAGGATTTTACAGGAAACGTGGGAGACGACTATACCGAATATTTTGGAGTGACTAAGTACGAATATCCCATCTCCCAATCAATGAATGGGGACATGGAATCGCCCATCGCTCAGT
>Ga0196963_10000094_pt1 | contig 104939 bp, 99 predicted proteins | sample S1_5metaG_FD_148600 | JGI IMG/M metagenome (GOLD analysis project Ga0196963, IMG submission 148600) | Soil microbial communities from Anza Borrego desert, Southern California, United States - S1_5 | ecosystem: Environmental > Terrestrial > Soil > Desert | place: USA: California | collected... | reverse complement strand
AAAACCCGCGCAAACAGGCGAGTTTTTCGGCCGGTTCGTCAGTCGGGCTGCACAGTTTCTTCGCCCCCCGCGCAGGGCGCGCCGCTGAAAAGACAGCCGAAGCCCGGTGTTTGCGACGGTTTTTCCACCCGGTCGGCCAGCAGCTCGAGGACCAGCACCGCGTGGTCGGAAAGCCCCGCCTCCACACAAGAGGCGTCGTACCAGCACTTTGCGACGGTTTTCCGCAGCGATTCGCTCGCGTATGCCATGTCGATGCGCGCCCGCTCGCCGCGTGGACCGAACCACGACGGCGTCGTTCCCGCCGCGCCGCACAGCCGCCACGCGTCCCGGAAACCGCTGGATTCGACGGCGCCGAGCCACCGCTCGCACGTCTGCCCGGGCCGGGAAGGATCGGCGCCCCGGCGCGATGTGTTGAAGTCGCCGGCGATGATCGCGGGGGCGCGGGCGTGCTCTCGCGCGAACGAGGCGGTGGCCTGCCACAACCCGGCGCGGAGCGTCGGGCTGGATTCGTCGGGGATGTGGACGGCGAGGAGAGAGAACGGCGTCGCGCCGGCATCGATGCGCGCGTGCAGCAGACGCGGCCCGGCATCGGACACGACCGCGAGCGGTGCGCGCGAGAAGACGGCGACTCGGTTCTGGCGATCCCCGCCGGGCGCGACCGCGCTGTGCGGCAGCCCGCCGTCGGCCAGCACCGCGCCGACCTGGCCGCCGCGCGCGGCGCGGAACTCGCTCAGCACGACGACGTCCGGATCGAGCGATCGCAGCGCGATCGCCTGCGCCGGGGTGCGTTCGTTGCCGCCCCCGTGGCGGAGGTTCCACGCGGCGAGGCGGAACGTCGGCCTCACAGCAGCGGCCCCAGCAGCTGGGCGCAGTTGTCGTAGAAGCGCGCGGCGAACGGCCGGGCGTGCCACGACGCCAGGTCGAGCGGGCGCGAGTCGACGCGGTACGCGTCGTGCAGCCGCTTCGCCTCGCTCGCGAAGGCCTCGTCGTCCACGAAGAGCGTGACCTCCTGATTGAGCCAGAAGCTGCGCATGTCGAAGTTCGCCGAGCCGATCACCGTCAGGGAGCCGTCCACGACGCCGATCTTCGAGTGCAGCAGCCCGCGCGTGTGCTCGTAGATACGCACGCCGGCCTCGAGAAGGTCTTCGTAGTGCGACCGGCCCGCGGCGCTGACGAGCGCGGAGTCCCCCGCCCGCGGCACGAACAGCGTGGTCCTGACGCCCCGCATCGCCGCGTTGATGATCGCCCCTTTCGTCGCCTCGTCGGGCACGAAGTACGGCGTCGTCATGAGCAGCTCACGCTGCGACGCGTACAGCACCGCGAGGAAGGCGTGGTGGATCGCGTCGGGCCGCGGCCCCGGGCCGGAGGGCACGACGTGCACCGTGCTCGTGCCGGCGGCGTGCTCGAAGCCGCGGCAGTACGCGCCCGGATCGGGCATGCGCTCCTCCGAATCCAGCAGCCAGTCGGAGAGGAACGTCGCCTGCACCGGCGCGACGGCCGGGCCGCGGACGCGGACGCTCGCGTCGATCCACGGCCCGGCGCTCGAGCCGGAGCGCTTGCGGAAGTTCTCCTCCGTGATGTTGTGGCTGCCGACGTACGCGATCCTGCCGTCGATCACCGCGATCTTGCGGTGGTTCCGGAGGTCGATCCGGGAGAAGAGTGCGCGCAGCGCACCCACCGGGAGCGCCTCGACGGCGTGAACCCCGCCGCGTTGCATCGACGCCCACATCTCCGAGGCGACGAGCGCGCCGCTCCCGACCGAATCCACCAGCACACGGCACTCGACACCCCTGGCCGCGGCGCGGAGCAGCGAGTCGGCGACCTGCTTGCCCTTGCTGTCCGGGTCCCATATGTAATAGAGAAGATGCACGTGCGACGTCGCGCCCTCGATGTCGGCTAGGAGCCGGCCGAGGAATACGTCGGCCTCCCCGATCAGCTCGAGGTGGGTCCCGCCGAGCGCGGGGAAGAGCGACACCCGCTCCAGCAAGAGGGCGACTCGGTTGAACGGACGGTTCGCCTCGACCGGGCACGACGCGCGGAATTGCGCGAGCGTGTGGACGCGCTTCTCGACCTCGCGATGCATGCGCTCGAGCCGCGCGGCGCGCCGGCCGCCCAGCCGGTTCTCGCCGATCAGGATGTAGAGGACCTCGGACACGACGGGCACGAAGAGCAGCACCGCCAGCCACGCGAGGCTGTCGCTCACGGGCGTGCGGCGCGCGATGACGCGCACGGCGAGCGCCGCGCGGAACGCGACGTCCAGCCCGGCGGCGACAAGCAGTCTGTGCTCGTTGATGAGGTCCAGCACGGGCGAAGACTACGTGCGTCGTCCCGGCGGCGCCGGCTCACTCGTCGCCCGCCACGGGCTTGGCGGCGATCGAGTGGACGAGCATCCAGAACGCGCCGATCACGAACGCGACGCCGGCCAGAGCGGCGCCGTACCCGATCACGGCGAGCAGCCCCACCGGCCCGCCGCGACGGCGCACGCGCGCCGAGGTGTTCTCGATGTCCTCCACGGCGGCGTAATAACCGCTGAGGGCCCAGTCGGCGATGAAGTAACAGCCGGCCGCGAGCGCGAGCGCGGCGAGGAACGCGATAATGCCGTCGTTCACACGCTTGGACCGGCTCATTGAACCCCCACAGATTCGAGTCGACGTGGGGCGCTTGCCCCCAAGATGCATTTTACATCGGTCGGCGGGTTCGCGGCGGCGTCGCGAGAATTCCGCGATTCGGCGCGCAAGAGGGTTGCAGTATTGCGATCGCTGCTGTATGCTCGCGCCCGCGTGGGAGAGGGTTCGACAGCACGAGCGTTCTGCGGCTTGTGTTCTCCGCACACTCCCTGCTAGTCTCCCGCGTGACTTGCGCGGTGTCCCGGCGAATAGAGAGCGCCGGTGAATCGGACCGTCCGGGCCGTCGGTTCCGCGTGGGGCTGCCGGCCGCGGCGGGCGGTCGAGTGTGGGAGACAAGACATGTTGAGCAGCATCCGTTGCGTCGCGGCGAGCGTGGTTCTCTGCGCAGTTGCCGGTGCCGTGGACGCCCAGACCGGGCGTTACTTTGTCACCGACGAGTCCGGCGTCAACAACGTGTGGCAGTTCCAGAGCGGTGCGCTCGTGAACACCTGGCCGACGTTGCCGCCGGGGCCGCGGATGGGGCCGATCGTGGTGGACGGCAACACGAATACCGTGCGGTACGCCGCCGGCGGGATGGTCGGCGGCCAGACCGGCCCGGGCTGGGAGCACGACTTCGCCGGGACGCCGGTCGCGGGCCCGCTGAGCCTCACGCTCCCGCCGTTCGCGGGCGGCGGCCAGGTCGGTCGCGTGATCGATGCCGGATTCGACGGGCAGAGCGCGTATGTCGTGGCCTGGAGCGGGCACGTGCTGCGCTACAACGGCGACTTCTCCGGGCCGGGCGCCTTCGTGTTCAACGCGATCAGCGCGAGCATCGACGAACGCCCGCAGGGCATCACGTACGACACGCTCACGAACACGATCTGGACGAGCGACTACAACCTCTCCGGCGGCATCGGCTTCGTGCGTCAGTGGTCGCTCGCGGGCGTCCAGCTGACGGCGTTCCCCGTGACAAACCCGGCGGGCGTGAACTCGGAGCGGAACACGGCGCTCGCGTACGACCAGAACGACGACACGTTCTGGCTCAACGCGCACGTGGAGAACACGCTCGGGTTCGGCTTGGGAGAGCTCTGGCAGTTCGACAGGGCGGGCAACTTCCTGCAGGCGATCAACGCCACTCCCGGGCAGAACCTTCTCTACTGGGGCGGCGAGATCCGCCTGATCCCCGCGCCGGGGGCGGTCGCGCTCCTCGGACTCGCGAGTGTTGTCGGCGCGCGTCGGCGCCGGGCCTGAGACAACAATGCGGCGCTGATGACGCCTCCGAGATTATCCAAGGCCGCCTGGTCGGCCGGCATCGTGATCGCCGCGGGGACCGTCGCTTTGGCCGCATGGTTTGTCCGGACGCATGACGCAACGGCGAGCGCGCTCTTCGTGGTCGCGCTCGCCGTTGCGCTTTTCTTCGCGACCGCTCCGGTGGCGTTCAGCGTCATCACGCGGGCGCGATCGCGGGGGCCGCGCTCGCGTGGGCCGAATCGTGTCGTCGTGCGCGATCAGAATGAGCCCCGAAGTTCGGAAGATGGACGGGTCGATGCGTAAACTTGGGTGTTCACAATCAAGTGGACGCGCAACGCCACGGAGGGCGATATGACCCAGGCAACCCTCGCACGATCCAACACCAGCCACAGGAACCAAGCCGCGGCCATGAGCAGCAAGAAGTCACCCGCCCGCGTGACCGCCGAGACGATGGCGGCCAAGCAGCGCGACATCAGCGTCTCCGAGTTCTTCGCGAAGAATCGCCACCTCCTCGGCTTCGACAACCCGCGCAAGGCCCTCCTCACGACGGTGAAGGAGGCGGTGGACAACAGCCTCGACGCGTGCGAAGAGGCGGGCATCCTGCCCGAGATCGTGGTGGTGATCGAGGACCTGCAGCCCGACCGCCCGGCGAGCGCCAAGAGCAGCCGCTACCGCATCAGCGTGGTGGACAACGGGCCCGGCATCGTCCGCAAGCAGGTCGAGAACGTCTTCGGGCGACTCCTCTTCGGGAGCAAGTTCCATCGCCTCAAGATGAGCCGCGGCCAGCAGGGCATCGGCATCTCCGCGGCGGGCATGTACGGCCTGATCACCACGGGCAAGCCCATGATGATCCAGACGAGGCCGAACGCGCACAAACCGGCGCACCACATCGAGCTGGCGATGAACACGAAGACGAACCGCGCTGAGGTCACGGTCGATGAAGAGACCGACGACTTCCCGCTCCGGCGTCTGCGGGAGATCATTCCCGAAACGCGGGAGCTCGCGGCGAAGGGTGAGTTCCTTTCCAACAAGGACTTCCCGACGGGCACGAGCGTTTCGATCGAACTCGAAGGCAAGTACCAGCGCGGGCGCGGCAGCGTCGATGAGTTCCTCGAGCTGACGGCGATCGCGAACCCGCACGCGAAGATCACGTTCGTGCGGCCCACGCGCGTCGTCGAGGAAGAGGAAGACGTGCCGCTCCTGAAGGGCAAGAAGGGCGGACCCGCGAAGGACGCGGGAAGCGGGGGGGCGGGAGAGGGAGAGACGCGAGCGCCAGGCGCCCAGGCGCCGGCCCCCAGCGCCCTCGCGGTGACGGAAGACCTCGGTGCGCTCGTCATCTTTCCCCGCGCCGTGAGCGAGCTTCCGCCGGAGACAAAGGAGATCCAGCCGCACCCCAAGGGCATCGAGCTCGGCACGCTGCTGCAGATGCTCAAGGATTATCAGGAGAGCGATGGCGGCACGCTCTACAACTTCCTGCAGGAGAAGTTCAGCCGCGTAAGCCCGCAGACCGCGGCGGAATTCTGCAAGGCCATCGGCGTCTCGTCGCGCGTGAAGGTCGCGGACATCGAGCCGCCGCAGGCCGAGGCGCTGTACAAGGCCTTCCAGGAGGCCAGGCTCGCGCCGCCGCCGACCGACTGCCTCGCGCCGATCGGGGTGCAGCAGCTCCTGAAGGGAATGTTCAAGGGCGTGCGCGCGGAGTTCTACGCCGCGAGCAGCCGCGAGCCGGAGGTCTACCGGGGCCGGCCGTTCCAGATCGAGGCCGCGATCGCCTTCGGCGGCGAGCTGGGGGCGGACGAGACGGCGCGCGTGATCCGCTTCGCCAACCGCGTGCCCCTGCTCTTCCAGCAGAGCGCGTGCAGCAGCTTCAAGAGCGTGACGGAGACGAACTGGCGCAACTACGACCTCCAGCACCCGCGGGGCGGCCTGCCCATCGGCCCGCTGGTGATCATGATCCACATGGCCAGTGTGTGGGTGCCGTTCACCAGCGAGAGCAAGGAGGCGATCGCGGACTACGACGAGATCCGCAAGGAGATGAAGCTCGCGCTGATGGAGTGCGGGCGCAAGCTCGGCACGTACCTGCGCAAGCGCGCCAAGATGCGCCGCGAGAGCGAGCGGCGCGACGTCTTCGAGCGCTACATCGGGGAGATCGCGCAGGCGGTGAACGCGATCACCGGCGAGGACGCGAAGAAGCTGTACGAGGCGCTCCTGACGCAGGCGAAGAAGCGCACGGCGATCGCCGATCAGCAGCTCGACGACGAGGGCAGGCGGGTCAGGGAGGAGGACCCCGCGGACCAGGACGGGGTGCTGATTGTCGAGGGGATTGAGCGAACAAGCGAACGAGCGAACGAGGGTGAAGATACAACGCCAGGAACGAAGCTGAGCAAGGCCGAGGCGGCGCGGCTGAAGGTCGCGTCGATGGCGAACGACGAGCCGTCCCTCCTCGACGTCAAGCCCGTGAAGCGTGGCGAAGGGAAGGCGGCGAAGAAACCTACCTCGCCGCGCCGGTCGCGAGAGAAGACCGAGGAGCCGAAGCCGTCCAAGCACGAGAAGCAAGAGCCCGCGATGGCAGCCGGGAAGAAGCCCAAGCCGAAGATGCGGCTCGTGAACGGCAAGCTCGTGCCGGTGGACGAGGGGCCGGGGCTCTTCTGAGCTCGCCTGATCTCGCGAACCGGGTCCAGCGTGTGAAGCCCACGTGAATCACGCGTCCTTGCGGTTGACCTCCGCGCCGCTGCCTGTATGGTGTCGGCATGGCGATCGACTTTGCCGCGTTGCGGTTCAACTCCGTCCTCGGCCGCGCCGCGCGCCTGCCGCTCCGGCTCATCCCGGGCGGGGCGACGATGCGCGTCCTGCAGGGGCCGCTCAAGGGCGCGAAGTGGATCGCCGGCTCGCACACGCACGGCTGCTGGCTGGGCAGTTACGAGCTCGACAAGCAGCGCCTCTTCGCGGAGCACGTCCGTCAGGGCGACGCCGTTTGGGACATCGGCGCCAACGTCGGCTTCTACACGCTCTTGGCCTCGCGCCTGGTCGGGCCGACGGGACGCGTGATCGCCTTCGAGCCCTCGCCCCGCAATCTTCATTACCTGCGCGAGCACGTCGCCCGGAACCGGCTGCCCAACGTGACCGTCTTCGACGCGGCGGTGGGGGAGCGGCCGGGGCGGGTCGCCTTCGACGAATCGCCGGGCCCCGCGATGGGCAAAGTGGGTGCCGGCTCCATCACCGTGCCGCTCGTGAGCGTTGATGATCTCGTCGCGACCGGCAAGGCGCCGCCGCCCACGCTCCTTAAAATCGACGTCGAGGGCGCGGAGGCGATGGTGCTGCGCGGAGCCCTCGACGCGCTGCGAACATCGCCGCGTCCGAAGGTCTTTCTGGCGACGCACGGTCCGTCGGTGCACAAGGAGTGCACCGACATCCTGCGCTCCGCGGGCTACGCGCTCCTCCCGCTGTCGGGGCCGGACGTTGAGAACGCCGACGAACTCCTCGCGGCGTGACTACCGGTTGCCCGCGTTGTCCTCGCCGTCTCCCGCGCCGGGCGGCTCGGCGGACTCGCCGTCCACCAGACCCAGTGTCGGGTCCGGCGATGAAATCATGCCGAGGTCTTCCTCGCCCGTGATGTCGTCCTTCGGCGCGGAGGCGAAGTCCTCGAGGTCCTTTCGGAGCTGCGCCGCGGCGGACGCGAGCGACTCGGAATCGAGCTTGAGATCGATGTGCTTCGCCTCGGTCGTCTCGGCGTCGACGTCGAACTCCTCGGGCCTGTCCGCGAGGAAGAACTTCACGCGGAGCCGCGTCTGGCCGGGTGTTGCTTTGACGATCTGGAAGTTGAGCCCCGGCCCGAGCAGGTCGATCTCCGCCTCCCCCGCGTCGCCGCCCCGGGACACAGCTTCGAGCCATTCCGCGAGCGCGTGGAGCTCGTGCGTCGCCAGCATGGGCGACGTCTCCTCCCACTCGACGTCGTCCGTCGCGACACGGAAGCTCACGGTGGCGATTTCGTCGTCACCGTGGCCGTCGTGCACCTCGGGGAGCCGGTCCTGGATGATGGCAAGCTCGAACTCCTTGCCGTCGTCGCTCTTGAGAAGCATTGGCATGCCGGGACGTTCGGCGGGCCCTTGAAAACCGCGGCGAAAGCGTGTGAAGCGGGGCTCAGGGCCGGTATTCGACCTACGATTCCGGGCAGCAACGGAGTGCTTTCTTTGACAGCGACAAGCCGGGCGATCCCGCCCGTCGGGCGCGGCGCCGAGGCCGCGAACGCGGGGGTCGACCAGAACGTCATCAAGCCCTACCTCGACGCGCACCCCGCGCCGCTGCTCTTCGTGACGGTGAGCGGGGCGCACCTGTACGGCTTCGCCTCGGCGGACTCGGACTACGACCTCCGCGGGTGCCACGTCACGCCCGTGCGGCGGCTCGTGGGCCTGAGCCCGCCGGACGAAACGCACCAGGTGATGGACAAGGCGGCGCCGATCGAGGTCGATCTGGTGACGCACGACGTCCGCAAGTTCTTTTCGCTCCTGCTCAAGAACAACGGCTACGTGCTCGAGCAGGTCTGCTCACCCCTCATCGTGCACCGCACGCCCGAATTTGAGGAACTCCGCTCCCTGGCCGACCGGTGCGTCACGAAGAATCACAAGCACCACTTCCTGCGGTTCAGCATGAACCAGTGGGAGATGGTGGTGAAGGGCGGCAGGCCGACGGTGAAGGGGCTGCTCTACACGTACCGCGTGCTCCTGTCCGGCATCCGGCTGATGCGCACGGGGCGCGTGGAGTCGAACCTCCGCACGCTGAACGAGGACTTCCGCCTCGCCTACATCGACGACCTGATCGCCCGCAAGACGGCGGGCATGGAGAAGGACGTGCTCTCGGGAGAGGACCTTGCTCTGCACGAGCGCGAATTCACGCGCTTGTGCGACGAACTGGAAAGCGCGCGTGCGGCGTCCTCGCTCCCCGAGGCGCCGGACTGCCGCGCCGAGCTCGACGATCTTCTCGTCCGCATCCGAATGAAGCACCTTCAGTAGACAGGACCCACCAGATGGCGAAGAAAAGCACCACCACCGCAAGCGCCGCGCTCAAGGAGCGCGACAAAAAAACCCTCGGCAAGCTCGTCAACCTCGCGGACGATGTCGCGAAAAGAGCCCTCTCCGGGCGCGAGCCCAAGCTCGAGATCCCCATGCGCACCAAGAGCAACACGCTCTGGAACAAGAAGCGCGGCATCCTCGAAATGGGCGACGGCACCGCCGAGCGAGAGCTCTTCAACCTGAACCAGGCCAAGCAGTTCATGCAGACGATGCTGCACGCGAGCAACATCAAGGAGCTGATCGAGTCGAACAAGTCCTCGAGCCTCCGCTCGCTCTTCTACGCCGCGAAGCACACCGTCTCGGGCACGAAGGAAAACACCTTCGACACCCAGGACGAGAGCGACCCGATCCTCGAGGACCTCGAGGTCTCGCTGGGGGCGCTGCGCGAGGAGCTCCATATATTCGCCGACAACCGCGGCACGCTCGTCGGCAACATCACGATCATCGACAAGGGCGACGAGATCAACGCCCGGCGCATGGGCTCGGGCGGCTACGGCATCCCCTCGATCGTCGAGCCGGACGTGATCCAGTTCGGCAAGTGCGAGGCGAAGTTCGTGCTGCACGTCGAGAAGGGCACGGTCTGGAACCGCTTCAACGAGGACCGCTTCTGGGAGAAGAACAACTGCATCCTCACGCACGGCGGCGGCCAGCCGCCCCGCGGCGTGCGTCGGCTGCTCCAGCGCTTCAACCAGGAGCTCAAGCTCCCGATCATCTGCGTCCTGGACTGCGACCCCTGGGGGCACTACATCTACAGCGTGATCAAGCAAGGCTCGATCTCGCTGGCCTTCGAGTCGTCGCGCCTGGCGATCCCGGACGCCAAGTTCCTCGGCATCCGCACGCGCGACTTCACCGACTTCAAGCTCCCGGAGGCCGTCAAGATCGATCTCTCCGACAACGACATCAAGCGCGCCAAGGAGATCGCCGCCTACCCCTGGTTCGCCGACCACAAGGGCTGGCAGCGGGAGATCGACGCCCTCCTCAAGAGCGGCTTCAAGATGGAAGTCGAGGCGATGGTGAAGCGCGGCATCTCCTTCGTGACCGAGGAGTACGTGCCGCAGAAGATCAAGAAGAAGGACTGGCTGGAGTAGACGGCATGACCAGCGGCACGATCGCCGACACGATCGAGCGGTACAAAGCGCAGGCGGACGAGCTCCCGGCGTGGTCCGCCGGGATGTCCGCCGCGCAGCTCACGGCGCCGCCGTCTGTCGGCGCGGGCGAATGGACGATGCACCAGATGATCGTCCACGTCGTCGAGAGCGACCTCATCGCCTCGCACCGCATGAAGCGCATCGCCGCGGAAGAGTCGCCGCTCCTGATCTCGTACGACGAGACGGCGTTCGTCCGGGCGCTCGACTACCACGCGCTCGAGCTCGCGGCGGCGTGCGAGCTCTTCCGCATGAACCGGCTCGTCACGGCGGAGGTCCTGAAGCGGCTGCCGGAGGAGGCTTTCGCCCGCCACGGCATCCACAACCAGCAGGGCAAGGTCACGCTGCTCCATGTGGTGAGGTCGTACATCGCGCACGTGGATCATCACCGGTCGTTCGCCGATAAAAAGAGGGCCGCGATGGGTCTCCCGCCCGTCCGCCGCCCGTAGCCGACGGCTTCATCGAAGCTTCATGCGCCCGCCGCGACACCTACGATCCCGGTTTCGCAAACTCCCATACAAAGGCCGATCAGAGACATGTTCCAAGCGACCCTGCCCGAAGCCGACCTGTTCAGCGCCCCCCTCCCGCCCCGCGAGGGCGACCGGGTGATCCAGTTCCGCGAGGCGCTCCGCGAAGCCATGAGCGAGGAGATGCGGCGCGACGAGCGCATCTTCTTGATGGGCGAGGAGGTCGCCCAGTACAACGGCGCGTACAAGGTGAGCCAGGGGATGCTCGACGAGTTCGGCCCCAAGCGCATCATCGACGCGCCGATCTCCGAGAACGGCTTCGCCGGCCTCGCCGTCGGCGCAGCGATGTACGGCCTGCGCCCGATCATCGAGTTCATGTCCTGGTCTTTCAGCCTCGTCGCGGCGGACCAGATCCTCAACAACGTCCCGAAGATGCTCTACATGAGCGGCGGGCAGTGGGGGTGCCCGATCGTCTTCCGCGGCAACGACGGCGCCGGCGGGCAGCTCGGCAGCACGCACAGCTGGTGCGTCGAGGGGCTCTACAGCAACGTCCCCGGGATGAAGATCGTGATCCCGAGCAACGCCTACGACGCGAAGGGGCTGCTCAAGACCGCGCTGCGCGAGGCGGACCCGGTCTTCTTCCTCGAGAGCGAGCGCATGCTCGGCGACAAGGCCCACGTGCCGCCGGAGGAGTACTACATCCCCTTCGGCGAGGCGCGCCTCGCGCGCGAGGGCGAGCACTGCACCCTCGTCTCCTTCGGCCGCCCGGTCAACTTCTGCCTCGAGGCGGCGGCCGAACTCGAGAACGACGGCATCACGGTCGACGTGCTCGACATGCGCACGATCCGCCCGCTGGACATCGACGCGATCATCCGCAGCATCAAGAAGACCGGTCGCGTCGTCGTGGTCGATCAGTGCTGGCCCTTCGCGAGCGTCGCGAGCGAGGTCGTGACGCAGGTCTGCGAGCGCTGCTTCGACTGGCTCGATCACCCGCCCGTGCGCGTCAACACCGAGGACGTCCCGACGCCGTACGCGAAGAACCTCGAGTACGCCTACCTGCCGAACAAGGACCGCATTATCGCGGCGGTCAAGAACATCGTGGGGTAACACGTCCGGGACTGATCAAAGCCTCGGCGATTCGACAAGCCGCACTGGAACACCATCATGCCGATTCCGATCACAATGCCGCGCCTTTCCGACACGATGCAGCAGGGAACGATCGTGAAGTGGAACGTGAAGGAAGGCCAGAAGGTCAAGAGTGGCGACGTCATCGCCGACATCGAGACCGACAAGGCCACGATGGAGCTCCAGTCGTTCGACGACGGCGTGGTCGCGTCGATCGCCGTGGCCGAGGGCCAGACCGTGCCCGTCGGCACGGTGATGCTGGTCCTCGCCGGCGCCGGCGAGGACGCCGCGGCGATCAAAACGACCGCCGGCGGCGCGGCGGCCGCTCCCGCCCCCCGCGCGGCGAGCGCCGGCCAACAGCAAACCGGGCAGCCCCCGGCGCGTCAAGCGCCCGGACGCGGCGCGACAGCCGTCGCCGAACCGCCGCGAGACGGTCACGGCGCGAACGGCTCGGGGCGCGTCTTCGCCTCCCCGCTCGCGCGCAAGATCGCGGAAGAATCGGGCGTTGACCTGGGCGCGATCCAGGGCTCCGGTCCGGGCGGCCGAATCGTCCGCCGGGACGTCGAGGAAGTGCTCGCTTCGGGTGCGCCGCAACCGGGCGGTCGTCCGCAGGCGCAGATGAGCGCTCCCGCCCGTGCGGCGTCGCCCGCTCCGGCGCCGAGAACGGCGCCAACGGCGCAGACGCGGACGGCCCCGGTCGAGGCCCGCGGCACGCGCATGATCCCCGTCTCGAACATGCGCCGCGTCATCGCGCAGCGCCTGAGCGAGAGCAAGAGCACGATTCCGCACTACCAGGTCACGGTGGATGTCGAGATGAGCGCGCTCATGGCTCTCCGCGCCCAGCTCAACGACCAGCTCGCGCCGCAGGGCGTCAAGCTCAGCGTCAACGACTTCCTCGTCCGCGCGTGCGCCCTCGCGATGCACGAGCACCCGTTCGTCAACGCCCGCTGGGTGACGCAGCAGGGCAAGCACGGCGCGGTCGAGAACTTCATCGAGCAGATCGGCGACGTCAACATCGGCGTCGCAATCGCGCTGCCGGTCAACGAGGACGGTACAGGCGGCGGCCTCGTCGTCGCGACGCTCCGCAACGCCGACCAGATGGGCCTCCGCCAGATCTCCGCTCAATCGAAGGCTCTCGCCGAGAAGGCCCGCACCAAGGGCCTCGCCCCCAACGAGATGGACGGCGCGACGTTCACGATCTCCAACCTCGGCATGCTCGGCGTCGCCCACTTTAACGCCATCATCAACCCGCCCAACGTCGCGATCCTGGCCGTCGGCGCTGCGATCGAGAAGCCGGTCGTGCGCGACGGCCGCGTCGAGCCCGGCCTCGTCATGAGCATGACAATGAGCAGCGACCACCGCGTGGTGGACGGGGCGATGGCGGCGCAGTACCTCGCGACCGTCAGGAACTCCCTCGAGAAGCCCGCGACGTTGCTGGTGTGATGCGAGTACTGGGGGATCGGTGCCGGAGGACTGGGTCGTTGCCGACGAAGAGTGCGTGACGCTGCGCGATGGAATCGCGTCGGTGCGGTTTCACTCTCGTGAGCCGAACGAGACTTCGTCTCTGCTGCACGGGTTCGACATCACATACGAGTGTGACGATCTGAAGGCGACGTGGCATCTTCGTCACTTTGATCCTCGGCGCACCACGCTCGCTGAGGAGATAGATGCTTGGCTTACCGCAGGGCGGTAACTGCACACTTGGACGAATGCCGATAGTTTCGACATCATCGTCGAGTGCCACGCCGACGGTTCTGGCCATTACACGGTCAAACTGAAGCGTCCATACGAGACGCAGTGGTTCGCGTCCGCAAGCATCGGTCTTGACCACCAGACACTCCGACGCTTGATCCCGCTCCTTCGCCGCTTTCTCGGCGAACGAGGCGAGGGGCCACTCCCAGCGACCTAATGCGACTTCGCATCCGCGTCGCTAGAGCCCCAGCTCTTTCATGAACGTCCGCCACGCGTACCACGCGATGCCGACGACCACGGCCGCGGCGCCGATGATGAAGAGGGCGATGCCGATCGCCCGCAGGTCGAGCACAACGCCGGTCACCGCGTCGATCAGCCGCGTCCCAAGCGGCAGGGGCCGAGCCCTCGTCGGCTTCTCCGGCTCGTAGAACTGCCCGCACTCTGGGCAGACGCCGCGCGCCGGCAACCCGCGGAGGTCGTACCAGCAGACCGGGCACCGCATCGGCGCGTACTCGTCCACGCACACCTGTTCGACCTGGGGTCTACCCCGGTTGCGGCCTTCCGGCTGCGGCAACAATCGCTCATGCCGGAGGCGATTGATAGCCGCGTCATCACCGCGACGACCGCCGAGCACATTGCCGCCGCCGCGGCCCTTTTCCGCGAGTACGCCGCCTCGCTCCCCTTCCCGCTCGACTACCAGGGCTTCGAGGCCGAGCTCGCCGCCCTTCCCGGCAAGTACGCGCCCCCCGGCGGGTGCATCGTGCTCGCGCTGGACGGCGGCGAATATGTCGGTTGCGGCGCAATCCGTCCGCTCGACCCTTCCGGCCGCTTCGACGGCGAGCCGTCGCCGGCCTGCGAAATGAAGCGGATGTACATCCGCCCGTCTGCCCGCGGCAAGCGTCTCGGCCGCGCGATCGCTGAAGCGCTGCTCGCGCACGCCCGCGCCGCCGGCTACCGCCTCATGAAGCTCGACACCGAGGAGGACTTCATCGAGGCGATGCGACTGTACGAGTCGCTGGGATTCACCCGCACGCGTCGCTACAACAACGACCCGATGCCGTGCACGGTCTGGATGTCGAAGGAACTTTGAGGAACACGGGTAGATGGGTTCGCCACAGAGGCACAGAGACACGGAGAAGAGAAAGACGGAATCGCGGTTGACGCGCGGAAGCAGCGGTCATGCCGGCGCTTTCTGTCCTTCTCTTCCAACCAGTTCAATCTCTTCTCTGTGCCTCTGTGTCTCTGTGGTAACTCTGTCCTACCCGTGACCTGAGCTTCTCGGCCACAGCGGGTCATTCACCGCGCCCGCGTTGAGCCCGAAGACCCGCCACAGCCCCCGGCACACGCCGTACGCGATTAACAGCGCCACGAACACATCCGTCGCGTAGTGCGCCCCGACCAGCAAGCGTGTCAGCCCCGTCCCGCACGCCGCGAGCAGCAGGGGGGCTCTGAGCACCGGGAAGAACCACCCGAGCATGATCGCCCCGCCGAATGCGACAGCCGCGTGGCTGCTCGCGAGGCCCAGACCGTTCGTCACCGGCTCGAACCAATCGAAGCGGTACGAGCCGTCGCCCGCCGGGCGCGCACGTCGGACAACCACTTTTACCAGCTCCGCGCCCGCGCCCGAGAGCCCCGCGGCCAGCAACACCATCGCCCCGCGGTGGATCCAGCCGGCGTGTCCGCGCGTCCGGCACCGGTCGTGCAGGGCGAGACAGATGCCGACGAACAACCACACCGGCGCGTACCCGAGCTGGCGTAGCGCCTGCCACCAGTCCCTGCGCGGCAGGTGCTCCTTCTGCGGGTCGATGTTCAGCGCGTGCCACAGCCGCGCGTCGAGGAGGCTCATCGCGACGAGCACGAGGAGCACCAAGCCCCAGCGCACCAGACGACGCCGCCGCGCAATGCCACGCTCCAGCGGCGACACGTACGTCATCCGCGTCACGGTGCGCCCCCGCTCGAACTCTGGGGCGCCGGTGCATTCACCTCACGCGGCAACAACGGCGCGGCGGGCGGCCCTTCGCCACCCGGGTAGTCATCGAGCCCCCCCGGCGGGAAGCCCTTGAACCCATCGCAGAGGAACGCGGGCCGGTTGCGCTTGTGGTCGCCGTCGAGCCTGCCGAACCGCTCGATGCGCTCGAAGACCTGCTTCCAATGGAAGTCGTCGAGCCCGACGACGACGGCCGGACGGCCGAGGAGTTGGTCCTGCATCCCGCGCAGGTTCGTCTCCGGCCAGAAGTCCCACGGCGTCCTCCGTCCGCCCGGGGTGAGGTTCCCCGCGCAATACACCGGCCGGGACCGATCGCCGTAGTACCAAAGCTGGGCCGCGCGTCCGTAGTGGTTCGACATCATGAATGGCTCGAGAACCGACTTCTCGCGCATCTCGGCCATCAATCTTGCAGCGTGCGCGCCCATCACGTCGGCGTCCGTTACCCGCCCGACCGGGATCACCGACACCCCGGGCACCTGCGCCAGCAGGTCGAGCCGCAGCATCAGCACGCCGACAAGCACGCCGATGATCTTCGCGCTGCTCCACGCGAAGAGCGCCAACCGCCGCCGCGGCGACCGCCGGAACGGCTCTGTGCTCTCCGCGATCGTCCACCCGGCGAGCGGGCAGAGCGTGACGCCCGCCGCCACGGACCAGTTGCCCTCCGGCTCGGCGACAAAGCTCACGATCAGATAAAACAACAACACCGGCGCGGAGAGCGCGATAAAGAGCGACTTGGGCATCCACACCTGCCGCCCGGCGCCGCCGCGCGTCCGCAGCGCACGCACGCCCGCGCTCAGGCCCAAGAGCATCACCGGCCCGAGCAGCCCGACGAGCATCCCGATGTACGCGAGCGTCCACATGGGGTTGTACCGGTACCCCCTGCCCGCGCCCTGCTTCACCTCCATATCGCCCCCGGCGACGCCGAGATGCCCCAGCAGGTGCGCGATCGTCGGCCAGCCGTGCTGGTGGTTCCAGATCACGATCGGCAGCGTGCAGACAACCGCGGCGACAACGCCCGCGACGGCATGCGGAAGGGGGGGTCTTACCTCCCGCCGCCACGCGACGAGCCACACCAGCAGCCCCGGCACGAAGAGGAGCATCGTGTACTTGAAGAGCGTGCCGACGCCGATCGCGACACCCAGCGCGACGATCCACCCGGACTTTCCCAGCACGAACGCCCGCACCGCCGCCCACGCCGCGAGCGCCCAGCACGCGATCAGCGGTCCGTCGATCGTCATCATGATGCCGAGCGACAGGTAGGAGGGCACGACGCAGAACGCGACGGCGCCTAACCACGCCGCCCGCCGGTCCCGCGTTGCGTCGTACGCCGCGCCCGCGACGGCGATCGTGCCGATCGCCGATGCGACCGCCGCCGGGAGGCGTACGGCCCACTCCGCGTCGCCCAGCAGCCGCGTGCCCGCGGCGATGGCCCACGCGACGCCCGGGCCCTTGGTGTAGTAACTCCAGTCGAGCATCCGCGACCAGACCCAGTACTGCGCCTCGTCCTCGATCAGCGTGTACGGGCAGAACCAGCGGAGGTAGATGACTCGTAGCGCCAGCAGAACAAGCGAGAGTGCGACGGCCGGCGCGATCGCGCGCAGGGTCGCCGCCAGCGACGCGTGCCGGTCGCCGTCTGTCAAACCCGCCGCGTCACGCATGCGCGAGGCTAGCGCGTGCGGCGTGCGATGGACATCGGTCGTCGTGCCCGTGGTGTCGCCGTGGAGTCAGACCCGCGTTTCGAGCAACTCCAATGGTCTCGCACGGTCTGTTTTACATAACCTATCTTATAAGACCTTGCCTACCAAGGACTTGCAGACTTGCCCGCGGAGTGAGAGCTGCCGTTTGGATGCCGGCACCCGTGACGTGCACCGTACCAAACGACAACGCCGGAGGCACATCGTACCGTGACGCAGATGCACCCCCTCGTCCTCGACGGCGCCCCGCTCTCTACCAATGACGTCACGCACGTCGCCCGCGCCGGCCGCCCAGTGCAGCTTGGCGGCGAGGCCCACCTGCGCATCGCCGCGGCGCGCGCGGGGGTCGAAGCGTGCCTCAACGACGGCCTCGCCCACTACGGCATCAACACAGGCTTCGGCTCCCTCTCACGCGAGCGCATCCCCGCGGATTCCCTGCGCGAGCTCCAGGTCAACCTCATCCGCTCGCACGCGGCGGGCGTCGGGACCCCCCTGCCGGACGACGTCGTCCGCGGCATGATGCTCCTCCTCGCTGCATCGCTCTCGCGCGGTCTATCGGGTGCGCGGCCGGAGGTGGTTGAACTCCTCCTCGGTATGCTCAACGCCGGCGTGACGCCGGTCGTTCCGAGCCTGGGGTCGGTCGGCGCGTCCGGTGACCTCGCCCCCCTCGCCGCCATCGGCATGGCGATGATCGGCGAGGGCACGGTGACGATCACCGGCAAGACCATTCCCGCCGCGGAGGGTCTTCGTAGCAAGGGCCTCACGCCGATCGGGCTCGAGGCGAAGGAAGGCCTCGCGATCATCAACGGCACGCACCTCATGGCCGCGCGCGGCGCGCTCCTCGCGCACGACTGCGATCGCCTGACCGACGCCGCCGTTGCCGCGTGCGCAATGTCCATCGATGCGGCCCGGGCCTCCCACGCGTTCCTCGACCCCCGCGTCCACGATGCCCGCCGCCAGCCGGGCCAGGCCGATGTCGCCCGGCGCCTGCGCGATGCCCTCGCGGGCAGCCAGATCGTCGAGAGCCACCGCGAGAACGACCCACGCGTGCAGGACCCGTACTGCCTCCGCTGCGCCCCGCAAGTCCTCGGCGCTTCCGTAGACCTGCTGCGTTATGTAAAGCAGACCATCGCCAACGAACTCGGAGCTGTCACCGACAACCCGCTCGTCTTCGCGGGCCCGAAGGTCGTCGAGATTGTCTCCGCCGGCAACTTCCACGGCATGCCCCTGGCCGTCGCCCTCGACAGCGCCGCGATCGCCCTCGCCCACGTTGCCGGCATCAGCGAGCGACGCACCTTCTGGCTCCTCTCCGCCTTCGACCCCGAGAGCCACCTGCCCGCGTATCTCGCGAAGGGCCCGGGGCTCTCGTCGGGGCTCATGATCGCCCAGTATCTCGCCGCGGCGTGCTGCAACGAGATCATCACGCTCGCCACGCCCGCGAGCGTGAGCAACATCGTCACCAGCGCCGGCATCGAGGATTACAACAGCTTCGGCCCGCGCAGCGCCGCGAAGGCGGCGAGATCGCTCGACCTCGCGGCCTACGTCGTCGCCGTCGAAATCATGTGCGCCGCCGAGGGGCTCGAGTATCACCGGCCGTTGCGCAGCGGCGCGCACGTCGAGCGCTGGCACGCCGCCGTCCGCGCCGTTACCCCCCCGCTGCAGCACGACCGCCCGCCGGGTCCGGACATCGAGCGTCTCGCGGCGGCGGTGCTCGCGGGCGCGTTCTCGGCGCAATGAAAAACCCGACCGAGTGGGCCGGGTTGGGTCGTTCGTCCCGCGCGACACCGATTACTTCGACGTCTTCTTGATCAGGAGCTTCGCGCTCATGCGGCTCTTGCGGCGTGCCGCCTGGTTCTTGTGGATCACGCCGTTCTGCGCCGTCCGATCGATGATCTTCTGGCACTTGGCGAACTCCTCGGCCGCTTTGGCTGGCGTGCCGTGCAGGAGCGCCTCGTTGAACTCCTTGATCGCATCGCGCATCGCGCGCAGCCGCCAGCGGTTGCGGGCGCGGCGGGTTTCGTTCTGTCGGACGGCCTTCTGTGCGGTGCGGGAGTGAGCCATGAATTCCTCAGGACCATTCGCCCAACCGTGCGACCTTCGCCCGGCGATGGGCCGAAATAGTTGACCCGCTCCCCCGAAGAATCAAGTCGTGAAACGACTCTCTTCCGCCAGGCTTGCCCCGACGCCCAAGGACCCCTAACCTCTCGCTGACGCCGGAGCGATCCGGCGACGAGCGGGTGTAGCTCAATTGGATAGAGCACCTGACTACGGATCAGGAGGTTCAAGGTTCGACTCCTTGCACCCGTGTTCGCGGCCCGGCTTCCCGGGCCGTTTCGCTTTTTGAAGCCTTCCGCCGCGTGATCCGAGGCACCGCCGCGCCGTGGGCCGCGGGCGCGCCTGCCTCCCCCGCCGGCACGAGGCTCACCGCCGCGCCCGCGTCGCGCAGCCGCTTCGTGGTCGCCCGGACGGCGAGATCGCCGACGTCGCACGCGATCCAGCGCCGCCCGAGCGCGTGGGCCACCACCGGCGTCGTGCCGCTGCCGCAGAAGAAGTCGGCCACCAGCCCGCCGGGCGGGCTCGACCACGCGATGATCCGCCGCAGCAGCGACTCGGGCTTCTGCGTGACGTACTCCACCGCCAGTTCGCGCTTGCCCGCGAACCGCAGCGGCCGCACCTCCTCATCGTCCCAGATCGTGTCCACGGGTTGCCGACGGAAGAACGCCCCCCGCTCTTCCTCCACCCAGTACTTGACGTACACCGTGCCCGACGCGGTCCGGTGGATACGCCCCTCGCGCTCCAGGCGCGCCACGCTTTCTTCCGTGTAGTCGCCGCGGGGCGCCGTCGTGAACCAGCGTCCCGCCCGCGCGTCCCACTGCGCCCCGACCGGCGTACCGCGGCGAGATACGGGCAAGTCCCTGCGCACGGTCGGCGCGGGCCCCGGGAATGCTCCGCCCGGCGTCTTGCCGTACACGAAGATCGAGTCCGCCGTGCGGCCCAGTTGCTTCGACGCGGCCTGCCTGCCGAGGTTCGGCGCGCGCCGCCAGACGATCTCGTTGCGGAAGCAATCGGGTCCGAAGACCTCGTCCAGCAGCACGCGCAGGTACGCGTTTGCGCGCCAATCGCAGTGCACGAAGAGGAATCCGCTCGGCGCGAGGATCGCTCGCATCAGTGCCACCCGCGCCTGCATGAACGCGAGGTATTCCGCGAGCGACCCCCACCGGTCGTCGTACGCGAGGGCGTCCTCTCCCCCGACCCGCACGCCGTGGGCCACCCGCGTCGCGAACGGCGGGTCGATGTACATAAGATCAATGCACGCGCCGCAGCGCCGGGCGAGGCCCTGCATCACCCCCAGATTGTCGCCCGCGAAGAGCGTTCCCGCGGGCGGCGGCTCCGCGTCGCCGGGTGGAGCAACCTCGACCGCGCCGATCGTGCCGCGCCCTTCCCACGCGAGCACCGGTTGGTTCCTGCGACAGCGGGCCATGCAGAACATCCTAACCTACCCCGCGAAAGAACGTCGCCGCTGCGAGCGAAAGGACCGGCTTGTTCACGATCGCGCTCAGGATGCTGACCCGGGACCGGGGCAAGTACTTCGGCATCCTGATGGGCGTCACGCTGGCGTCGCTCGTGATCATCTACCAAGGCTCGATCTTCGTCGGTCTGATGTCGCGCACCTACGCCGTGATCAGCGACATGGGCGATCCGGACATCTGGGTGATGGACGAGAAGGTCTCGTTCATCGACGACACCAAACCCCTCCTCGACACGGCGCTCAACCGCGTCCGCGGCGTCGACGGCGTCGCGTGGGCGATGCCGCTGTACAAGGGCGTGCTCCGCGCCCGCATGCCCGACGGGAGCGTCCAGAACTGCAACGTCTTCGGCATCGACGACGCGACGCTCACCGGCGGGCCGCCCGCGATGGTCGAGGGCCGCGTCGAGGACCTCTGGCGCGCGGACGCCGTGATCGTGGACAAGGTCGGCGCCGAGACGCGCCTCGCGAAACCGAACCCGGCCGGCGGCCCGCCCGTCCCGCTCGCCGTCGGCGACACGCTCGAGCTCAACGACCGACGCGCCGTCGTCGTCGGCATCAGCAGCAACACCCGCAGCTTCCAGAGCCAGCCGACGGTCTACACGACCTACACCCGCGCGATGCAGTTCGCCCCGCGCGAGCGCCGCATGCTCTCGTTCGTCGTCGTCAAGGCCGGCGACGGCGCGGACATCGGCGCGCTCTGCGCCAGGATCCGCGAGCGGACCGGCCTCGCCGCGTACCCGCGCGACCGCTTCAAGTGGAAGACGGTGATGTACTTTGTCGAGAACACAGGCATCCCGATCAACTTCGGCATCGCCGTCATCCTCGGCTTCGTCATCGGCACGATCATTACCGGCTTCATGTTCTACTCGTTCACGGCCGACAACCTCCGCTACTTCGGCACGCTCAAGGCCATGGGGGCGAGCGACGGCCGCCTCACGGCGATGATTATCCTTCAGGCCTTCGTCGTCTCGTTCATCGGGTTCGGCCTCGGTTGCGGGCTCGCGGCCTTCCTCGGCACCCAGGCGGCCAAGAACTCGCCCCTGGCGTTCCGCATCGTCTGGCAGGTCCTCTTCCTGGCCGGGTGCGCAACGCTCGTGATCGGCGTCCTTTCCGCGATGCTGAGCATGATCCGCGTGATCCGCCTCGAACCCGCGGTGGTCTTCAAGTCGTGACGATCGCGCCCGAGCGGGATCAAAGACGGTCCCGCCCCCTCAACCGCATGACGCGTCCCAGCGCCGCCCAGTCCGATCGCCCGCCACCCGGTCACCCCGGCCCGGCCGCCGTGCGCTGCCGGGGCGTCACCAAGACCTACGGCCAGGGCAATAGCGCCGTCCGCGCTCTCCGGGGCGTCGACCTCGACGTGCGCACCGGCGAACTCCTGATGCTCGTCGGCCCCAGCGGTTGCGGCAAGACGACGCTCATCAGCGTCGTCGCCGGCGTCCTCGACCGCGACGGCGGCGAGTGCGAGGTCCTCGGCAGCGACTTCGCCAGGCTCTCCGCGGGCGAGCGCGCCGCTTTTCGCGCCAGGAACGTCGGCTTTGTCTTCCAGGCCTTCAACCTCATCCCGACGCTCACTATCGCGGAGAACGTCGCCGTCCCCCTCCTCATCGCCGGCAGGCCGCGCCGCCAGTCGCTCGACGCCGCCAAGGAAATGCTCGCGAGGGTCGGGCTCGGCGACCGGGTGAACGACGAGCCCCGCCGGCTCTCGGGCGGTCAGCAGCAGCGCGTCGCGATCTCCCGCGCGCTCGTTCACGCCCCGCGGCTGATCGTCTGCGACGAGCCCACGAGCGCCCTCGACCACGCGACTGGTCAGCGCGTGATGGAACTCCTCCGCTCCGTCGCGGCCCGGGGTGACCTCTCCCTCGTTGTCGTCACCCACGATCAGCGCATCTTCGAATTCGCCGACCGCATCGCCGAAATGGACGACGGCCACATCGTGCGCGTCGTGGACGGCGAAGGCCGCGCCACCGCCGCGCATAGCGCCGAGGGAGGCAAGTAGCCGTGTGGAAGAGCCTCGTCATCCCCCTGCTCGCCGTCATCGGGATCATCGTCGCCGCCCGCGTCGTTGTCCAGGGCTCGATCCCGCCGAACCCCTCACCCCCGGTCATCGAGCCCGCTCGCCCTCCGTACGGCTCCTTTGTGGCGGGCTCGGGCCTCGTCGAAGCGGCGAGCGAGAACATCGCCGTCGGCGCCCCGGTTGGCGCGATCGTCACGAAGCTGCACGCCGCCGTCGGGAGCGACGTCGACGCCGGCGACCCCCTCTTCCAGCTCGACACGCGCGAGTTGGATGCCGAGATGGCGATGCGGCGCGCCGCGCTCACCGTCGCGCAGCGGCAGCTCGCCCGCCTCGAGGCCGGCACCCGCCCCGAGGAGCTCCCGCCCGCCCGCGCACGGCTCGTCGCCGCCGAGGCGGCGGTCTCCGCCGCCCGCGTTCAGTTCGCAGATGCGCAGGCGCAGCTCGAGCGCGCCCGGACGCTCGGCCACGGCGCCATGAGCGGCGAAGAGATGACGCGGCGCGAATTCGCGGCCCAGAATCTCGCCGCGGCGGTGGAGCAGGCCCTCGCCCGCGAGGGCGAGGCCCGGGCACAACTCGCGCTCCTCGAAGCGGGCGCGTGGGGCATGGACATCGACATCGCCCGCTCGCACGTCCGGCAGGCGCAGGCCGCGATCGAGGCCATCGAGATCGAGATCGACCGCCGCACCGTCCGCTCGCCCGTCAAGGGCCGCGTGCTGCAGCGCAACATCCGCGAGGGCGAGTTCGCGCCGGCGGGAGCCCTCGCGACGCCCCTCATGCTTGTCGGCTCGGTCTCGCCGCTGCACGTGCGCGTGGACGTGGACGAGTACGAGGCGTGGCGCGTGCGCCCGGGTGCGGAGGCCGTCGCCTTCGCGCGCGGCAACAAGGACATCTCGGCCCCGCTGGCGTTCGCGCGGGTCGAGCCGTATATCGTCCCCAAGCGCTCCCTCACCGGGGCGAGCCAAGAGCGCGTGGACACGCGAGTGCTCCAAGTGATTTACGCCTTCGACCCGAAGGGCCTGCCGCTCTACGTCGGGCAGCAGGTGGACGTGTACATCGAGGCCCCGCCCGCCGTCCGAGGCAGGGGTCAGCCCGACGCCGGCGCCGCCGGCGCGACCGAGAGGGGGACGCAGTGACGGACCGGTTAGGTGCCCACGCCCGCGCGATCGGCCTGATCGCGCTCGCGGGGCTGTGCGGCTGCAGGGCGGTCGGCCCGGACTACACGCCGCCGAAGACGGACATGCCCGCGCTCTACGCGAACGAGATGCTCCCGGGCACGACGCAGGGTGCCCGCACGCCCGACGAGGCGATCGCCCGCTGGTGGACTTTGCTCGATGACCCGGCTCTCACGGTGCTTATCGAGCGCGCGCTCGCGGCGAACCACGATGTGCGTCTCGCCACCGCGCGCCTGCGGGAGGCCCGCGCCATCCTCGGAATCACCGAATCGGACCTCCTGCCGTCGGTCGATGCCTCCGGGAGCGCCTCACGCTCGCAGTTCAGCGACCGAACCAACCAGGGTTTCGGCCCCACCGGCGAGCAGAACTTCTTCCGCGTCGGACTCGACGCCTCGTGGGAGATCGACGTCTTCGGCGGCGTCCGCAGGAGCGTCGAGGCCGCCGGCGCGGACGCGGAGGCCGCCGCGGAGAACCGCGCCGCGGTGTGGGTGAGCCTCGCCGCGGAGGTCGCGCTCAATTACATCGAGCTGCGCTCGGCCCAGCAGCGCATCGCCGTCACGGACAAGAACATCCACGCGCAGGGCGAGACGCTCGACCTCACGCGGTCGCGAGCGAGCGCGGGGCTCGCCGCGGAGCTCGAGGTCGCGCAGGCGCAGTCCCAGCTCGCGCTCCGCCGCGCGCAGCGCCCGCCGCTGGTGATCGCCGAGCGCGCCGCGGCCCACCGCCTCGGCGTGCTGCTGGGCGTGCACCCCGAGTCGGTGCTCGAGGAGCTTTCGCGGCCCGCGCCCCTCCCCGCCAGCACGGCCGACATCGCCATCGGGATCCCCAGCGACCTGCTGCGCCGCCGGCCAGACATCCGCGCCGCCGAGCGCCGCATCGCGGGCGCGACCGCCCGCATCGGCGTCGCGACCGCCGACCTCTTCCCCCGCTTCTCTCTCACCGGCTCCTTCGGCTTCGAGACCGAAGAGCTCGACGGCTTCGGCTACTCCGACAGCCGCGCCTGGAGCGTGGGCCCCGCCGTCCGCTTCAACCTCTTCGACCGCTCGCGCACGCGCCGTGCGATCGAGGCGGCCTCCGCCCGGGAGGAGCAGGCGCTGATCCTCTACGAGCAGACGGTTCTCCAAGCCCTCGAGGAAACGGAGAACACGCTCGTTCGCCTCGCCCAGGAGCGTCTCCGCGCGTCCGCGCTCCGCGACGCCGTCGACGCGAGCGAGCGCGCCGTCGCCTTCGCCGACGAGCGCTACCGCTCCGGCGTCGGCGACTTCCTGAACGTGCTGGAGAGCCAGCGGCTCCTCTACGACGCCGAGGATCAGCTCGTGCAAAGCAGCGCCAACGAGACCGCCGCGATCGTGTCCCTCTTCAAGGCGCTGGGCGGTGGTTGGGACGCCCCGCCCGAGGAGGCCGCGCCCGAAGCTGCTACGCTGCCGCCGACGCCGGAAGACCCCGGCTCCGGAGGCCAGCAATGACCCGTCGCTCCCTGAGAACCAGCGCACTTCTTCTCGCCGTCGCCGCGGGCTCCATGGCCGGCGGCGTGCTCGCATCCCGCACATCCAGCCCGGCGTTCGCCCAGGGGGGGCCGGCCCCGGCATCCGTCCGCATCGCGACCGTCGACGTGCTCGCCGTCGTCGAGCGCATGATCCTGTCCCCCAAGTACGCCCCCGCCCGCGAGAAGCTCCAGAGCGAGCGCTCCGAGGAGCTGCGCGAGCTGAGCGACCGCATGCGCGCGCTCGAGACGCGTGCGCGCGACATGAAACCCGAGACCGAGGAGTTCAAGACGCTCGCCGCAGAGTTCCAGGGCATCGAGGCGACGTTCCAGCAGCGGCAGCAGGCGGCGCACGGCGAGCTCGAGGCCCTCAACGTCAAAGACCTCACGGACGCCTACCGCGATGTCTTCAACGCCGCGCACGAGCTGGCGCGCACGCAGGGGTACACGCACGTCATCGCGACACGAGCGGGCGAGCCCGTCTTCCGCTCCAACAACGCCGCGGGCGTTGTGCAGGAGATGATCGCCCGCCCGGTGCTCGTCGGCGTCCCCGGCGACGACATCACCCAGCGCCTCGTCGAGAAGCTGAATCTGCAGGACGTGCAGGTCACCCCCCTCATGCCGCCCGCCGCTGCACAGCCACAGGCGCCCGCCGCGCAGCCGTCAACCCCCGCTCCCTCGACGCCGACGAATCCGAGTATTCCGTGAGGGCTAGGCGCCGGCGGCCGCCCGCTTCTCGCGGGCGCTCGCCAACCGCCCCAGGAGCAGCGAGCGCAGCCGCGCCGTCACCTCGCCGCACGCCTCGTCCCATGTCGGCGCTCGCTCGCCCAGCAGCGCGTGCAGGCTCGTCGCCCGCCGGCCGTGCAGCCCGCACGGAACGATCAGGTCGAAGTGCGACAGGTCGGTGCGCACGTTGAGCGCGAGGCCGTGCATCGACACCCACTTGCGCACGCGCACGCCGAACGCGCACACCTTCTCGCCCGGCCCGTCGGCCCCGGCACGCACCCACACGCCCGTCGCGCCCGGCTCGCGCTCCGCACGCACGCCCCACGCCGCGCACGCGCGGATCACGCTCTCCTCGAGCACCCGCATGTAGTCGTGCAATCCGAGATTCAGCAGGTTCAGATCAAGGATCGGATAGAGCACGACCTGCCCCGGCCCGTGGTAGGTGATGTCCCCGCCCCGATCGGTCCGCTCCACCGCCACGCCCAGCGCCGCCAATCTCTCGGCCGGCGCGATCAGGTGCGCCGCCGCCCCCGCGCGGTTCGAAATCGTCACCACCGGCGGGTGCTCGACCGCCAGAATCACGCCGGGCATCGGCGACCCCGCCTCGCGCGCCGCCAGCACCCGCGCGTGCTCCCGCTGCTGCCGCTCGAAGGCCGCTCGGTACCCCAGCCGCCCCAGCCGAATCAGCGGGAACGCGCCGTCATCCTCGCCCATGACGCATCGTACGAGCCGCGCCGTTCCCGGCATGGTCCCGGGCTCTCGGGGGTCAATTCCCGCTGTTTCCCGCGTGAAACCGCGCTTACCCTGACCGCACGATGCCAGACGCGACCGCCCGTATTGATCCCGGCGCCCGGGTCGAAGATTCCGTCAAGGTCGGCGCGGGCGCCGAGGTCGGGCCCGGCTGCGTCCTGCGGGGCGATGTGACGCTCGGCGCGGGCGTGCGGCTCATCAACCACGTGAGCGTGCAGGGGCCCGTCACGATCGGCGACAACACGACCGTCTACCCGGGCGCGTGCATCGGCTTCGAGCCCCAGGACGTCAAGTTCAAGCCCGGTATGCCCACCGCGGGCGTGAAGATCGGCCGGAACAATCTCATCCGCGAGCACGTGACGATCCACGCCGCCAGCAAGACGGCGCACCCCACCACCGTGGGCGACAACTGCATGCTGATGGTGAACAGCCACCTCGGCCACGACACCGTCATCGGCGACAACGTCATCCTGGTGAACGGCTGCCTCCTCGCCGGCCACGTGCGCGTCGGGAACAACGCGACTCTCTCGGGCAACACGGCCGTCCACCAGTTCTGCCGCGTCGGGCGCTTGGCGTTCGTTTCCGGCGGCGTCGTGAACGCGATGGATGTCCCGCCGTTCTGCGTCAGCGGCGCCCGCAACACCGTCAACGGGCTCAACGTCGTCGGCCTCCGCCGGTCGGGCGTGAGCCGTTCCGAGATCGATGCCCTCCGCCGCGTCTACCGCGACATCTTCCGCGAGCGCATCCCGCGCGAGGAGATGATCGAGCGGATGCGACCCCTCGCGGCCGAATCGGCGCTGGTGCGAGAGTTCATGGACTTCATCGCCGACCGGACGGGCAAGGCGATCTGCTCGGCGCACGCCGACGAGGACGCCGAGGCCGAAGCGATTAGTTGATACACGCAGGGAGGAGACGACGGTCATGGAGGATCGGCCGCTTGGGACATTCGAACAGCACGCGGGGACGCTCTTGGTCCTCTCCTCGAGCTCGTCCGGCAACTGCTCCGCGCTCGTGGTGCGCACGGCCCTGCGCCCGCGGCTTTTCCTGATCGACGCCGGCCTCAGCCCGCGGCGCACCTTTGCGCTCCTCGCCGCGGCGGGCCTGGGCGATCTCGAGGTCGAGGCCGTGCTCCTCACCCACCTCGACTCGGACCATTGGAACACCGGCTGGCTCGCCGCGCTCCCCGAGCGCACCGTCGTCCACCTCCACCGCGCGCACCGGGGCCGCGCCGACCGCTGCGGCGTCACCTACGCCCGCACCGAGTTCTTCGAATCCTCGATCTCGCTCTGCGACGAGGCGAAGGGCGGCGTCCACCTCAACGCCCACGACGACCTGGGGACCGCGAGCTTCCGCATCCGTGTCGGCGACGACGGCGCCGAGCTCGGCTTCGCGACCGACGTCGGCCGAGTGACCGCCGGTCTCATCGACTTCCTCCACGGCTGCGACGTCCTGGCTATCGAGTCCAACTACTGCCCCGTGATGCAGCTCGCCTCGCCGCGCCCCCAGTTCCTCAAGGACCGCATCATGGGCGGGACGGGCCACCTCTCCAACGAGCAGTCCGCCAGCGCCGTCCGCGCCATCGCCCCGCGCGAGCACGTCGTCCTTCTCCACCTCTCGCGCCAGTGCAACACGCCCCAGACCGCCCGCCGCCACCACGCCCATGCCGTCCCCGTCACCGTCGCGCACGCCGACGAGCCCACGACACCTATCCCGCTCCGCCGCGGCAACGCCCCCCGGGCGCCGACTGTCCGCTTCGCGCACAAGCAGCCGTCCCTCTTCTCCTGATCCGCCCGCCGCCCGGCCGTTAATACCCTCGCGCGTGCACATCGATCCCGCCGCGCTCGCGTCCGCAGACCGCTACAAGCTCCTCATCGGCGCCATCGTGCCGCGCCCCATCGCGTTCGTCTCGACCGTCTCGCCCGGCGGCCGCGCCAACCTCGCGCCCTTCTCTTTCTTCGCCGGCGTCGGCAGCAACCCGATGACGCTCCTCTTCTGCCCCGCCAACAAGCCCGACGGCACGGACAAGGACACGCTGCGCAACTGCCTGCCCGCCGCGGAAGGCGGCGTCGGCGAGTTCGTCGTCAACATCGCCCCCCTCGCTATCGCGCGCCGCCTCGCTGCCTGCGCGGAGGATCTTCCCTTCGGCGAGTCCGAGTTCTCGCTCGCGGGGCTCACGCCGGCGCCCTCGCACAGCGTGCGCCCGCCCCGCGTCGCCGAGTGCGCCATCGCGTTCGAGTGCGCGACGCACCAGGTCGTCCGCACCAACCCCGGCGCGCCCGCCGGCGGCAACATCGTGATCGGGCGCGTCGTGCACGTCGTCGCCGCCGACGGGCTCGTCAACGAGCGCTACCATGTGAACCCCGACATCCTCGACGCCTTCGGCCGCATGGGCGGCACGGGCTACTGCACCTCGCGCGATCGATTCTCCATGCCCATGGGCCGCGCGGCACTCGACGCCCCCGCGAACCCGTGAGGCCGCGTAATCCGACCGATAAGCGGCGGAATCCCGGGCTTTTTTACCTTGCTGCGCCCTCCCCGTCCCGGTACGCTGTCCCCGGCGCCGATCCTTCCGGGGACGCGCCGTGAACGCGAACGAAGGAGTCAGAAGAGTGATCCGCACCGCAGCCCTCACGCTGTGCGCGCTGGCCGCCCCGGCCTCCGCTCAGCTCGTTGTCGCCAACGACCAGGCAAGCAACCCCACCCTCTGGCTCATCGACGCGACCGGCAACGGCAACCCGCCACGCGCCCTCGTCAGCGGCGGGACGCCCGGCGTCGGCTGGGGCGCCGCGGCGGACGAAGTCCGCGGCGTCCTCTACTGGAACAACGGCCAGACGCTCTATAAGGCCGCGTACACGCCCGCGGGCCCGCTGACGCCCGTCACCATCGGGCCGGTGCTTTACAACAACACCTCGCCCACGGCCCTCGCGTTCGATCCTACCGCAGGCGGCGGCAACCCGCCTCCCGGCGCGCTCTACGCACGCGTGCCCGCGGGCATCGTCGCGGTGAATGTCGAGACCGGCGAGACCACGCTCGTCTGGAGCAACGCCAACCAGGACTTCGGCGGCATCGACTACGACCCCGTCACCGACGCCTTCTACGCGCTCAACGACTCCGCCAGTGCCGTGCCGCCCCTCGCCGGCCGTGGGATCTACCGGCTCGACAAGCCCCTCGGCTCCTCCGTGACGCGCATCGCCGACTACCCCGCCGGCGAATTCGACATCGACGGCCTCGCCGCGGGCAACGGCCGCCTGTATCTCGTCAACGACGCGGGCAACCAGCCCATCTTCGTGTACAACCTCGGCACCAACGCGTACGAGACCAGCCTCGGCAACCCGGTGTCCGGCACGACCGGCGTGCTCATGGCCGCCGGCGCGTGGGCGCCGGGGCTCGTACCGCCCAACGGCACCAACACGCGCATCAGCGTTGACGCCCCCGCGAATTGCACCGCGGCCCTGGGCCAGCAGGTCACCGTCACCTACAACGTCTTCAGCGACGGGCCGCAGCACGCGAGCAACGTCATCGTCAACGTCGATATCCCCATCAACACGTCGTTCGTCTCGTCGCTCCCGGAGCCCACGATCGTCGGCGACATCCTGACGTACAGCCTGGGCGGCATGGACGCGCACACCTCGCGCCAGATCCAGGTCACGTTCATGCTCAACACCGGCACGTCCGCGCAGTTCATCGCCGACGTGAACCAGAGCGAGCCCGACATCTACGACGCGGACAATTCCGACGGCGCCCACTTCGTCTTCAGCCCCACCAGCGGCGGTGAGGTCGCCGCCCGGGGCGTCTTCACGACCATCACCACCGCGAGCACGTCGGACGTCCCCGGCCTCCCGGGCGCGAAGTTCGCCGCCGGCATCACGCCCGGCCGCCCCTACCGCAGCCTCGACGGCACCAAGTGGGTGCAGACCTGGGACACGAACCTGGCGACGGCGAGCGATCAGATCATCATGGGTTTCGACGGCGAGGAATACCGCGTCCTCATACGCGAGGGCGTGACGCCGCTGCCGACCGTGCAGGGCGCCGATCCGGACCTCCCACCCTTTTACCCCTTCGGCAGCTTCGACGCCGTTCTCGGCGTGGACGATAACGGCACCTTCGCCGTCACCGGCATCGACGACCGATCCGGCTCGGCGGACGACGGCTACTGCGTCACCGGCCAGATCGGTCAGCCCGGTCTCAATCTTATCGTGCAGGAGAGCGTCACGCCCCTCCCCGGCGCCACCGACGTCTTCTTCGGCGACCCCGGCTCGGCGCAGGTTAGCGTCATGGCGGGCGTCTCCTTCCAGTGCGGCCTCACCGGCAATGTCACGACCGCTGATGACAACGCCATCTTCACCCAGTCCGGCGCGGTGACTTTCGCGCGCGAAGGGCTCGACTTCCCCGACGGCCAGCGCGACGGTAACACATTCACCTACCGCAGCTTCGACGCCGGATCGGCGCAGACCGGCTTCTTCGTCTCCTCCAGCGGCGGCCGATGGATCGCCGCGGCGACCATCAACGATGAAACAACGTTCGACCGCGTCGTCGTCGTGGACAACGTGGTGAAGGTGCAGGAGGGCGTCGTCCTCGCCAACAGCGGCTTCACCTCGCCCGTCGGCAGCACCCTCAAGGCCGTGCGCATGGACCCCGACGGCAATTGGTTTGTTGCCGCGAGCAACCAGGACGGCCAGGACTGGGTGATCCGCAACAAGTTCGTCATCGCGAAGTCGGACGAGCCCATCTTCGCCGGCGCGGGCGAGCACTTCACCGACGCCAACTTCGCCGCGACCTTCTTCATGATGGCCGGCAACGTGACCGGCGACTACGTCGTCGGCGGCATGACCGACAGCCCGGACCCGCTCTCCGACGCGGTGATCGTCGTCAACAACGAGCGCGTCCTGGTGCGTGAGAACGACCCCGTCGACCTCGACGACGACGGCGTCTTCGACGACGGGTACTACATCCGCACGTTCGTGGACGACCGCTGTTTCATGACGCAGGAACACTTCTACGTCCTCGTACGGCTCCGCGGCGCGCAGTCCGCACTCTGCGGCGCGGCCGACGCCGACGCCGGCTTCGCGCTCATCCGCGTGCCGATCACGCCCAGCGTCCCGGACTGCGACACGATCGACTTCAACCGCGATGGCCTCTTCCCGGACAACGTCGATCTGCTCGACTTCCTCTCCGTCTTCAGCGGCGGCGCCTGCACCAACGACCCCCTCTGCGGAGACCTGGACTTCAACAACGACGGGCTCTTCCCCGACAATCTTGACCTGGAGGCTTTCTTCAGCGTCTTCGGCGGCGGACCCTGCCTCCGGTAGCCACCCCTGTACGAGCCCAGAGCGCACGCTCGGGGCGATGAACCCACCGCGTTCGCCGCGTCGCCCGGCGTCGCTCTTCCACCCTCGCCCCGCGCCAGCGGGGAGAGGGTGTCGCGCAGCGACGGGTGAGGGGTCTTCACTCCGTCTCTTCGTCTCTCCGTCTGTTCTCTTTACTTCCGCTCTTCGACTTCCCGCAGCCTCCTCAACTCCGGAATCCACGTCGCCACCGCCCCCACCACCACGATCGTGCCGATCCCGCCGGACACCACGCTGAACACCGGGCTCACCAGCCGCGCCACCAGCCCGGACTCGAACGCCCCCAGCTCGTTGCTGCTCTCGATGAACATCGCGTTCACCGCGCCCACGCGCCCGCGCAGGTGGTCGGGCGTCCGCAGCTGCACCAGCACGTGGCGGATCACCACGCTCACGTTGTCCACGCCGCCCGCGACGACCAGCGCCGCCATCGCGACCCAGAACGACCTCGACAACCCGAAGATGATCGTCGCGACGCCGAACGCCGCAACACTCCACAAGAGCGTCGGCCCCGCGCGCTTGAAGGGCGGCCGGTGCGCCAGCCACAGCCCCACGATCAGCGCACCCAGGTATGGCGCAGCCTTCAGCGCTCCCAGCGCGATCCCCTCCAGACCCGCGGGCACCGTCAGGACGTCCTTCGCGTAGATCGGCAGCAGCGCCGTCGCCCCGCCGAGCAGTACCGCAAAGAGGTCCAGCGCCAGCGCCCCCAGGATCGTCCGCTCACGCAGCAGGTGCGACGCCCCGGCGAAGAGGCCCTCCACGCTCATCCCCGCGTCGTTCCTCGGCTGCGGCGACGGCTTCACGATCGACGCCGCGAGCGCGAAGAGCCCCATCCCGCACGCAGCGAGGGCGAAGACCGGCCACGCCCCGCCCGCGGCATCGATGATCACGCCCGCGAGCAGCGGCCCGCCGACCGCCGCGGCCTGGAAAATGTTCGAGTTCCATGTCACCGCGCTCTGCAGCGTCCCGATCGGCACGATCAGCGGCAGCAGCGCGTTCCGCGACGGCCCGTTGAACGCCCGCGCGCACCCCATGCACACGAGCAGCACGTACACCGTCCACACCGGCACGCCCCGCCACGCGCTCACGGCGAGCGCCGCCGCGATCAGCGCGAACGCGATCTGCGTCATCACCAGGATCCGCCGCCGCGAGAAGACGTCCGCCGCGTGCCCCGCCGGCAGCGCGAGCAAGAGCACCGGCAGCGCCCGCGCCAGGCCCGTGTACCCCAGCGCCATCGGGTCGCGCGTCCGCTCGTACAGGTCCCACATCACCGCCGTGTTCAGCGCCTGCAGCGACATCGACGATGCCAGGAACCCCGCCGCGTACACCCGGTAGTTCGCGACCCGCAGCGCGTTGACCGGTATTGCCGCCGCGGCGTCCTGCACGGGCCGAAGGTAGGGTCCGCGCGGGCCGCCGCGACGCGAATCCACGCCTCGCGGCCGTGACTCAGCCCCGTTTCAGCCGCCGATCGCCGCGACCGGCCCGCTCGAGCCGCTCGTATCATTCCGCGTCAAGACAAGGAGCCGTGCCAATGAGCAGCATCGCCGCCCGCCCGCAGAGCCAGCCCAGCTTCGCCTCCGATCCCCTCCACCTGATCGACGTCGATCACGTGCAGTTCTACGTCGGCAACGCCAAGCAGGCAGCGTTCTTCTACGCCCATTGCTTCGGCTTCCAGATCGAGCAGGTCTCCGACCTCACCACCGGCGCCCGCGACGCCGCCCACTACCTCCTGACGCAGGGCAACATCCGGTTCATCCTCACCAGCGGCCTCACGCCCGAGCACCCCGCCGCGATGGAGGTCGCGATGTTCGGCGACGGCGTGAAGGACGTCGCCTTCACCGTCTTCGACGCGGAGAAGGCCTGGGAGAAGGCGATCCGCAATGGCGCGCAGTCGGCGTACGAGCCCCGCGTCTACAAGGACGAGCACGGCACCGTCACGATGGCCGGCATCCGCACCTTCGGCCGCGTCTGCCACTCCTTCGTCTCGCGCACGGGAGCGTACGACCTCGTGAAGGTCAAGCAGGGCGGCGTCTTCAAGCCCCGCTTCAAGAAGATGACGGGCGAGGGCGGCGGCATCCTCGCCATCAACGAGTACAACAAAAAGAACCCCTGCGGCCTCAAGTACACGGACCACCTCGTCGGCAACGTCGAGTACGGCAAGATGAACGACTGGGTCCGCTTCTACGAGAGCGTCCTCGAGTTCTCGATGTTCAAGCACTTCGACGACAAGGACATCGCCACCGACTACTCCGCCCTCATGTCCAAGGTCATGTCGAGCGGCCAGGGCCTCATCAAAATCCCGATCAACGAGCCCGCCCCGGGCAAGCGCAAGAGCCAGGTGCAGGAGTACCTCGACTGGCACTGCAACACGCCCGGCGTCCAGCACCTCGCGCTCCGCACCGACGACGAACTCCATTCCATCGCCGCCCTCCGCTCGCGCGGCGTGGACTTCCTGAACCTGCCGGACGCCTATTACGAGAAGGTCTGGGAGCGCGTCAACACCATGCTCACGAGCCACGGCCACGAGGCCGTCAAGGAAGACCACGAGGCGATCCGCAAGCTCGGCATCCTCGTGGACGCCGACGACGAGGGCTACCTCCTCCAGCTCTTCACGAAGCCCCTCCAGGACCGCCCGACCCTCTTCTTCGAGATCATCTGCCGCCGCGGCAGCCAGTCCTTCGGCAAGGGCAACTTCAAGGCCCTCTTCGAGGCGCTGGAGCTGGAGCAGGCGCGGCGGGGAAATCTCTAAGAAACAACTCGGGCGACGACCCCTGTATTACGGCGGCGCGTTGCTCGGCGTTGTCGTGTTTTTCTTGTGCCACTGGCTCGGCGAGTCTTCGAGCCTAGCCAGTGCGCTTCCTCGTCCCCAGCGGGGGCGAAGGCATGTCGCCACGGGTAGAGCGGTGGGCAGCGCCGCGAAGCACGGGGGAAGCGCCCCTTACGTCATCTCCGCCCCGGCGGTGGCGGGGGAAGTTACCTCGAGCAGTTCGCATCAGACCCGCACTCCGGACACACCGCCGCGCGCGGCAGCTCGCCGCGTTCATACCCGCACGCGACACAGTGACCCGCGCGCCGTCGCTGCCGCGCATGTATCCACTGGAACCCGGAGACGCACAGCAGCGGCAGACCTCCCCAGAACGCCGCGCCGATCAGGACTCCAGGGAATGCGGGTTTCCATGCGAGCGCGCGGTAGCGAATCGGAGGTTTTTGTATCCACGGGTCCGCTGCAATCCCGCCGTGCACCACCAACCGCGGAGGAATCCGCCCGCTCCATCTACGTGCCTCGGTGTGCACGACAAAGGACCTCATCGGCCAGCCCAAAGCCACGTCATACGCCTCAGACTGCTCCGGTCCAACGCCACGCCAAGCCTCTCGTGCCTTCAATCGCAGCGCCTCATCCCACGCGGCACACCACGCCGGTACAGCGGACGCATCCACGAAACTGACAGCTTCGTTCACCGACTGCGCCAACTGCAAACGGCCTTTCCGCATGCCGTCGGTCCATGTGGGGTCGTATACCCGGAGCAGTGCCCGTGTGACACCCAGCCGGTGAGACAGCGCCACTTCGACCCCATCGCTACCGACCGTGAAGTGCGCGACGCTCCGCCGCGGCCATCCTATTTCCACCCACCACCCGATCGCATTCGCGACCGCGAAGTTGATCACCGCACCCGCGGCGAACCATGCTGCCACACGCACGATGGGCCGACCCCGTCCGTTCACACCATCCCCGCCTCCGGTTTCTCTCCACACTCCGGACACGCCGCGTCCGGCGCAAGCCCCGCGCGGTCGTACCGGCACGCCGCCCAACCCCCGCCGCTCGCGCCGCTTCCGCCGCGCCGACGGGATCGCGAGCAGCAGATACCACGCCGCGCCGTACACCGCCGTGTTCACCGCGAACGCGACCGGCAGCACGCCCGTCGGGAAGCCGTACTCGCGGCCGAAGCCGGTGCGGACGGGCGAACGGGCGGTGATGTATGGTCGCACCACACCCGAACCCATCCAATAGACGAGGTAAATGCGTGAAGAAGTCCAAACTCGGGTTGTCCACATGCACCGCATAGGAAGGCCCAGTTCGGCTTCATCAACACCGTGATGAAGCGCGACGAGGTGCCGGTGCGAAAGCGGGTGTCCCGCGTCGATCGGTGCTTCCCACGTGTCCGTGCCTTCGGATTCCTCGGCTGGAACTAGATCTTCCCGCGGCCGATAGTGATTGGCCTTCCTGCCCGGCACGTAATCGGTAACGCTGACCGTTCGCTCTGTCAGCCCCCATCCGCCGATTCGATCCGCCGCCAGCGTGTACAAACCGCTATCGAGCCGTTGCACGCGATCGGTAGCGAAATCGACAGCTTTGCTTCCTGAAACCCAATCCTGATTTGTATTCGCCAGCAGCCCCACGACCGTCAGCGTCGTCGGCACCGCGAGCGCGAGCGCAACGCCCGCACGCTTCATCCGACGCCGTCTCGCCGTTGCCGCGGCCATCGCGGCATGATACCGCTCATCGGTGGTCCGCCCCTCCGGGGCGGACTCTTGGGTGGCCCGGCGGTCTCCGCCGGTCCTTTCTTCCTCTCTGCCTTTTCCTCTTGCCCGTGTGTTCTCTTCTTCCGGCGGTCCGGCGCGGGCATCTCTTCCATGTGAGGCAGGCGTCCCGCCTGCCACCGCGCACGGGCTACCGCCTCCCACTCTGCACGCCTCAGGCCGCGCATCTGTACGAGCCCCGTGCGCAAGCACGGGGCGATGAACCGACAGCACCGTCACACGCCCCGCCATCCGGCCGCCGCTCTTCCTCCCTCGCCCCGCGTCAGCGGGGAGAGATGCCGGCGCAGAGGACAGGAAGGGATCTTCACTCGATCTCTTCGTTTCTCCTCTTCCCACGCACGACGCACCACGCACCTCTTACACCAATCCAGCAAAGTCCCCATTCATCCCGTTCGGATAGAACCCGCCCTTCATCGCGTCGCGCTGCAGATACACGATGTTCAGCACCTGCCGCGGCGTGCGCTTGAACGCGATCCCGTTCTTGTCGTTGGGCACGATGTTCGCCTTGCCGTCCATCAGGATCGGTTGATCAAGATCGTCCATCCCGTCGAGCTTGTCGCGCGCATCCGAGATCTTGTTCGCCGCCTCCGTCCACTTCGGCCCGGAGTGCAGGATCAAGTGCCGCGCCATGCCCATGTGATACGCCTCGACGGCGAGAATCCCCGCCGCGGCGTCGAGCACTTCCTTGCTCGTGATCAGCGGCGCCGCGCCGTGGTACGCCGTCACGCCCACGTCCTCGAAGAGCATCCCGCCCAGGAAGAAGCTCACCTCGTCCGCGAACGGGTCGAACTTTTCGCCCTCTGGGATGATGCCCGCCGCCACCGCCGCGGCCGTGAACCCGCCCTCGAAGTCGATCGCCGGCATATCGACCGCCGCGTTCCCGAGCTTCTCGCGGTAGAACTTCACGTGCGCCGCCTCGTTGAACGCCAGCTCCTCGGCGTGGTCGCGGAAGAACTTGTTCGAGAAGTGCACCTGGTGCCCGCCGCGCACCTCGCCGGGGTTCTTGCCGGTGTCGGTGCCCTGCTCGCGCAGCGAACGGCCGAAGGCCCCGCGCGTGTAGTACTCCGCCTCCATGTACTCGAGGTTGAGCGCGAAGGTCATGATCTTCGCGTCCAGGTCCTGCTTCTTGCCCGCGATCTTCGGCTTCCCTGCCTTGCCCTCTTGCGGCGCGGCCGCGCGTTCCTGCCCGGCGGCGCTCGCGCACCCGACCAGCGCGAAACCCGCACCCGCACCGAGCATGCTGCCGAGCAAACGACGACGACCGACAACCGCGTTCGACAAGGGTGTTGCGATGTGCATGTGTTGTGCTCCCGGACAACGTGGTACCGAAGTGTGAAACGAACGTGAGAAACATGTGCGTGCGCCGTGCGCGTCGACGGCTTCACGCGTCGTTATTTCTCGAGCGCCGTTGGCTCGTGCAAAAAACCCAAAGAGCGCTGGCCCGCCGCGCAACCGCGCCCGCGAACTCACAGGTCCCGGGACGCGCGTTCATCACCTCCGGCAAGCGGCCTTCACCGTCGGTGGGCTCTGGCTCGGGCGAGACCGGAGAACTGGGCAGTAACGCGGGCAGAACCCGCAGGCGCTCGGCGGGCTCCGGTGGACCGGCACGGTCGGCGCGAGTGGCCCGGGCCCGTGGCCGAGAGACCAAGGCCGGTGCACCGCGAGGATGGGTGGTGGGCGACTGCCTCCCTTAAATGTTCGAGGGACAGTCCTGTGTGTCCGCCCGTTGAACGCATTCCGCGGGCTTGATGGTCACGTTCGGCGCACCCCGGAGTTCGCGCGGGGGCGGCCGTGCCTGTGGCCGCCGCCCGCGACACGAGGTGCTACCTCTCGTGAGCAGCAAGAAGAGGCGGGCAACGCACGGCGCCACCGGGGGCGCCCGCGCACGCGCCGCGTCCCTAATAGTCGTACTCCGCGCCGCTCGACGCGCGCATCACGTACCCCGCGAGCGCGAGGATGCCCAGGAGCGGGATGAAGGAGAGGCCGGTCCAGAGGAGTGAGCGGCCGCGGGGGTAGGGGTCGGGGCTCTCGGGCTGCGGCGCGCGGCCGAGGGACGCGATCACCGGCGCCGCCGCGGCGAGCACACCGATGGTGAGGCGCTGCCACCACGGGGACTGCGAGAAGGTCACGCCTTGCCACAGCGTCACCGATGCACCCACGACCATCACGATGACGACGGCCGGGTGAAGGAGCACGGGGCGCCGGAAGAGCGCGACGATCGCCCCCGCGCCCGCGACGGCGGCGAAAACGCCGACACCCTGGCCGGACTTGAGGTTGTCGAAGACCGCCGGCGCCGCGCCCGCGAGCACGCCGAACGTCAGTGCGGCCGACCCCAACGCCAGAAGCGCCGAGCGGCGCGCCGCGCGCACGAGGCCCCAGCCCATCACGCCCCCGAAGAGCATCGCGCCGCCGAGATGCGCGAGCGAGGCGTCACGCGACCATGAGCCGCCCAGGAGCACTCGCGCCGAGACGATCGCACCGGCAACGCCCAAGAAGAGCCCGATCCACCCCAGCGCGAGCGTCGGGTACCGCAGGCGCCACGAGAGGACGAGCGCGCTGAGCAGGTATACCCACGGCAGCCAGCCGCTCGCGTCCGGCGACGGGAAGCGTGCGCGCGCGCCGGTAATCAACCAGTGCATCGCCGCGGCGGTGACACCGATCGCCAGCACCACGACGCGGTCACGCCACAGCCCGGGTCGGTCGGCGGGCTCACTCGGCGACCCCCACCACCGCAACGCGAAGAGGATAAGACCGACGGCCAGCGGGATCGCGCCGCCGAGGGCCACCTGTTGGAGGACGGCGGGTTCCATGATCCTGTATTGGACGCCGCGACCCGCCCCCGCGTTGCGGGCGGGTTAAAGCACGTGGTTGGTGAGGACCCACCACTCCGCAGCGACGATGACGGCGCACGCGGCCAGGAAGAAGACGAGTTTGAGCTCGGACCAGACGTCCTCGAGCCATTCACCCCGCATCGCGGAGAAGATGTCCGGCATGATCCAGAACTTCAGGCACTGCCAGAAGTCGCCCCATGTGCCGAACATCGCCCATCCGATCAGCAGGTAAATCGGCGTGTTCGCGCCGATAAGGATCGCCCAGTGCCACCACTCCGTCATGTTGCACCCCCGTGCGGAAGAAGGGATCGGTGAATAGGGATCGGCGAATGGTGGCGCTGGGCGGCTTGGAACACGCTGGCGCGGTCTGGGCCATCCGGCGGCACCATTCACTGATCCCCGTTCGCCGATCACGAATCACGGTCTCAGTCAGCACATCGTCATGCCGCCGTCGACGCAGATCGTCTGGCCCGTCAGGAAGCCCGCGTCGTCGCTCGTCACGTACGAGACGGCCGCGGCGATGTCGTCGCCCGTTCCGAGGCGCTTGATCGCCATGAGCTTGGTGACGCCTTCCTTGACCTCCGGCGGGAGGTTGGCGGTCATGTCCGTCTCGATGAAGCCGGGCGCGATGAGGTTGCAGGTGACGCCCTTGCCGCCGAGTTCGCGCGCGATCGTCTTGGTGAGGCCGATGAGCCCCGCCTTCGCCGCGGCGTAGTTTGCCTGGCCGGCGTTCCCGACGACGCCGCTCGTGGAGCCGATGTTGACGATGCGGCCGAAGCGTTGCTTCATCATCGCGCGGGCGCACGCGCGGATGGCGACGAACGCGCTCGTGAGATTGGTCGAGATCACCGAGTCCCACTCCTCGTCGCTCATGCGCAGCGAGAGATTGTCGCGGGTGATGCCCGCGTTGTTGACGAGGATGTCGAGCCGTCCGTGACGCTCGACCACGCCCTCCAGGGCCTTGGCCCACGCGGCGCGGTCGCCGACGTCGACGGCAAGGACGTCGGCCTTGCCGCCCGCGTCCGTGATCGCGGCTCGGGCCTCGTTGAGCGGCCCCTCGCTGCGGCTGACGAGGACGACGTGCCTGCCCTCGCGCGCGAGGCGCTGGGCGATGGCGCGGCCGATACCCCGGGACGCGCCGGTGACGAGTGCGATGCGTGTGTCGCTCACGGGTGAGACCTCATTGCTTGCGCGTCCGGATCAGCCGCCGACGACCGGGGTCCGGCCGCCACCGCCGCTGCTCGGTGCGGCGGGCGTCGCGGGCTCGGTGGGTTCTTCCGCCGGCGCGGGCGTGGTGGGCAGCGTCGCGCCCGCCCCCGCGAGTTCGAAGGCGGACATGCCGTCGAATTCGGAGGCGCGGCTCTTGATCATGGGTGCGCTGGGCGCGCCGCCGAAGACGAACCCGGCGCCCTCAGGGCGGCCCATCCAGCCGAGCAGGTACGCGCTGCCGGGCTCCTGGACCGCGACGTAGACGATGCCGGAATCCTCGGTGCGGATGACGCGCACGGCTTCAATGCGCTCGGTCGATGTGTCCCAGTCGCCGGAATTGACGAGCCCGTCGAGCGTTTCCTTCGCGCCCGGGTCGAGCATGCGGTTGAGCGCGTCGGAGTCGCCCTTGGCGAGAGCGCTGGCGAGGTTGATAACCGCGACCGCGAAGGCCTCGTCCGTCGGCGCGGCGGACTGCGGGAACTGCACGCGCGGGTCGGGCTTCACGCGCGCCATGATGGCGTCGATCGTGACCGGGTCGGGCGTCACGACCTCCGTCGGCGGCGGCGGCGGCGGTGGCGGCGGCGGCGGCGGCGGTGGGGCCTTCTTCTTGCAGCCGGTGAGCACCACGGTCCCCACGCCCACGGCCGCGAGCGGCGCCGCCGCGATCATCGTCGCCAGCGCCCCGGCCGCGAGCCTTGCCAATCCGGTCCTACGCCGATTCATCATGCGTTGCTCCAGACGGACGCCCTGACCACGGAGTCACGGCTCGTCGTGCGTCGTCACCTTCACGCTCTTGTCGATCCGCCGCATCAGGCCCATCAAGGTCTTGCCCGGGGCGAGCTCGTGGCACTCCGCGCTCGCGTTGTCGATCATCCACCGGCAGCTCTGCGCCCAGCGCACCGGGCTGGTGAGCTGCTCCCGCAGCCGCCCGCGGATCTCCGCCGCGCCGGCCCCTTCGTACGGCCGCGCCGTCACGTTCGCGACGACAGTGCACGCGGGTGCGCGCATGGGGGTCTTGTCCAGCGCCTCGCCGAGCCTCGCCGCTGCGGGCTCCATAAGCGGGGAGTGGAACGCGCCGGCGACAGCGAGCATCGTCGAGCGCAGCCCCATCGTCTCGGCCTCCCCGGCGGCGCGCTCGCAGGCCACCCTGTGGCCGGAGAGGACGCACTGGCCGGGGGCGTTGAAGTTCGCGCAGACGAGGACGTCGCCGCCGCGGGCCTTGCGGCAGACCTCCTCGGCCTGCTCGTCGGTCGCGCCGATGAGGGCGAGCATCGCGCCCCCGCCGCCGGCCCGGGCCGCGGGGCTGTCCGCCGCGTCCTGCATCGCGCGGCCGCGGAGCGTGACCAGCTCGAGGCCGTCCTCGAAGTTGATCGCGCCGGCGATCGTGAGGGCGGTGTACTCGCCGAGGGAGAGGCCGGCGCAAGCGCGGATATCGTGCGCGGCGTCGCTGATGGTTTTGCCCTGCAGGCCAAGCATGCCGGCCCAGCAGGCGATGCTGGTCACATAGATCGCGGGCTGGCTCACGTCCGTCTGATTCAGGCGGTCGGCCGGGCCCTCGAAACAGAGCACCGTGAGCGGCGCCCCCAGGCGCGAGCCGAGCTGGCGGTCGGCGCGCTCGAAGACGTCCCGGGCCGCGGGCGACGCGTCGAACCACGCCTTCCCCATGCCCGGCGTCTGCGCGCCCTGGCCGGGGCAGAGAATGTTCAGCGATGCCGCCATCGGGCGATTCTACGCCCCGCGGCCCGTCAGGCGGTCTTGCCGATGGTGCAGTTGTACGCGACGCGGCCCGCGAGCTGCGCCAGGACCTGCTTTGTGCGCGGACCCGGGTCGAAGAACTCGAGGCCGGCCTCGCGCTTGAAGAGTCCGGCCTTGCGGATCCACTTGACCCGGCTGAGCATCGCGAGGGGGCCGTCGGGCGTGAAAATCGTGACGACGAAGACCGCGCCCTCGTCGGGGAGCTTGTACTTGGTCATCACGCGCATGCCCGAGGCGGAGAGATCGAGGATTTCGCCGATCGAGCACGACACGTCCTGGGTGACGACGCGCCCGTGACGGCGCAGCTCCTTCTTGGAGTTTTCCTTCGGGAGGTCGTTCCGGACATCGGAGTTCCGCGCGAATCGCATGGCGAAGGAACATCGAACTGCACGAGGTGCTTGTTGACACAGAGACCTGCGGACGCGGGGACGGGCGTACCGGCTGCGGCAGATGTGCGGGCGGTTTTCATCCCGGCGGCTTTCTCGGACGCCCCGGGCGCCGCCGAAGTCCCCGGGGGTGGTGGCGTTACGAACCGCGCCGATCGTGAAACGCCGGCCCGCTCCCGTGCGAACAATTGCCCGTGCGTGGAGAGCCCTCGATGAGCCAGACATCGGCCCGCCGGACGTCCCCCGGCCTCGCGCAGAACCCCATGGCCCCCCTGAGCCAGCAGAGCCCCGAAGAACTCGCGGTCCGCGCGCAGGCGGGCGGCGGCGCGGCGCTCGCATGCTTCGGCGAGCTCGTGACGCGGTTCGACGAACGGCTCTTCAACTTCCTGCTCCGCAGGACGCGCTGCCGCGCCGACGCGGAGGAACTCACGCAGGAGGCCTTCACGCGGGCGTGGGAGCGCATCGGGTCGTACGACCCCTCGTGGCGGTTCTCGACGTGGCTGTACACGATCGCGGCGCGCCTCGCCGTGAGCAAGCACCGCAAGATGTCGCGCGAGCAATCGTGGGAAGTGATCGAGCGCACCGGCGCGGCCGGGCGGGATTCGCTCGAGGTCGCCGACGACCGGCGCCTGGGCTCGCGCCTGTGGCTGATGGCCGAGCGTGAGCTCACCGCCGATCAGCAGCTCGCCCTGTGGCTCCGGTACGCGGAGGACATGGGCATCGCGGAGATCGCGAAGGTGCTCGGCAAGTCGCAGGTGGGCGTGCGAGTGTGCCTCTTCAGGGCGCGCCAGGCGCTCGCCAAGTGCGCGAACGAGGAGGGGTGGCTGCCGGCCGAGCGCGCGGGCGAGACGCCGATCGTCGAGGTGCCCGCGCGTGCCGCGGCGGGGAGGTCGGCGTGAGCCTCTCTCCCTTCACGCTCTTCGAGGCGTGGCGCACGACGCGCCGTCTGGACGAGCACCGGAGCGGGAGCGCGCCGCGCGAGCACGCGGTGGTGCACGCGCTGCTGACCTCGAAGGACGAGGTGCCGAAGGAGCCCGCGCCGCAACACCTGCGCCGGAAGATCGCCCTGCGGCTGGAAGCGACCGCGCCGCTGCCCGGGCGGGCGTTCTGGGACAAGCCCGCCGGCCGCATCGCGCTGTTCGCACCGGTGATGATCGGATTGGCGGGAGCATCGGCGATCTGGCTGAACTCGGCCCCCCCGCCGCCGACGCGCTTGGCGCCGGTGGTCGCGCGCGGGCCGGTGCCGTCGCCCGCGTACCTCATCGCGACGCGCCCCGGCCCCGAGCGTGAGCCCGCGGCGGCGCCGGCGAGGAGCGAGGTGGCGTCGAGCGAGCCGACGAAGCTCGACCTCTGGTATTCACCCCTTCCGACGGCGCGCGAGCGCAGGAGCGCGACGATCTGGGAGAAGATGCCGCTGGCGGATCAGGCGAGCGCGTTCAGCGCCGACGCCCGGAGCGCCGCGGAGTTCATCATGTCGCGCCTGCCGGCCGAGTACAACACGCCGCGGGATTGAGCGGAACTGCGCCGGACGGATGAGGAACCGTGGGTCGAGTCCGCGGGTCGTTGCCGCACTCGTGATTCGGCGTTCGAAGTCTGTCGGAGCACGAGCGGCTTGGAGGTTTCGCCGCACAACCCGGCCGAGCACGAGCGACTGCGCGGGTGGCGGATGCTGACGACGCCGCCCGAGCGCCACCCGAGATTGGCGCCGCTGCACAATCGCGCGAGGGGCGTCGTCATGTGGCGCGTTCAGCGGCCGCTCTACGCGCAGTTCGGCGGTCTCGTCGCGTTCGTCGTGGCAGCGGCGTCCGGCGTGGTTGCCGGGGTGCTGCTCGAGGCGTTGTCGAGGGCGATCGCGCTCGAGCACGCGCCGCGGTCGTGGCGGACGCTGGAGAGCGCCGTTCGGCTCGCGGTCGTCGCCGGCGTGATCATCGGCGTCTACCGCGCGGTCGCGAACGCGGCGACGAACAGACGCATCAACAATCTCGAGGCGACGGTGATGTGCCCCGAGTGCGGGCACAGCGTGGCAGGGCTGGCGGTGAAGGATGGGGCGGTTACGTGCACGGAGTGCGGGGTGGCGACGCGAAAGGCACGGTGTGATCTCGACAAGTGAAGAGAAGATTCCTCACCGTCGGCTGCGCGCCTCCCCCTTGTAGAGACGAGGAGGTGAGCGGGTGAACGGGTGGGGAGGTGAGAAGATGTGCGCCGGAAGCCACGGTGTGTGACGGCGCGGGGTCGAGCGCCGCGGGCTCGCGCGTCGGGCTCGTCGGCGAGGGTGCTCGGTGGCAGGCGGGACGCCTGCCCCACATTGAAGAAGAATCCGCCCCGGAGGGGCGGACCACCAAGTGTCAGCGCTTGCTGCTGGCGGGCTGGAGGGCCTTCTTGCTCTCCTCTTCCATGTAGAGGATGCACTGGCAGGAGGTGCAGTGCGTGAGCCTTCCGCCCTTGATCAGCCCGACGACGTGGTCGATGGGCAGGGCCATCATGCAGACGCCGCAGTGGAACTCGTGGCGCTTGAGATCGACGATCTCGATCGCGCCCATGGCGTCCTCGCCGCGCTGATCGAGCAGGCGCTGGAAGTCGCGCATGACATCCGCGGGGACGTCCTTCGCGAGCGCGTCGCGCTCCTTCGTGAGCTCGTTGAGCCGGGCGGCGATTTCCTGGTGGCGGGCGTCGCGCTCGCTGCTCGCGACCTTCTTGAGCTGCTCGCCCTCGGCCTGCCTGCCCGAGAGGTCCGCGAGCTGCTTCTTGAGCTCGTCGATCTTGGCCATGAGCTCGAGGGCGCTGGTCTCGGCCTTGTCCCGGTCGGCCTTGAAGGTGTTGAGCTCGGTGAGGAACGCCTTGTATTCCTTGTTCGACGTGGCGTTGTTCATCTGCTCCCGGAGCTTCTCCATGCGCGCGTCGATCGCCTTGGTCTCGCCCTCGAAGTTTGCGGCGGTGGCCTGGAGCTTCTTGATCTCGGCCTCGAGGCCGGCCTTCTGCGCCTCGATCTGCGAGAGGCCGCGCGACTTGTCGTGAAGGAACTTCTCTGCCCCGGTCAGTCTTGAGCGGAGCCCCCGGAGTTGTTTCTCAACGGTAAAGACCTTCAGCAACTGCGCCGTCACATCGACCATACACACTCCCGCGAAGCCCCGCGCCGACCCGTTCAGTTTAGCGGCGCGCGGCGGCCGACGCCAGCGGAAACCGGGCGGTCTAGCTCGGGCCGCTGAAGTAGCCCCGGGCTTCCATCAGTTGCAGCCACCAGAAAGCGACGGGCGCGGCGAGGAGGACAGAGTCCAGCACGTCGAGGATACCGCCAAAGCCCGGGACGGTCGCGCCGGAGTCCTTTTTTCCCGCGTCCCGCTTGAGGAGGCTCTCCAGCAGGTCCCCCACCTGTCCCGCGACGCCCAGGAGCGCGCCGATGATCAGGCCGTGGTACCACGGCGGGGTGTCCTCGCCCGCGAATCGTCGCAGGGCCCAGAGGCCCGCCGCGGCGATTCCCGCCGAGGTGAGGACGCCGCCGATGAGGCCCTCCCAGGTCTTCCCCGGGCTGAGCCAGGGGATGAGCTTGTGGCGGCCGACGGCGTGGCCGGTGAAGTACGCGCCGATGTCGCAGGACTTTGTGACCAGCAGGACCCAGAGGAGCACCCACGCGGGGTGCTCGCGGCGGATCGCGAGCACGAAGCCGCCCATCAGGCCGAGGTACACGAAGCTGAGGAGGACGCCGCCGGTGGCGGCGATCACGCCCTCGACGGTGCGCTTGCGCGAGTAGAAGGCCATCGCGAGGACGAGGACGGCGACGGCGGTAGTCGCGACCCAGGCGACGGCGTTGGTCACGCTCTGGGCGGCGGGGACGGCGCACGACACGACGAGCCCGGCGCACGCGGCGAACGTCGCCATGCGCTTGCTGCCAAGGATGTTCTCGGCGATGAGGAGCGCGGAGATCTCGCGGGCGGCGATGATGCAGAGCGTCGCGAGGAAGAGGAAAACAAGGACGCCCGGGGGCACGCTGTCCAGGTGCCCGACGCGGAAGGGCAGCGGCTTGTCCTGCAGCCATTGATCCAGCCCCAGCCCCGCGACGACGCCGACGATCATCACGGGCCCCAGCATGAGGCGCGTGCCCATGGCGCGGCGCGTCTTGCCGCTCGTCGTCCCGGCGAGCGGGGCATTAGGGCCGGGTTGTGCCGCCGGCGGGTTGATCAACCAGTCCTCCGAATCGGCGCGAGCGCGAGGCGTAGTCGCGGATCGCCGCGAAGAGGTCCTCACGCCCGAAGTCGGGCCAGAGGGTATTGGTCACGTGAATCTCGGCGTAGCTGATCTGCCAGAGAAGGTAGTTGGAGACGCGCATTTCGCCGGCGGTGCGGACGAGGAGGTCGGGGTCGGGGAGGCCGGCCGTGTAGAGCCGGCTCGCGAGCGATGATTCATCGATCGAGTCGGGGTCGAGGCGGCCCGCCGCGGCGTCGCGGGCGAGGGAGCGGGCGGCGTCGGCGATCTCGGCGCGGGAGCCATAATTGGCGGCGAGGCAGAGGGTGAGGCGGTCGCCGTGCGCGGTCGCGGCCGTGGCGCGGTCGGCGGCGTCGAGGACATCCTGCGGTAAGCCCTGACGGCGGCCGAGGATGCGCAGGGCGATGCCCTGGCGCGCCAGCTCCGAGGCTTCGCCTTCCAAGTACATGAGCCCGAGGCGCATGAGGGCGTCCACTTCCTCGCGCGGGCGCTTCCAGTTCTCGAGAGAGAACGAGTACAGGGTGAGGACGCGGACGCCGGCCATGATCGCGCCGGTCACGACCTCGCGCACGGCGCCCAGGCCGGCGCGGTGGCCGAACTCGCGAGGGAAGCCGCGGGACTGCGCCCAGCGGCCGTTGCCGTCCATGATGATCGCGACGTGCCTGGGTATGCGCGAAGCCTCGACGCCGGGGACGCCGGGGGTGAAGTCCGCGGGGAGCGCGGGCGGGGGCGGGTTCGACGCGGTGGTCATGCGGATCGTTCTACTCCAGCATCGTCTGCTCACGCCCGGGGCCGACGCTGACGATCTGCGCCGGCGCGCCGATGAAGGACTCGAGGAAGTCCACGTACTTCCTCGCGTTCACCGGCAGGTCCGTACGCCGCCGGCAGCCGGAAAGATCGTCCGACCACCCCGGGAGCGTCGTCCAGACGGGCTCGGCGCCGGCGAGCGCGAGCGCATCGGGCGTGAACCAGTCCGTCTGCTCGCCGTTGACGCGGTACGAAGTGCAGACGCGGACCTCGTCGAAGCCGCTCAGGACGTCGAGCATCGTGAGCGCAAGACCGGTGGCGCCGTTGATGGTCGCGCTGTAGCGCGTGGCGACGAGGTCGAGCCAGCCGACGCGGCGCGGGCGGCCCGTCGTCGTGCCGTATTCGCGGCCGCGCTCGCGGATGCGGTGCGCGGTGTTGTCGTTGAGTTCGGTGGGCAGCGGGCCCGCGCCGACGCGCGTTGTGTAGGCCTTCATCACGCCGATGACGCGCGAGAGCCTCGCGGCGGGCACGCCCGTGCCGGTGCCGACGCCGGAGGAGACGCACGACGAGCCCGTGACATACGGGTAGGTGCCGTGGTCGACGTCGAGGAGCGTGCCGTTCGCGCCCTCGAAGAGAACGCGCTTGCCGGCGTCGAGGGTGTCGTGCAGGAGGCGCGTTGTGTCCCGCACACGGGCCGCGCCGATGCGCCGCGCCGCGTCCTTGCACGACCGGATCAACGCCGAGGCGTCGTTGTCGCTCGATGCGCCCAGCCCGTCGAGCATCGGCTTCTTGATCGAGAGGGCGAGGCCGATGCGCTCGGCGAGGGCCTCGTCGCGGAAGAGGTCGCCCATGCGAACGGCGCCCGCGCGCTGGCACTTGTCGGCGTAGGCGGGGCCGATGCCCCGGCGGGTGGTGCCGATGTTGCCCGCGCCGTCGGCGTCGCTCCCGCGGTTCAGGAGGTCCTCGCGGAGGGCGTCCTCCTGCTTGTGGTACGGGAGGACGACGTGGGCGCGGTCGGAGACGACAAGGCCGGAGATGTCCACGCCGCGGCCGGCGAGGCCGTCCATTTCCTCGACGAGCTTCCACGGATCGACGACGACGCCGTTGCCGATCACGGCGAGCTTGCCGGGGTAGAGGATGCCCGAGGGGATCAAGTGCAGCGCGTAGCGCGAGCCGGCGACCACGACCGAGTGGCCCGCGTTCGCGCCGCCGTTGAAGCGCACGACGGCGTCGTGCTCGCCCGCGAGGAGGTCCACGATCTTGCCCTTGCCCTCGTCGCCCCACTGCAGGCCGACGACGCAGGAGCACACCCCGGTCTTGGCGGCGCGGGCGTCCGATAGGTTCTGTTGGGGTCCGGCTGTGTTCATGGTGCGGGCGCTGAGGATAGCGGCGCGCGGCGACGTTGCGGGGCACCTCAAGGGCCCGCGCCGCGCCGCCGATGAAGGTCCGTATGAGCGAGGACCAGGGAACTCAGAACGTCCGGATCATGTGCCCGAACCTCGTGTGCCGGAAGGTGCTGGCCGTGCCGACGTCGCTGCGCGGCAAGACCGTGCGCTGCAAGAACTGCGGGACGAACATCCGCGTTCCCGGCATGCCCGCGTCGAAGGCGGAGAAGCCGAAGGCGGCGTGAGGGTGCGTTGTTCATCTTACGTGGTGCGTGGAAGACAGAGACACGCCGCTCGCGACCTCGCCGCGCGATGAGCGCACTCGATACGATTCACCATGCCCCTGTATGAGTACATCTGCGAGCAGGACGGAACGGTCGTTGAGTTGCTCCGGCCGATGAACCGGGCCGACGAGCCTGTGGAGGATCCCGAAGGGAAGGGCCGCACGTTCGTGCGCAAGCAGTCGACGTTCGCCGCGGCGAGCCCGGGCGGGTCAACTTCGACGTCATGGGGTGGCGCCGGCGGCTGCTGCCCGTGCGGGAAGAACAAGGGCGGGTGCGGCTCGGCATGATTCGTTGGACGCACGAGCGGCACGACGAACACCGAACCCCGAACGGTCGATGCGGCGGCGTTAGCTCGGCCGCTTCGTGCTGAACGTCGGCTCCGTGGTATACACGTTGTCCGCGTTCGCGTCCACGTACTCGGTCTGTCCGGCGGGCTTGTGCCAACCGACGAGGCCGTCCGCACCGGCTGAATAGAAGTACGGTCGGTCGCCCTTGCAGCGCCCGCCGTCGCTGTCGGCGGGGATGGGCTGCTGGCCGCCGCCGCGGTCGATGCTCTGGTGGTTGCGGCGGACGTTTGCTAAGCGATAGGACATACCAGTCGGGACCGGCGCAATGTCGCTGCTCGCCTTCGCGCTGTCGGGCTGGGATTCGTCCTCGAGAATGATGCCGTCCAACCGAGGGTGGACGAAACGAATTGGGTTGCCCCATGCATCGAGGACAGTGGGCAATTGGATTTGACCGCCTCCGCTCGGCGGCGTCCCATCAATATCCAGCAGAACCAGATTCTTGCTCGGGAGCTTTTCCAGGATCTTCTTGGCCTCCGGAACCTTCTGTGCCTCGATCATGAAAAGGCCAACTGAGTTGATCTTGTATGGGTCGGCGCTGCCGCCCTGTGGCTCAACGCCATCCATTGCGAGGAAGTAGTTGTCCACTGCGCTCGGCGACGCAGGATCCGCAGGACGGACCAGGAAGGGCGGCGGATCATCCTGCGCCGTGATGTAAGCGGTGAGAGCCTGGTCGAGTACCTGAAGGATGTTCTCGGTGGCCTTGCGCTTGCCACCGCCGACGACGTGCTTGCCGAAGGCGAGCACGATGCCGAGCAGGATCGCGATGATGCCGATGACGACGAGCAGTTCGACGAGCGAGAACCCGCGGCGACGACGCATCCAGCACCTCCGAAGCGAATAACCCGGCGAAACGTATGGGCGCGGCGTGGCGGGCTCTTCCGGGCCGCGCCGGCCGCGGCCTGACAGCACCCCCCATCTGTACGGGCGGCGGGGAGCGGGGGTTGCCGAGAAGGGGCGTGTGCCGGCGGCCGGGTTCGGGTATGCTGGGCGGCGTGGACGGGGCGCAGCGTCAATCCGGATGGCCGCGGCGGGTGGAGATGGTACTGGTCATCAGGCTGGCGGCGCTGGTGGCCGCCGGGCTCACGGTGAACGAGACCGGCATCCTTCTTCTCTCGGGCGGGGCTAGGTTCCTGATCGACTTCTCGTTCCGCGACGGCGTGATGGGCTTGATCGACCAGTCCTTCCGATTGATCCGCGAGTACCTGGTGGAGCAGGTGCCGCGGTCGCCGCGCTCGATCGCGTCCATGAGCTGCCTGCTCATTTTCGCGTTCGCGCTGCCGATCGTTCTAGTGAAGCGGGTTCCATGGAGCGTGATGCGGAGGTTTCGGGCATGACGGACCGGACATGGGTGATCCTCGCGGTGCGCGGCGTGGGCCTGCTCTTTGTCGGCATGGGGCTTCCGAGCCTTCTCTCGATGATGGGCTGGGCGCTGCAGGCCATGTTCGATGGAGGCCCCGGTGGGTTGCAGTGGGACTACGCGTTCTACTCGGGCGGGGCGCTTCTCGGATCTGGCGCGCAGCTCGGGTTCGGCGTTTTCCTTCTGCTGCGCCCGCGTTCGATCGCCCGGCGCTGGCTCGCGGACGTGCGCGACCGGTGCCCGCAGTGCGCGTACGACGTGAAGGGATTGAGCACCGCGGCGTGCCCGGAGTGCGGCGGGCCGCTGACGATGAATCGTGACGGGCCGAAGGCCTAGCGAGCAGCGAAGTTACTCAGGCCAGAGGAAGGCGAAGACGGCGCCTGTGGCGAGGCCGAAGACGATTCCCTCGAGCATGGCGGCGACCTTCGCGCTGGTGTTGGCCTGAAACCAGATCTGGTGCGACAGCTGACCGAAGGCGTAGCCGAGGATGCCCGCGGCGGAGGCGAAGCGGAAGACCGTTCCGAAGGCCGCGCCCTTCTGGAGCGCGATGGCGCAGAGGTACGCAACGAAGAGGCTGATGACGACACAGACGAGAAACGAGAGTGTCATGTTGAGGCCCATGTTGTGCCTGCCGAAGACCGTGATGAGGCCGGAGGGGTTGCTGCCCATCTCCGCGCGGAAGGCCGGGTCCTTCTTTCGCTCGGGCGTCATGAACGGGAAGAAGTACGTGCCCTGCGTGAGATTCCAGGAGCGGAAGGCGTCCATCACGGCTTGCTCGTGGGGGAGTTGGGTCATGTCGCCCTTGTGAACGGGAAGGACGCCCCACGACAGGAAGCTAAGGAAGAAGACGACAAGTCCTGAGGCGACGATCGGCATCCAGAGGTCGGCGAGCGTGGGCATGGCGGTCTCCTGCGGCGGAAGAACTGTGCCACGATACCAGAAAACGGCCTGTCGTGTGTCCGTCAGCCTCAGCGGAAACCGCTTTGATCAGGGCACGGGATCGCCGGACCAGCCGAACTGCTGCCGGAGCCACGTGCGTCCGAGTGAGCGATTCGGCTCGCAGGCCATCGCGGCGGGTAGGTCTTCGTACCAAACGATGCAGTTCGTCGTGTTCACATTGATCGCACATTGAACGCCATCGACAAACGTCATCGGCACCCATGAGAGCAAGACGCCCCGCGCATGCTCGAGCACGACATCGGTGTAGAGCAACCAAGTATCGACGGGCGCGAGCACTCCATCGTCGAGAAACCCTTCGCACTCATTTTGCTCAAGTTGTTCGAAGAGATAAAGGTCTGGGCATACCGCGCGCACGCGCCCAGGAGGCCGGTTTTCCTTCTTAACTGGCTGAGCGATTGCCGTCAACGCCGCGGCGCGGGCTGTAACCACGTTTTCAACGGCGGCCGTTCGGTCATAAACGTCGTGCAAGTTCCGGTACTCGAACGTGCAGAGGCTTGCCGGCGAGCGAGCCCGTGCGAGCGCCACATCGCACCAGACCGCGGCCTCATTCATCCGAGTTTGAAGCAGGCCCGCCGGAACCATGCCTGAGAGTACAACCGTGCACTCAAAGCGTCCGCGGTGTACGCTTCCGACCCACCAAGGAGTCGCCATGTCCTTTGAAATCACCGGCGTCAAGGCCCGTCAGGTTCTCGATTCCCGCGGCAATCCGACCGTCGAGGTCGATGTGGAGCTCGCGGGCGGGCATCTGGGCCGCGCGGCGGTGCCGAGCGGGGCCTCGACGGGCGAGCACGAGGCGTGCGAGCTGCGCGACGGGGACAAGGCGGTCTACCTCGGCAAGAGCGTGCTCAAGGCGGTGGCGAATGCCAACCTGCGGCTGGCGCCGGAGCTGCTCGGGATGGACGCGCGGGAGCAGGAGAAGATCGACGCGCTGATGATCCAGATCGACGGCACGCCGAACAAGAGCAACATCGGCGCGAACGCGATCCTGGGCGTGAGCATGGCGGTGGCGAAGGCCGCGGCGGAGGCGAGCGGGCTGCCGCTCTATCGGTACCTGGGCGGGAGCGGGGCCAAGACGCTGCCGGTGCCGATGCTGAACATCCTGAACGGCGGGAAGCACGCGGACAACACCGTCGACTTCCAGGAGTTCATGGTGCAGCCGTGGGGCTTCGACAACTTCGCCGAGGCGCTCCGCGCCGGGTGCGAGATCTACCACGCGCTCAAGAAGGTGCTGCACGATGCGCACCTCTCGACGGCGGTGGGCGACGAGGGAGGATTTGCGCCCAACCTCAGGAGCAACGAAGAAGCGCTGCAGGTGATCGAGAAGGCGGTCGCGAAGTCGGGCTACCGCTGGGGCGAGCAGATCTTCGTGGCGCTCGACCCGGCGACGAGCGAGCTGTGGAACGAGGCGGCGGCGGAGAAGCAGACCGGGTACAAGATGTTCAAGAGCACCAAGCAGGTTGTGAGCAGCGACGAGCTGATCGACATGTGGGCGGGGTGGTGCGCCAAGTACCCGATCCGGTCGATCGAGGACGGGCTGGCGGAGAACGACTGGGAAGGGTGGCGGAAGCTGACGGCGCGCCTCGGCGCGAAGGTGCAGCTCGTGGGCGACGACCTGTTCGTGACGAACAGAAAGTTCCTGCAGAAGGGGCTGGAGCAGGGGTGCGCGAACGCGATCCTCGTCAAGGTGAACCAGATCGGCAGCCTGAGCGAGACGTTCGAGGCGGTGAACCTGGCGCAGCGGTCGCGATACGCGGCGGTGCTGAGCCACCGGAGCGGCGAGACCGAGGACGCGACGATCGCGGACATCGCCGTGGCGACCAACTGCGGGCAGATCAAGACGGGCGCGCCGTGCCGGAGTGACCGGAACGCGAAGTACAACCAGCTGCTGCGCATCGCGGAGCACCTGGGAGACCGCGCGGTGTACGGCGGCGCGACGTGGTGGCGCGTCTGAGCATTAGCCAGGGGCCTTCTCGGGCGCGGGCGGCTGCTTCTTCTGCTCGTCGACGACCTTCGCGTACGCGTAGAAGGTCAGCACGGCCGGGAGGAACGTCATCTCGCCCGCGCGCCGCGATACGGCCTCGAGCGTCTGCAGGCGGCCTTCCTCGACCTCGCGGTTGAGATCGACCACGACGCGGTCCAGCACGGTGATGAGGCTGCCCATGACCTGGTACTGCTCTTTGGTCTTGGGCATGAAGTTCGCGACGCCCGGCAGGTTGGTCGGCAGGACGACGTACCACTTGCCGCCCTCGACGCGCATGGTGAGGCCGATGGGCGCGAGGACGGGCTTGCCGTCCCAGAGGACGGCGACTGATTCGTCTGTGAGGTACGTCGTCGTCACGCGCCCCTCGCTCTCGCGGACGAAGGCGTAGGGGTCGGCGAAGAGGCGCGTCACGGCGTTGTCGAAACTCTTGCGGTCCTGCTGGCTCGGCGGGCCGCGGCGGCGGCCGCGTTGCATGCTCTGCTGCGCAAGCTGGCCGACAAGGGACGTTGGCTTCCCCGACTTCGCGGCTTCCTCCGCGTTCTTGCGGAGCTCCTCGACCTCCTTGGGGAACTTGCGCTGGAGCGTCGCGGCGAGATCTTCCATGTTTCCGAGCATGCGGCCGGCACGGTTGAGGAGCCTGCGCATCTCCTCGTTCTCCGCGTAGAGGAGCGAGGGCAGCCTTTCCGCCTCGCCCTTCTCGACGAGCGTGCGCGCGGTAACGAGGACCTCTTCGGGCGTGTCCTGCTCGGGCTCCTCGCTGGAGCACGCGCCCAAGGCGAGCACGGCGGCGGCGGCGGCGGCGCACGCAGCAAAGCGGCCCCGCGGGGCTCGGTTTTCGGGCGTTGCGGACCGGGAGAAGGGCATCGCCAAACGTACGGCCCGGCATGACCGGTGTTACCGGCTCCGAGACGGCATGGATTGAGCGGCGGCGGACGGTCGCGGCACAACCGCCCCGTCCGGAGGGCCGATGGTGATGCCGAGCCCCGCTCGAGGAGACACGATTATGAAGGTTCGCGCCGCGCTGACCCCCACCATCGCTCTTGTCCTGTTGGCCGGCTGTGCCGCGCAACCGCAGCCCGCGAGGGTCGTGGTGATCGAGCGCCCCACGCCGACGCCGAGCGAGAACCGAAACGGGACGGACGCGGCGTCGCTCGGCGCGCCCGAGACGATGGCGATGATGCTGCCGGAAGCCGTTGCGGAGCGCGGCGAGTCGCCGGCGCCGGTGAACATCCGGCCGCTCGTGGGCGAGCGCGGCAGCACCGAGGTCGGGACGCAGAACGTCTCGAGGGTGAGCTTCGCGGAAGAGGGCGGGGACTTCGACCCGTGCGTGAGCCGCGACGGCCGGACGCTGGTCTATTCGAGCACACGCCACCGCGCGACGAGCGACATCTACATGCAGCGCGTGGGCTCCCGCGTCGTGACGCAATTGACGAACGACGTCGGGCAGGATGTGATGCCGAAGCTGAGCCCGGACGGCTCGATGATCGCGTTCGCGAGCGATCGCTCGGGGAACTGGGACATCTTCGTGATGCCCGTCGAGGGCGGGAAGGCCGTGCAGGTGACGGCGGACCCGTCGCACGAGGTGTCGCCGAGCTGGTCGCCGGACGGCTCGCGCCTGGTTTTTTCGCGTCTGGGCGAGGCGAGCGGGCGGTGGGAAATGTGGGTGACGAGCCTGGCGAAGCCGGGGGTCTCGAGGTACATCGGCCCGGGCCTCTTCCCTCAATGGTGTCCGGTCGCCGGCACGGGCGGCGAGGGCGCGGACCGCATCCTGTACCAGCTCGGGCGCGAGCGCGGGCGGCGCGCGTTCGGCCTGTGGACGCTCGACCTGTCCGACGCCGGAGAGGCCGGGAACGCCACGCAGATCGCGTCGTCCGCCGGGCAGGCGCTGATCAATCCGTCGTGGAGCCCGGACGGCGGATGGGTCGTCTTCGTGCGCGTGCCGCTGGACGCGGCGCGGCCCGATGGGCCCGCGACGCCGCACACGCCGAATGTGCGATCGTCGTCGGTGTGGATGGCGAGCGTCGAGGGGGAAGGTGAGCTGCGGCTGACAACCGGACATGGCGCGGCGCTGAGCCCGATCTGGAGCCGCGACAACAGGTTGTTCTTCGTCTCCAACCTCGGCGGGCGCGAGAACATCTGGTCCGCGGACCTGACGCGGGCGATCGCGACGGCGAGCGCCATGATCGACGCGGGGGAGAGGCGCGCGGTTACGCACGAGCCGACCGACCACGACGCGGGACGGCATGGGGAGGCCGTAGCGTCCGAAGAGGGTGCGTCGGAGGAATGACGCCGTCGGGGCCAGGACCGGCGGAGCATTGCTGCATCGCGCGTCACCGACACTCACCCGCCGGCATCGAACGATGCGCGATGCCGACGACACTGGCGATCGAAGGGATGCACTGCGAGTCCTGCGTCAAAAAACTGACGCGGGCGCTCCTGACCGTCCCCGGCGTGACCGACGCGGCCGTGACGCTCGAGCCGCCGCGTGCGACGGTCGACGCGGACGGGCCTGTCCGGCCGGAGGCGCTGGCCGCGGCGGCGCAGCGGGCCGGCGGCTACCGCATCCGCGTGCTCGATGAACCGGCTCTAGCCGCCCCCGTCGTTGTCCACGAGGGTGCGGCGGAGCGACCGACGAGCCTCTACCCGCTCTTTCTGATCGTCGCATACATCGCGGGCGCGGCGGCGGTCGTGCAGGCCGTCCGCACGGGGGGGTCGTGGCACGGGTTTCTCAACGACTTCATGGCGGGGTTCTTCCTTGTGTTCTCCTTCTTCAAGCTGCTCGACCTGCGCGGGTTCGCGGGCGCGTACCGCACGTACGACCTCGTCGCGACGGCCGTGCCCGCGTGGGGACTTGTCTACCCGTTTGTTGAGCTGGCGCTCGGCGTGGCGTACCTCGCAGGGTGGCGGCCCGGTCTCTCGAACGCGGTCACACTCGCGCTCATGCTCGTCGGGGCGGCGGGCGTGCTCCGGGCGCTGCTCCGAAAGGACCGGCTGCGCTGCGCGTGCCTCGGGACCGTCCTCAACCTGCCGATGACGACGGTGACGCTCGTCGAGGACCTCGGCATGGCCGCGATGGCGGCGTGGATGCTCTTCGCGCGGTGACGGATTTCGAGGGCGCGGGCCGTCGATCCGCCGGCGTCCGGCGGCTATCGTCGGCTCGCGATGCTCGGAACGGCGATGCTCAATCTCGGCGCCGCGGCGCACAACGTGCCGCTGCTCACGACGATCGCGGCGGGGTTCGCCGCGGCGTGGGTCCTGGGGATCATCACGCAGCGGCTGGGCCTCTCGCCGATCGTGGGCTACCTGCTCGCGGGCGTGGTGATCGGGCCGTACACGCCCGGGTACACGGGCGACGTGAACCTGGCGCAGCAACTGGCCGAGGTGGGCGTGATCCTGCTCATGTTCGGCGTCGGGCTGCACTTTCACCTCGACGACCTGCTCGCGGTGCGCCGCGTCGCGGTCCCCGGCGCGATCGGGCAGAGCCTCGTCGCGACGGTGGCGACGGTGGCGGTCTTCCACGCGCTGGGGCTGCCGATCAAGCCCACGGTCGTGCTCGGCATGGCGATGTCGGTCGCCAGCACCGTGGTGCTCCTGCGCGTGCTTATGGACCGGGGCATGCTCAACACGAGCCACGGCCACGTCGCGGTCGGGTGGCTCATCGTCGAGGACGTCTTCACGGTGCTGGCGCTGGTGATCGTGCCGTTGCTGGGGGGCGCCCCGGGCGGGACCGGGGGAGGGCCTCCGGGAACGGCGGCGCTCGCGAGCGTCGCCTGGGCGCTGCTCAAGCTCGGCGTGTTCGTCGCGATCGTGTTCTTCGTCGGGTCGCGGGTGGTGCCGTGGGTGCTCACGCAAGTCGCGAAGCTGCGATCCACGGAGCTGTTCACGCTGACGGTGCTGGTGCTGTCGGTGGCGATCGCGGTGGGCGCGTACACGATCTTCGGCGCGTCGGTCGCGCTGGGCGCGTTCCTCGCGGGCATGGTCGTCGCGCAATCGCCGGCGAGCCACCAGGCCGCGGCGGACGCGCTGCCGATGCGCGACGCGTTCGCCGTGCTGTTCTTCGTTTCGGTCGGCATGCTCTTCAACCCGGCGTTCGTGGTGCAGCAGCCGCTGCTGGTCGCCGCGGGCCTCGGGGTTGTGCTGATCGTCAAGCCGCTGGCGGCGCTGGTGATCGTGGCGGCGCTCGGGTACCCGGCGCGGACGGCGCTGACGGTCGCGATCGGGCTGGCGCAGATCGGCGAGTTCTCGTTCATCCTCGCGCAGGTGGCGAGCGACCACGAGCTGCTGCCGCCGGAGGGCATGCACGTGCTCGTCGCGACGGCGATGGTCTCCATCACGCTCAACCCGCTCCTCTTCCGGTCGCTCGGGCGGTTCGAGCGGTTCGTCGCGGGGACGCCGCTGCTCTGGAAGCTGCTCAACGCGCGCGCCGACCGCCGGGCCGCGGCGGTGAACGCGGCGGCGCGGGCGGCGACGGCGCCGGACAAGCCGCTGGCGATCATCGTGGGCTACGGCCCGGTGGGCCGGCTTGTGGACGCCCTCCTGCGCGACGCGGGGATGCAGACGGTGATCGTGGACACCAACATCGACACGGCGCGGGCGCTCGCGAAGAGCAATCGCGCGGCGATCTTCGGCGACGCGACACGGCGTGAGGTGCTCGACCAGGCGGGCGTGCGCCGGGCCGTCCATCTGGTGGTAACGCTGCCGCGCTCCGAGGGGCGTGCCGGGCTGGTGATGGCGGCTCGCGAACTCAACCCGTCGATCGAGGTTACGGTGCGCGCCCGCTATCTCGCGGAACGCGAAACGCTCGAACAGGCCGGAGCGAGCACGATCGTGTTCGAAGAGGGAGAAGCCGGCGTGGCGCTCGCGCGGCACGTCATGGAGCGCCGCGGAGTGGACCCGGCGACGATCGAGAAGCTCCTGTCGGCCGTCCGGCGGCTGTGGAAGACATAACGGGCGGCGCCGGCCCGCGCCAGGAGCGCCGTTCCTAGCGCGCGCTCGGGGCGCCGTGCTCCGCCGAGGTGTGCGCGAGCGCGGCGACGGCCGCGACCAATTCCACCGGCTCGATGGGCTTGGAGATATGCGTGGTGTAACCGGCCTGGAGCGCGCGGGTGCGGTCCTCGGAACGGGCGAAGGCCGTCAGGGCCGCGGCCGGGGCCTTGATCCCGGCGCGGCGGAGGTCGCGCATAAGCGCGTACCCGTCGCACTCGGGCATCCCGATGTCCGAGAGGATCACGTGCGGCCGGACGGTCACGGCGGCCTGCATGGCGTCGGCGGCGCAGGTCGTCGTCGTGACGACGGCGTAGCTTTCCTCGAGGACGCGCCGGATGAGGTCGCGGGCGTCGGCCTCGTCGTCCACCACGAGGACGCGGATCCCGCGCAGATCCGCCGTGTCGGCCGCCGGGGCCGCCAGCGTCGACGCCCTTGGATGGACGCCCGGAGAGCCGTCCGCCCGGCGGTGGACGATGGCGAGCGGGAGGCTCACGGTGAACGTCGCGCCGTGGCCCTCGCCCGCGCTCGACGCGGCGATGGTGCCCCCGTGCAGCTCGACGAGCTGGCGGACGATCGACAGCCCCAGGCCCAGCCCGCCGTGCTCGCGCGAGGTGGAACTATCGGCCTGCCTGAAGCGCTCGAAGACGTGCGGGAGGAACTCCGGGGCGATGCCCTTGCCCGTGTCGCTCACGCTCAGCTCGACGTGCGAATTGACCCTGCTGAGAACGAGCTGCACGCGTCCGTCCCGGGGAGTGAACTTCACGGCGTTCGAGAGCAGGTTCCACACCACCTGCTGCAGCCGCGCGGGGTCGCCGTTCACCGGGTCCACGATCGGCTCGAGCACGCTCTGGATCCGGATCCCCTTCGCCTCGGCCGCCGGGCGGACCGCGTCGAGGGCCGCCTCGATCACCACCGGGAGCTCGACGCGCTGCACGTCGAGGCGCATCTTTCCGGAGATGATCCGGCTCATGTCGAGGAGGTCCGAGATGAGCTGCGACTGGACGCGGGCGTTGCGGTCGATGACCGTCAGCCCCTGCTCGAGCGTCTCGGGCGTGGGCGGTTTTTTCCTCAGGATGTGGATCCACCCCACGATGGCGTTGAGGGGCGTGCGCAGCTCGTGGGAGAGCGTCGCGAGGAACTCATCCTTCATCCGCCCGGCCCGCTCCGCCTCCGCGCGGGCGGCGCGCTCGCTCGCGAGGAGCACCTCGCGCTCGCGTTCGGCGCGCTTGCGCTCGGTGATGTCGCGCGCGACCTTCGAGGCGCCGATGATCCGGCCCGACGGGTCCTTGATCGGGGAGATCGACAGGGAGATGTCGAGGCGCCGACCGTCCCTGGTCACGCGCACCGTCTCGAAGTGGTCGACCCGGTCGCCCCGGCGCAGGCGCGCGAGGATCGTGCGCTCCTCGTCGCGCAGCTCCTCGGGGATGATAAGGTCGATGTGCCGGCCCACCGCCTCGTCCGCCGAGTAGCCGTACAAGCGTTCCGCCGAGCGGTTCCAGGACTGGATGATCCCGTCGAGGTTCTTGCTCACGATCGCGTCGTCGGACGTCTCGACGATGGCCGCGAGGATCGCCTGATCGACCTGCGCGCGCATGCTGGCCGTGACGTCTCGCGAAACCTTTGACGCGCCGATGATCTTGCCGGAGGCGTCCTTGATGGGCGAGATAGAGAGGGAGATGTTGAGGCGGCGTCCGTTCTTCGCGACGCGGATCGTCTGGAAGTGATCGATGCGCTCGCCCCTCCGGAGCCTCTCGAGGATCATCCGCTCCTCGTGCCTCAGTTCCTCCGGCACGATGATGTCGATGTGCCGGCCCACGGCCTCCGCCGCCGAGTAGCCGAAGAGCCGTTCGGCGCTGCGGTTCCAGGAGCGGATGATCCCGTCGAGGCTCTTGCTGATGATCGCGTCGTCGGACGTCTCGACGATCGCGGCGAGCACCGCCTCGCTGCGCCGGCGGGCGGAGACGTCCCGGAAGATGAGCACGCTGCCGATGACTTTCCCGTCCGCCGAGCGTACCGGCGCGGCGCTCTCATCGATCGGGTGCGCGGCGCCGTCGCGCGCGATCAGGAGCGTCTGCTCGGCCACCGAGACGGGCACGCCCTCGCGCACCGCGCGCAGCGCGGGGTTCTCGAGCGGCTGCTTGGTGTGCTCGCTCAGGACGCGGAAGACGTCCGTGATCACCCGCCCGATGGCCTCCTCGCCCCGCCAGCCGGTGAGCGTCTCCGCGACGGTGTTCATGAAGTTGACGCGGCCCTCGTGGTCGGTGCTGATCACGGCGTCCGCGATCGACGCGAGCGTCACGGACAGCCACTCGGACCTGCGCCGCAGTTCCTCGTCGAGCCGCGAGCGGGCAGCGAGGATGGCCTTCGCGTTCTGGAGCGCGGTGTCCTTGAGCTCCTTCTGCTCGCCCGGCGTGGTCATGAGCGTCCCCCCAGTACGGCGGACGCCATCACGGTCCCGGCGACGCGGGCCTTGATCTTCGCGAACGCTGTTTCCCGCGTGGTTGACGTGTCGTCGCAGAACGGCGCGAAGCCGCAATCATCCGTGGTGCCGAGCTGGTCCACCGGGATGTACTCGGCCGCTTCGAGCACACGCTCCAGCACCTGCTCGGGGGTCTCGACGCGCGGGTTGCCCGTTTCGATCACGCCGACGAAGACCCTGTGCCAGGGCTTCAGGTGTTTGCTGATCAGCCCGAGCGTTCGCCGCCGGTCCCTTTCACCGGCGAGGGCGACGTAGAAGTTCTTCACGTTCAGCTCGAACAGGCTGGGGAGTAACTCCTCATAGTCCACGTCCGCGCTGTGGGTCGAGTCGCGGTCGCCCCCGGGGCACGTATGGACGCCGAGGCGCGCCCGCTCGGCGGGGCTGAACCGCGAGAGAGCCATGTTGTTCAGCTCGATGAAGCTCGCCAGCAGGAGCCCAGTCGGGTCGACCTTCGCGGCGAGCCTTCCTTCCGTAAAGTCGATCTGCACGCAGTGCGCCCCCTTCTGGAGGCAGCGGCGGACCTCGGTCTCGTGCTCATGGAGCAGATCGTCGAGGAATTGCTCCCGGGGATAGCCGGGGATCTCGCCCGGTGGGTACATGAGACTCAGGGCGGACGGCGCGATGACCGCCTGCTTCACCGGCACATGCGCGTGCCTGAGCGCGACGTCCAAGTACTCATCCGCGTACCGGAGGTAGCGGAAGGGTCCGCGCACGAGGCGCGGCATGCGGCGCGTGTGACCCGCGGCGAACGGGATGCAGAACCCGTCCGGCGACGTGTTGGGCGCCCCCTCCACCGAGTATGTCCAGAAGTTGTGGTACTTGCACTGCTCGCCGTCGGTGACGATCGGCGAGCCCACGGCCTCGAGCTGCGCGATCGTGTCGCGCACCGCCAGCTCGCACGTCTCCTTCAGCGCAGGATCGAAACCGCCGCGCGACATAAGCGCCTGCACAAGCGACGGTGTACGTGGGATGCTCCCGATGGGCTCCGTCGGAATCATCGAACGCACGTCGGCTCCTGATCAGACCTGCGGTTCTGATCGACACGCGGCGGCTCGCCGTGGATCGCGAGGCGAGGCCCCGCCCGCACCGGAATGCTACAACGCACCCGGGCGGCACGCGGCGAACATCATTCCAAAAGACCATGAATTCCGGCTCATTCCGCCGTGCACTCGGGTTCCAGACCGCGCGACCCGCGATGCTTTGGACGGGCGGTGACGCACGGAGTCGGAGCGAACATGCCGGTCCGCTTGTTCACTATCGGGTTTGCAGGGACAGGCGCGCGAGCGTTCTTTGACGCGCTCCGTTGCGCGGGCGTCCGGCGCGTCATCGACGTGCGTCTGAACAACACGTCGCAGCTGGCCGGCTTCACCAAGAGAGACGATTTGGCCTTCTTTCTCCGCGAGCTGGCGGGCATCGAGTACACGCACGTCCCCGAGCTCGCGCCGACCGCGGAGATCCTGGCGTCGTACCGGAAGCACGGCGGGCGATGGGACGTCTTCGAGAAGGAGTTCGGTGCGCTGATTGCGGAGCGGCGCGTGGAGCACGTCCTCTCACCCGGTGCCCTCCACATGGGGTGCCTGCTGTGCAGCGAGAGACTGCCCCACCGTTGCCACCGGCGGCTGGTCGCTGAGTACCTGGAGCGGCGGTGGCCCGGCGTGGCGACGGAACACCTCGTCTCGCAGAACTGGGCGGAGTGACGGCAACGCTTCTGTGGCGTCCAGCGCTCCGCGACGGCGTCATGGCCGGCGTTGACTTCGCATTCCCGGCGGGCGTGATGAGTGCCCGACCACGCCTGCGCGGGGGGACGGCGAATCGGCGCTCGATCAAGTGGGTGAGCGTGCGCAGCCCGTTCTTGGCGCTCCCCGATGGGACGGCCGGGCGGCCGCTGTGACTTGGGCCCTCGGGACGCGATCCCGGTCGCGATGGAGGCGTGGCACTGCGCCCGCACGGTCGCCCCCGGTCGGCGCGTGCGGGCTCTTCGCAGCGGCGCTAGCGGGAGCCGTGCGGAGCGGGCACGCCTGTATCCGAGTGTTCGAGATGATCCTTGATCGCCGCGCCCGCCGCCTCGTCCGCGGCTTTGTCGCCGCGTTCGGCCTGGTTGCAGCAGACAAGCACCGCGAAGTCTCTGGCGGGCGCAACCCACGCGACCGCGAACCACATCGTGTTGCTCCCCGCGTGCGTCAAGACCATGCGGTTGCCTTCATCCCCCGCCCACGGGCGCTCGGTGCGCGCCCAGCCGAAGGCGTAGTCACCGGCGGGCGGCGTGTGAAGCCTCCTGAACGCCGCCGCGGGGAGCGTCACGTGACCGATTCGCTGCGGTTCGCCGCGTTCGCCCCGGATGTGGACGCGGACGTACTTCGCCCAGTCCTCGAGGGAAAGGTGCACGCGCCCCGCGGGCGTGATCGCGGGCGGGTTGTCGGCGCCGCGGCCGTCGGCGGTCGGGTGGCGCGGCGCGCCGTTCTTTCCGTGGCCGCGGGGCTGATCGATCGCCCCCGGCGTTCCGGGCGCGCCGAAGCCGCCGGTGGTCATGCCGAGCGGGCGAAAGAGCAGGTCCTGGATCAGTTCCTCGTAGGGTTTTCCCGCGACCGTTTCGCAGATGTGGCCCGCGACGGCGAAGCCAGCGTTCGAATAGATGAACTTCGTGCCGGGCCGGGCCGCGGGCTCGTGTTTCGTCACACCTTCGAGAAGGAGGCGCCGCGCATCGGCGGGTGAGCCCGGGTGTTCCCACAGCCTGCCCCACAAGCCGTCGGCGTCGAGGCCGTTGGGGAAGCCCGCGCGGTTCGTGCAGAGTTGTTCGACGGTCGCGGCGCGGAAGTCCGCGTGCATGGTCGGCGCGAGGTCGGGGAAGATCTCCGCGAGCGTGGCTTCCCACTCCAGCTTCCCTTGCTCAACAAGAATCGCGCACAGCACCGCCGTCATCGCCTTCGTGTCCGAGCCGATGTGCCACAGGTCCGACGCCGTCACGCGCTCCGGCGAGCCCGCGGCGCGCACGCCGACCGCGCCGAGCGCCGCGAGCCCGTCGCCGGTGACCACGGCCGCGGCGAGGGCCGGGACCTTGTGCTTCGCGCGGATCGGCTCGAGCAAGCCGTCGAGCGAGCGCACGCCGGGCGGGGCGGGCGGCTGGTCCGCGACCGGCGCCGTCTGCCTGGCGGGGTCGGGCTGAAGGCCGAGTGCCGCGGTCTTCCCGACGAGAACGATCGCGAGTGTGATCCGCACGAGCCAATCGATCATGTGCCGAGTGTAGAAAACGCGGGGGGCGACAGCGGGAGGCGCGGTCCCGGATTCCTGCGGTCGGCGGGCACACTTCGAGCGGCTTTCGATGACCTGCGGCGAGCAACGGCGGAAGACATCAAGGAACTTGCTGCCGGCGAACGCCGGCGCGGCCGGAGCCGGGCAGGCGAGCAAGGATGAGGCGGCGTTGCTGTTCGGCGTGGTGCGCGTGCGTGAAGGCAAGCCGCGGCGGTACGGGACGCCGGTGCGACGCGCACCTGACGGCGCGATCGAACTCGCGCCGACGGAAGACGCGGACGGTCTCGACGAGCGCCGCGCGGCGATCGGTCTACCGAGTGTGAAGCAGTTCTTAGAAAGTCTGAAGCCGCCGACCGACGGTCAATGACAGCGCGCTCGCTTTCAGCCCGTCGGCGCGGATGTTCCTTCGGATACGATCCGTCGATGGCTTCGTTGCCCATCGCTCGCCGCATCCAGCACGTCCAGCGCTACGCGCAGGTGCTGGAAGTGCTCGCGCACCACGGCTTCGCCGACGCAGCCCAGAAGATGCGGCTCGACACCCTGATCGAGCGCGGGCGTGCGATCATCGGCGCACCGAACGGTGAGAGGCACGACCGCGTCCCGGTGCAGGTGCGGGTGCGCATGGCGCTCGAGGACCTCGGACCGACGTTCGTCAAGCTTGGTCAGGTGCTGAGCACGCGCCCGGACCTCGTGCCGCAGGAGTGGGCGGACGAGTTCAAGAAGCTGCAGAACAAGGTGCCCGGCGTCGAGTACGCCGTGATCGAGAACGTGCTCGAGGAGGAGTTCCCCGGGCGGGTTCGGAAACTCTTCCGCTCGATCCAGAAAAAGCCGCTCGCCGCGGGGTCGATCGCCCAGGTGCACCGTGCGCGGCTGCGCGACGGGACGCGGATCGTGCTCAAGGTCCTCCGCCCCGGCATCCGCAACCTCACCGCCATCGACATGGAGATCCTGCGCTCCGTGGCGGAGTTCGTCGAGGCGCACTTCGCGAACCTTGGGTACAGCCCCGTCGAGGCGGTGAAGGAGTTCGCGAAGGAGCTGAAGCGCGAGGTGGACCTGACGGTTGAAGGTCGCTCGGTCGAGCGTCTCAAGGCGTTCTTCAAGGAAGACCCGGAGATCATCTTCCCGACCGTGTACTGGGACGCGACCACGACGAACGTGCTCGCGATGGACGAGATCGACGGGCTTGTGCTCGCGGACATGGCCCCGGGCTCGCTCAGCCCGCACGACCGGCGGCGGGTGGTGGAGAACGGCGCGCGGGCCGTTTTCCTCCAGTGCCTCGACCTGGGCTTCTTCCACGCAGACCCGCACCCGGGGAACATCATCGCCCTGCGAGGAGGCCGCATCGCGTTTATCGACTGCGGCATGACGGGCCACCTCGACGCAGAAACAACGCGGCAACTCGCCGACCTCGTCTCCGGCGTCGTCTCCGGCGAGCTCGAGCGCGTGATCGCCGCCGCGGGCGCGATCGCCGACGTCGCGCCCGAGAAGCTCGAGGACCGCACGCTGCGAGCGGACGTCGACGCGATCGTCTCGGAGTTCCGCGGCGCCACCCTCGACCGCCTGAACCTCGGGCGCGTGCTTCAGAACTTCTTTGCCACCCTCCGGGCGCACAGGGTGCGGTGCCCGGCGGACATCATGCTGCTCATCAAGGCGCTGACGACGATCGAGTCGGTCGCTCGCGACGTCGATCCATCGTTCGAGCTCGTCCCGTTCGTGCGGCCGTACGTCGAGGACCTTGTCGGCCGGCGCTACGGCGTCTCCGCGGTCAGGCGACGGTTGCAGCGGAGCGCGGTGCAATACCTCGAGCTGGTTGAAAACCTGCCGGGCGAGATCCGGCTCATCGTCTCGCAGCTGCGCAAGAACCGGCTCGCGGTAAACCTTGAACACAGGGGCCTCAACCGCCTCACGCACACGATCGAGCACGCGAGCCGGAATATCTCCTTCGCGCTCGTTATCGCCGCGATCTTCGTCGGCTCGTCGATCCTCGTGCTCGCCGCGCGTGACGCGGGAGAGACCGTTTTCAAGGCGCTCGCGATCGCCGGTTTCATCGCCGCGGCGGTGCTGGGCGTGCTGATGGTGATCTCGAACCGGCGCGAGCCCGACGGTTAACGTTTCGACCGTTTCTTCGAGGTCTTCTTCCCGGCCGCGCTCTTCGGCGCGGGCCGGGCGGTCGTCCTGCGCGACGGGCGTTTCACGGGTGCGACGCCCCGCTCGCCCAGCACGTCGGCGATCGCGCTCAGCAACCCCTCCGCACCCATCACCAGCGCGCCGGCGCCCTTGCGCGCGGCCCGGGCCCCCGCGCGCGAGGTCTCGCCCGCCAGTTCCGTCATCCGTCCGTCCGCGGCGTCGGCCGCTTCGCGCATGGAATCCACCACCTTCGGGCCCGTCCGCCTGGCCCGGGAGACGAGCGAGTTAAGCTCGTCGCGAACCTCCTTGACCGCCTTGTCGGCGAAGTCTTCCACCGCTTCGAGGAAGTCCTTGTCCGCCTCTCGCAGGCGCTTGTTCGCAGTGTTCGAGAGCGTGCGCCCACGCCGACGCATCTCGTCGGCGGTGGTTTCGCCCGCCGCGGCCGCGGCGTGCACGCCCTGCCGGAGGCCGTCGAAGACCTGACGCAGCACGTTCTCATTGGAGGCTGGGACCGCGGCGTCGAGGCCCTCGACCGCCCCATCAAAGACGTCGCGCACGAGCTTCGTGACCTCGCGTCCGGAGACGTCGCCGCCACGGAGTGCGCGGACGGACAGGTCATGAACGCGGTCGCGGAGCACGGCGCCGTCTGCCGCTCGCTTCTTGGCGGGCCGTGAGGACGTTTTCCGAGCCATTGAAACCTCCGGAGTAGATGGAACCGTGCGCGGACATCGTACCTCGACCACGCCCCGATCACGTGGGCGCGCGTCACACGGACCCCGCGTACGAGGTACGGGGCTGCGGTGGCAGCGTGCGCTTGCTATGAGGGAAAATTCCCTCATCGACGTCGCGGTCCGGGTCTTCGCCGACCGCGTGCACGTTGTTATCGCCCCCGAGACATGGATTCGCGCGGACCGGCGCCCGTCGGCCGCTGCGACGCGGGCGGGCCTTTCGTGGCTGGCCGCGGCCGCGGTCGACGCATTGGTGTCCTGACCGTTCGGAGATCCGGGCGCAGAGGAGGCTGTCCATGTGCGCGAAGAACTCATCGATCGTGACGTGGGCGGTTCTCGCCGTCGTCGGTCCCTGTGCGCTGGCTCAGGAATACACCTTCACCAAGATCGCGGACAGCGCGCTCCTGGACTTCGACCCCTTCTCGTTCGGCGCCCCGTCGATCAGCGACGCAGGTCACGTCGCGTTCCGGGCCCAGAGTTCGGACCAGACCGTGACGAGCATCTGGCGCACCGGCGCGTCGCTCGCGGGGCCGCTAACGCTCATCGTCGACAGCTCGGGCCCGGTCGGCGGACTCTCCCGCAACGTTTCGGTCAACAACCTCGGCCAGGTCGCGGTCTGGGCGCCCGTCAGCGGCGCGACGATCGACGAGCGCATCATGCGCGGCGACGGGAACGGCACCCCCACCACGATCGCCGAAGCGGGGCCGTCGCCGCACCCGTTCTCATTCATGTCGGTCATCGTGTCTGTCAACGATTCCGGCGCGGTCGCGTGGCAGGGCGAGCTCCGCCAAGCCGGCTTCCCGCAGGGGCTCTTCACCGGGAACGGCGGCCCGCACAACACCATCTTCGATACCGCGTCGAGCAACTTCACGTCGTCCTTCGCCGGCCCCATGATCAACAACGCCGGTCAGATCGCGTTCCGTGCCGCAACGACCGCAAGCGGCGGCGACGCGATTTTCCGGTACGACGGCTCCGGGGCCTTCACGGCAATCGCCGACCAGAGCCATCCGCTGGTGGGCTCGACGATGGACGACGAGCCGGCCATCAACGCTTCGGGCCGCGTCGCGTTCATCGGCCGCGGCGACGATGTTTCGACCATGTACCTGCTCGTCGGCGACGGCACAACGGACGCCGTCGCCGTCGTCAATACCACCGGCCCCCTCGACTCGATCAACAACGCCGCGATCAACGACCTCAACCAGATCGCGTACAGCGCGACGTTCGACGACTTTACGACGACCGGCATCTTCACCGGCCCGGACCTCGTCAATGACGCGGTGGTGCGGACCGGCGACGTCATCGACGGTTCCGCGGTTACGTTCGTCTCGTTCTACCGGGAGGGCCTCAACAACAGCGGGCAGATCGCGTTCTTCGCACAGCTCGCGGACGGCCGCGGCGTCGTCATGGTCGCGACGCCCGTCCCGACCACGGGCGTGCTCGCGCTCGCGGCGGTCGCTTCACCCTTCGTGCTGCGTCGCCGCCGCTGAACCGGCACCACGACATGGACAGCGCGGCGACTTCGGCTGCCGCGCCGACCCGGACTACCGCAGGCAGTTCCCGCCGCCAAAGACGCTGAAAAGCGCCTCGATGTCAACGTTGTCCGGAAACAACCCGTCGTTATTGAAGTCGGTATCGCCGCACATCCCGGTCGTGCACGGACCCCCGCCGAAGACAGAGAGAAAGTCCTCGAGATCGGTGTTGTCCGGGAACAAGCCGTCACCGTTGAAGTCGATCGAGTCGCAGCCGACCGGCGTCGTGAAGGTGTCCACCGCCACGCGGTCGAGGCTCATCGACGATTCCGCCGCGTCGAAGCGGATTTCGTAGGAGACCGCGTTCCCCTGCAACTCCCAGCGGAAGAGCGTGTCCACGGTGAACCCGCCGAAGCCGCCGAGGGGCTGGCGGCTCAGTTCGACGGTCTCGACGGGAGCTACCCCGCCGATGTGGACGGACGAGGGAAGGATCTCCGTCCCCTGCGTGCGCACTTGCAGCAGCACCGTCGTCGTCTGCGAATCGCCGAGGTCGAAGTTGGGCGCGATCACGCGGATGCTTGTCGGCGCGGTGATCGAGTAGATGTTCCCGCCGCCGGTGACGAACGACTGCCCGCTCGTGTCGTAAGCGTTCCAGCTCGGCGCCGCGGCGGGGAGCGACCCGCCGACGTACACGCCCGCGTCCGGTGCGTTCGGGCCGGCAGGGCTCGTGAAAACCTCCCACAGGGCGTACGCCGAATTGGGCGTGCTTCCACGCGTCCAGGGAAAGTTCGTCCCGTCCGGGGCGACAAAGCTGCCAAAGGCGCGGGGCGCGAGAGCCGACGCGGCAAGCACGGACAGAACAACGGGCTGGAATCGCATCGATGCACCTCCGAGGCGTACCCGGCGTAACCGGGGCCCGTGGATACTGAGCGGTCTGCTGAGACGGCGTTTCAGGCTCAAAAAGTACCCTGCCGCGCACGGTCGTCAAGCTGTCAAACAAGAATATTTCTTGTTAAACAGCAATACAGTGACCGGCACGGTACTTACCGCATCAGGGAAGATGCGAACGCGTCCCACGCGTCGGTGTGTGCGACGCCCACAGTGAGCGCAGAGGTCACAAAGAGGACACCGACGGCCAGCGCGAGCCATCGATCAAATGACCGCGTGACAGCGCAGCGGATCGCGAGAAGCAAGACGCCCAGCACGAGCATTGCGAAGAAGGGGCCGAAGACGCGCTCACACACAGTGCCGAGGTAGAGACTGTTGATCGGATCGATGCGCGCGATCGCGGCGTCGCTCGCCGCAAGGGTCGCCGCGAGCATCATCGCCCGGTGGATCGCCGGCTTGCGGCGCTTCCACACCGCCACGGCAACAAAGCCGGCAAAGACGGCGACAGACAGCAGCGGCACCGTCAGGAATTGCTTGGGCGTCATGCCCCAGATCTGCATCTCGGACGGGGCGATGTGCATCGCTTGAACCGCGAGCATCGAGCCGGAAACAACCACCGCGCAGGCAAGGGCAACGCCGAACCACCCGAGCCGCACGTGCGCCTTGCGACCGCGGGCCGCGACGAGCGCGGGCTGCGTTGCGAACAGCAGGATCCACGCGGACATGATGACGCCGTGTGCGATGACGAGCGTGCGGATCGGCGGGGGGATGTCGCGCCCCGGGTAGGCTCTGCCTTGGAAGTAAAAGTGCTGAAAACCGACCACGGAAACGACCAGAAGCACAAGTGCGGTGAAGGTGTAGAACCAGCGACTTGGTTCGAAGGCGGCGGGCTTGCGCTCCACCGGGCTGACGGCGACCGTGCTCATGGAACCCCCTTCCTCCGCGTCTCCGACTCCTGACCACAAAAAAGCGAAAGCCCCGCTCACGCGGGGCTTCGAAGCGAGGCGGACGGGACTCGAACCCGCAACCACCGGATCGACAGTCCGGTACTCTAACCAATTGAGCTACCGCCCCTGACCAGGCCGCGGCGGGTTTGGGCCCGCTGTGGCCGCCGCGGGCGTCGATCTCCCGCGGGGAGGGAAGCGTACACGCCGGACGGCCGGAATCAAGTGCGGGGGTACGCCCGGCGCCGCAGGTGCGATGCGGCCCAGAAATGCACCATCGAGACGGCCTAAACGGGTGCAATCAGGCTTAGAACTCCGCGCTGCCCGGTGTCCGCGGGAACGGGATGACGTCGCGGACGTTGGCCATGCCGGTGATGAACATCATCGCGCGCTCGAAGCCCAGCCCGAAGCCCGCGTGCGGCACGGTGCCGTAGCGCCGCAGGTCGCGGTACCACCAGTACTCCTTCTTCGGCAGGCCCATCTCGTCGAGTCGGCGGTCCAACACGTCGAGACGCTCCTCGCGCTGGCTGCCGCCGATGATCTCGCCGACGCCGGGCACCAGCACGTCCATCGCCGCGACGGTCTCGCCGGGCGCGCCGTCCGTGCCCGGGTCGTTGACGCGCATGTAGAAGGCCTTGATCTGCTTGGGGTAGTTCATGAGGATGACGGGCTGCTTGAAGTGCTCCTCGGTGAGGTATCGCTCGTGCTCGCTCTGGAGGTCCGTGCCCCACTTCACCGGGTACTCGAACTTCTTCCCGCCCGCGATTGCCTTCTCCAGGATCTTGATGGCCTCGGTGTACGGCAGGCGGCGGAAGGGTGTCTTGAGGACGTGGTCGAGGCGCGCGACAAGGCCCTTCTCGATGCGCTCGTCGAAGAACTTCATGTCGTCTGCGCGCTCGGTGAGGCAGGCGTTGACGAGGTGCTTGATGAAGTCCTCGGCGAGCTCGCTGTCGGCCTGAAGGTCCGCGAAGGCGATCTCCGGCTCGATCATCCAGAACTCAGCGAGGTGGCGGCTGGTGTTGCTGTTCTCGGCGCGGAAGGTGGGCCCGAAGGTGTAGACGCGGCTGAGGGCCGTGCAGTAGGTCTCGACGTTGAGCTGGCCGGAGACAGTGAGGTGGGCCTCCTTGCCGAAGAAGTCCTTCGAGAAGTCCACGGGCGCGGCGGGGTCGGCGACGGCGGTGCCGCCGTGCGGCGCGAGCTTGTCGCCGTGGGCCTTGAGCGGCTCGGACCGCGGCGGGTTGCACATGTCGAGCGTCGAGACGCGGAACATCTGCCCCGCGCCCTCGCAATCGCTGGCGGTGATGATCGGCGTGTGGACGTAGAAGAAGCCCCGCTGGTCGAAGAAGCGGTGCATCGCCATGCTGAGCGCGTGGCGGACACGGGCCACCGCGCCGAAGGTGTTCGTGCGGGCGCGCAGGTGCGCGTTCTCGCGCAGGAATTCCATCGTGTGCTGCTTGGGTTGGATCGGGTAGTGGTCCGGGTCGTCGACCCAGCCCACCACCCGGACGGCGCCTCCATTGGCGGGGTCGGCGTTGACCTCTTTCCCCCCCTTGGGCGTCTGGACGATCACGCCGTCGCACTCGACGGCGCAGTGCGTCGTGAGTTTCGCGACCTCGCTTGCGTAGTTCGGGAGCGAGCCGGGGCAGACGACCTGGATCGGGTCGAAGCAGGTGCCGTCGTGGACGTTCAGGAACGAGAGGCCGCCCTCGGCCTTGCTGTCGCGCCGGGTGCGGACCCAGCCCTTGACGGTGATCCTGGTGCCCACCTCGGCCTTGAGCGCATCAACAACGCGGAGCCAGCGCATGAAAACCTCCGGAGAAGAGGCGATTCTATCGCGCCAGCCGGGAGGATTCACCGCAGAGGCGCGGAGGGGGACGAGAAGAGGACAGACTGATCTGAAGTGAGTGCACGAGCGCGCCCTTCAGATCAGCCCGTTCTCTCCGCTGCGCTCTCTGCGTCTCCGCGGTGAGTCTTACTTGTTCTCTTCCGCGGCAGCAGCCTGCTTCGCCGCCCAGTAGGGCTCGAACTCGTCCCGGTACCAGCTCATCCACGCGCGGTAGTCCCAGCCGAGCCGCGCGGTCGACTGCCCCCACGCGGCGGACGAGAGCCGCACGAGCGCGTTGTGGATATCCACGTTGTACGAGTAGACCGTCGCATCGATGACGCGCACGAGCGTGCCTTCGGTCACCGAACTGACCTGTGGGTCGAACGCGACCGCGGCCTCGGCGACGACGGGCTGGAGGTCGCTCACGAACGACGTCTGCGTGCCCACGGCGATCCATGCGAGCGCGCCGGCGCCCTCCCGCGCGCCGCCGGTCTGCACCGCCTGCGCCCGCAACTGGCTGGCCGCGAGCCAGGGGATCAGCTCGACGAGCTTCAGGTTCTCGGCGAGCCGGGCGGCGTTGAGGCCGTTGGACGCGCGCGAGCTCGTGAGCCCCTCGTAGACGACCATCCGGGCCTGATCGCGGACGAGCTGCGGCTTCTCCGATTCGCGCTGGCGTTCGTCGAGCCGCTGCGTGGCGGCCTCCCGGATCCTGGCGTCCTTGTCGAAGACCGCCTGCCACGCCAGCGCGGCGTCGCCTTCCAGGGACTCGCTGCGCTTGAAGATGTCGAGGAGCTCGAGGCGAACGTCATCGTCCTCGCGCTTGAAGACGTCGATGAGGAGCGGGAAGAGCGCCGGTTCCGCCAGTTCGCGCAGCTTCAGGATGCCCTCTTGCCTGATCTGCGTGCTGCGGATCTGGCCGAAGTGCTTGAGACGGAGGCGGCGGATCTCCTTCTCCTTCGAGAGCCGCGCCTGCTTCTGCTCGTGGTAGCGCCGTACGCTCTCGCTCTGCTCGTTCATCGCGAGCCGGCGCAGCCAGGCGGGGGCGCTGTCGTCGCTCACCGCGGGCGGCGCGTCGTCCTCGTCCTTGGCGTACGCCGGCGCGATGAAGAGACCGCTCCCCACGAACAACCACGCCACGGTGAGGAACGCGAACAGCTCGCGCACGGGCGCGGCCTCACGCACAGCGGCGAATCGATCCTCTGCCATGCTGGTCCCCTTCTGTGTCGCCCTTCGGGCGGCTTCGCCGCGGCGTTCTGGGCTCGGCGGCGGCAACGCGGGCGCAGTGCTGCATCCGCTGCACTATTTGGTACGTTCGGGCAACGCCGGGGTTCCCGGAAATCCGGGTGCTCCGGCCTCGATCAGGGGAGAAGAGAAAATCGGGCCGGACGGCGCTAGTCCGCGGCGGAGGCCACGATCGCCTGCTTGCCGAGCCCTTGGCGGATCGTCTGTGCCGCCGCGGCGGTGGAGTACCGACCGACGTGGACGGCGTAGAGCGTCTTGCCGTTTCGGGTGATGGGGACGACCCGAACTGACTCGAGCCCACGCATGGCGTCGGAGAGTCGCTGGGCCTCGCGCTGGGCGGTGGCCTCTGAAGAGAATGCACCGGCCTGCACGGTGTAGCCACCGGTGGAGGAAGGCCTCGTCTGGGCGGTAGCCATTGTGCCGGTCCCCGGCTTGGTCGGCGAAGTACCGGGCGATGGGATGTTGCCCGCGAGGCGGTCGCCGATCATCATCCGCAGGCCGCCGTCGGTGACGACGCGGGCCTGCGCGAGCTTGTACGCCTGCTGCGCCTCGGCGGTCTTTCCGATGGCGTGGTACGAGTCGCCGGCGTACATCGCGGCACGCGCCGCTTCGTCGCCGCCAAGGAATTGAGCGGCACGGGCGAGCCGCCCCGCGGCGATCGTGTGCTCGCTTCGCTCCTGCGCGATCAGGCCCAGCGTCGCGTTCGCCTTGCCGGCGATGTCCCGGTTGGCGTTCGCCTCGAGAGGACCGAGCCAGCGGATCGCTTCGCTGTTGCGGTTCAGGGCGTGCGCGGAGAGGCCGGCGATGAGTGCCGCCTCGTCGTGGCGCGGCCCGCGCAGCTTGCCCGCCGCCTCGACGGCGCCCTCGTACGCCCGCTCGTACTGCCCCTCCGCGAAGAGCGTTACATGCGAACCGCTCGCCGCGGCGTTGCCCTTGGGGGCGCCGGAGCATCCGGCGAGCACAAGACTCCCGGCGCAGAGAAGGGCGGCGGACAGGCGCGCGGACGGGTGACGCACGGGCATGACGATTCCTCCCGCGCCGGGGCGACGCGTGCCGCGGATATCGGCAAGAATGGCCGGGCAGACGCAGTTTTTGGCGCCGGCCCTCTTCACCATGTCGATCCACCTTCCGATCCTTCGTTCGCTACTCGCCCGCCCTCTCGCGACGCGCATCGTTGACGACAAGCGCCCGTATCGAGGCGCCGAGCTGCTGATCGCCTCGGCGCACGCCGCGGCCGCGATCCGGCCGAAGTGCGACGCTCCCCGCGTGGGCGTGATGCTGCCGACCTCGGGGGCGTTCCCGATCGCGGCGCTGGCGGGGTGGATGCTGGGCAAGACGGTGGTGCCGCTGAACTACCTGCTCAAGCAGGAGGAGCTGCAGTACGTCGTCGAGGATGCCGGCCTCGACACGGTTGTCACCGCGAGGGCGCTCCTCGACCACATGGGGTACGCGCCGCGCGTCGCGCACGCGGTGATGATGGACGACATCGACTTCAGAGGCGTGCCGGAGCCGGTGTGGCCGATCGGCGCGTCGGCCGACGACCTGGGCGTGCTCCTCTACACGTCGGGCACGAGCGGCAAACCCAAGGGCGTCATGCTCACGCACGGCAACATCGCGGCGAACATCTCGCAGGTGCTGCGGTGGATCGATCTGGGCGCGAGCGACAAGATGCTCGGCGTGCTGCCGCAGTTTCACTCGTTCGGGCTCACGGTGCTGACGCTGCTGCCGCTGAGCGCCGGCGTGCCGGTGGTGTACACGGCGCGGTTTGTTCCGTCGAAGATCGTGCGGTTGATCCGCGAGCACCGGCCGACGATGCTCGTCGCGATCCCCAGCATGTACGCCGCGCTGCTCCACGTGAAGGACGCGACGCGCGAGGACTTCGCGTCGCTGCGCATCGTCGTGTCGGGCGGCGAGCCGCTGCCGGCTGCGGTCTTCAACGGCTTCCGCGAGCGCTTCGGGGTGACGATCAACGAGGGGTACGGGCTGACGGAGACCGCGCCGGTGACGAACTGGTGCCGCCCCGGCGAGTGGCGGCCGCACTCGGTCGGCAAGCCGCTGCCCGACATCGACCAGCGCATCGTCGAGCCGGCGACCGGCCGCACGCTGCCGCCGGGCCGGGACGGGGAGGTGCAGATGCGCGGGCCGAACATCATGCGCGGCTATTACCGCCTCCCCGATGAGACGGCGAAGACGTTCACAAGCGACGGGTACTTCCGGACGGGCGACATCGGGCGCCACGACGTTGATGGGCACCTCTACATCACGGGCCGCATCAAGGAAATGATCATCGTCGGCGGCGAGAATGTCTTCCCGCGCGAGATCGAGGAAGTGCTCAACCAGCACCCCGCCGTCGGAGCTTCGGGCGTGATCGGTGTGCGCGACGACATCCGCGGTGAGCTGCCGACGGCCTTCGTCGAGTTCAAGGAAGGCGCGAGCGCGACCGAGCAGGAGTTGCTCTCGTGGTGCCGCGGCCGGCTCGCCGGGTACAAGGTGCCCCGCGAAGTCCGGGTCGTCGAGGCCCTGCCGCGCAGCCCGACCGGGAAGATCATGCGGCGCGAGCTGAGCAAGATGGTGTGATGCGCGGCGCCGTCAGGAGCGCGGGATATCGCGCCCCTCGCGCGTGAGCCGCACCGGGTGGCCGTGCCAGGCGTTGACGCCGCCCGGGCCCGGGTACTGGCTCTCGAGAAGCGCGGCGACCTTTGCCATGCCTTCAGGACTCCCCTCCGGCGGCGGCGCGACCCACGTCTTGTCAACGTCCGGGAAGTCGATGGCGCAGTTCGCGCACTTCTCGGGCGAGCTGAACCGGAGCGGGCACCAGAAGCTCTCGACGTTGCGGAGCATCTCGCTCCCGAGCGACCAGACGCCCGTCATCCAGTCGCAGTAAAGGCACCAGATGAGGTCGTAGCCGACGAGCCCGCTGAACTTCTGGCGGCTCACGTTCACCCACTCCCCGGTGCGATACTTGGGCAGGCGCACAAGCCACGTGAGCGGCGGGTAGATGATCAACTCGCCCAGGCGGACGAGCGTGAAGACGGGCACCGCCAGCGCCGTCCACCAGACGGCCAGGTGGTTGCGGGCGAACCCGACGCGCCGGTTCAGCGTGGAGACGATGCGAGGCCCCTTGCGCGCTGGCGGGTTCGCGGCCTCGTGCAGCCACCCCCAGAGAAAGAGCGTAAGGCACTGGGCGAGGACCGCCACGCCGAAGAGCGACCAACCGTTCGTTTCCTCCCTCCAGGCGGAGCGCGTCGCGACGATCCACGCGGCGATCCACGGTCCGTGCGTGAAGAAGAAGACGACGGCGTCCAGCAGCGGCGCCCGCGACGCCGCCTCCGCGAGCGCCCGGCCGCCGATCCTGCTCAGGATGTGCATCAACCCCGCGGCCGCGAGGAGCACACCGACGGTCGACAGCCCGAACACGAGATACGGGTTCATGCGCGAGCGTAGCCGGTGGCGGGATCCAGCCGGTTCAGCCGCGGAAGAACTTGGAGAACGTGCGGATCGTCACGGCCCGGCTCACGGCCGCGATGGACTCGAGGAGCGGGATCGCCTTGGGGCAGACCTTGACGCAGTTCTGTGCGCGGCCGCAGTCGTCAACGCCGCCGGGGCCCATGAGCTCATCGAGCCGTGCGTTCTTGAGCTCGGCGCCCGTCTCGTGCATGTTGAAGTACCGCGCGAGGCTGATGGCGTGAGCGCCGACGAACGCGTCACCCCACCGCTTCGGGTCCTCCTCGAGCTTGTACTGCGGGCAGGCCTCGAGGCAACAGCCGCAGGACATGCACTCGCTGAGCTTGTAGCGGATCTCCTGCTGGTCCGGCCGCTCGCGTGGCCCGGCGCCGAGCGAGTAGGTCCCGTCGATGGGTACCCAGCCCTTCACGCGCGTCAGCGCGTCGAACAGCCTCGCGCGGTCGACCCAAAGGTCCCGGATGACCGGGAACTTGGACATCGGCTCGAGCGTGATCACATCGCCGTCGCCGGGCGCGTAATCGTCGATGAGACACGAGCACGACTGCCGGACCATGCCGTTGATGACCATCGTGCACGCGCCGCAGACTTCTTCGAGGCAGCCGCTATCCCACGCGACCGGTGTTGTCTGGCGTCCGTCGGCGGTCACCGGGTTCGCGGCGATCTGCTGGAGGCACGCGATCACGTTGCTCCCCTTCTCCGGCTTTACGCGGAAGGTCTCCCACCGGCCGGGCTTGCCCGGTCCGTCGCACCGCTTGATGCGCAGCAGGACCGTGCGTCCTTCCTTGGCGTGCTTGCGGTTGTACGCGCGCTGGCGGGAAGCAACGTCGCTCGGGGCGGTCATGCCTTGACTCCTTGTGGGCCGTGGTAGGCGGTGTCTGCGGACACGGCGGCCTTCGGGTTCCGCGCTGTCCACTCGGCGAGTTCGTCTGCACTCATCGCGGGCCGCGGGCCGGTCCATTCGCCGGGCTTCTCGACGTAGAAGACGAACTGCTGGTAGAAGGGACGGAAGCGGGCGCCGAGCATCCAGTCGTACATACGCGGTACGAAGCGGAGCGGTGCGGGCCAGTACTGGTCCCACTGCAGGTTCGGGTGGCTCATGAAGTGGGCGTGCGAGAAGCCCGCCGCGGCGGCGTGCCGCACGACGTCGCGGTTCGTGTTCATCCGGTAGACGGCGGGGTAGTCGTTCCACCCCTCCTTGCCGGCGACCATGCGGCCTTTGAGGTGAAGGGCCTGCACCGCGCGGACGCTCCAGGCGAAGGGGTGATCGCCCGCGGGCGTGAGGGCATAGAACCGCCCGCCGGGGCGGAGGACCTCGAACGCGCGGCGCATGAATCCGGCCGGGTCGGCGACATGCTCGACGACGTTGATCGTGATGATCGCGTCGTACTCGTCGCGCGGGAGGTCGAGCTTCTCGAACTCTCCCTGCCAGCGGCGCGTGAGGAGGGGGTGCCGCCAGACCTCCGGGGACGGGTCGAGCCCGTCGAGCTGCGCGGGCCGTGCGTAGAGGTCGCGGTAGTAGTCGAGGCTCGGCGCGTCGCCGCAGCCGACGTCGAGCACGCGTCCGGACCAGCGCGGATCGGCCATCCAGAGTGAGGCGATCCAGCGCCCGCTGCGGGCGTGATCCTTGAGGGTCGTGTAGTTTCCCTCGGAGGGCGAGCGTTGGGCGAAGGTGACGTTCACGCGGAGCGTCTCAACTCGCGGCACGAGGAAACCACGTTAGACCCCCACCCCCGCCGGCCTGGGCTTCTCCGCCGGCTTCGGATCGTCCTTCTTGCCGTACGTGCGCGCCGTCGGGCGGATAAGCGACGCATCGATGGGCTCGAAAGAGATCGACGCCCGGCCGATGCGCTCGTCGTACTTGGCGACGGTCGTCTTCATGAACTCCGCGTCGTTGCGCGAGGGGAAGTCCGTGCGGAAGTGCGCCCCGCGGCTCTCGCGGCGCTCGATGCTCCCCTGCGCGATCGCGTCGGCGACCAGCAGCATGTCGCGCAGCGTGCGGGCGTAGTTGAGCGACTGATTCGACCACTGCGCGTCGTCGCCGAGACGGATGTGCGCCGCGCGGTCGCGCAGCTCCTCGAGCTTCGCGACGCACTGGCGCAGGCGCGGCTCGCTCTTGACGACCGTGCACGCGGCGGTCATCTCGACGCCGAGCTCCTTGTGGATCGTGTACGCGTTGGTCCTCGGGTCCGTCGCGGCGCCCTTCGTCACGGTCTCGAGGAGCGCCTTCATCTTCGCGTTCTCGCGGGCAACGTCGCGGTCGAACGGCGCCGACGCCATCGACTCGGCGGAGTTCTTCGAGACCTGATCGCTCCGGACGTAGTTCACGACGCTCACGCCGCAGAAGAGGCCGTCGAAGATGCAGCTCAGCAGCGCGTTCGCGCCCAGGCGGTTGGCGCCGTGGTACGCGAAGTTGACCTCGCCGAAGGCGTAGAGCCCATCGACGTTGGTCATCATGTTCGTCGGCGCGCCGAGTTGCATGCCCTGGCCGACGTCCGCGCCGATCGGCGGCCGTGCGCCGCTCTTGTGCTTGTCGCGCGGCTCGGCGGGGTTATAGCTGCCCTTCACGTGCCGCGTCCACAGCCCGCCCATGCTGTAGTGCACCGCCGGGAAGATCTTCATCGGCGTGCGCTTGGGGTCCTCGCCCGCGAACTTCTCGTAGATCTCGAGGATGCCGCCGAGCTTGCGCTCCAGGTACGCCGCGTCCTTGTGCGTGAGGTCCAGGTAGACCTGGTTCTCGCCCGCCACGCCCATCCCGTGCTGCACGCAGATCTCGAAGATCTCGCGCGTCGCGATGTCGCGGGGCACGATGTTGCCGTACGCCGGGTACTTCTCCTCGAGGAAGTAGTACCGCTCATCCTGCGGGATGTTCTTCGGGTCCGCGCCGCTGTTGGGGTGCGGGCCCCACGCGCCGTCGGCGCGTTTGACGGCGGGCACCCACACGCGCCCGCCCTCGCCGCGGGCCGACTCGCTCATCAGACGCAGCTTGTCCGCCCCGGGGATCGCCGTCGGGTGCACCTGGATCATCTCCGGGTTGCCGTACCAGACGCCGGCCTGGTAGCACCGCGCGGCGGCGGCGCCGGAGCACATCACGGAGTTCGTGCTCTTGCCGTAGACGAGCCCGCAGCCGCCGGTCGCGATGACGACCGCGTCGGCGCGGAAGGCGCGGACCTGCATCGTTCGGAGGTCCTGGGCGATGATGCCGACGCAGCGGCCCTCCTCGATCACCGGCCAGAGGAATTCCCACATCTCGTACTTGGTGATCTTCCCTTCGCTCGCGTAGCGGCGGGTCTGCTCGTCGAGCGCGTACAGAAGCTGCTGCCCGGTGGTCGCGCCCGCGAAGTGCGTGCGCTTGAAGAGTGAGCCGCCGAAGAGGCGCAGGTCGCGAAAGCCCTCGCTCGTGCGGTTGAAGGGCACGCCCATGCGGTCGAGCAGGTCGATGATCCGCGGGGCCCAGTTGGCCATCTCGAGCACGGGGTGCTGGTCGGCCAGGAAGTCGCCCCCGTAGATCGTCTCGTCGAAGTGCTCGTACTCGCTGTACCCCTGCTGGCGCGCGACCTCGTTGCAGGCGTTGATGCCGCCCTGCGCGCAGACGCTGTGGCTGCGCTTGACCGGAACAAGGCTGAACAGGTCGACGTCCAGCCCGGCCTCGGCGATGCGCACGCTCCCCGCGAGGCCCGCCAGCCCGCCGCCGACCACGATCACCCGCTGACCCATGCGTCCGCCTTTCGATCAACGACCGCCGACAAACCAACCGCTTCCTACTTCTCAGCTTCCTGCATCACCTCGACCGCCGCGGGCGAGCGTTCGTTCAGCAGCGCTTCCTCCGTCGCTCGCGCCTCCGAGGGCGAGGTCGCCAGCGCGCCGAAGAGCGACGCCCACCCCATGAGCATCAGCCCCGCGCCCAGCCCCGCGCACGCAAAGCCCCACCGCCGCTGCGCGGCGCGGGAGATCGTGAGCCCCCACGTGATGGCCGACGTCCACAGGCCGTTCGCGAAGTGGAAGACCAGCAGCGAAACGCCGGCGAAGTAGAGGAGCGACACGAGCACGCCGCCGAGTGTGAACGTCTCGCCGCCCCGCAACGCCGCCGCGAGCGTGCTCGCCGCGAACCGGTGCGACCAGTGCGTGCCGCCCGGCACGAGCCACGTCCAGCCCCAGCGGAGGGTCGCGACGTGGTAGAAGATGAACACGATGCCGACGTACCCGCTCAACCGCTGCAGCGCGTACATCCAGTTGCCCTGGAAGGAGTATCGCGGCGTGTTGTTGCTGCCCGTCGTCGCGTAGTACAGGCCCAGCACGGAGTGAAAGATGATCGACGCCCAGAGCGTGATCTCCAGCAGCAGCAGGTGCGGGATCTGCGTGTTGATCCAGTGGACTTCCTTGTTGAAGTACGCGACGCCGCCGTCGCCATGCGGGTTCTCGCCGCGCAGCGCGAGCCCGCCCCAGACGATCGATGAGTTCGTGAGCAGGTGGTTGACGAGGAAGACGCCGATGGGCACGATGCCCGTGAGGCTGTGGAGTCGGCGGAGGAGATGATGGTGCGTGGCCAGCGGGTTGTCGTTCATCTCGACGGCGGTGGCGTTGCTCACGTGCGGTCGTCCCCTTTCGAAGCAGGCGAAGGCGTCAGCCGACTATCGGACAAACAGGCTCAGGTGCTCCCGCCAAGATCGATCTTGGGCGTCGGCGCCGCGCCCCCCGCGGCACCGAGGCCCCCGACCCCGGCCTGCCCGCCGACCGGCCGCACCCGGCCCTCGGCCACCGCCTTCTCGACGGCCTTGGCAAGCTCCACATACGCGAGCCGCAATTCCGAGAGCGTGCGGGTCATCATCGCCTGCTCCTCGGGCGTCAGGTTGCCCTTGGTCTTGGATTCCAGGACCTCCAGCAGGTCGATGTGCAAGCGGGCGTACTCGAGGCTCACGACCGCCTGGCCCGTGCGCGGATCCGGGAAGTAGCCCATGTACGACAGCGCCTGGGAGGCGAGCAGCCCCGCCAGGTCCTCGAAGCCGAGTTGCTCGGATTCGCGTCCCCCCGCAGCGGCCGCGCCACCGGGCGCCGCGCCGGCGGCCGGACCGGGTGTGCTCTTCGCGGCCTTCGCCGCCGCCTGCTGCTCGAGGCGCTGCTTCTCCGCCTGCGCCTGAGCCTTCCAGTCGGTGTCAATAATGAGTTTGGGCTCGTCGGCGGGGGTCATGGTGGCTCCTGGCGGCACGCCGGAACAACGAGCGTCAGACGTTCGAGGCGATGGAATGCCCACCAACCCCGCTCCAGCCCGGTCCACGGTCTCCCGCTGCACGATCGTAGGAGTCTTTTCGGGGGTCGCGGCGTGCGCGCTGCTCGCCGCCTGCGGCGGCGGCGGCGCGAAGGCGTCACGCGGCGCGAAGATCACCGCCGAGCAGTTCGCGCTCACGGAGGCCCCGGCCGCCCCGCCAGCGTCGCCGCCGCGGGCCCCCGCCGCGGCGCCCGAGCCCCCGGGCGACGAAGACGCGTTCGACGTTCGTGTGGGTGCGCCGCAAGCCGCCGAGGGCGCGTCCCCGGGCACGCTCACGCCCGCGGGCGAGCCGGTGCTCATCGACGCCAAGATCGGCGACGTGAACGGCAAACCGATCTACGCGGCGGAGTTCCTCGCGCCGATGGCCGACCGGCTGCGCGCCGAGGCGGCCAAGCGCGGCCGCGACGAGTGGCGGGCCTTCACGCGCCAGCAGGTAACGCGGGCGCTGGACCTGTTCATCGCCGACGAGCTGCTTCGGGCCGAGGCGCTCGCGTCGCTGACGCCCGAGCAGAAGCAGGGCTTCGTCGGGTTTCTCGAGCGCCTGCAGCGGGACTATCAGCGTGAACGGGGCGGCTCGCGGGTGCAGGCCGACCGCCGCCTCGCGCAGACCGAGGGCATCACGCTCGAGGAATGGCGCCGCCGGCGCGAGGACCTCGAGCTCGTGCGCTTTCAAATCGCCGACCGCATCGTGCGGCGCGTGAACGTCGCGTACCGCGACATCGAGCAGCGTTACGACCAGCTCTACGAGCGCTACAACCCGCCCCCGACGTACGTCTTCCGCCTCGCGCAGGTCCTCAAGGACGACCCGAACGCCACCGCGAAGTTCACCGAGCTCCTGCAGGCCGGTTCCTTCGAGGAAGCCGCCCGCAACCCGCTCAACTTCAACCGGCCGAGCGAAGGAGGGCTCGAGGAGCGTCAGCTCCGCGGCGCCATCGAGGCGGCCCAGTTCTTCGGAAACCCCGAGCTGAACGAGGCAGCGCGCCGCATGAAGCCCGGCGAGGTCCGCGGGCCGATCGAGCTCTCCACGAGCAACGCGTGGCTCGCGCTCGAGGAGGTCCGTGTGCGGGCGGTGCCGATCTACGACGCGCAGCTCGACGTCGAAGACCGCGTGCGCTCGGACCGGATCTCCCGCGAGCAGGACAAGTATCTCTCGCGACTGCGCTCGCGCGCGAGCATCACCGACGTCGCGACGATGGTGGACCAGCTCGTCGCCCTCGCGGAGGAGCGCTACTACGCCCGGCCGACGCCCGGGGACGCGAGGTAAGCGATGCCCGCCGACGCGGCGCCATCGCTCCGGACGCGGATGCTGGCCCTGCTCCGATCGCTCACCGGGAACCGCTACCGCTACCGCGCGGGCGACGGCGCGAGGCTCGGCGCCCGCGGCGAGGACCTGTGCGCGGAAGAGGCCCGGCGCCGCGGGTGGAGGGTCCTCGCTCGGAACGCGCGCACCCGGCGCGGCGAAGCGGACCTGGTCTGCGCCGACGATGCGGGCGCGATCGTGATCATCGAGGTCAAGACGCGGACGCGGACCGAAACGCTCGACGTGTCGCCCTTCCTCAGCATCGACCCGGACAAGCTCCGGCGACTTCGGCGCATCGCCGATCTCCTCCGCAGGGCCAACCGGTGGGAGGACCTACCGGTGCGCGTCGAGGCGTGGGCCGTGACCATCGACCAGGCCGGCCCCGCGACGAGGGCCGATCGCATCGAAGCGCGGGTGCTGCACGCCCTCCCCCCGCGGCGGCCGTGACCGATCAGCACGGGCCGCCGGAGAAGACGCGCAGGAAGTCCTCGAGGTCCGTCTGGTCCGGCAGAAGATCGTCGTTGTTGAAGTCGATCGTGTCGCACGCGCCGGTCGAGCACGGACCGCCCCCGAAGACGCTGAAGAAGTCTTCGATGTCGGCGTTGTCGGGGAAGAGCCCGTCGCCGTTGAAGTCGATGCTGTTGCAGCCGGCGACGAACGTGACGATCGCCGACCCGACCTCCCCGCCGGACGGATTCCGGACCGAGATAACCGCGAACACACGGCCGTTGTCGCCGAGTGCGATGCCCGACTCGCGGATCGAGCCGGCGAACGCGTTGTCATCGGCAACGCCGTTGCCGTCGATATCGATCGGGTCCCCCTCCCGGAGAACGACGCGCCGGCCGTTGAGCACGACCACTTCGTTCGCGTTCGCGGGACCGTCCGTCATCCCCGCGATGAGGAAGCTCCCGGAACTGTTGACGGCGACGCCGAGGAACGTCGCGGTGCGCAGCGTGTCGTCGAACCGGTCGTCAAGCCCCGAAGCGACCGGCGCGTCGGTGCGCGCCGCGACGGAGCCATCGATGAGGACCCAGTCGCCGCCGTCGATGTTGCTCCCGACGGCCGCCCACGATCCGCCCCGCGGAGCCACGCACAGCGAAAACATGCTCGGGCACACGGCGTGCACCGGCGCCGTGAGGCCGGGCAGCGCGAAACCCTCCTGGGCAACGACGGTGCCGCCCGCCGTGATCACGGCGTCGGTCGCCATGTTCCCGTTCAGATCTCCGGCCCACGCGACGAACGACCCGTCCGCGCTCGCCGCGAGCCGCTGGTTCGCCAGAAAGTCGAGAGTCTGCGCGGGTAGGGCGAGTTGCCCCGAGGGGGAGTGCACGTCCGTCTGCGCGATGACCGCCCCGGAGGTGAGCGACGACAGCGAATAAACCACGTGCTGCGTCTGCGCGCCCGTCAACACGGCGCTGCGGAGGATCACCGCGCCCGACTCCGTCATGCAGACGCCGTCGTTGATCGCGCCGTACCCGATCCCCGCGGGCTGCCCCACCGCCTGGCCGCCCTCGCGGGCGATCAACACGTATCCCGTTGGCGGCGTGAACCGCGCCGCGAACGCGTTGTTCGTCGTCGCGCCGCTCACGCCCCCCGCGAACGCCACCTGGCCGGCGTTGTTCACGCCGACGGACATATCGAGGTCCGTATACGTGCGCGCGGCGTCGAAAAAGCTCGGGTTGCCCACGCGAGCGACGAGGAAACCGCCGGCGCCCGTCGTGCCCGACCCGCTGCACACGACTTCGGCCTCGACGCCCGCCGAGACCGATGCCCACCCCTGCAACGACCAGCGGGACCCGTCCGGCGAGCAGACGACGCGCGAGAACGTGGAGTCAACGCCGATGCCCGGGGCGAACGGGATGCCGGGCGCCCCCGGCACGAACCGCGTCGGCGTGCCGTTCAAATTGCTGACGAGTACCTTTGGCGGCGCGGCGAGCGTCGACCACGCGACCGCACCCCAAGCGACAACTCCCCACGTGGTACGCATGCCGGAAATGTAGATCACCGCCGCAAAGAGGGCCCGCGGGTTCCGGGGGTTGCCGGGCGCAAAAAAGCCCCGGGCTCTCGCCCGGGGCCTTTGTACTAGCTTTTGATGCCCGGTGCCTTCTTAGAGGCAGGGGCCGCCGCCGAAGACGCTGAAGAAGGCTTCGAGGTCCAGGTTGTCGGGGAACAGCCCGTCGTTGTTGAAGTCGATGTCCCCGCAGGTCCCGGTGCTGCACGGCCCGCCGCCGAAGACCGAGAGGAAGTCCTCGAGGTCCGTGTTGTCCGGGAACAGCCCGTCCCCGTTGAAGTCGATCGAGTCGCAGCCGGTGACGTCCAGCGTTGCGCCGGCGCTGATCGTCGGCTTCCCGCATCCGTTGGTGATCACGACGTCGTACGTGCCCTCGTCCGCGGGGTCCACGGGGTTGATCGTCAGGTTCGCCGTGTTCTGACCCGAGAAACGCGGCTGGCCCGGCGGGATGTCCGTGCCGTTCCGGCGCCACTGGAAGTTCAGCGGGCCCGGCGTGTCCGGGTGCAACACCGGCGCGAAGCTCACGGTGGCCCCCGCCGCGGCGGTGACGTCGGTCGGCTGCGCGAGGATCACGGGGCAGTCGGGCAGCAGGTCGCCCTCGCGGATCTGGCCGCGGATTTCACCGGGCGCGTTGCCGACGGTGTGCACGTTGAAGTACGTCAGGCCGTTGAACACGTTCGTCGCGGCGCCCGCGCCGAAGGCCCACGTACCGAGCATGCGCGCGCCCACGCCGATGTTGTGCAGCACGCCGGCCGACGCGCCCGGCGCGGCGAAGCCGTGGATATGCGCCGCGGTCTGCGCGGAGAGCAGGCCCTGGTGGCGCATGTCGTAGGTCAGCGTGTTCGTCGCGCGGTTGAACGCGACGAGCCCGCCGCCACCCGCCGCGGCGGCGCCCGGGATCGGCGGTGTTTCCTGCAGGCTGTCCATCGGGTTGACGCTCGAGACGATCTGCCCGCGGATCTCGCCCGGGCCGTTCACCGCCGTGTGGATGTTGACGTAGGTCATGCCGTCGAGGATGCGCTGCTCCTCGGCCTGCGGGTAGTTCCACGTGCCGACCTTCGGGTTCGCGGAAGGCAAGGGGTGCACCACGCCCGCGGCGAGGCCGTGGGGTTGGTAGCCGTGGATGTGCGCCGCTGTCTCGGGCGAGCCGAGGCCGCCGTAGATGATGTAGTACTCCATCTGGTTGGTCGCCGTGTTGATGTTGAAGAGGCCGACGCCGCGAGCCGGTGTCGCGACCGGCGGCGTTTCCTGGCCGCCGTCGAGGTCCGCGACCATGCTCACGATCTGGCCACGGATCTCGCCCGTGGGGATCGCCGCGGTGTGGATGTTCACGTACATGCGGCCGTTCAGCAGATCGTTCTGCATCGCCTCGGCGTACGTGAACGAGCCGACCTTCGGGTTGCCCGCGGGGAGCGCGAAGAGCACGCCCGCGTTGACTCCCGGCCCCGCCACGCCGTGCACGTGCGCGGCGGTCTCGGGCGCCGACAGCCCCGAGAACGCGATGCGGTAGTTCACCGTGTTCGTGTCGGGGTTGATCTGGAACGTCGCGTACCCGCGCGCCCCCGTGTTGTTCGGCGGCACTTCCTGCAGCCCGTCGAGAAACGCGACGCGCGTGTACGTGTCGTTCGCGAACGCGCCGGCCGCGAACGCCAGGCTCGCGAGCCCGGCGAGCATCTTTCCACGCATGACTTCCATGAACTTCTCCTTCCGATCGATCGTGATGACGGACCCCACGCTGCCGCGCGACGGCGCGGCGGCTCGCGAGCGCACCGGGAGCGCCCGGGCGCACGCACCTCTCCCCGCTCGATGTGCGGAGACGACCGATATCTTGCACGAGACGGAGCGAATTGCAAGGCGATTCGCGGAATTACCGGAACGCGGTCAGATTGACCCGCTCGGCGGCGCGAACGCTCGCCAGAACCAGCGCGCGGTCGGCGTTGTCGGCGGCGCCGCTGCGGTTCACGTCTTTCGCCGCCGCGCCGGACGCGAGGGACTCCCACGCGTAGGCGTCGTCATGGGTCAGGCGGTTGTTCGTATCGATGTCCTCGTTGGTGCGGGTCGCGCGCGTCACGGGGTCGCCGAGCGCGATCTGCATCCACGACAGGCCCGGGATGCTCGTCCACGCCGCCTCCGCCCACGACATATTGCCGAGCACGAAGTTCTGCGCCAGATACAGGTTGTCCGGCACCGTGTCCGCCAGCGGCTCCCAGACGTTGCCGACCGCGAACGTCCCGCCGGAGCCGATGAAGTCGGCCGCCTGCTGCTGCTGCGCGAACCCCAGCTGGCCAAGCCCGCCGAAGTCGCGGCAGTTGTAGCTCTCGATCGTGTTGAAGACCGCGCCGTTCGGGTAATTGAAGCTCGCCGCGTACACCGTCGCGGCGCTGCCGCCCGCGGCGAGCGTCGGCACGCCCGCGTGGTTCGCGCCGTACGTCGCGAGGAGGATCACCGGGCTCGTGACGAGGTTCCCGTTGCCGGGGGCGAACGCGAGGTTCGGGCCCACGAAGAAGTTCGCCGCGCCGGACGCATTGTCGTAGCGCACATTGGCGGGCGGGCTCGGGAAGGCGAACGAGAAGCGACGGTCGTTGACGAGTGCCGTCTGCGTCTGCTCGTAGTCGTCGCCGGCGTAGAGCGCCGGGAACACGTCGTCGATGTTGTCGAGGTCCCCGCCGTCCTCGTCCAGGAGCACGGCCGCCGTATTCGTGTTGACGTGCACCTGCTGCGCGCGGGCGAGAGCCGCCTGCACGTCGGCAACGGTGTCGCCGTCGAGGCGCGACACCAGGTAAATGTCTCCCTGGTTCAGTCGCGCCGGGGAGCCCGCGGTGCCCGTGAGCGTCCACGTCGGGCCGACGCCGTTCCCTGCGAATGTCTTCGCAGACGTGATGTGCTGGTTCGTGTAGGTATTGATCGACCGCGCGTTGCGCCAGTACGGGTTCACGATCAACCCGTCGGCCTTGCTGTCCGAGCTGTTCCCTGCTTCGCCCGCGTTGAGGTTCTGCCAGAGGAGCATCAGCTCGACGTCAACGCTCGCCTCCGTCGCGTCGTTGGCGAGCAGCTCGGGGATGAACTGCCCCGGCTGGTTGCCCGGCAGGTCGCCGTTGTTCGGGTTGTCCGTGTCCTGCACGCGGTGCGGCAGGCCCTTCGTCAGCACGATACATCGCACGCGCGTCGTGAGCTGGCTCCCGGCGAGAAAAGCTCGCAGCGGGTCGCGCATGCGAGTGACAAAGTCCGCGTACGCGATGTTGCCGGGCGCGGTCGCCGAAGCGCCCGTCGCGGCAAGGTCGCACACCCACACGCCCGGCCGCACGCCCGGCTGATTCCCGGAGCCCCCCGGCACCTTGCGCGAGCCGGCGTAGTGCTCCGCCACCGCTCGGCTGTCCGGGATGCGGCTGTCGTACACGACGAGCACCTGGTCCTGCGAGAGCTGTGCGCGCGCGGCGGCCCCCGCGTACAGCGCGATCACCCCGGCAACAAGTCGTCCGATAGAACGGTTCGGCACGCGATCCCTCCGCACCACCAAGGACGGCAATTGTCGGCGTCGGCTTGCGTCCGGCCCGCACAGGATGCCATAATCCGCGAGGATTGCAAGGGAAATCATGTTCCGGGACGAGCACACCGCACAATCGGGCGGCACGCCCGCCGCGACGATCGCGGTCAAGGTCGTGCCGTCGAGCCGGCGCGACCGGATCGCGGGCCCCCTCGGCGACCGGCTGAAGATCAACGTCTCGGCGCCGCCCGAGGACGGCCGTGCGAACGGCGCCGTGTGCGGGCTGCTCGCGAAAGCGCTCGGCCTGCCGCGTCGGGGGGTGAGCGTCGTCGCCGGCGCGTCGAGCCCCGAAAAAACGATCAGGGTCGTCGGGATCGACGCGTCGGGCGCGCGGATCAAGCTGGGCCTGTGACAGATACCCTTGTTCGAAGGAGGCTCTCCATGGAAACAACCGCCGCGCCCGCGAAGGGTCGCAAGGGGCTCCGGATCGCGCTCGTCGTCGTCGGCGTCCTCGCTGCGCTTCTTGCGGCGGGCGTCCTGATCTTCGGCGCCTCCGGGCTCAACTCGTTGGTGAAGCGGATCGTGGAGCGCGTCGGGTCCGACGCGACCGGCGTGCGGACGACGCTCGGCTCTGCGCGCATGGACCTCGCCGGCGGTGCGGCGTCGCTGAACAACCTCAGGGTCGCGAACCCGCCCGGCTTCACGAGCGACAACTTCCTGACGCTCGACAGCACGGACGTCGCCCTCGACGTCTCGAGCGTGACGAGCGACACCATCGTCGTTTCCCACGTCAAGCTCTCCGGCATCACAGTGAACCTCGAGGGCTCGATCGGGAACATGAACTACCGGCCGATCCTCGACAACCTGTCGAAGGGCAAGGGCGACTCCTCGGCGCCGCCCAAAAAGTTCCTGATCCGCACGATCGAGATCACAGACATCAACGCCAACGTCACCGTCGCCCCGTTGGGCACCGTGCCCGTCAGGGTCGCCCGCCTCGAAGTCACGGACCTGGGCAGCGAGGGCCTGACCGCCGGCGAGATCACGCAGCTGGTGCTCCAGGCCACGCTCGAGGCCGTCGCGAGCGCCGGCGCGGGCGTGCTGCCGCCCGACCTGCTCGGGGATCTCTCGGGTCAGCTCGACAAGCTGCGCGACCTCGGGCTCGAGGGCTTCAACACCGTGCGCAACGAACTCCGCTCGATCATGGACGGCAAAGTACGCGACGCGCTCGACAAGGCCCGGTCCGGCGTCGAGGACACGGCGAAGGACGTTCGCGACGCCGCCTCCGGCGCCGTCGACAAGCTCTTCGGCGGGCAAAGGAAGAAAGACCCGAAGTAAACAGGGATTCACCCGCCGCCGCGGCGCACGCGGATAACCGCGTGCGGACCTCTCTCACGGCCCGCCGCCCGCCGCGTCCGGTGAACCCGCAACGTCCGAGAGCCGATAGAACTTCCGTGCCGATGTACCACGCACTCCTCGACGCCCGGCGCACCTCCGAAGAGCCGGGGGAGACGCTCGCCGGCGCACCGGCGGCGTCGGGCGCGTACATCGTCGCGTACTTCGCGCGCGAATCGCTCGCGGAAGCCCTCACCGACATGATGGACATGGCCTTGGAGGAAGGGTTCGAGGTGACCGCCGTCGAAGCGGCCCGCGAGGTCGAGCGCGACCAGATCGCTCACGAGTCGGCGCGGGTTCTCTTCGACACCGCGTGGCTCGACGGCGAGGCGATGTCCATCGCCCTCTACGAGCAGGACGGCGAACAAAGCGACGCGACGGACGACGCGGCCTAAGCCGCCGTCACTTCCAGATGAGCAGTCGGGGCGAGACGAGCATCACGCGCTGCTCGCGCATGCGCACGAGCGCGTCGACCTGCGGCGCGACCTGCCCGAAGACGTCGTCGCCGAGCGCCGCCCTCGCGGCCTGCGCGAGCGGCGACAGCGCCGGCCCGGCGGCGCCCGGCGCCCGGGCGTTCGCCATGCCGCCGAGCGCCTCCTGCATGATCTCCTGCAGCGAGCGCGGCGCCGGGAAGTCCATCACGCCGTACTCGTCGAGATCCAGCCGCGCGGCCAGCTCCGTGATCGCCTCGGAGAGCCCGCCCACCTCGTCCGCCATCGCCAGGCCCACCGCCTTATCGCCGGTGAAAAGCCGCCCCTCCGCCGTCCTGCTCAGGTCGATGCCCGGGCGGCCCTCCGTCACGCGGCGGGTGAAGAGGTCGTACGTCCGAGTCATCTTCTCGCGCACCTCGTTCTTCTCGCGCTCGTCCCAGCCGTCGCCGCTCGCGAACATCCCCGCCCGCGGGCCGCGCCCGCGGCCGACGACGTTGACGCGCAGCCTGTCGTACAGCCCGTCGAGCGTCAGCTTGCCGCCCACCACGCCGATCGAGCCGACGATGCTCGACGGGTTGACGTAGATCCGCTCGCCCGCGACGGCGCAGTAATACCCGCCCGACGCCGCCATCGACCCGACGCTGACCCACACCGGCTTCTTTTCACGCACGCGCTGCACACCCTGCCAGATGATCTCGCTCGCCGTCGCGCTGCCGCCGGGGGAGTCGATGCGCAGCACCACGCCCTTGATGTCGTCGTCCTTGCGCACGTCCTCGAGGGCGTTGCGGATCGTGCGGCTGCCGACGCTCGCCGAGCCCATCAGCCCGCCGGCGCTCGACTCACCGTCGACGATCGGGCCGTCGATGTGCACGACGGCGATCGTCGGCCCGTCCGCGTCGTGGTCGGGCTTCTTGCTCAGGATCGCGAAGAGCGCGAACGGGTTCGCGGCGTCCATCTGGCCGCCGCCGGTCTCGATGATGTCCGAGTCCCAAGCCACCGCGCCGCCGTACTCCTCCCTCATGACGCCGCTCAGCTCGGGCAGGTCGATGGCGCTGTCGATCAGCCCCGCCGCCGCGGCCTCCTCCACCTGGCCGAACCACAGGTCCTCCATCGCGCGGTCGAGCTCCTGCCCCGAGAGATTGCGGCCTTCCATGATGGGGCCTCGCACGTTCGCGTACATCGAGTCGAGCAGCTGGTTGATGTTCTGGTCCCACTGCGGGCTCGGCGCGTTGCGCGCCAGAGCCTCGCTCGCGCCCTTGTAGTCGCCCACCTGCACGAAGTCGGCGCGAACGCCCGCCCACGCGAGCGTGTCGGCGAGGAACATCTCCTCCATGTACAGGCCCGGGAGCGAGACGGGCCCGCCCTTCTGGCCCAGCACGCGGTCGCAGTGAGCGGCGAGCAGAAAGTCCCCCGTCCCGAAGGACTCGGAGAATAGATAAACCTTCTTGCCGCTCTGGCGATACCGCCCGATCGCGGCGCCGAGTTCCTCCACCTGCGACGGCTTGAGTTCCGCGTCCTTGAGGCGGAGCACCAGCCCGCCGATGTCGTCGTCGCCCGCCGCGTCACGCACGGCGTCCACGAGTTGGCGCAGCGTGACCTCCTCGCCCTGGCCGAACAGGTACGCGAGCTCGGGCGGTCTGTTGAGAGGCTTGCCCTTGATCTCGATCAGGCCGAGGGTGGTCCTGCCCTTCGCGTCCTCCTGCGCTGGCGCGGCGCCGACGAGAGCCAGCACGGCCGACCCCACGATCCCCAACACGACGAAGCTCGCCCTCGGCATGACATTCCCCTTTCCCGCGCCCCGCAGCGAGGAGGCGGCGCATTCTTCGCAATCGCACGGCGCTCGTTTCGGGGAAAAAAAGGAGCCCGCGATCGCGGGCTCCCGTTGAGCGGTGTCGTCCTCGTCGCCGGCGTTCACTCGGGCTTCGGCTGCGGCTGCCCCTCGGCCGGAGCGTTGCCCACCTCGGCGCCCCCGCCGCGGACAGGCAGCGGGACCTCGGGCGCGGGCGCCGGCGGCGGCGCGGGGACGATGTTCACGACCTCGATCGAGTAGAAGAGCGTCGCGTGCGGCGGCACCTTCGAGCGCGGGTTCCCCTTGTCCGCGAACGCGAGCGCCGGGGGGATGACGAGCCGGCGCTTGAGCCCCTTGCGGGCGTCCGCCATCCCCATCGTCCACCCCTGCACGAGGCGAGAGCCGTAGTCGTACTGGAACGGGCTCTGGCGCTCGTACGAACTGTCGAACACATAGCCGTTGTCGAGCGAGCCGATGTAGTGGCACACCATGCGGTCGCCCGCCTTGAACACCTCGCCCTCGAGCTCGCTGGGGTACGTGAGCGCGACAAGGCCGCCTTCCATTCGGTCGGTCTTGACGGGCGACTCGACGCGCTCGAAGCCGTACCACTCGCCGTCCGCCGGACCCCACGCGACGCTCCCGTCGGCCTTGTAGCCGCGGTCGGCGCTGCGGAACGCCGTTCCATCGAACGCCACCATGCTCGTCATTTCCGTCGCGCCGCCCGCGGCGGTCGGGTACGCGTGGGGCGTCGCGCCCTTGTACCCGCCGCCGTCCGGCGAGAGCTCGATGTCGAGGGTCGCGACGAGGTCGTTCATGGTGACGGAGGAGGGGAAGGCCTCGGGCGCCGCCCACAGGCCCACGAGGTTCATCATCTCGCCGCGGGAGCGCCGGAATTCCAGCGTCTTGAGGCGCGTCTTGCCGCGGACCTTGTGCAGCTGCCAGACGGCCTGGCGGTACGGGCGGTCGATCGCGTCGGCGCGGGCGACCTCGACGTACATCGCGTCGGGGACGCCCGCCGCCCTGCCGGGCTGGCCGGCGATCACGACCGGCGCGACGCTCATCACGACGTGGTACGAATCCGTCCCGTGCGTGATCGGCGACGTGCTGCGCCAGCTGCCTGTCAGCATGCCGGCGATTTTCTGGAACTCCGAATCGCTCCACGACGGGGCGATGACGCCCGACGCCGGCGCGGCGGCCTCCTGCGCCGAAGCGCCGGCGGCGCCGAGCAACGTGAGGCCGACAAGTCCGCCGATGATCCAACGGTTGCGGTGCATTGTGTGTCCTTGCGAACGCTCGCCGCCCGGGCCCCGCGCCCCGGCGGCCGGAGCGTCAGGCCAGTTCGGGGTACAGCTTGGTCACGACGCCCACGAGGTCCTTGACGTGGGAAATCGACTCGTTCATGAAGCGCTGCTCTTCCTCGTCCATCTTGAAGGTGATGATGCGCTCGACGCCGTTCGCCCCCAGCACGGCGGGCACGCCGACGAAGTAGCCCTTGCCCTCTGCGCCCACGCCGAACTCCCTCTCGCAGTACGCGGCGCTGGCGATCACGCGCTTCTTGTCGCGCACGATCGCCTCCACCATCTCCACGGTGCCCGCGCTGGGGGCGTACCACGCGCTCGTGCCCATGAGCTTCACCACCTCTCCGCCGCCGCCCTTGGCGCGCTCGACGCACGCGGCGATCTTCTCGGCCGGGAGCAGGTCGGAGATCGGGATCCCGTTCACGCTCGTCCGCTTGGGCAGGGGGACCATGTCGTCGCCGTGCCCGCCCAGGAGCAGGCCCTGGACGTCCTCGACGCTCACGCCCAGCTCCCACGCGAGGAACGTCTTGTAGCGGGCGACGTCGAGCGCGCCGGCCTGGCCCATCACGCGGTTGGGCGCGAAGCCGGTCACCTTCCACGCCACGTACACCATCGCGTCGAGCGGGTTGCTCACCACGATCACGATCGCGTTGGGGCTGTGTTTCTTCACGTTCTCGGCGACGTTCTTCACGATGCCGGCGTTCACCTGCACGAGGTCGTCCCGGCTCATGCCCGGCCGGCGGGGCAGGCCCGCCGTGATCACGACCACGTCGCTGTCGGCGGTATCGGCGTAGTCGAAGGTGCCGACGATCTTCGCGTCGAAGTTCTCGACCGGGCCGCAGCACGCCAGGTCCAGCGCCTTGCCCCGGGGCATGTGCAGCTCGGGCTTGTCCTTGTTGGGAATGTCCACGAGGACGACGTCCCCGAGCTCCTTCATGGCGATCGAGCGGGCGCACTCGCCCCCGATGTTCCCCGCACCGATGACGCTGATCTTCGCGCGACGCATGGGCAAGCGGAATGCCTCCTTCGTACCCGCGGCGGGGTTGGGCCGCCGCACGGGGTGACGATCGTAGACGCGGCAAGCCGGACGGTGAACCGTCGATCACCGCGGCGCCGCCCGAGCGCCTTCCGATGCTCACCGCCGCCGCTCCCTCGGCACGGGAATGGGACGCATGGTCGTCAAAGGCCCGACCGGCCGCGAAACGTCAGCGCCCTCATGCCGTGCCGCTCGCCCCATGAGCATGGCCGCGGCCCGCGCCCCTCCGCCGGCGCGACGCCGCGCCGTTCAACCCGGGGACCGCCCGACTCCGTCGCCGCGAGCGAGAATGATCCGCGTCGAGCCGTCCGCGCCGGTGACGCGCGCGAACCCGGCCCGGCCTCCGGTCTCGCGGAGCGTCCGCACCAGGTCTTCATCGGTCCGGATGATCTCCACGCGCGACGGCGCAACGGGCACGATGAACGCGCTCGGGTCCGTCCGCACGCTCGGCACGATCGACACATAACGGAGCGTCGGCGCTGCGGCCGCCGCCTGTCCGCCGATTCCCGCGGGCCGATGCGCGGACGGCGCGTCGCGTCGAACAAGCTCCGGGCGCTCCGGCGAGACCGCCGGGCCCGCGGCGATCCAGACCCCCGCGCCCAGCGCGAACAGCAAGACGGCGGCGAGCGCGCGACGGCGCGCAACCCGAGCGTCGAGCGCCCCATGCATGGCCCGCAACGTGCGATCGCGCTCAGTCACCGGAAGCTCCTTCGCCCGGCTCAATCCGCTCGCGAAGCGCCCGGTGCAGACGGCGAAGCCGCGCGTGGATCGAGCCCTCGGTCGTCCGCAGCAGCGCCGCCAGTCGCGCGTGCGAGAGATCCGTCACCGCCCGGAGGCGCAGCAGCGCGTGGTCGGGCATGGGCAGCGCGCTCAGTTCCCGCTCAAGCCGCAGGCACGCCTCGCCCGCCTCGAGCCCGTCGCCCGGCCCGTCGGAACGCGACGGCCCGCGCGTCCCCTGGTTTCTGGCCTCCCGCCGACGCCTCGCCCGCGCGCGATCGAGCGCCGCGCTCACGATCACACGGCGCAGCCACGCCCGCAACGCCGCGTCGCTCCGCACCGGCTGGCTTGTCCGCGCCACACGGATCATCGCGTCGTGCACGATGTCCATCGGCTCCTCGCCGGCGAGCGCCGAAAGGTCACGGGCCACGCTCTCGCACCACCCCCGCCACTCCCGGTAGAACTCCTCCAGCGCCGCGTGGTCGCCCGAACGGATCGCCCCCGTCAGTCGGCGCGCACGCTCGTCCGCCGCGCCGTGGTCGAGCGTGTCGAGGTCGGCCGCGGCGTGCCGTGGCGGGCGGGCTTCCATGGGGAGCGTCGTCACCGGAAGATTGTCCGCATCACTCGCCCGACGCGGGCGGAGGGACGAGCGGCGAGCGATGATCGCGCCCGCCGAGCCCCATCCACAGGATCTCGTTCTCCAGCGTGTCACGGATCGATTCGAGCCGACCGAGGCCGGCGCGGAGACGCTGCAAATGGGCCGCCATCCTCGCAACGTCCGCACGCCGCGCCTGCGAAACCCCCCCTGCCGCGCCGACGACCGCCCCGGACATTTTCGCGTGCTCGGCGTCGAGGGCGTCGATTTGCTCTTCCGTTTTCAGAATCGCATCGGTGACTTCGACCACATTCTTCTTCAGCGATTCAAATCGCCGGGACTTCGTCGCGGTCGCGATGAGCCGCTCCACTGCCTGCTCGGCCATCGAGACGGAGTCGCGGCGGCCGTGGATGAATAGCAGCGCGGAGTCTGGGTGGAATCGCACGTTGGCGGCGGGAGATCCCTCGATGGTGTCCGTCGTCGCGACGGCGACGTCCAGCGCGCCGAGCAGTTCCTTGAGCGCGCTCTCCTGAGACGCCGGGAAGCAATCGAGGTATTCGCGCAAGGAGACCACACGTGACTCCACCGTGTTGAGGTCAAAGTTGAACTTTGGCGTCGAGGGCTCGTCGAGGATGCGCACGAGGAGTCGTCGCTCGTTGAACGCGGTGACTTCGAAGTCGGCAACGATGCTCTTCTTGTCTTTGTCCAAGTTCGCCGCCCGGACCAGAGAAACCGCCTGATCGATCGACGCCGACTGCAGATCGATCGCACCGACCCGCACGCTCTCCGGGTCCCCCTCTACGTACGCGATGTTGATGTACGGATTGTGCGCGACGACGGCGTCAAAGTAGCCCTTGGCCGTGCCCCCCGTAAAGCTCATAGTGATGTGACCGCTCAGCTTCTCAAGGCGCACCGACTCGCGGAAGACCGGGTGGTTCGGGTCCAGACCGAGCTGGCGTAGGACCCGCGGCTGAAGCCGCTCGAACCTGAGATCCTTGATGATCTCGGGGGGCATTCTCAGGTCCTCACCCCGCGTGGCCTGCTCGTCTTGAGCAGCGGCCACCGGCGCGAGCGGCGGGAGCAGCAATCCGGCGACAAAGACGAGCACGCTGGCGGAGCGGCGGTGCGACATGGGTTCTCCTTGCCGCCTGAAACGCCGCCGGCCGCCCCGCCCGGCGCAAAGACGGGGGAATTTCTCGCGGCTACGCTCCCGCCCCATGCACTTCGACGCGCACCAGCCGGTCATCACCGACCTCGAGGCGCGGATCTCGACGATCCGCGACTCTCTTTAACTACGACCAGAAGATGAAGCGCCGCAAGGAGCTGGAGGACCAGATGGCCTCCGACTCCTTCTGGAACAACCAGACCGCGGCCAAGAAGGTCGTCGCCGAATCCAAGCTCCTCAAGGCCCAGCTCGAGCCGCTCGCGGCGGCGATCGCCGATCTCGACAACGCCAAGGTCGCGTACGAGATGTCCCGCGAGGCCGGGGACAAGGACCTGCTCAGGGAGGCCGACGAGACGCTCTTCCGGCTCCAGGGGCAGATGGACCGCGTCGAGCAGCGCTCGCTCCTGGGCGACCCCCACGACTACCGCAACTGCTTCCTCACCATCAACGCCGGCGTCGGCGGCACCGAGGCCAACGACTGGGCCGAGATGCTCCTGCGTATGTACATCTTCTACTGCGAGAAGATGGGCTTCTCGATGGAGGAGGTAGACAAGGGTTTCGGCCCCGAGGTCGGCATCGACAGCGTCACGATCCACATCAAGGGCGCGTACTCGTTCGGCTACCTCAAGTGCGAGCGCGGCAGCCACCGCCTCGCCCGCGTGAGCCCGTTCAACGCGCAGGGGAAGCGGCAGACGAGCTTCGCGACGGTGGACGTCGTGCCCGAGTTCGAAGAGACCGAGATCGAGATCCCGGAGAAGGACCTGCTCATCGAGCCGTTCGTGCGCGCGCGCGGGCCCGGCGGCCAGAACGTCAACAAGGTCGCCACGGCCGTGCGCGTCACGCACATCCCCACGGGCATCCAGATCGTCGCCAGCACGTACCGCGACCAGCCGCAGAACCGCAAGCAGGCCCTCACCGTGCTGCAGGCCAAGCTGCAGCAGATGGAGGACGAGCGGCGCGAGGCCGAGATCGTCAAGGCGACGGGCGGCAGCCTCGAGCAGGGCTGGGGCACGCAGATCCGCAGCTACGTCTTCTACGACAACCGAGTGAAGGACCACAGGACCAACCACGAGTCGCGGGACTACGAGGCGGTCCTGCGGGGCGAGATCGCCGACTTCATCGACGCCGAACTCAAGCGCCGACGCAGCGAGCGCGAACGGGCGCGGGCCTAGACGGCCAGCGCGGTCCGGGGCGGCGCCGAGCGGGCCGCGGAGCGCCCGCCCATCGCGGCGCGCACCACGTCCGCCCGTGAATCGACGCCGACCTTGCGGTAGAGGCTCTTCACGTGGTCGTGCACCGTGTGAGGGCTGCGGTGCAGGTTCGCCGCGATTTCACCGACCGTGTACCCCTCGATCAGCAGGTCCAGAACCTCGGTCTCACGCTCGGTGAGCCAGCCGGGGTTGCGGCGCTCGCCGTACATCTCGCTCGCGGCGCGGGCGATCATCGCCGTCGCGACGCGCGCGACCGGCTCGTCGTGCACGTCCACCGTGTCGCGCCGCACCCGCACCAGGCACGCGCGATCCTCGCGCCAGCGGAAGCCGCACTCGGTCACGACGCCCGCGCCGGTCGCAAGGCGGGGGAACCCGTCGGCGGACTCCACCCGCAGGTGACGCTCGCCGTCCCACGCCGGGACCGGCTCGCTGTTGATCGCGCCGAGAATCCCGTCGCGCTCGCCCGCGTTCTCCGGGTGGACGCAGACGCCCGCGTGAATGCACGTCCACAAGGACGCGCCCGGACGGATGTCCAGGATCGCCACGACCGCGGTCCCGGCGTCGTCCCCCGAGAGGAGCCCGCGCGCCGCGCGGTCCGCCCAGTCGAACACCGGGACACGGGGAAGCTTCGCCAGTCGCTCAGCCGCAAACGCCACGCGGACAAACTGGTTCAGGGAGTGAGGGGAAAGGTCTCTGCCGTCGAGTGCGTTTGTGGACATGCCCGAACTTTTTCGCCACAACCGAAGGCGTGGGGTAAGAATGAGGGAAGATGAAAGATTTTTTCATCCAAATTGGTGAGGAGATTCATACAAATCCTGCTCCCGGTGGCCATTCTTTAGGGTTGAAAACGCCGACTTGCTGAAAGAATCGGGGCTTTGGCTTGACAGTCCGGAAACTCGGGTCACGACGAAAGGGCCGCCATGTGGGATCAAACGGACCGGGTCCTCGCGCTGGAGTCCGGGCTGTCGGTCCCGCTCGCGACCTTCGAGAACAGCACCACCGCCATGAGCCTCCTCCGCGAGGACGGGCTGATCCTGTACACCAACGCGGCGGCCCTCGCGCTCTTCGTTCCCGGCAAGACGCCCGGCGAGCTGCGCGGCAAGTTCATCCAGGACTTGGAGCCGCGCGATTTCTACACCGAGCGGGTCGAGGTGCTGCGCCGCCTCGCGCGCGAGGACCGCAACGGCGTCATCCGCGACATCTTCGACGGTCGGCAGATCCTGACGCACGTCCGCCTGCTGCCCCCCAACCCGGACTCGACGATGCGCACGTTCCTGTGCATCCACCAGCTGGTGTCGGGCGAGCAATCGGCGCCGGATGACCCCGACGTGCTCTGGCACGAGGGAGAGAACCAGGACCTCGGGCTGCTCGCGATCCTGTCCAAGCGGGAACTCGAGGTGCTCGCGCTCGTGGGCCAGGGGCTGACCGCAGCGGAAATCGCGGCGAAGCTGCACCGCTCCGAGGACACCATCAAGAGCCACAAGTCGGCGCTGCTGCGCAAGCTGGCGTGCAAGAACGCGGTACAGCTCGCGATCATCGCGCAGCACGCGGGGCTCAAGCTCGAGGACGCCGATCGCCTGCGCTGAAGCGGCTCAGTCATCGAGGCCGCCGCCGACCTTGAACGCGGTGCCGACCGCGAGCACGGCCCAGAGCAAGTCCCAGAACGAGAGCGTCGCGAAGAACCCCTTCGAGGCGATCGCGTCAGCGCTGCCCTCCATCGCCGAGACGATCGTCGCCTTCACGCTGTCGCGGTACTGCGCCTGCGCCTCGGGCGTCATCGCTCCCCAGCGCGCCCGCACATCGTCCGCGAGTGTCTTGGGGTACTGGTCGAGCGATTCGGCGGCGTCCTTGTCGAACCCCGGAGGAAGGCTCAACGGTCTTCCCGCAGCCTCGGCTTGGTCGATGATCGAATCCGCCATATAGACCATCGCCCGGTCGTCGGTGATCTGCACTTCCTTGGTCGCGGCCGAGACGACGTCGCCGGTCACCAGGCGCACCGCCGCGTACTTGCCCCCGGCCACGCCCGCCAGCGCGATGCACGCCGCCATGACGCCCGTCGCGGCCGACGTGTCGTCCTTCGCACCCGCGGCGACGCCCACGCCCGCGAGCAGGCCGATCCCCCACGCGATGATGCCGATCTCGTAATGCGCGAAGTACGCGACCGCGGCCCAGACCGCCGCGCCGATCACCGCACCAACCACGCCGCCGACGAAGCCACGGATGATCATGAAAACCCCCTCAGTTCATTCCGTTGTACACGGAACTCGAGAGGTTGTCAACCCGGGACTTACTCGTCGTCTTCCTCCGGCTCCGGCGGCCGGTCGGGCCCGGCCGGAGCGCCGAAAATAGCTGTTCCAACACGGACAATGTTGGCGCCCTCTTCGATCGCCACGGTGTAATCCCCGCTCATGCCCATCGACAGGATGTTGAACGGGCCGTCCGTCAGCTTCAGCCCTCGCATCTCCTCGAACAACTCGCGGCAGCGCTCGAACGCCGGCCGGGCGTGCTCCGGGTTCGGCGATTCGGCCGCCATCGTCATCAACCCGCGGAGCCGCACGTTCGCCATCGTCGCGATCTGCTCCGCCAGCGGGATCGCCGCGGGGAGCGGGCAGCCGAACTTCTGCTCCTCACCCGAGCAGTTCACCTGCAGCAGCGCCTCGATCACGCGGTCCTTTTTGACCCCGATCGCCTGCAACTCCTCCGCGATGCGCAGCGAATCCACCGAGTGGACCAGCCGGACGACGTCGATGACCTTCTTCGCCTTGTTGCGCTGGAGATGACCGATCATGTGCCAGCGCACGCCGGGGTCGCCCGCGAGCTTCGCGCCCCGATCGTCGAAGAGCGTCGTCTCCGGCGCCGGCGTGCGGGCGCTGCTCAGCAGCCGCCGGCGCGCCATCATCTCCTCCACGATCGACGCGTGCTGGAGCAGCACCTGCACCCGGTTCTCGCCGAAGTCGCGGTGGCCGAGGTCGATGAGCCGCTTGATCTGCTCCGGCTCGGCGGTCTTCGTCACCGCGACGAGGAGGACGTCGGTGGGTTTGCGCCCGGCCTTCTTCGCCGCCGCGGCGATCCGTTCGCACACCTGGGCGTAGCGCTGCTCGAGCGTGGTCGGGGCGTCGGTTGCCTTGGTCGCGGACATGGCGCTGCCTCCTGCTTGCCCGGCCCGGTCTCCGCCGGAGATCGAACGAGTCTAGCGGCCCGCCCTCCGCCACGGCAGCGCGCCCGCCCGCCCCTCGCGCCGGTACCCTGCGATAAAGGAGCTCGCATGTCCATCCGCAACGACCACTTGACCCCCGCGCCGACGCCGTTGAAGCCCGGCGACGCGGCGCCGGACTTCACGCTCATGGACCAGGACCGCAAGGAGTGGAAGCTCTCGGAAGCCGTCAAGAAGGGGGATGTCGTCCTCTGCTTCGTCCCGCTCGCTTTCACGGGCGTCTGCTCGACCGAAATGGGGTGCATCACGCGCGACGCCCGTGCCTGGGAGCGCAAGGGCGCGACGGTCGTCGGCATCAGCTGCGACAGCTTCGCGGCGAACAAGGAGTGGGCGGAGAAGGAAGGCTACACGCACCCGATCCTCGCCGACATGCACCGCCAGGTCTGCAAGGCCTACGGCCTCTACTGGCCGGAGCTGAACGTCGCGCAGCGCGGGACGTACGTGATCGCGAAGTCGCCCGAGGGGAAGGGCCGCGTCAAGCACGCCGAGGCGCGCGAGCCGAGCAAGGCGATGGACTGCGGCGCGGTGTTGCAGATGGTGTGATCTACCCCTTGATCTCCGTCCGCACGTCCCAGAGTTCCGGGAACATTCGGTCATCGATCATGCCGCGGAGGTAGTTGACGCCCGCGGTGCCGCCCGTGCCGCGCTTGAAGCCGATGACGCGCTCCACGACCTTCACGTGCCGGTACCGCCAGAGGGCGTGCGCCTCGTCGATGTCCACGAGCTTCTCCGCGAGCTCGTACTCGCTCCAGCGCTTTTCAGGGTTCTCGTAGACCTGCTTCCAGACCTCGACGACGCCGGGCGACGGGGTGTACGGCTGGGTCACGTCTCGCTCCAGCACGTCGCGGGGCACGGGCAACCCCCGGCGCGCGAGGCAGCGCAGCGCCTCGTCGTAGAGGCTTGGCGCCTCGAGCGCCGCGCGCACGCGCTTGTAGACCTCGGGCTTGTGCTCGAAGACGGTGAGCATCCGCGCGTCCTTGCGGCCGAAGATGTACTCGATGATGCGGTTCTGGTAGCTCTGGATCCCGCTCGCGGGCCCCAGCAGGTGGCGGAACTTGACGTACTCGCTGGGCGTCAGCGTTGCCAAGACGCTCCACTGGCCGAGGAGCTGCGCCTGGATGTGCTTGACGCGGGCGAGGACCTTGAAGGACGAGCCGAGGTCGTCGGCGCGGATGAGCCGCAGCGCCTCCTCCAGCTCGTGGATCATCAGCCGGAACCAGAGCTCCGTCGTCTGGTGCTGCACGATGAAGAGCATCTCGTCGTGGTGCGACGAGAGGGGGTGCTGGGCGCTCAGGACCTGCTCGAGCGCGAGGTAGGAGCCGTAGTCGAGCTTGCCGGCGAGGTCGGTCGTCATGCCGTCGGGCGCGCCGGGCCGCGGGCCGTCGTGCCCGCCGCCGCGCGGGGCGTTGCTGTTCATGCACGAGCGTACGACATACCCTGCCGCCCCATGAAGCCCGCATTCAGCACGGTCGCGTGCCCGCACTGGACGCTCTCTCGCCTCGCCGAGCGCCTTCGCCCGTGGGGCTTCCTCGGCGCCGAGCTGCGCACCTTCGGCAACGGGTCGAAGAGCTTCGCCTGCGACCCGGCGCTCACCGACGCCGCCAAGGTCCGCGCGATCTTCGACCGCGCCGGCGTCGATCTCTGCTCCCTCGCCACCGGCATCCGCTACGACGAGGCGATCACCCCGCCGGTCATCGGCCGCATCATCTCCGACACGGAGAAGAGCGTGCGCGAGACCAGGGGCATGGTCGAGCTCGCCGTGCAGCTCGAGTGCCCGTACGTGCGCGTCTTCGGCTTCGAACTCCCCGAGGGAGAGCCCCGGAAGGCGGGCCTCGCGCGCATCGTGGACCGGCTGAAGAAGGCCGCGGACCACTGCCGCAACTCCGGCGTCAAGCTCGCCCTCGAGAACGGCGGCACCTTCCCGCGCTCCGCCGACCTCGCCGAGATCATCGACGCCGTGAACAACCCTCTCCTCGTCGCGTCGTACAGCGTCGCCATCGCCCGCGCCGCCGGTGAAGACGCCGCGGCGGGTGTCAACGTCCTGGGCGACCGCCTCGCGCTCGTGAAGGTCAAGGACCTGCGGGGCGGATCGCCCGTCGCGCTCGGCGAAGGCGACCTGGATTGCCGCGCGGGGATCGAGGCGCTCGCGCGCGCCGGCTACAAGGGCTGGCTCGTGTACGAGTTCGACCAGGCGTGGCTCCCCGTGCACGCGGCGGACCTCGACAGCATTATGCAGCGCTCGTGCGCGAAGATGTTCGAATGGTCGGGCGTGTCGCGCCGCCACGGCGCCGCGGCGACGCGCGTGTAATCGAGCCGATCATCGGCAACCCGCTGCTCCGGCGGGGTTCTTGCAAGCCGACAGCTTGCAGATCAATAGCCAGCGGTTGAACGAAGCGACGCCCCCGGAAAGCAGGGCGAGTCCGACCGCACCCGGAGCGGTGCAGATCGGCTTCCTTCTGCACCAAACATCGGTCTTGGGCGCGCACATCCGCCTTTGTGCGCACACCCGCGCTCGCTCTGCCCGGCAATCCGCGCGGCTTCTCGACTCTTTCCTCCGTCCCACTCCGCCCTCAGCAACCCCTTGCCGCCCACAGCGTT
>Ga0196963_10000093_pt1 | contig 105495 bp, 82 predicted proteins | sample S1_5metaG_FD_148600 | JGI IMG/M metagenome (GOLD analysis project Ga0196963, IMG submission 148600) | Soil microbial communities from Anza Borrego desert, Southern California, United States - S1_5 | ecosystem: Environmental > Terrestrial > Soil > Desert | place: USA: California | collected... | reverse complement strand
ATCACCGGGCCCCCGGCCAGGCGCATGAACAGCAGGTCCCACGTGCCGTCCGGCAGGACCACTTCGGTCAGGTCGCGCACGTAACGCACGCGGCGAATGGACGCCACCAGGGGCGAGTCCGCCGCGCGCTCTTCTTCAACGATCGATCCTTCCACCGGCTCCATCGTCTCCCTGCAATCCGCCGAAGAAGCGGCGCAGGTCGTCGACGACGAGCCCGGCATCCGTTTCATTGGCAAAGTGGCCGCCGCGCGGCATCTCGGTCCACTGTACCAAGCGGGTGTGGGAGCGGGCCGCGAAGCTGCGGACCGAGCGGAAGTCCTGCGGAAACACGGCCACGGCGGTGGGCGTGTGGTTCGGCAGCTCGCGGTAGCCGGCGCCGGTGGCGGCGTTGGCGAAGTAGAACTCCGCCGCCTGCCCGCCGGTGCCGGTGAACCAGTACAGCGAGACGTGGGTGAGGAAGCGGTCGCGGTCCACCTGGGCCGCGTTTTCGCCCTCGAAGCCGTAGAACAGCTCGGCATTCCAGGCCAGCAGGGCCGCGGGCGAGTCCGTCAGGCCGTAGGCCAGCGTGCCCGGCCGCTTGGACTGGATGTCGACGTAACCCGCGTACTTCTGGAAATAGGCCAGGCCCGCGAATCCGGCCTGCTCGAACGGCGTCAGCCCGTCCATCTCGCCCGGCGCGCCGCTGGGAAAGGCGAAGATCTGCTGCAGATGCACGCCGGCCAGGCCCTCCGGCGCGAGGATGCCCAGTTCACGCGCCACCAGCGCGCCCGCATCGCCGCCCTGCGCGCCGTAGCGGGTGTAGCCCAGCCGCTTCATCAGCGTGTGCCACGCCGCCGCGGTGCGCGCGGCGTCCCAACCGGCCGCGGCCAGCGGGGACGAGAGCCCCATGCCCGGCAGCGAGGGGATCACCACGTCGAACGCCGGCGCGGGGTCCAGCCCATGCGCGGCCGGGTCGGTCAGCGGGCCGATCAGGTCCAGGAACTCCGCCGGCGAGCTGGGCCAGCCGTGCGAGAGGATGAGCGGGAAGGCGCCCGACTGCTTCGACCGGACGTGGATGAAGTGGATGGGCTGGCCGTCGATCTCCGTCATGAACTGCGGGTACCGGTTCAGCCGGGCTTCCTGGGCGCGCCAGTCGAACCCTTCGGCCCAGTAGGCGGCCAGCTGCTGCACCAGCGGCAGGGCCTGGCCGTGGCTGAAGTCCCGCACCACCGGCCGGGGCCAGCGGGTGGCGGCCAGGCGGCGGCGCAGGTCGGCGATGCGCTCTTCCGGGATGTTGATCTGGAAGGCGTGGATGCTGGTGTCCGTCATGGGGCGTCCTTGCGATGGTGGTGCCTTGGCAGGCAGGAGCCCATCCTCGCGCGTCGACGCGCACTGGTCTTGTAGAAAACCGACGCGCCGGAGTTGACTCAGCCTTGCCCCGCGCACCCGCCGCGGGGCGCGGTCTTCATGCAGCCTGGCCCAGCGCCGCCACGAACTCGGACAGCACGCCGCCGAAGGTGCCCGGCGCGGGGCGCAGCGGGCGCACCCGGGCAAAGGGCCTGCAGGCGGGCCAGCTCATCGGCGCTGGCCGGCGGGCCGATCCGCGCCAGGCTGGCATACCTCGCGATGTGCTCGTCCAGCGTCTCGCTCTGGTCGCCGCCGGCCTTCAGATGGGCGTGGTAGTCGCGCCGAGCGCGCAACTCGATGGCATTCGCGCGATCGGCCTGGGCGCGCAGGAGGTCGAGGAGGTCCATGCGACCTAAGCGACCAGGGGCGCGGCCGCGCTTCGGATCGACTGACACCTGCTCGCAGTCGACACGGCTCGGCGGCTGGTTCGCGAACTCGTCGTCGCCTCGCGGCCGTCCGCGCTGTCGGCGATCGTGACTCCATAGGTGTTCATCGGCGAATCATGCGGTACCTCGGTTGCAGCGCACAGGGGGCTGAAACGCTCGGAACAAATGCGACGCCGTTGGAGGACAGGCCGTGCGGTGGCGCACCATAGGCCCGGCCGCCGCGCCGGTGCAGCGTTGAGCCCTTGGCCGCCAGTGCAGCCGTCCAGAACACGGCCAGCACCGCGATGCCGATGAAGATGTGGCACACCGATCCCTCCCGTGTCACACAGCCTGCCTGCGCTGTGGCTCGAACGACATTCCCATCAGCCGCCGCAGCGCCGCATCTCCATGGCACACAAAGTGAACTGCCTCTCCCCCCGCCAGTGTGCTGGCTTCCAGCAGTGGACCGGCGCTGGCCGTGAGCCGCCGCTGGCAGCCCGCCTGGTTCACGGGATGAGCGACTTTTGCGCCGACAGACCGCCTCCGTCCAGCAGTGCCTGCGCACTGGCCATCCGGAGCGGCTGGATCAGCGCGGCGTGACGGCTGTTCAGCCCGCGGCCGCCACCTCGCGCACGAAGTCGGCGTACGAGCGCAGCGGCCGGCCCAGCAGGGTCTGGAGCCGCTCAAGCGCCCCCGCCTCGCCCCGCATGCCGATCTGCTGGATGCCGGCCATCATCAGGCGCATGTCGTAGGCGAGCCAGGCCGGTCCGAACGAGGCCATCTGCCTTTCGAAGGCCGCCACGTCGTCGCCGCCATAGTTCACCTCGCGGCCGAGGGCGCTGCTCCAGGCCTTCGCCACCGCCGCGCCGGTCAGTGCGTCCGGGCCCACCAGGTCCAGCGTGACGCGCGGCAGCGGCTCGGGGGCACGGTCGCGGCGCAGCAGCTCGGCGACGGCGATGTCGGCGATGTCACGCGCGTCGATCATCGCGACGCCCACCGAGCCGATCGGCATCGGGTACACGCCATGGCCCTGGATCACGGACTGCACCATGCGCTCGTTCTGCATGAAGTAGGCGGGGCGCAGGATGGTGGCCGGGATGTCGAGGCTCTCGATCATCCGCTCGACGGTGTGCTTGCCGGTGAAGTGAGGCACGTTCGTGTACCGGTCGGCGTGGATCACCGAGAGGTAGACGATGCGCTCGACGCCGGCTTCACGCGCCAGGTTCAGCGCGATCAGGGCCTGCGTCACTTCGTCGGGCGTGACGGCATTCAGCAGGAACAGCGTGCGCATGGACATGAGCGCGGCGCGCATCGAGGGCACGTCGGTGAAGTCGCCGACCACCTCCGTGACGCGGTCGGGAAAGCGGCGCTTGCCGGGCTGGCGAACCAGCGCCTTGACCTCACTGCCCGGGGCGGCCAGGCCTTCGACGACGAGGGAGCCGACGGTGCCCGTGGCGCCGGTGACGAGGATGCTCATGGAAATCTCCAGGGGAAAAGTTGCGATGGAGAGACGATAAGTCGTTCCATTCGCAAAACGAAGATGCCAAGATCGGGATACCTCGTCTCACATACGAAACAGCATGGACCTGAACGCCTTGGCGGACTTCGCGCTCGTGGCCGCGCACGGCGGCCTGGGCAAGGCCAGCCGCGCCAGCGGCCGGTCGAAGGCCACGCTGTCGCGGCGCATCGCGGAGCTGGAAGAACAGCTGGGCGTGCGGCTGATCGAGCGCAGCGCCCGCGGGCTGCAGCTGACCGAGGCCGGCGAGCTGCTGATGGCCCGGACTGAAGCGCCGATGCACGAGGTGGCTGAGGCCATGAGCGCCGCGCGCGAGGGCACGACGACACCGCGCGGGCGCCTGCGCCTGGCGTCGCCCGTGCTGTTCGCCCAGCTGGCCATGGGGCGGATCAGCGCGGACTTCTGCGCGGCCTACCCTGACGTGACCTGCGAGGTGGTGGCCGAGGACCGCCTGGTCGACCTCGTCGAGGAACGGTTCGACGCCACCATCCGCGTCAATCCCGGCCCGGACAGCAGCCTGGTGGGCCGGTGCTTCGCCAAGGACCGGCTGGTGGTGGTGGCCGCGCCCGCCGTCCCGCAGCCGAGCCCGGGCACCGTCGCCCCCGTTCCCGCCATCGTTCCGTTGAGCTTCGAGCCGACGACCTGGACGCTCGACGAAGGCCGCCTGGTCCTGGACCCGAGGCCGAAGCTCCGGCTGTCGTCGTTCCTGATGATCCGGGATGCGGCGGTCGCCGGCGCCGGCGCGGCGCTGATTCCGCAATCCATCGCCTGGAGCCAGCTCACCCGGGGCGAGCTGGTCCAGTGGGGCGTGGTTTCCAGCGCCGAGGTGTCACTCTGGGTACTGCACACGTCGCGCCGCCTGCCACCGCCGAAAGTGCGCGCGTTCGTGGAATTCATGTGCAGCCGGTACCCGGGGGAGTCGTTGGTGCTCAATGGATAGCGCGCCGTCCGCGCGCGGAACGGAACCGCAATGCGTGCTGGCGGCCGTGGCAGCCGCCTCAGGCTCGGCCGCGCTCCAGCCGCGGTGACGCACCCGCCGCGATGTCTTCGAACACCGCATCCAGTTCAGCGAATACATCCCAGCGGCCGACGCCGAGCCGGAACGCGACGTCGTCCACAACGCGCAGTTCCAGCGCGGGCTCTCGCTTGCCTTTCCAGAGCTTGTCGGCCAGCGCGACGGAGCGCTCCTCAAAGGAGACGTCGGCGCCTTGCCATGCCGCGTGAGAGACGCAGCATCTCGCCACGTCAGGCTGGACGCCATGGGCCAGCAGCAAGGCCTCGCCGGAGGCTTCGTGCTCGGCACCGGGTTCGTCGAGTTCTGCGGGATGGAGGATCTTGCCGGCATCGTGGATGGCGGCGCCGAGTTCGATGAGCTGCGCGTCGAAGTCGATGCCGAACCTGGCGTAGGCCTGCATCAGCAGGTCTGCCGCCTCACCGACGAGTTGCAGGTGGACGATGAGGCGCATGGGTGCGCCAAGTTCCAGCAGCAGGCTGTGGGCATCACGTCGGTCCTTCAGCAACTCGCACCTCCCGCCGGTCCACAGCGGTGTTCGGCACCGGCGCGTGGCAGAGCGTTGATCATGCCGCCTGCCGCAGCTGCCGCGGCGTCGCCCCGAACGACTTCTTCATCAAGCGCCGCAGCGCCGTCGCATCGCCATAACCCACACGGTGAGCGACCTCCTCCACCGACAGCCCGCTGCCTTCCAGCAAGGCGCGCGCGCTGGCCAGCCGCACCGACTGGATCAGCGCCAGCGGTGACCGGCCGCTGGCGGCATGCACCTGGCGCGCCAGCGTGCGCGGCGACATCGCCAGCGCGTCGGCCAGGGCCTGCACGCTGGGAGGCTCGGGCAGGCGGGCGCGCACCTCGGCTTCCACGCGGGCCAGCAGCTCGTGGCCGCCGTGCAGGATGGCAGGCTCGATGTACGGGCTCTGGTGCTGGCGGCCGTCGATGAGCATGACGCGCGCCAGCGCCTCGGCCAGCGCCTGGCCCAGGCGGCGGCGCAGCAGCCACAGCATCAGGTCGACCTGGGCCATCGCGGCGCCGGCGGTGAACACCGGGCCATCCTCGATCACCATGCGCGCCTCGTCGACGCGGGCGTCGGGCGCCACTTCACGCAGCAGCGATGCCAGCCACCAGGCGATGGTGGCGCGGCGGCCCGCCAGCAGGCCGGCGCCGGCCAGCAGCAGCACGCCCGAGCACGATGCCGCCACGCCGGCGCCCTGGGCACTCACCCGTTGCAGCAGCTTCATCGCCGCCTGCGCATGGGGCTCGGCCAGCAGGGCGCGGCCGCGGCGCGCGTTCGTCACGCCGATGCCGGGCACGATCCACGTTGGCCGGCCGGCCGGCAGGCGCTTGGGCAGCGGGCCGGCTTGCAGCACCAGGCCGTTGCTGAGGCTCACGGACCCCGGCGTGGGCGATACCACGCGCCAGCGCGGGGCCGCGGCGCCATGGCGCGGGGCCAGCAGCGCGGCGGCGGACAGCAGGTCCAGCGTGACGGCCACGCTGGTGGCCTGGGTGCCCCGCAGCACCAGCACGATGAAGTCGTCCATGGCCGATTTCGCTCGAAAGATGACGGATCGGACACTGTAGCGGCGCGCGGCCCGGGCTTCCAATGCAGGCATTCCCGGCCTCTTGTCCAACCACCCCACCATCCACCATGACCGATCCCGTCGTCATCATCTCCGCCGCCCGCACGCCCGTGGGCGCCCTGCTCGGCGAGCTGTCTTCTCTGCCCGCGTGGCAGCTGGGCGCCGTGGCCATCGCCGCCGCGGTGCAGCGCGCCGGCGTGCCGCGCGACGCTATCGAGGAAGTGCTGATGGGCAACGTGCTCACCGCCGGCCAGGGCCAGGCGCCGGCGCGCCAGGCCGCGCGCCGCGCCGGCCTGCCCGATGCCACCGGTGCCGTCACGCTCAACAAGGTGTGCGGCAGCGGCATGCGCGCCGTGATGCTGGCACACGACATGCTGCTGGCCGGCAGCGCCGAGGTGCTGGTGGCCGGCGGCATGGAAAGCATGAGCCAGGCGCCGCACCTGGCCGCGGTGCGCGCGGGCGTGAAGGCCGGCGCCACCACGCTGTTCGACCACATGACGCTCGATGGCCTCGAAGACGCCTACGAGCACGGCAAGCCGATGGGCCTGTTCGGCGAGCAGTGCGCGGCCAAGTACGGCTTCAGCCGCGAGGCGCTGGACCACTTCGCCATCGCGTCGATCGAACGGTCGCGCGCGGCGGCCGACAGTGGACGCTTCGATTGGGAGTTGGCAGCGGTGGCCACGTCCGGCAGCACCGGCGTGCTGCGCGACGAGCGGCCGTCGAAGCTGAAGCCCGAGAAGGTGCCCACGCTCAAGGCCGCGTTCAAGGCCGATGGCGTGATCACCGCGGCCAGCTCGTCGGCCAATGCCGACGGGGCCGCAGCCATGGTGCTGATGCGCGAATCGACCGCGCGCCGCATGGGCGCCGAACCGCTGGCCCGAATCGCGGGCCACGCCGTGCATGCGCAGGACCCGGCCTGGTTCACCACCGCGCCGGTGGGCGCCGTGCACCGGCTGCTGAAGCGCACCGGCTGGCGCGCCGACCAAGTCGACCTGTGGGAGGTGAACGAGGCCTTCGCGGCGGTGCCGATGGCGGTGATGCACGAACACGGCCTGCCGCACGAGCGCGTCAACGTGCACGGCGGCGCCTGCGCCATCGGGCATCCGATCGGTGCCTCGGGCGCGCGCGTGCTGGTCACGCTGCTGGGGGCCCTGCGTGCACAAGGCGGCCGGCGCGGCATCGCCACGCTGTGCATCGGCGGCGGCGAAGCGACGGCGGTGGCGATCGAGCGCATGTGATGTCCCGCTCCCGGTGCGGCGGCCGCCGGCGCCGCCGCGGGGGGACGATGCCGCGCAGGATCGTGTCCATCTGGTTGCTATTGACAACGAGCGCAGCCCTCACTAGAGTCCGCCCTCAGTTGCTACACACAACCAGATGGACGACTCCACCAACTCCTCCGGCGAACTGCTTCGTGAAGTGGCGCGGCTCTACTCCCGCGCCCAGCGCGTGGTGGCGGATTGCTGCAACACCACCAGCACGCAGTGCCACATCCTGACCGAGCTGGGCCGTTCCGGCCCGCTGCCGATGGTGGAACTGGGCACGCGCCTGCTGCTGGAGAAGAGCTGGATCAGCCGCGCGGTGGAGAGCCTGGCCACGCTGGACCTGGTCAGCAAGGAGCCGAACCCGGCCGATGCGCGCAGCTGGATCGTCGGCCTGACGGCGGCGGGCAAGCGCCGCGTCAAGGAACTCAACGCCACGCTGGACCGGCATGCCGATGAGCTGCTGGGCTCGCTGAGCGAGCGGGACCGCCGGCAGGTCGACGACGCACTGCTGACCGTGCTGCAGCTGCTGCGGCAGGACCGCAGCGCCACCTGCTGCCTGCCGGCGCCGGAGCGCAAGGAAGTGGCCGTCTCCGCGTCAACCCCCGCCTCTACCTCTGCCCCTCTCTCCGCCGCCGCGCGGTCGCGCTGCTGAGCGCGCCGGCGGCTTTTTTTTTGCCCCAATGGTTGCTAATGACAACCTTAACGATGGAAGGAACTTCACCATGCCGCTGAACAACGTCTCCCTTCGCCAGGCCGGTGCCGCGGACTGGCCTGCCATCGCTGCGCTGCTGCAGGCTCACCAGCTGCCGCTGGACGGCGCACAGGCGCACCTGGCCACCTTCGTGCTGGCCGCGCAGGGGCAGGAGGTGGTCGGCGTGGCCGGTGCCGAGGTGCATGGCGACGTGGCGCTGCTGCGTTCCGTCGCTGTCGCGCCGGGGCTGCAGTCGCAGGGCATCGGCGCGCTGCTGGTCGGCACGATGAAGGACCAGGCGCGCCGCCGCGGCATCCGGCAGCTGTTCCTGCTGACGACCGGTGCGGCCGCGTATTTCACGCGTCATGGATTCCAGCCGATGGACCGTGCGCAGGCACCGCACGCGCTCGCGGCATCGGCCGAGTTCCAGGGCGCCTGCCCCGCCAGCGCCACGCTGATGGTGGCCACGCTGGCCGAGCCGGCGGCCCGGACCGGGCAGGCGCTGCCGGTGGCGGTGATCGGCGCCGGGCCGGTGGGGCTGGCCGCGGCCGCCCGCCTGATCGAACGCGGCCTGGAGCCGCTGATCCTGGAGGCGGGCGATTCAGTGGGCGCGAACCTGCTGGACTACGGGCACGTGCGGCTCTTCTCGCCGTGGCGCTACAACATCGATGCCGCGATGGCCACGCTGCTGGCGCCCAGCGGCTGGCAGGCACCGCCGGCCGACGAGCTGCCGCTGGCCGGCGCCGTCGTAGATCGGGTGCTGCGGCCCTTCGCCGCGTTGCCACAGGTGGCGCGCCACCTGCACCTGGGCACGCGCATCACCTCGATCAGCCGCGAGGGCTTCGACAAGGTGAAGACGGCCGGCCGGGCGGATGCGCCCTTCGTGATCCGCGCCGTGCGCAACGGCGAAGCGATCGAGTTCCGGGCGCGCGCCGTCATCGATGCCAGCGGCACCTGGTCGACGCCGAATCCGCTGGGCGCCAACGGCCTGCCGGCCCTGGGCGAACGCGAACACGCCGATCGCATCGCCTACGGCATCCCGGACATGCTGGGACGCGACCGCGCCCGCTACGCCGGCCGGCGCACGCTGGTTGTCGGCGCCGGGCATTCGGCCGCCAACGCGCTGCTGGGCCTGGCCGAACTGGCGCGCAGCGCGCCCGGCACGCGCCTGGCCTGGTCGGTGCGCACCCCGGTGCTGCAGCGGGTGTTCGGCGGCGGCACGGCCGACGCATTGCCCGCACGCGGGCAGCTCGGCAGCGACCTGAAGGCGCTGCGCGACAGCGGCGCGCTGGAATTCTTCAGCGGCCTGCGCATCAGCGCCGTGCGCCGTGAAGGCGATGCGCTGGCGGTCGACGGGCTCGATGCCGAGGGCCGCGCCGTCAGCGTGTCCGGCATCGACCAGATCGTCTGCGGGACGGGCCAGCGGCCGGACCTGTCGCTGGCGTCCGAACTGCGCCTGAAGCTGGACCCGTGGCTCGAGTCGTCCGAGGCCCTGGGCCCGCTGATCGACCCCAACCTGCACAGCTGCGGCACGGTGCGCCCGCACGGCCACCGCGAGCTGGCGCACCCGGAGCCTGGCTTCTACACGGTCGGCGTCAAGTCCTACGGCCGCGCGCCGACCTTCCTGATGGCCACCGGTTTCGAGCAGGCGCGCTCGGTGGTGGCCGCGCTGGCCGGTGACCTGGCGGCGGCGGACCGGGTGGAACTGGACCTGCCGGAAACCGGCGTCTGCAGCATCGGCGGCAGCGCGACCGAAGGCATCGCCGACAGCGCCTGCTGTGGCACCGGCGCGCCGGCCGCGGCGAGCGCAACGGCCGCGGTTCCGGCTGGCGGCTGCGGCACGGCCGCCTGCGCTGCGGCGCCCGAACCCGCGGCGCCGGCCGCGAACGCCGCCGGCAACGGCTGCTGCGGTGGCCCGGCCAAGGCTGACGCCAGCGCCTGCTGCGCGCTGGACGAGGCCAGGAAGGCCGAAGGCGCGAGCGGCTGCGGCTGCGGCAGCACGGCCGCGAAGCCGCGGGCGATCGCGGCCGCCACCGCGGAGCCGGCCACGGCCACGGCCATGGCCGCCACGGCGGTGCCCGCCAGCACCGTGGCGACCACCGTGGTGCCTGCGAAGGCCATGGCTGCGACGACGGAGCACGCCGCGGTGGCCGCCGCGCGCCCCGCCGCCACGTCGCGCTGCTGCGGCTGAGATGGCACTCGGCCGCTCCGCCACCGTCGCCGCGCTGGGAACGGCGCAGACGCTCGCCTGGGCGTCCTCGTACTACCTGCCGGCGATGCTGGCCACGCCGATGGCGCGCGACCTGGGCGTGTCGCCGCCCACGGTGTTCGCCGCGTTCTCGGTGGCGCTGGTGGTGTCCGCCCTGCTGGGCCCGCGCGCCGGCCGCGCCATCGACGCCTGGGGTGGCCGGCCGGTGCTGATGCTCACCAACATCGTCTTCGCGCTCGGCCTGGCCGCACTCGGGCTGGCGCGTGACGCGGGCGGCCTCTTCGCGGCCTGGGTGGTGATCGGCATCGCCATGGGCAGCGGGCTCTACGAAGCGGCGTTCGCCGCGCTGGTCCGGCTCTATGGCAAGGACGCGCGCAACACCATCACCGGCATCACGCTGGTGGCGGGGTTCGCGAGCACCGTCGGCTGGCCGCTGTCGAGCCTGCTCGAAGCGCAGTTCGGCTGGCGCGGCGCCTGCTTCGCCTGGGCCGCGCTGCACCTGCTGCTCGGCTTGCCGCTGAACGCGCTGCTGCCAAGGGCCAGCCCGGCGCAGGCGGCCGGCCAGGCGATGCCGGCGGGCCCGCCGGCGCCGGACACGGCGGCGCCACGCCATGCCACGCTGGTGCTGTCCTTCGTCTTCGCCGCGACCTGGTTCACGAGCACCGCCATGGCCGCTCACCTGCCGCGCTTGCTGCAGGCCGCCGGCGTCTCGCTGGCAGGCGCGGTGCTGGTGGGCGCGCTGATCGGTCCGGCGCAGGTGGGCGCCCGGCTGCTCGAATTCGGCCTGCTGCGCCGCCTCCATCCGATCGTCTCGGCACGGCTGGCGGCGGCCTTGCATCCGATCGGCGTGGCCGTGCTGGCCATCGCCGGCGCGCCGGCGGCCGCCGTGTTCGGCGTCCTGCATGGCGCGGGCAACGGCATCCTCACGATCGCCAAGGGCACGCTGCCGCTGGTCATCTTCGGCCCGCAGGGCTACGGCCAGCGGCAGGGGCTGCTGATGCTGCCGGCGCGCGTGCTGCAGGCGGCATCGCCCTGGCTCTTCGGCCTGGCGCTGGACCACTGGGGCCGCGGCGCGTTGTGGATATCCGCCAGCGCGGGCGTGCTGGCCCTGCTGGCGCTGCTGACGCTGCCCGGCAGCGCGGCAGCCTCGCCCGGCGCCGCCGGCCGTCGGCTCGGTACCTGACGCGTCCTTTGGACGCCATCGGCTTCAGCCCGCAGCCAGCACCTGCCAGTGGTTGTCCAGCCGCAGGGCGGGCGCGATCGCGTCAAGCGAAGCTTCAGCACCCGCCACGCTGAGCACCGCGCCCTCGCCGCCGGCGAACACCGTGCCGCCGCGCACCGCCAGCGGGCAGGCCTGGGCATGGGGCAGGCGCCGCAGCCACTCGCCATCGCGATCGAAGACCACCGCGGCGCCGGCACGCGGTGCGCTGACGACGAAGCCCTCCGCCGAGGCCGCGACGTCGCCGCCATAACCCGCCAGAGGCTCGGCCAGGTCGGCCGCGCGCAGCACGCCGCCGCCACGGCCATCGAACAGCGCCAGCACCGGCGCCGCCGCGCGCGCGCCGGCATCGTCGTGCTCGGCCTGCAGCGCGATGGCCAGCCGGTCGCCGTGCCGGGCCAGGTGGCGCAGCGACAGGCGCCGGTCGGCCAGCCGCCATTGGCCCAGCAGGCGGCCGCTGCCCGCATCGAGCCGCACCAGCGAGGAGTCCATGTGTTCCAGCGCCCGCTTCGCGCGGCCGGTCTCCGGCCGTGTCGCGATGCCGCCGTTGGCGACCCAGAGCATGCCGTCGGCATCGAAGCACAGGTCGTGCGGATCGACGCCGCCCGAGGGCCACACCGCTTGCACCGCGAAGCTGCGCGCATCGCGCACGACCACCCGGCCGGCGCCGCTGTCCAGCTCGGTTTCGGTGGTGAACAGCAGGCCGCCGCGGCGCCTGGCGTGGCCGTTGAACATGCGCTGGCCTTCGCCGCTCCAGTGCCAGCGCGCCGCGCCGGTGGACGGCTGCCAGCGCAGCAGCCAGTCGCCCGGCCGCCGTGCCACCACCAGCACGCTGCCCTCGGGCTCGACGACGACGCCGTGCGCACGCGTCGGCACGCCCTGGCTGGCGGCGGCCCGCCAGCCACCGCCGTGGCGCGCCAGCACGCCGATGCGCGAGCCTTCGGGCGTGTCCCAGGCGGCCGCCAGCCGGGGGTGCTGCACCGCAGGCCGCGCGGCCCGCGCGGCGGAGCAGGCCGGCGTGGCCAGCGTGGCCCACAGCAGGTCTCGGCGGCGCATGCGATCAGAACCTGCGCAGGTGTCCGGCGCGGCCGGGCGGGGCGGACCGGCTCACGGCTCGTCAGTCCCCGTCCGAGTCGGAGAAGCCGATCGACACCTTCAGCGCCGGCGCCACCTGGGTTTCCAGCTGGTGCTTGAGCGTGCCAAGTTCGCGCACCGGCCGCGCCAGCGCCTGCGGCCGCTCGGGCGTGGCGCCTTCCAGGGCCTGGCCGCTGCGCTGCACCGCGCCGCGCAGGCCGTCGGCCAGCGGATTCAGGCCGCGGCCGCGCAGGTAGGCCTCCAGCGACACCGGGGCGTCCGCCGCCGTGCCATCGAACACCGCCAGCGTGCGCAGCGCCTGCCAGCGCGCGGCCCAGGCCGCGGCGGTGGCGCCGGAAGCCGCGCGCGGAAACTGCCGCTTGCCCTCCTTCAGCGGCTTGTCGATCTGCGCCCAGCGCAGGGTTTCGACCGCGCCGACGAACTGGTTCAGCAGCTCGCCGAAGGCGGCAGGCTGCGCGTCGACGCTCCATTCCGGCGTTACCGAGAAGGCCGCGACCAGCGCCGCGGCTTCCTCCGCCACATCGGCCGCCGCGCGCTGCGCGAAGTCGCAGGCCGGGGCGCCGGGCGCCGGCGCGGCCTGCCACAGCAGCCACTCCAGCGCCGGCAAGCCCTTGGCGGGACCACCGACCAGCGCCATGTCCGCCGCGCCTTCACGCACCGCACGTTCGATGGAGGCGGGCCGGGCCGGCATGAAGTCGATGCGTCGCGCCGAACGCCGCTCGACCAGCGGCCCGATCGGCACCGCGTTCAGTCGCTCCCAGGCCGTCATCGCCGCCACCCAGGCCTGCCGCGCCGCCGGCAGGCTGCCCTGCGTGCAATGCTGGCGCAGCACGTCGTGCAGCGCCTTCGCCGCCTGCTCGAAGTCTTTCGCGCGCGGGGCGTACCAGCGCTCGTACAGCGCATGCAGGTAGGCGTCGGCGCTCACCAGTGGCACCGGCACGCGCCGCCAGTCGGGCTGCGCCTTCGCGGCACCGGCCCAGGCCATGCCGGACAACGCCAGCAGCATGCCGCGGCGGCGCATCACAGCGACTCGACGAAGCGCACCAGCGCCTCGCGCTCGGCCTTGCTCATCTGCAGCACCTGCTGCTTCGCCGCCTGCGCCTCGCCGCCGTGCCACAGCACGGCTTCCAGCACGCCGCGGGCGCGGCCGTCGTGCAGCAGCCGCGTGTGGCCGTTGACCTCCTTCAGCCGGCCGATGCCCCACAGCGGCGGCGTCTTCCACTGCCGGCCGCTGGCACCGAAGTCGGGCCGGCCATCGGCCAGCGCCTCGCCCATGTCGTGCAGCAGCAGGTCGGTGTAGGGCCAGATGCGCTGGCCGGACAGCGCCTTGCTGGTCAAGCGCGGGAACGGCCCTTCGGCCGTGACGTAGCTGGGCCGGTGGCAGGTGGCGCACTGCGCCTGCATGAAGAGCCGCTGGCCCTGCAGCACCTGCGCGTGGCCCGCGTCGCGCCTCGCAGGCGGCGCCAGCGTGGCCTGGTAGAAGACCACCTGGCCGAGCGTCTCCTCGTCGATCTCCGGCGCGCGGCCGCTCGCGCCCCGCGGCGCGGCACGGCAATCGGCCTGGGCCGGCGTGCAGGCCTCGTCCGGGAAGCGCGCCGAGGTGATGCCCATGTCGCCCAGGAAGGCACCGGCCGTCTGGTGCGCCAGCGTGGCGACGTTGGCCTTCCAGCCGAAGCGGCCAATCATCACCTTCTCCGCGAAGGCATCCCACACGCGGTTGGGCTGGCCCTTGATGGGCCCCGGGGCCGCGGCCTGATCCCGCGCATTGCGCTCGATCTCGGCGGCGGGAATCGCCTCCAGCAGGCCCACGCCGGGCAGCTGCGGCGCGATGCGGGGGCTGACGAGCACGTCGGGCGCCAGCGGCCCGTAGGCCAGCTTCGCGAAGCCGTAGCTCGGCGCCAGCAGCGTGTAGGGCGTGCCATCGGCGAAGCGGCCGTGGACCGGACGGTGGCGGATGCGCACCTCGCCTTCGGGCCGCACGCCCTGCACCGCGGCGTTGTTCAGCTGGTCGCCGTAGACCGGGTCGGGCTTTGGCCCGCCGCGCTCGTTCGCGCCGGGCACCGACAGCCGCATCAGCAGCGCCACCGGTGCGTCGTGCAGGCCTTTGCTGAAGTCCGGCGGTGCGCCGCGGCCGTCCTGCACATGGCAGCCGCCGCAGGAACGCGCGATGAAATGCGGCCCCAGCCCGTCGCGCGCCTGCGTGGACGAAGGCGCCTCGACCCAGTTGCGGCGGAAGAAGGAGTTGCCGATCGCGAAGCGCGCGCGCTCGTCGTCGCCCAGGTTCGCCGCCGGCAGCGAGAAGGCGTTGCGGCCGTCCACGTGCACGGTGGTGGCGCCGCCGGGCAGGTCGCTGCCGTCGTCGGTGGCCAGGGCGGCATGCAGCGTGGCCGCGGCGCCGGTGGCCAGCAGCAGCGCCAGGGCCGGTCGTGCCAGCCGCCTCATTGGGGCTGCACCAGCGTCAGCCGCGTGATGCCGACGGCATTGGCCGCGGCCACCAGCTGCTGGCTCTGCTTGACCAGGCTGTCGATCACCGCGCGCACGCGGGCACGGCCCGGGGCATCGGCGCCGCCGACGATCTCGCGGTCGAACGGGGCCTGGATGGCCTGCGCAGCGGCCACCGATGCCGCGAGCTGCGCCGACACGCGCTCGGCCAGCGCGGCATCCTTGGCGGCGACCAGGTCACGCGGCGATGGACCCTGGAGGACGCGGCCATCCGGGCGCGCATATCGGCCGAGCCAGACGTTCTCGATGCCCAGTGCGTTGGCCACCACGTCGCGATGGGTGTTGTCGGAGAAGCAGGAATGCTCGTCCTCCTGGTCCTGGCTGGCGAGCGCCACTTCCAGGCGCTCGCCGGCGAGCTCGCCGCGCGACAGCGATCCCAGGCCGACGAAGAGCTTGCGCAGCGACTCGGTGCCACCGCGCACGAAGCGCGCGCGGTAGTTGGCCGCCCCCGGCGCCCAGGCCTTGGCCAGCGTGCCCAGGTCGTCGACCAGCAGCTCGGTCACTACCGCCAGGTACTGCCGCCGCCGATCGGCGTTAGGCGCCTTGCCGTCGACGAAGTCCTCGAAGCTGCGCGCGCCCGGCCCCTGCTCGCTCAGGTCCTGGCCCCACAGCAGGAACTCGATGGCGTGCCAGCCGGTGGCGATGTTCTCCTCGCCGCCGCGTTCGTTCTGCGCGGCCAGCGCCTTCTTCGTGATCGGCTGCTTGCGCTGGTTGACCAGGCCGGCGCCGGGCTTGCCCTTCACGCCATCGACGAAGGCCTCGTCCATCGGCCAGGCGTTGATGCGGCCTTCCGGTCCCTTCGCGTCGTCGATCGGGCCGCCATAGAAGCGGTAGGCCTCGGTCTGGCCGTAGACCTCGCGCGCGGCCAGCCAGGCCTGGCGCGCGGCATCCAGGCCCTCGGCCGACGGGGCAGCGACGAAGGCCGCCACCGCCCGGCGCAGCGCCTGCGCGCCGGCCAGCGCATCTTCGTAGCTGGCGTGCACCAGGTGCGCATGGTGGTCCAGCACGGCCGGCACGGTGGCCGGCGCCTGCGCGATGGCGGCGGGAACGGCCGCGGCCAGCGCGGCGGCAAGGAGCAGGTTCTTCATCGGGTGCATCAGCCAAGTGGATCGACAGGAAATCAGGCGGAGCGGCGACGCAGCGGCTTCGCGGCCGCGGCACGCGCGGGGCGGCGCTGCCACCACAGCCACAGGCCGCTGCCCGCGAAGCCGGCCAGCACCAGGCCGAGCAAGGCGTTCAGCACGGTGTGCGGCAGGCCACCCAGCTCGCCGGTGTGCAGCGGATAGACCCAGGTGTAGGCGCGCGCCCCGGGGTCCAGCGCACTCCAGCGGTCGACGCGCAGCACCGCGCCGCTCAGCGGGTGCAGCCACACGGACGTGAGGCCGTTCGGATGCGGATCGTCGGCCAGCTTCAGGCGCACCCGCACCGGCTTGCGGTCGCCGGCCGGCACCTGCACGTAGCCGACCATGGCGCCGGCGAAACGCGCCTGCGCATCGCGCACGGCGTCGTCCAGCGCCTTCGGCGGCGCGGCGTTGCCGCCCGGTGGCACGGCCGGCGGCCGCAGCGGATCACTGCCAGCCGCCGCCGTGACGGCGGCCGACAGCGGGCGCCACGCCATGTAGGCGCCGCTCAGCACGCCGACGGCGATGACGACGCCCAGCAGTGCGCCGCCGACACGGTGCAGGTCGAACAGCGCGCGGAAGCTGCCGCGGCGCCACTCGACGTGCCAGGCCCGCGACCATCGCGCCGGCCACCACAGCACCAGGCCGGTCGCCAGCAGCACGGCATAGGCCAGCGCCGCCGACGCGAGCACGGCCTTGCCGGTGTCCTCCATCAACAAGGCGCTGTGCAACTCGAACATCGTGTTGTACAGGCCTTCGTGTTCGCCGCGCCGGCCCAGTTCTCGGCCGCTGGCGGGGTCGAAGTACACCGTGCCCCGCCAGGGCCCGCGCACGATGGCCCACAGCGTCTCGCCGGGTTCGCGCGGGGGGCGGAAGGTGAGCGCCGCATCGCGGCCGAACTCGGCCGCCAGCACCGCGCGCGTGCGCTGCAATAGCGCGTTATCGGCACGCACCGGCGCCGGCGACGCGGCACTGAAGAGTTGCGGGTTGGCACGCCGATCGAGCGGCTTGGCGATCGTCAGCGCCGCGCCCAGCAGGGCCGCGAACGCCAGCACCAGGCCCAGCGACAGCGCCAGCCAGCGGTGCAACTTCAGCCAAAGGCGGCGCAGCGACATGCCCGTTCCGTGCCTACACAAATGAGAATCACTCTCATTATAGATTTCTACCCCTGGCATCCACACCGTCGGCGCAGGCCAGGCGGTCCTCGACGCGCGGGGCCGCCCGCTGGGCCGCCGGCTGTCGGCGCCCCGCCCGCTTGCGCGCCCAGACGACGACGCCGGTGACGCTGAGCCAGCTCACCAGCAGGCCCATCAGGCAGACGAACAGCTTCATCGGCCAGCCCCACAGCGCGGCCATGTGCAGCGTGGTCAGCCAGGTGCGGATGGTGTCGGCGCTGGCGGCGCCGGTGGGCAGCCACAGCGCCCGCAGCTGGCCGCTGTCGGCGTCGAAGTGCAGCCGGGTATTGGCGATGTGGGCGTTGATGTCGCGGCTGCTGCGCACGTCGTAGCGGTACAGGCGGCGCGCTGCGTCGTAGGACAGCCACTCCTCGCCATCGATGGTGAAGCCGTGCCGGCGCGCCTGGTCGGCCATCAGGCGCCGCCCGCTCTCGCGCGCCTGCGCCCAGCCCAGCGCCGGCGGCTCGCTGCGGATGGGGCCGGCCGGCTGCTCGTACACATCGGGCTGGCTGTCGAACAGGCTGCGCATCACCGGGTGGTAGACCTGGGCCAGGTTGAAGGCGACGCTGCTCCAGGCCAGCACGAAGAGCATCGCCCACGGCCACAGGCCGCCGGCGCGGTGGGTGTCGAAGAGGCGCCGGTAGCCGCCGGCGCGCCAGCGCAGGCGCCATGACGGCAGCCAGCGCGCGAGCCAGGAACTGCGCGGCATGGTGCGCGGTCGCGGCGGCGGCAGCGTGAGCCAGGCGCCGACGAAGCAGTCCAGGGTCCACAGCAGCGCGACGATGCCCAGCACGTACTCGCCCACCCTGCCCAGCGCCAGCGAGTAGTGCAGCCGGTAGATGAAGGGCATCAGGTTCTTCAGGCCCTGGCTGATGTCGCCCCAGCGCCGTTCGCCGACCACGTCGCCGGTGTAGGGATCGACGAACACCTGGTCGTTGGCCAGTTCCCGCGCCTGGCCGGTGGCGGGGTCGCGCGCGCCCGCCAGGAAGAAGACATGGGACCGGCCGGGCCGCGGCGCCAGCCACACGGCCCGCGTGGCGGCCTCGGGGTAGCGCCGCGCGACCATCTCGCGCAGCAGCAGCGGATCGAGCGGCCGGGCCTGCGGATGCGGCGGGCGGACCAGGTGCAGCGCCGGGTTGACGATCACCTCCAGCTCGTCCAGCCACGCCAGCAGGCTGCCGGTGACACCGGCGAGCACGAGGAAACCAGCGATGACCAGGCCCACCCAGCGGTGGGCAAGGGTCAGCAGCTCGCGCGGCCGGGCACGGGCGCGCGCCGGCTGGCGGATGTGGTCGTTCATGGGGCGGGCTTCTTCTTTTTTGGGCAGCCGCGCTTGCCGCGGCTTTCTCGGACCGCCAGGCTGGTTGGCCGGCGCAATTCTAAATGCTACTCGTTTTCATTTACATTCACGGACCCGCCAGACACCATGAACCCGATCCGTTCCCATCGACGCGCCACGCCGCAGGGCATGGCTTGGTTCCGCCGCCGTTGACCATGCAGGCCGCCCACGCCCTCTGGTTCGGCGAATTCGCCGAGACCTACCGCGACCTGCTGCGCTTCCTGCGCCGGCGCACCGGCAACGACGACACTGCGCGCGACCTGGCGCAGGACGCCTGCCTGCGCGCGGCGGAGCAGCACGGCTGCGGCGGCGACGCGCCTGGCGCGCCGGCCACGCGCGAGCACGCCCGCGCCTGGCTGTTCACGGTGGCCGAGCGCCTGGCCATCGACCACCACCGCCGCCAGCGGCACTGGCACGACGAGCTGGCGCCGCGCCTGAGCGCCGGGCCGCACCACGCGCCCGACGTGGCCGAGTCGCACGCCTACGCGCAGGCCTTGCGTGCCGTGGAACGCGCACTGGCCCGGATGCCGGCACGCACGCGCGACGTGTTCATCGCCCACCGCCTGGAAGGCGTGCCGCATGAAGCGCTGGCACAGCAGCACGAGGTGTCCAGCAAGACCATCGAACGCGAGATCACCCGCGCGATGGACCTGGCCCAGGCCGCGCTGTGCGAAGCGGCGCCGGCCGCTGGTTGCGCCGCCGCTCGCGTGCCCGCGCCCGGCGCGCGCGACACGCTGCAGCGCCAGGGCCGCCGCAAGGCCATCGGCGCCCTGCTCGGCCTCGCCGGGCTGGGCAGCTCGGCCGGACTGGCCTGGCAGGTCTGGCGCCAGCAGGTGCCGCAGTGGCAGACCCGCTTTGCCACCGCCACCGGCCGCATCGGCCGCCTGGCCCTGCCCGAGGGGTCCACGCTGACGCTGGATGCCGGCAGCGCGGTGGAGGTGCGCCTGATGGCCGCGCGGCGCGAGGTCCGCCTGCTGCGCGGCAGCGCGTTCTTCGACGTGGCGCCTGATGCGGGCCGCCCCTTCGCCGTGCAGGCCGGCCCCGCCAGCGTCACGGTGCTGGGCACGCGCTTCGCGGTCGAATGGGGTGCGGGCGGCGTCGGCGTCGCGGTGGCATCGGGCCGGGTCTCGGTGCGCGGCATGCCGGCCGGCGGGGCCACCGCGCTCGGTGCGGGGCAGGCTGCGCACGTCGATGCAGCGGGCACCGTTCGGCCGGCGCCGGCCCCAGCGCCGGACGACGTCGCGCCCTGGCGCAGCGGCTGGCTGCAGTTCGACCACGTGGCGCTGGGCGACGCGGCCGCGCGCCTGGCCCGCTACCGGCCGGGCCCCCCGGTGCGCGTGAGCCCCGACGTCGCGGCGCTGCCGGTGCTGGCGCGGGTGGACATCGCGCGCAGCAACCAGTGGCTGCTGGGCCTGCCGGCCGTGCTGCCGGTGCAGGTGAGCGCCGACGCCGACGGCGGCGTGAGCATCCGCGCCCGTTGAAAGCTGCGGGAGCCGCGGGCGCCTGCATTCGTGGCCGGCGGGCGGCAGCAAGCACTGACCAGCGGCGTCGGACGCCCTGTGCGCAAGCCCGTGAGGGAATCGCGCGCGCCGTTCGTAGTGCAGGGGTGAATCGCTTTCCAACCCTGCTTCCCGACACCATGACGACACCACACCGCCTCACGCACACCGCCTGCGCCGCCGCCCTGCTGCTGCACCTGTCGCTCACGCTGTCGCCGGCCTTGGCACAGACCACGGCGCCCGCGGCGCGGCCGGCCATCAGCTTCACACTGCCGGCGCAGCCGCTGGACCAGGCGCTGGCGCAGTTCGCGCGGCAGGCGGGGCTGCAGCTCGTGGCCTCGCCCGAGCAGCTGCGCGGCCGGCAAGGCCGTCCGGTGAACGGCGCGCTGGACCCGCACGCCGCGCTGGCGGAGCTGCTGCGCGGCAGCGGCTTGCAGGGCCGCATCACGGACGGCTTGCTGACCATCACACCCGCCCCGCCGACGGCCGCCGCGGAAACCGCACTGCCCGCCGTGCGCGCGAAGGCCGAGGCGCTGCGCGAGCAGCCCAGCGGCCCGGTCATCGGCTACGCGGCCCGCCGCACGGCCACCGGCACCAAGACCGACACGCCGATCATCGAAACCCCGCAGTCAATGGCCATCGTCACCGCACAGCAGATCGAGGACACCAAGGCCACCAGCCTGGCCGAGGTGCTGGCCTACACCCCGGGCGTGCTGCACGATCCCGGCTACAGCAATTCCTACGACGTGTTCTTCAGCCGCGGCTTCCGGCTGCAGGACGGCAGCGGCGGCGTCTACCGCGATGGCCTGAAGCTGGGCGCCTCGGGCTGGGCCACCGGCCAGCAGGAGCCCTACGGCATGGAGCGGGTGGAGTTGCTGAAGGGGGCGGCCTCGGTGCTGTTCGGCGCGGCCGCGCCGGGCGGCGTGCTCAACATCGTCACCAAGCAGCCGGGTCCCGGCATGGTGGACGAGGTGAAGCTGGAAGCCGGCAACCGGCGCCACCGCGCCGCGGCGGCCGACCTGGGCCGCAACTGGTCCGACCAATGGGCCGCGCGGCTGGTCGTGCTGGCGCGCCAGGCCGACACGGCGGTCCAGCACATCCCGAACGACACGGTGTACGTCGCGCCGTCGCTGCGCTGGACCCCCAGCGCAGCGACGTCGCTGACGCTGCTGGGCCACTACAACGACCGCCGCACGGCCTACATCTACGGCGTTCCGCTGGAAGGCTCGCTGCTCGCCAGCCCGCACGGCCGCATCCCGCGCGAGCGCTTCGTCGGCGAGCCCGACTTCGACCGCCAGGACACGCGCCAGCATGCGCTGGGCTACGTCTTCAGCCACGCGTTCTCCGATGCGCTCACGCTGCGCCACGGCCTGCGCTACCTGCATTCGCGCAACCAAATCCGGTTCACGGGCCTGGACGAAGCGGCCGCGGACGGCCGCTTCTGGCTGCGCAGCGCGTACGACGAACTCGAGGCCACGCGCGGCGTCAGTGCCGACACCAGCGTGCAGTACCAGTTCCAGGCAGCGGGCGCGGCCCACACGCTGGTGGCCGGCAGCGACCAGTCGCGCCACACGGTCGTCAGCCGCTGGTCCTGCGCCGCCATGGCTCCGCTCGACGTCTTCAGGCCCAGCTACGGCGCGCGCCCGGTCGGCATGGCGCTGTGCGACGACAGCCAGGAGCAGCAGACCCGCGTCGGCCTGTACCTGCAAGACCAGGTCAAGTGGGGCCGGCTGAGCCTGCTGGCCGGCGGCCGCCAGGCCTGGGCGCGTTCGACGCCGCGGGGCGGCACGGCCGAGCGCAGCGACGCCTTCACCGGCCGGCTGGGCCTGGTCTACGAGTTCGCGTCCGGCTTCGCGCCGTTCGCCAGCTTCAGCCAGTCCTTCGAACCGGTGAGCGGCATCGACAACGCAGGCCGCCGCTACGAGCCGCGGCGTGGTGAACAGGCCGAACTCGGCGTGCGCTGGCAAAGCCCGGCCCAGGACCTGCTAGCCTCGGCCGCGGTCTTCCGGCTCAAGCAGACCAACGTGCTGTCGCGCCGCGCCGGCCTGACGCGGCCGGTGCAGACCGGCGAGGTGCTGTCCGAGGGCATCGAGCTGGAACTCAAGGGCCGCCTGACCCGGCACCTGTCGACCACCGCTTCCTACGCCCACACCAACGCGCGCACCACGCGCAGCGAGATCGCGGCCCAGGTGGGGCTGCCTCAATCCGGCATGCCGCGCCACCAGGCGGCGCTGTGGCTGAAGTCGGAGAACCTGCTGGCCACGGGCGTGCAGCTCGGCGCCGGCGCGCGCCACGTCGGCCGCACCGAGGACTGGAACGGCACCCGGACGCCGGTGCCGGCCTACACCAGCTTCGACGCGATGGCGGCCTACGACGCCGGCTCCTGGATGCTCGCGCTGAACGTCAGCAACCTGGCCGACAGGGACACGCTGATCTGCAGCTACGGCACCTGCGTCTACGGCGACGGGCGCCGCGTCACGGCCACCGCGACGTACCGCTGGTAGGGCAGGCGCTCCCTGCGGAGGCCGCGTCATTCATGCGCTATGGATGCCGGCGCGGCCGGCATCCCGCGGGCGGCATCGGTGCCCTGTCGGCATGCCGGGTCCGTCACGGTCGTTTCATGTTGTGTTCGTACCCTCCGGGCCGCACTCAACGCCAGAAACCCGAAAGGCATCCCCCGTGAACAAGCGCGTCGACATTTCACTGCCGGCAGAGATCGATCCTGACGACATCGGCCACAACGTCAGCCCCAACCCGGATTTCGAATCCGTCCTGCAAGCGCGCTTGAACCGGCGTTCGATGCTCCGTGGTTCCGTCAGCACCGCCGCCATGGCGGTCTTCGGCAGCCTCGGCGTCGCGGCCTGCGGCAGTGATGACGATGACCCGGCCCCGGCACCGGCACCCGCACCGGCCCCCGCGCCCAGCGAGACGCTGCTGGGCTTCACCCCCGTGGCCAAGAGCCTGGCCGACAGCGTCGTGGTGCCGGCGGGCTACACGGCCAGCGTCATCTATGCACTGGGCGACCCGCTGACGGCGGGCACCGCGGCCTACAAGAACGACGGCACCGACACCGGCTTCGAGAACCGCGCCGGCGACCACCACGACGGCATGGAGTGGTTCGGCCTCAGCGCGACCGGCACGCCGTCGACCACGGCCAGCGACCGCGGGCTGCTCGCGGTGAACCACGAGGCCACGACGGACGAGCAGCGCAGCTCGTTCTTCCTGCATGCCAACGGCGGCACCACGACGCTGCCCCGCCCCGCCGCCGAGGTGGACAAGGAACTGGCCATCCACGGCGTGTCGATCGTCGAGGTCAAGAAGACCGGCTCGGCCTGGGCCACGGTGCCGGACTCGGCCTTCAACCGCCGCCTCACGCTGCTGACGGAGATCGAGATCGCCGGCCCCGCGCGCGGCAACGCGCTGCTGGTGACGAAGTTCTCGTCGAACGGCACGCGCACGCGCGGCACGCTGAACAACTGCGGCACCGGCAAGACGCCCTGGGGCACCTTCCTGACCGGCGAGGAGAACTGGGCCGGCTACTTCACGCGCCCGATGGGCGACGACGCCGCCCGCGCCGGCGACAAGAGCATCGTCGCGCTGCAGCGCTACGGCCGCGCCGAAGGGGCGACCACGCGCCACGGCTGGGAGACCGGCGGCACCGACGACAAGTACCAGCGCTGGATCAATGCCAAGACCGGCACGTCGGTCGACGGCAGCGACGACTACCGCAACGAGATGAATGGCATGGGCTACGTCGTCGAGCTCGATGCCTACGACAAGACGAAGCCGGCCAAGAAGCGCTCGGCCCTCGGCCGCTTCGCGCATGAAAGCGCCGCGTTCGGCAAGGTGACGGTGGGCCAGCCGATTGCCGTGTACCAAGGCGACGACGCGCGCAACGAATACATCTACAAGTACGTGTCCACCGCGGCCTGGGCAGCGGCCGACGCCAGCGCCGCCGACCGCATCGCCGCCGGTGACAAGTACCTCGACAGCGGCAAGCTGTACGTGGCCAAGTTCAACGCCGATGGCACGGGCCAGTGGATCGAGCTGTCGATCACGACGCCGGCCATCGCCGCCTACGCCACCTACCGGTTCACGGACCAGGCCGACGTGCTGGTCAACAGCCGAATCGCGGGCGACGCCGTCGGCGCCACGAAGATGGACCGCCCCGAGTGGTGCGGCGTGCACCCGGCCACCGGCGAGATCTACTTCACGCTGACCAACAACAGCAACCGCCGGGCCGAGCCGACGGGGTCGACCCAGGTGGCACCCGATGGCCCGAACCCGCGCGCCTACACGGACATCCGCGGCACGTCGACCTCGCAGGCGGGCAACCCGCACGGCCACATCCTGCGCATCAAGGAAGGCGCGGCCGGCACTGCCGCCACCAGCTTCAACTGGGACGTCTACCTGTTCGGCGCCGAGTCCAGCGCCGCGCCGGGCACCGTCAACCTGTCGAACCTGACGGCCGACCAGGACTTCTCGAGCCCCGACGGCCTGGTGTTCAGCCAGGCCACCGGCATCTGCTGGATCCAGACCGACGATGGCGCCTACACCGACGTCACCAACTGCATGATGCTGGCGGCGCTGCCGGGCCAGGTCGGCGACGGCGCGAAAAGGACCTTGAGCTACTCGCGCGCCACGGGCGGCGCCCTTACCGTCGACACCTACGTCGGCAAGGCGCCGACCGCGTCGACGCTGAAGCGCTTCCTGGTGGGCCCGGTGGGCTGCGAGATCACCGGCCTGGCGGAAACGCCGGACGGCAAGGCGATGTTCGTGAACATCCAGCACCCGGGCGAAAACACCGCGCAGGCCAACATCGGCGATCCGAGCCGCTACACCAGCCACTGGCCGGGCAATGCCGGCTATGGCGCGGGCGGCGCCAATGCGCGGCCGCGTTCGGCCACGATCGTCATCACGAAGAACGACGGCGGGCGCGTCGGCACCTGAGGTCCCGAGGTGATCGGGCGAGCGCGCTCGCCGCCCGAATAGACGGAGTTGCCGTGCATGGCAGCTCCGTCTCCGTCGTTCCGGACGCCTGCCGAGCCACCCGTCGCGTCGAATATGCTCGGCCGGATGAATGCGCTTCACGCCGTACCGCGGGCTCCGAATCGATGACCACCAACGTCCTGATCCTGTGCACCCACAACTCGGCGCGCAGCGTGCTGAGCGAGGGCATGCTGAACCACTGGGCCCGGCGGCTCGGCCGGGACCTGCGGGCCTTCAGTGCCGGCAGTGCGCCCAGCGGCCGGCTGAACCCGTTCGCGCTGGAGGCGCTGGCACGTGCCGGCATCGACACCACCGGCTACCGCAGCAAGAGCTGGGATGAATTCACGGGCGACGGCGCGCCGCCGATGCGCATCGTCATCACGGTCTGCGACAGCGCGGCGGCCGAGCCGTGCCCGTACTGGCCGGGCAGCCCGGTCACCGTGCACTGGGGCTACCCCGATCCGTCGAACGCCGAAGGGGGTGACGAGGGCAAGCGCCGGGCCTTCGAGCTGACGCGCGAAGCGATCGGCTACCGCATGCTGCAGCTGCTGGCCCTGCCGCTCGAATCGATGAGCGATGCCGACCTGGAGCGCGCGCTGGTCCGGATCTCGAAGAGCTGACGATGGACCTGCCGCGCAAAGTCGCCGGCGAGGCACTCGGCACCGCGCTGCTCCTGGCCGTGGTCATCGGCTCGGGCGTGATGGCCGAGCGGCTGGCCGGCGGCAACGTCGCCATTGCGCTGCTGGCCAACACGCTGGCCACCATGGGCGGCCTGTACGTCCTGATCGAGGTGTTCGGCCCGATCAGCGGCGCGCACTTCAATCCCGCGGTCAGCGCCGTCATGGCCTGGCGCCGCGAGCTGCCCAGGTCGGCCTTGCTGCCCTACGTCGCCGCGCAATTGACCGGCGCCGTGCTCGGCGCCTGGCTGGCCCACGCGATGTTCGACATGCCGATCCTGCAGTGGTCGAGCAAGCTGCGCAGCGGCACCGGCCAATGGATTGCCGAAGCGGTAGCCACGGCCGGCCTGCTGCTGGTCATCCTGCGCGCCCCGGCCGGCCGCGCACCGGCCATGGTGGCGTGCTACATCGGCGCCGCCTACTGGTTCACCGCGTCCACCTCGTTCGCCAACCCGGCCGCCGCGTTCGGCCGCATGTTCAGCGACAGCTTCGCCGGCATCGCGCCGGCCAGCGCACCAGGTTTCGTCGTGGCGCAACTCGTCGGGGCGGCCCTGGGCCTGGCGATCCACCGTGCGTTCGAGCCCCGCCTGCATCCGGCCGGGCATCCGAACGTGATCGAGGCATCCGGCGGATCTCCGGCCGATCGGGAGGCGGACCGAGAGAGCCCGTGAAGGCCGGGATCGCGCCCGCCGTTTGCACCGCCATCAATAGGAATGATTCGCATTCTGTATAGAATGCGCCCGCGACAAGCAGGACACCAACGGTTACCCGGTCGTCCTCGTCGCCCCCCGCCAGCACTTCTGCCAGCCATCGCCCCCGCGCCCGTGCACCGCACGGCCCGCCTGGAGAACCGGATGAACTGTGCAGACTGGATGACTTCCAAAATAAGCGGCCACGGGTCCCAGCGCCGCGTCGTCGCGCTGGCCGCCCTCGCCACCCTGGGCGGCCCGGCGCTGGCGCAGGTGCCGGCACCGCGTGCCGAAGCCGTGGCGCCGAAGGTGACGGCCACCGCCACCCGCATCGAGGCGCCCGAGGACGAGGTGCCCGCCACCGTCACCTCGCGCACCGCGCAGGAGATCGAACGCGCGCAGGCGCGCGACCTGAAGTCGCTGCTCGACAGCGAGCCCGGCATCGCCGTGCGGTTGCAGCCGGCGCGCATGTCGGCCGTGTTCGGCGCCACCGGCCGCGGCGGCAACGAAGGCATCAACGTGCGCGGCCTGGAAGGCAACCAGGTGCTGCTGCAGGTCGACGGCGTGCGCCTGCCGCTGGGCTACGACAGCGGACCCTACCTCGCCGGGCGCGGGGACACCATCGACGTCGAGGCCTTCAAGCGCGTCGAGCTGCTGCGCGGCCCTTCGTCCGCCTCCTACGGCTCGGACGGCCTGGCCGGTGCGGTGAGCTTCCTGACCAAGGACCCGGCCGACCTGCTGACGCTGGGCCGGCCGCGCCAGGGCAGCTTGAAGCTGGGTTATGCCTCGGCCGACCAGTCGTGGGTGGCGGTGCCGGCCTTCGCGCTGCGCGAGGGGGCCTGGGAGGCCATGCTGCTGGCCAGCATCCGGCGCGGCCACGAGCTCGAGAACCAGGGCGACAACGACAGCCGCAACTTCGACGCCACGGTGCCCAACCCCCAGGACCGGCGCAGCGACTACCTGCTCGGCAAGGCGATCTACGCGCTGGACGCCCGGCACCAGTTCAAGCTGACGCTGGAGCACCTGGACCGCCGGGTCGACACCGATCCGATCCACACCGTGCTGGGCATGCCGCTGGTCAATGCCAACGTGACCGGGGCCCGCGCGCAGGAGAACGTCTCGCGCTCGATGGGCAAGCTGGACTGGCGCTACAGCGACGCGCGCCATCCCTGGGTGCAGCGCCTGTCGGCCTGGGTCTACGCGCAGGACAGCCAGAACCACCAGTTCGGCGAGGAACGCTACCGCAGCCCGCCGGCCGCCTGGGCCCGCCGCACGCGCGACACCACCTACGCCGAACGCACCCACGGGCTCGGCTTCCAGGGCGAGACCAACCTGGGCGTGCAGGTCGCGCATCGCGTGCTGTGGGGCCTGGACTACTCGGACGCGCGCATCACCTCGCTGAAGCAGGGCGCGCACCACGATGCCGCGGACCGGCTGATCACCAGCGGCCCGGCCAGCGCCGCCGCCACGCTGCCGAACCAGAGCTTCCCTGATTCGGACTACCGGCTGCTCGGCGCCTTCGTGCAGGACGAGATCGCGCTCGGCGCCTGGCGCATCACGCCGGCACTGCGCTTCGACCGCTTCGTGATCAACCCGGACACCGGCAACCCGCTCTACACCCGCAACAACGCCGTCGTGCCCGCGCGCCTGTCGGGCGATGCGGTGTCGCCGCGCCTGGGCCTGGTGTGGCAGGCGCTGCCGCTGCTGCAGCCGTATGCGCAGGCGGCGCAGGGTTTCCGCGCGCCGACGCCGTGGCAGCTGAACGGCGGCGTCAGCAACCAGGGCGCCAACCCGCCCTACCGCAGCCTGGGCAACCCCGCGCTGAAACCCGAGCGCGCCACCTCGTTCGAGGTCGGCCTGCGCGGGCGCGACGGGCCGCTGCGCTGGGGCATCGCCGCCTTCAGGTCGCGCTACCGCGACTTCATCGTCGCCAACGTCGACGTGACCGCCAGCACCAGCGTGCCGCTGGACCCCGGCATGGCACCGGGCACGCGTACTTTGCAGTCCATCAACGCGGCGCGGGCGGAGATCAGCGGCTTCGAGGCGATGGGCGAGTGGAGCTTCCTGCCCGGCTGGACCGTCGAGGTGCGCTATGCCCATGCGCGGGGCGACCAGTGGGCGGCGGACGGCGCCAGCAGCCCGCTGCCGACGATCGAACCCGCCAAGGCCACGCTGGGCCTGCGCTACGAGCGGCCGGGGGTCTTCGGCGGCGAGCTGCTGGTCACCAGCCAGAAGCGACAGCAGCGACCGTATGCCAGCGGCCTGCACGTGCCGGCCGGCTACACCATCGCCGACCTCACGGCCTGGTGGGACATCAACCGGCACTGGCAGCTGAACCTGGCGCTGCAGAACATCACCGACGAGAAGTACGTGCTGTGGACCGACGTGCGCGGGCTGGCGGCCAACACGACGGTGGCCGATGCCTACACGCAGCCGGGGCGCAACGTCAGCGCCAGCCTGCGCTGGCAGTTCTGACCGCCATGGCCCTGCACGCGCCGATCAAGGCCTGGCTGCACCGTGCGCGCGGCCTGTTGCTGGCACTCGCGACCCTGGCCGGCGCGGCGGCCGCGCACGCCGGCGACGTGCTGGTGCTCACCGCCAGCCCGTCGCCGCCGGGGCGCTTCGTCGCGCTGGAGCAGGCGGCCCGCGCGCAGGGGCTGCCGCTGCGGGCGCGCTTCATCGAGAAGCTGGCGCCGACCGAGATCAACCCCACACTGTGGGCGGGCGCCGACCTGGTGCTGATCGACGCGCCTCGCCCGCACATCGAGGAATTCATGCGCGGCCGGCTCGGCGCCGCGCTGCCCGCGCTCGCCCGCGTGCCGCACGTGTGGCTGCCCACCGCCGCGCCGAAGCCGGGCGGCGGCATCGAACCAGCGCTCGCGCAGCGCCTGCACGGCTATTTCGTGCAGGGCGGCGCGCGCAACACCGAATGGCTGCTGCGCGCGCTGGCCGCCCAGCAGGCCGGCGCGGACTGGCGCGCGCTGCCCGAGCCGCAGGTGTTCCCGACGGCCGGCATCTACCACCCGGCGCTGCCGCAGACCGTGGCCGCAAGCCCGGCCGAGTACCTGGCCGCGCGTGGCATCGACCCCGCCCGGCGGCCGCCGGTCATCGGCATCGCCTTCCACCAGGGCAGCATCGCCGCCGGCCAGACCGGCGTGCTGGACGACCTGGTGCGGCGCATCGAAGCCGGCGGCGCGCTGGCCGTGCCCTTCTACAGCCCGGTGATGGATGCCGACGCGGTGCGCCGCATGGTCACGGCCGCCGATGGTCGGGTGCTGGTGGACGCGCTCGTCAACACCCAGATCACGCTCAACCCCGAAGGCCGCCGGCGGGAATTCGAGGCGCTGGGCGTGCCGGTGATCCAGGCCATGGCCTGGCGCCGCGGCCCGGCCGAGCAGTGGCTGGCCGACCCGCAGGGCATCCCGCTGATGGACGTGCCGTTCTACCTGGCGCAGGCCGAGTACGCCGGCATCACCGACATCCAGGTGGCGATGGCGCCGCGCGCCGGCGACGAGCAGCTGGTGCCGATCGACGCGCAGGCCGCCGCGGTGGCGGCCAAGGCGCTGAACCTGGTGAAGCTGAAGCACAAGCCGGCGGGCGACAAGCGCGTGGCCGTGTACTTCTGGAACTATCCCGCCGGCGAGAAGAACCTATCCGCCAGCTTCATGAACCTGCCGCGCAGCCTGTCGGCCACGCTGGGCGCGCTGCAGGCGGCCGGCTACCGCACCGAGGCGGTGGACGAACCGGCGCTGACCCCGCGCCTGCAGCGCCTGCTGGCGCCGGCGTACCGCCCGCCGCAAGACCAGGCCGTGCTGCGCGAGCTGCTGCGCGACGGCCTGGCCGACCGCCTGCCCGTCGAGCGCTACCGCGACTGGCTGGCCACGCTGCCGCCGGCGCAGCGCATGGCGCTGGTGGACCGCTGGGGCGATCCGGCGCAGTCGACGATGGTGCTGCGCGAAGGCGGCCAGGCCTTCTTCGTGATCCCGCGCCTGCAGCTGGGCCACGTCACGCTGCTGCCGCAGCCCGGCCGGGGCGAGCGCGGCGGCAACCGCGAGAAGGCGCTGTACCACTCGAGCAGCGCCGTGCCGCCGCACCACTACCTCGCGACCTACCTGTGGTCACGCACGCAGTTCGGCGCCGATGCGCTGGTGCACTTCGGCACCCACGGCACGCAAGAGTGGCTGCCGGGCAAGGAGCGCGGCCTGTCGGTGTTCGACTGGCCGATGCTGGCCGTGGGCGACGTGCCGGTGCTGTACCCGTACATCGTCGACAACATCGGCGAGGCGACGCAGGCCAAGCGCCGCGGCCGCGCGGTGATCGTCAGCCACCAGACCCCGCCGCTGACGCCCGCCGGACTGCACGACCGCCTGACCCGCATCCACGACCTGCTGCACCAGTGGCTGGCGCAGGACGGCGGCGGCGTCAAGGAGCAGCTGCGCGCCGACTTCCTGGCCGGCGTGCGGCAGGAGCGCATCCACCTGGACATGGGCTGGACCGACGAGCGCATCACGCGCGATTTCGACGGCTTCGTCGCCGCGGTGCACGACCACCTGCACGAACTGGCGCTGACGGCGCAGCCGATGGGCCTGCACACCTTCGGCCGCGGCGCGGACGAGCGCTGGCGCATCGCCACCGTGCTGATGATGCTGGGCCCCGAATTCTGGGAAGGCGTGGCCGACCCCGGCAACCCGGCCGAGGAAGCCGACGAACTGCTGATCGCCGACCACGCGAAGCTGGCCGAGACAAAGCCCTACCGCCTGCTGGCGGCCCACCTGAAGGACGGTGCCGAGATACCCAACCTGGGTGCCGCGGCGCGCGAGAAGCTGGCGCAGGCCCGGCGCTGGTACGACGACCTGGGCGCCGCGAACGAGCTGCGGGCGCTGCTGGCCGGCCTGGAAGGGCGCCACATCCCCACCAGCTATGGCGGCGACCCGGTGAAGAACCCGGACGCGCTGCCGACCGGGCGCAACCTGTACGGCTTCGACCCCAGCCGCGTGCCGACCAAGGCCGCCTGGGAAGCCGGCAAGCAGGCGATGGACCAGCTGCTGGCCACGCACGCGGCCCAGGCCGGCCGCGCGCCGCGCAAGCTGACCTTCACGCTGTGGTCGGTGGAGACGATGCGGCACTTCGGCCTGCTGGAGGCCCAGGCCCTTTGGGCTTTAGGCGTGGAGCCCCAGTGGGACGCCGGCGGCCGTGTCACCGGCGTCAGGTTGATCCCGCGCGCCGAGCTGGGACGCCCGCGCGTGGACGTGGTGCTGTCGGCCACGGGCCTGTACCGCGACCACTTTCCGAACGTGATGAAGCAGCTGGCCGAGGCGGCGCGCCTGGCCTCCGAAGCCCGTGACGAGCCGGACAACCCGGTGGCGGCCAACGCGCAGCGCATCAGCGGCAGCCTGGCCGCGAACGGCGTGCCCGAGGCCGAGGCGCGCGCCGCGGGCGCCACGCGCATCTTCTCGTCGGAGTCGGGCCGCTACGGCACCGGGCTGGACGATGCCGCGCTGGCCACCGACACCTGGAAGACCCAGGCCGAGGGCGATCGCAAGCTGGCCGGGCTGTACCTGTCGCGCATGCAGTTCGCGTACGGGCCGGACGAATCCACCTGGGGCCGCGCTGGCACCACCGGCGCCGCCCGCCTGAACCTGTACGCCGAGCACCTGCGCGGCACCGAGGCGGCCGTGCTGTCGCGCACCAGCAACCTGTATGGCCTGCTGACCACCGACGATCCGTTCCAGTACCTGGGCGGCATCGGCCTGGCGGTGCGCCACCTGGACGGCCAGGCGCCGGCGCTGTACGTGAGCAACCTGCGCGGCAGCGGCGCCGGCCGGGTCGAAGGCGCCGCCGCCTACCTCGCGAAAGAGCTGGCCACGCGCAACTTCCATCCCGGCCACATCCAGGGCCTGATGGCCGAGGGCTACGCCGGCACGCTGCAGGTGCTGGACGGCATCAACAACTTCGCCGGCTGGCAGAGCGTGGCGCGCGAGGTGGTACGCCACGACCAGTGGCAGGCGTTCATGGATGTCTACGTGCGCGACAAGCACGGCCTGGGCCTGAAGCGCTGGTTCGAGCAGCACAACCCGCATGCGCTGGCCCAGGGCATCGAACGCATGCTGGAGGCCGCGCGCCAGGGCCAGTGGCAGGCCGATGCGCGTAGCGTGGCCGAGCTGAAGGCGCGCTGGCGCGAACTGGCGCAGCGCCACGGGGTGCGCAGCGAGAACCGGGCCTTCCAGGCCTTCGTCGCACCGAACTTCGGGCTGCAGGCACCCGCCACGGCGCCGCAGGCGGTCGCCGAAGCGGCGGACGGGCCAACGTCATCCGCCGAACAGCCGCAGGCCCCGGTGGCGCCACCGCCGGCGCCCATCCGCGGCCTGCAGCTCGAACGCCTGCCCGACGCCGCGCGCGCGTCCACGCGGCCGTCCGACACGCTGGCCGCGCTGCTCGTGCTGGCGCTGGCCGCCGCCGGCGGCGCCTGGCGGGCCTGGCGCGCCGACAGCCGGCCAGGCGCCGCCCGGCTGCGGCCGGCCTGGTCCGGCTGAAGCCGCGCCGGCCCTCATCGTCCATCGATCCCCGAAAGCGACACCCCATGTCCACCGCGCTCGAATCCGCCATGTACACCGTGGCGCAGCTGTTCCTGATCCCCACGCTGCTGCTGATCGCCGCCCTGTTCCTCTACGCCTTCTGGGTGCTGGGCGAGTTCGCCGTGCTTGCGCTGCGGCGCCGACAGGGCAGCGGCCGGCCGCTGGTGGCGGCGGCCCGCGCCGCCGGCCCCGGGGGCTTGAGCGAGGACGAGCTCGACCTGCGCGCGCACAAGCTGATGGAAGGCCCGCGCATCGCCAGCCGCGTGACGCCGCTGCTGGGCCTGGTGGCCACGATGATCCCGATGGGCCCGGCGCTGAAGGGCCTGGCCGACGGCAACCTGGCGCAGGTGTCCTCCAACCTGGCCGTCGCCTTCTCGGCGGTGATCCTGGCGCTGATCGCCGCGGCCATCACCTTCTGGGTCGCCCATGTGCGCCGGCGCTGGCTGGCCGAGGAGATGCTCGAGATCGGCCGGCAGCATGCCGAAGCCCAACACGCCAAAGGAGCGGCCTGAATGAACACCGCGCCCTGCCTTCGTTCACCGACTTCCGCGCGCAACTGAACATGGCCCTGAAGCTGCTGCACGAACCCGAATCCGACGACCCGATCCTGTCGGTGGTCAACCTGATCGACATCTTCCTCGTCGTCATCGCGGCGCTGCTGATCACGGTGGCCCAGAGCCCGCTGCTGTCGACGCTGGCGCGGCGCGACGTCACCGTGATCACCGACCCCGGCAAGCCGGGCATGGAGATCGTCGTCAAGGCTGGTGAGAAGATCGAGCGCTACAAGGCCAGCGGGGCGATCGGCTCCGGCGACGGCGAGAAGGCCGGCGTGGCCTACCGCATGAAGGATGGCTCGATCGTGTACGTGCCGGAAAGCAGCCCGTGAGCGATGCCCTGCACCGCAGAAGCCTGCTCGGATGGGGCCTGGGTGCCGCGGTGGCGGGCTGCGCGCACGCGCCGCACGAGGCCGACGACATCACGCTGGCCGGCGCCGGCGTCCGGCTGCGGCGTGCCGAGCTGATCGCGCGCCTGCGCGACAGCGACTACGTGCTGCTGGGCGAGCAGCACGACAACAGCGAACACCACCGCCTGCGCGCCGCGCTGCTGGCGGCGCTGCCGGCACCGCTTCCGGTGGTCGTGGAATACCTGCCGCGGGGCGCCGCGCCGGCGCTGCGCCGCGACGATCGCGGCCCGGCGCTGCTGCGCACGCTGGAGGCCGCCGGCTTCGATGCCCGGGGCTGGCGCTGGCCGCTGCACGAGCCGCTGTTCACCGCGATCGCCCACCGTCAGCACCCGCTGCACGGCGGCAACCTGCCGCGCGAGCTGGCGCGCCGCACCGCGCGCGAAGGCGCGGCCGCGTTGCCCGACGAACTGCGCGCCTTGATCGACACCGCGCCCCTGCCCGCCGCCGCGCGCGACACGCTGCTGGCCGACCTGCTGCGCGGCCACTGCGGCCAGCTGGGCGCCGACCGCATGCCCAACATGCTGCTGGCCCAGCGCGGCCGCGATGCGGCAATGGCCGCCGCGCTGCGCACCGCTCGTGCGCGGCAGCCTGGCGGACCGGTGCTGCTGCTGGCCGGCAACGGCCACGTGCGCCGCGACCATGGCGTGGGCCAGCTGCTGCCGGCCCTGGAGCCGAGCGCCCGCGTGCTGTCGGTGGGCTTCGCCGAGCCGGGCCATGCGCCGGAGCCCGGCCTGTACGACATGGTCTGGACCACCGCGGGCACCCCGCGCGCCGACCCGTGCCAGGCCATGGCCCGGCGCTGACGCGGCCAGACGCGACCGCAGCGCCACCGGCCGCGCCGCGAAACCGCCGCCGCCGGCGCGTTTGCCGCCGCGCATGGCCCGTCGGGAGGCAGCGCCATGGCTCTTGCGGGTGATGCCGGCGCGAACGCGGCTGCCTAGAGTGCCGGACATCGTCACCGAGGACTCCCCGATGCACTCCACCCTTGCCCGATGGGCCGGCGCCGCGCTGCTGGCCGCCGCCTTGGCCGCCTGCGGCGGCGGCGAAGACACCGCCGCCCCCACCGTTTCCACCGCCGGCGTCGCGCAGGCCGCAGCCGACGCGCTCGCCATGGCCCGTGGCGAGCGCCGGCAGGCGCTCACCGCCCAGGACGCGCCCGGCCTGTCGGTCTACGACCCGCTGGCCGCCGCGAACCAGCTGATGGACTTCGCCGAATCGACCTTCCCGGCCTACTTCCCGGCGCATGCGCCCACCGCGTCGCTGGCGCCGTTCGCCTATCGGCACTACCCCGCGACGGGCATCTACCTCGGCGTCGTGCTCGACGACGGCCCGTACGTGCGCAACGGCATCTACGTGATGGGCGGCGCCTTCGGCAACGCGCCCGTGCACGTGGGTGCCGTGACCGACTTCATCGTGCCGACCGCGCCCGGTGCACGCAGCACGCCGGCGACCGACAAGCTGCAGGTGGTCCAGGGCAGCAGCACCACGCTGCGCGTCAACGTCGACCGGCTGAACGGCTTCAGCGGCCCGGTGCAACTGGCGCTGTCCGGCCTGCCGCTCGGCGTCACCGCGCAGCCGGTGACCGTGCCCGCCGGGGCGGCCTTCGCCGACCTGCCGATCGCCGCGCAGGCCAGCGCGGCGCACACGCTGCCGACGACGGTGCAGTTGACGGCGAGCGCCGCCTTCGGCGCGCACACCGCGGTCGCGACCGGCAGCCTGACGCTGACCGTGCGCGGCGTGCCAGGGGCGGTCGACACCTCGTTCGGCGGCGGCGTGCAGATCACGCCGGTCGCCAGCAGCGAGGACTATGCGCATGCGGTCGCCGTGCAGCCGGATGGCAAGCTGGTGACGGCCGGGACCACCGCGATCAGCACCGGCACCGTCGTGGCGCTGACGCGCCACCTGCGCGACGGCGGGCTCGACCCGAGCTTCGGCAGCGGCGGCAAGGTCATCACGCAGGTCGGCGCGCGCGGCGACAGCGCCCGCGCGATCGCCGTGCAGCCCGACGGCAAGATCGTCGTCGCCGGATGGACCGATGCCACCGGCATCGACGCCAACTTCCTCGTGCTGCGCTACCGCGCCGACGGCAGCCTGGACCCGGGCTTTGCCGACGGCGGCCGCTTCATCCTGCCGATCGGCGGCGGCAACGGCACCGACCGCGCGTACGCGGTCGCGATCCAGGACGACGGCAAGATCGTCGCGGCCGGCACGACGCTCACCAGCACCAGCACGACCGGCCAGGACTTCGCGCTGATCCGCCTGACGGCCGACGGCACCCTCGACGGCAGCTTCGGCCAAGGCGGCAAGGTGGTCACGCCCATCACCGCGAACAGCGGCGGTGACATCGTCTACGCGCTGGCCCTGCCCTGGATCGAGGGCGAGCAGCGCATCCTGGCGGTCGGCGGCGAAGGCGACTTCCACGCCGCGCGCTACCGGCCGGACGGCACGCTCGACGCCGGCTTCGGCCAGGGCGGCAAGGCGGTGGGCCTGTTCGGCCGCAACATCGGCGCCGCACGCTCCGTCGCGCTGCTGCCCGGCGGGCGCATGGTGCTGGCCGGCGGCATCTACAACGACTTCGCCGCCGCGCAACTGACACCGTCCGGCACGCTTGACGCTGCGTTCGGCGTGGGCGGCCTCGTCACCGTGCCCGTGAACCCCACCAACTGGGACAACGCCACCGCGGTGCTGCGGCAGGCCGACGGCAAGCTGCTGCTCGGCGGCTGGACCTACCGCGACAACAGCTCGGCCGGCGACTTCGTCGCGGTGCGGCTGCTGCCGGGCGGCGGGCTGGACACGCTGTTCGGCGAGGAAGGCATCGCCATTCGCCCGGTGGCCACCGGCACCCGGGCCGACAGCGCCCGCGGCATGGTGCTGCAGAGCGACGAGCGCGTGCCCACGGTGCGCGCCATCCTGGGCGGCGAAGTGAGCGGCAGCAACAACGACTTCGGGCTGCTCCGGCTGTGGCTGTGATGCCGCGCTGACGGAGCGGGCCCGGGATCGCGCGAGCGTCCATGGCCTGTCGACGCCACGTGCATCCCGAGGACACCCCGGCGCAGTCGTCTTCGCAGCGTTGACGGCCCCGGAGCATCGAACGGAAGCGCCACCCGGCGGCGCGCACGCCGGCGAGCCGTTCAGCTGCCGTTCACCCAGGCGCAGCGACCATGGGCACATCCAACCAACCGTGCCGCCATGAAACGCCTTGCCCTTGCCTCCTTGCTGTCGACGGCCGCCCTCGGGATCCATGCCGAGCCCTTCTACGACCATGCCCGCGTCCGCAGCGTCGAGCCGCAGTACGAAGGCGTCAGCGTTCCTCGTGAGGAGTGCAGCAGGCACTGGGTCAACGAACGGCGCCGCGTCGGGCAGCAGAACTATGGCGGCGCCGTGATCGGCGGCGTCGCCGGCGCGCTGCTGGGCAACCAGGTCGGCAAGGGCCACGGCCGGGAAGCCGCCACGGCCGTGGGCGCGGTCGTCGGCGCCCTGGCCGGCGACCGGCTGGCGAACCGCCACCGCTGGGAGCAGTACGAAGACGCCCCGCGCGAAGTGACGACCTGCCGCATCGTGAACGAGGTGCAGAGCCGCATCGTCGGTTATCACGTCACCTACGAATACCGGGGGCAGCAGTTCACCACGCTGATGCGCGACAACCCCGGGCCCAGCCTTCGGGTGCGCGTGTCGGTGGATCCGGTTTGAGCCGCGTTCCCGCCTTGTCCCCGCCCTGTCCCCGCCCCTGTCCCCGGGTAGTACGATCCCGCCGCACATGAAACTGCTTCTCCAGCCCGTTTGCGCCCTGCTGATCCTGCTGGCCAGCCCCGCCTGGGCCGACATCAGCCGGGACGAGGCCGCGGCGGTGGCGCAGCGGGTGACGGATGGGCGCGTGCTGTCGGTGGAAAAGACCGAATCCGGCCGGCGCCCGGTGTGGCGGGTGAAGGTCCTGACCGCGAACGGCGAGGTCCGGGTGATCCTGATCGACGCCGCCAGCGGGCGACCTTTGTAGGCCAGCGCCCAGGCGGTGCGCCATGCGCCTGTTGCTGATCGAAGACGATGCCGCGCTGCGGCTCGGGCTGGCCCGCCAGCTCGAAGCGGACGGGCACCGGGTGGACCAGGCGGCCGACGGTGAAGACGGCCTGTTCCAGGCGCGCGAGTACCCGGTCGACCTGGCCATCGTGGACCTGGGCCTGCCGAAGCTGAACGGCCTGGCGGTGGTGCAGCGCCTGCGCGCCGATGGCCGCACCCTGCCGATCCTGATCCTCACCGCCCGCGGCAGCTGGCAGGACAAGGTGCTGGGGCTGGAGGCCGGCGCCGACGACTACCTGGTCAAGCCCTTCGAATACCCCGAGCTGGCCGCACGCATCAAGGCCTTGCTGCGGCGGTCGCTGAAGTCGGCGTCGGACGTGCTGACGCTCGGCCCGATCGCCGTCGACTTCCCGGCGCAGGTCGCCCGGCTGAATGGGCAGCCCCTGGACCTGACGGCCTATGAATACCGCCTGCTCGAATACCTGGTGCGCGAACGCGCGCGGGTGGTGAGCAAGCAGGAGCTGTCCGACTACCTGTACCCGCACGACGAAGACCGCGACAGCAACGTGCTGGAGGTGCTGATCGGCCGGCTGCGGCGCAAGCTCGATCCCGACGGCCGGCTGGCGCCCATCGAAACGCTGCGCGGCCGGGGCTACCGCTTCACCCTCGGATGAGGATCCAGGACTCGATCCGTGCCCGCCTGATCATCGGTGCCACGCTGGTCCTGCTCGCCTTCGTGGCGGGGGCCGGCCTGGCGGTGCAGCGCGCCCATGCCGACAGCGTGCGCGCGGCCCGCTTCGCCCAGCTGCGCAGCACCGTCTACCTGCTGCTGGCCGGCGCCGAAGTCGACGCCGCCGGAACGCTGGCCATGCCCGATGCCTTCCCGGAGCCGCGCCTGTCGCTGCCCGGCTCGGGCTTGTACGCCAGCATCGTCAACGTCAATCGGCGCGAGCAGTGGCAATCCGGCTCCGCCGTGGGCCTGAGCCCGCCGTTCCAGCGCAGCGTGGCGGCGGGACAGTGGCGCCATGAAACGCTGGCGGCCGGCGGCCGCGCCTACCTGGCCGTCGGCTATGGCGTGACCTGGGCCGGGCGGGCGCAGGCCGCGCCGCTGGTGCTCTCCGTGCTGGAGGACAAGGCGGCGTTCGACCGCGAGGTGGGCGTCTTCGAGCGCACCCTGTGGACCTGGCTCGGCGGCGCCGGCGCCTTGCTGCTGCTGGCGCAGACGCTGCTGCTGGAATGGGGCTTGTCGCCGCTGCGGCGCATCGCGCGCGAGGTGCGCCGCATCGAACAGGGCGAGCAGGCCGAGGTGGCGGGCCAGTACCCCGCGGAAATCGCCGCGCTGACGGACAACCTCAACACCTTGATCCGGCAGGAGCGCGTGCGGCAGACACGCTACAAGGAGGCCCTGAGCTTTCTCGCGCACAGCCTCAAGACGCCGCTGGCCGTGCTGCGCACCGCACTGAACGAACCGACCCGCCTTGCCGCGGCCGTGACCGAACAGGTCGCGCGCATGGACGACATCGTCCAGCACCAGCTGGGCCGGGCCGCCGCCAGTGGCGCGACGCGCTTTGCGCCCTACCTGCCGCTGGCGCCCATCCTGAACCGGATCCGCGATTCGCTGCAGAAGGTCTATGCCGACAAGGAACTGGATGTCGCGATCGATTGCCCGCCGGATCTCCAATGGCGGATCGACGAAGGCGACGCCTTCGAGCTGCTCGGCAACACCATGGACAACGCGGCCAAGTGGGCGGCGCGGCGCATCGAGGTCAGGGCCTGGCGCGAGGCCGGCCGCTTGAACATCCGCGTGGACGACGATGGCCCGGGCTTCAGCGACACGCAGTCCATCCTGCAGCTGCACGTGCGCGGCGACGAGCAGGTGCCCGGCCACGGCGTCGGCCTGGCGGTGGTCAAGGACCTGGTCGCGAGCCACGAGGGAGAGCTGAACCTGTCCCGCTCCGACCTGGGGGGGGCGCGGCTCGACATCGTGCTGCCGGCTGCCTGAACGATCCGGTTTCCGTTCAGCATCCGTTCATCGATGCGGGCCGAAGATGCCGCCCATGCCCACCCCGAAGGAGACTGTCATGAGCAAGCGCCAATGGTTCGTCGCCAGCGCGCTGGCGCTGGCCGGCATGCTGGCAACCGGTGCCGCACGCGCCAATCACCACGGCGCCGATGTGCAATGGTCGGTGACCATCGGCACGCCGGCCTTCGTCCACCCGATGCCGATCCATGTCCATCCCGCACCGGTGTACGTGCAGCCCTACCCCGGCTACCGGGTGGGCGCACCGTACCACCGGCCGCATCGCCACCACCGCTACTACCGTGAACCGACGCACTGGGACCACGACGGCGACGGCATCCCGAACCGCCGCGACCGCGTGTACAACCCGCGCTGGGACCTCGACGGCGACGGCATTCCAAACCGGCACGACCGGGATCGCGACGGCGACGGCATCCCGAACTGGCACGAGCGCCACGACAACCGGTACTGGCGCCGTTGACGCGGCGGGCGGGCGCGGCGCTTGCCCGTGCCCGCGAACCGCATGAACGCCCGCCCCGCACGACGCTGTCCGACGCTTGCAGCCCGCCTGCTCTGGGCCGTGCTCGCCGGCACGGCCAGCGGCTGCGTGCTGGTGCCGCCCGGCCCGCCGGTGGACGCCAGCACCTACCGCGCGAGCGGCCACAACAGCCGCGTCCAGTTCCTCGTGCTGCACTTCACCGGCGAGAACCTGGCCGACTCCGTGCGCATCCTGACGCAGCAGGATGTCTCGGCGCACTACCTCGTCAGCGACGAAACGCCGCCGCGCATCTACCGCCTCGTCGACGAAGACCGCCGCGCCTGGCATGCGGGCGACAGCAGCTGGGGCGCGCACACGATGCTGAACTCGAGCTCGATCGGCATCGAGATCGTCAATCCGGGCCGCGTGCCGCAGGCTGACGGCAGCATCGCCTTCGCAGCCTTTGCACCGGCCCAGATCGACCTGGTGGTCGCGCTCGCCAAGGACATCGTCCGGCGCCACCAGATCCGGCCGGACCGCGTGCTGGGCCACAGCGACATCGCGCCGCAGCGGCGCCAGGACCCGGGCCCGCAGTTTCCGTGGCACCGCCTGGCCGCCGAGGGCCTGGTAGCCTGGCCGGACCCCGCCCAGGTCGCCGCGGCCCGCGCGGCGCATGAAGCGCAACTGCCCGGCGTGGCCTGGTTCCAGGACGCCTTGGCGCGCCTGGGCTTCGCCGTGCCCGGGCACGGCCGCCTCGACGATCCGACCCGCCGCGTGCTGGCCGCCTTCCAGATGAAGTACCGCCCTTCGAAGCACGACGGCGAGCCCGACGCCGAGACCGCCGCGCTGCTGCAGGTGCTGGCTGCCCGCTGAGCACGCTGCTCCGCCCTTTGCCTGGCCAACGGCCTACGTTTCACCTTCCTGCCGGGCCAGGCGCGACAGCCGCTCGCAAAGCGCATCGAGTTGCACGGGCTTGGGAAGGTGGCCGTCGAAGCCGGCGCCCACGGCGCGTGCCGCGTCTTCCGGCCGCGTGAAGGCCGACACGGCGATGGCCGGCATCGCGGCAGCGTAGCGCTCCGGCAGCGCGCGCAGTTCGCGCACGAACGCGAAGCCATCCTTGCCCGGCATGCCGATGTCGCTGAGAACGACGTCGAATCGATCCTGGCGGATTCTGGCCAGCGCTTCGTCCGCACCCTCGGCCACGCCCACGGCCGCGCCGAGCAGTTCCAGCATGCGCGCGAGCACGGCACGGCCATCGGCATCGTCATCCACCACCAGCACGCGCATCCCCTGGCCAGGCCTCAGCGCCGGGTCCGCGCCGGTGGGCCGGACCGGGGCTGCCGCTTCCGGCGCCTGTATCAATGGAAGCTGCACGACGAACCGAGCGCCCCGGTTCGAGCCCTCGCTCTGGGCTTCGGCCCGGCCGCCATGCAGCAGGACCAGTTCACGCACGATGGCCAAGCCAAGGCCCAGACCGCCATGGCGCCGCGTCGTCGATGCATCACCCTGGCGAAAACGCTCGAAGATCTTCTCCAGCAGCTCACGCTCCACCCCGATGCCGTTGTCGTCGACGATGAACTGCACGTGTCGTTGATCTGCCTCGCGCACCGTCAGCAGCACGCGGCCGCCCGTGCCGGTGAACTTGATGGCATTCGACAGCAGGTTCGACAGCACCTGCTGAAGCCGGGTGGCGTCGCCCATCAGCTGGCCCCTGACCGGCTCGGTCTGGCAATGCAGCGTGATGGCCTTCGCGACGGCCATCGGGCGGGCGGCGTCCGCGGCCGACAAGGCCAGCACGGCCGGGTCGAGGCGCTCGAGTTCCAGGTGCAGCCGGCCGGACACGATGCGGCTCATGTCCAGCAGGTCGTCGATCAGCCGCGCCTGCAGGCGCGCATTGCCGTCGATGGTCTCCAGGCCCGTCTTCAGCGTCGCGGGGTCGCTCTTGAGCTGCAGCACCTGGGCCCAGCCGACGATGGCATTCAATGGCGTGCGCAGCTCATGCGACAGCGTGGTCAGGAAGTCGTCCTTGACCGAGCTGAGGCGCTCGGCCTCCGCGCGCAGGGCGCGTTCGCTGTCGAGCAATCGCTGCCGTTCCCGCGCGGCCTCTTCCGCTGCAACCAGGAAGGCATCGCGGGCACCCATGCGGGCGTCGTAGATCGTGGTCAGCAGGGTGACGGCCAGGATGCCCAGGGTGCCGAACACCACGAGCGCCGCGAGTCCGGTCAGCGAGAAGCTGTCCGTCGCGGCCCGGCACACGCTCCCGGCGGGGAAGCTGGCCGCTTGCATGGCGGTGTAGTGCATCCCGACGATGGCGAATCCCATGACGGTCGCTGCCAGCGCGCGCCGCCGCCAGGCGGCCGTGAGTTCCGCGGCACGCAGCTTGAAGCCCAGCCACAGCGCGGTGACGGAGGCTGCCATCGCGATGAGCACGGAAGCGGCCACCCAGCGGGCGTCGTAGTCGATGGCCGGGTCCATACGCATCGCGGCCATGCCGACGTAGTGCATGGCGATGATGCCCAGCGCGAGGGTGATCGCCGAGACCGCAAGCGACCGCGCCGTCGGCACGCGCCCGCCCAGCTGCCACAGGGCCACCGCGGACACGGCGATCGGCAAGACCCAGGACAGCAGCGTGATGCCCAGGTCATAGCCCATCGGAATCGGCAGGCGGAAAGCCAGCATGCCGAGGAAATGCATCGACCAGATGCCGGTGCCCATCGCAAAGGCGCCGCCGGCCACCCATCGGCGGGCAACCGCCCCTTCCGACCGGGACACCCGTTCAGCGAGGTTGAGCGCCGTGTACGAAGCGAATATCGCGACCAGTACCGAGACGAGGACCAGCACCGGATCGTAGTAGCCGACCATCGCCCCAGCATAGCGGCAGATCCTCCCTGCTTGTCCATGTCGGCATTCCGGCCCTGCCAGCCGATGCGCTGACGCACCACGTTCGTCGAAGCGACCCTTCTATCGCATGATCGACGCGGCCGCTGAAGCGCCACTGCAGGAGGCGCTGAGCGTCAGGCGAAGCGCACCGAGATGGACCCGAGCGGCCCGTAGTCCGCATGGAAACTGTCGCCCGCGGCGCAGGCCACCGGCCGTGTGAACGAGCCGCCCAGCACGATCTCGCCGGCGGCCCCTGCGCCGCGATCTGCATCGCGCGCGAGGTCAGGCCGATCTTGCGGCCGATGGGGCGCCGGCCGGCGGCCTGCTGCAGCCGCATCCATTCACGCTGGATCGCGTAGCTGTCGGCGATCGTCATCGCCGCGTGGCGCCTTGAGAATTGCTCGATCGCGACACGCTCGCGTTCCGCTCGGTCCAGCTCGCGCACCAGCGCGGCATGCACTTCGGTGGCCAGCATGCGGGGTGTCTCCTGGGCTATGACGGTCGGCCGCATTCTGGAGCGCCCGGTGCAGCCACACAATCAAGTGAATTCGGTGCGGCATCAAGCCCGGCTTGAAGATCCCGAAGCCGGCCCGCGGCTCCGGGAAAGCGCCTGGGCGACGCAGGTCCGCCGGCAGCAGCTTCAGGCGTCTTGGGCGTTCGGCTGGAGGTGGCGTTCTGCGAACGGCTCCGGCCCAAGGGCCGGGCAGAACAGGTTGCCCTGCATCGCATCGGCCCGCATCGCCTGCAGCACGCCATGTTGCGCTCGCGTCTCGACACCTTCGGCGGTGACCCGCATGTCCAGCCCGTGCGCCAGCTCGATCACCGCTCGAACCAGCTTGCGCTCGGCGTCACGCTCCATCATGGCGTGCACGAAGCTGCGGTCGATCTTGAGCGTGTCGATCGGCAGCCGCGCCAGGTATCCCAGCGACGAATAGCCGGTACCGAAGTCGTCGAGCGCCAGCGTGATGCCGTGGTGCGCCAACTGCTGCAGTGAATGCTCGGCCTCTCCGCCCAGGTGGAGCAGCATCGACTCGGTGATCTCCAGCACGAGGTCACGGCCCTCGAGGTCATGCTCCTGCAGCGCCTGGCGTACCTGCTCGGCCAATGCGCGGGCATTGCGCAACTGGCGTGCAGAGACATTGACGCAGACAGGCACGGTGCGCAGGCCGGCGCGGCGCCAGGCCTGCGTCTGCGCGGCAGCGCGCCTCAACACCCAGGCGCCGATGCCTTCGATCAGGCCGGTTTCCTCGGCGATGCGGATGAACTCGTTGGGAGCGACCAGCACGCCGTCGGCACGCCGCCAGCGCAGCAGCGCCTCGACGCAAAGCATCTGCTCGCCTGCGGCATCGAACACCGGTTGATAGTGCAGTTCGAGCGATTCGGTCTGGAGCGCCTGCCGCAGGCCGTTCTCGATCTCCAAGCGGCGCCGCACCTCCTCGTTCATCGCAGGCGAGAAGAAGCGGAACTGGTTGCGCCCTGCGTTCTTCGCCTCGTACATCGCGATGTCGGCGTGCTTGATCAGCTCGCTGCCGCTGCGGCCATCCTCCGGGAAGTTGGCAACGCCGACCGAGCAGGAGATCGTCAGGCTGTGCGGCCCGATCTCGAAGGGATGCTCGAGCGCGGCAATGACGCGGGAGGCCGCTCGCGAGGGGTCTTCGGCATCCTTCAAACGCTCCATCACCGCCACGAACTCGTCCCCGCCCATGCGGGCGACGGTCGAGTCGCTGCGCAGCACCGAGGTGATTCGCTGCGTGGCGGCGATCAGCAACTGGTCCCCCACCGCATGGCCGAGCGAATCGTTGATGCGCTTGAAGTGGTCGAGGTCGATGAACAGCACGCCCACCCGCTGCTGGTGGCGCTGTGCCGTCGCCAGCGCGGCTTCCAGGCGCAATGCCAGCAGGTTCCGGTTCGGCAGGTCGGTCAGCGTGTCGCGCGTGGCGAGCCGGTGCACCTGCGCGGTGGCCAGCGTGCGTTCGGTGCGGCTGGCCGCCATCAGCAGCGTGGTACCGGCGAATACCAGGTGCAGAAGCGGCAGGCCGCCGGTGTGGTCGCTGAAGGGACCATGGCCGAGCGACGTGCCGATGTCCGCGATCAGCACGGCGGCGAGGTTCCCGGCCAGGGTGAACGGGATCGGGTAGCGCAGTGCAAGCCATACCGCTGGCGGCAGCACGAGCAGGGTGGTGTGGCGCAATCCGAAGGTACTTTCCATCCAGCCGGAATAGATGGCCGCGGCGATGGCGAGCAGCAGCGACAGCGCAACGAGTGCACCGATCGGTGGCCCGTCGGCCTCCGTGTCGACCTGCCGGCCGCCCCGCTGCAGCAGCCACCACAGCGCGGGCGCAACCAGCAGCACGCCGAGCATGTCGGCCAGTGCCCATTCCACGCGCGGCGAACCGGCATGGCCGACCCCGTGCGCGGGCGCACCATGGTCCCTGCCCGCATGGGCTTCAGGGACTGCGGCCGCAGGCGCTGGCGCGTGCGGGGCCACATGCACGGGCGCATGTGCGGCAGCGGGCGCCGGCGCATGTTGGGCCGCAGGCGCCGGCACATGTGCGGCTGCATGCGCCGAAGCGTGAGCGGCCACATCGTGGCGTTGCGACGCCGCGAGGTCGACTCGCACATGGCGCACCGACTCCGGAACGATCGCCATCGCGACTGCCGCCGCCAAGGCATAGCCGCCGGCGCCCAGCGCGATGAACGCAGCCATGTGCGACAGCTTGTCCAGGCCCAGCTTGATGCGGCCGGGCCAGCGCATCAGCGCGCAGGCCGCGGCAACCACAGCTGCCTGCTCCAGCGCGAAGAGCAGAGACCCCTCCAGGTCAGCCGTCCACCAGAGCGCCGAAGCAGCGCTTCCGGCCACCACGGCCGCCAGCACGCGCGGGCCCCACAGCGCCGTCAGGGCAATGCCCGCGCCGGCTGGCCACCACACCTTGTGAGCCGGAAAGTGCGCACGCATGGCCAGCGCGAAGCCAGCGAGCACGGCCACGACGGCCAGCGTCAGCAATTGCCGCTGCCACCAGGACACGGCCCGGCGCCGTGGTGCCGCAGCGGCAGTGGATGCCGGGGAGTCGGTCAGGTACTGCATGGCTGCCGATCGAGGGACTACCCTAGCTCTATCGGCAAGCGCCGCCCGCAGTGGAGCGAAGGAACGGCAAGGCCGCGGCGCGCAAACCACCGGCCGGCGAGCGGCGTGCAGTTGTCCACGGCTGGCGCCTCCCCGCCCACAGGCTGCCTAGGCCATGTGCGCAGAGGGATCGATCGCACACCACCGTCGCGAAGGCGAGCCTCGCACTTGGCGTGTCCCACCCGCCGCACAGCTGATCGCCAAGATGGGCGGCGCGATCTTCGCCGTCCGCTTGACCAGCAGCCGCCCGAAACGCTCTTTCATTGATCCCTGTGGGCCGGACCGGCGCGGAAAGCCGCGCGCCAGCCGCCAGCCAAGCTTCACCGATGCGACGACAGCGCCTCGTCCTACACGCACGGGCCCACGGCGCGCGCACGCTATCTCCACCATGAACCCGCAACGAAGGACCAGGCCCTGCCGGCTCCTGCCGGCGCTGCTGATGTCGATGGTGGCGCTGCCGCTGTCGGCGCAAGCCCCGCAGACGGTGGTCGTGCGCCCGGCCGCTTCGGCGCCGGCGCCTTCACCCGCATCGAAACCCCAGCCACGGCTGCTGACGCCGGACGAGCAGCGCGCCAGCGCGACCGCGCCCGGCATGCTGCGCCCCGAGCGGCCTGCGCTGCCGCAGGTCGAGGTGCCGCTGCAACGCACGGCCGGCGCTGAGGTTCGCAGCGTCGTTCGCTCGCCGCGGCGCGAAGCGGCCGCGCTGGCTTCCAGCGGCCGCGTCGCGGACGACGCCGCACGCTGCGGCGCACGCAAGGACATGGCGGCCCGCGAAGACTGCCGGGAGAATCTGCAGGCCCGCGCGGCGCTGGGATAGTGATGCTCCGCCCGCGCGGCTGCTGAGCATGCGCGATGCACGCCGCGCGCTGGCGCTGCTGCAAGTCCAGCTGACGGGGCCCCGGCCACGCCGGCGCGCGGCGCGGCGGCTCCCATCGCTACGGACGGGTGTTGGGCACGCCCAGGCCGATCAGGTGTTCGTCCAGGTCGGCGAAAGCGTCGCGGGCGCGGACCAGGCCGTCCAGCGTCGTGCGCAGGCGGTCCATGGCGGCGAGAACCTGAGTCCTGCCCACGCCTGCGTGCGGTTGCGGTTGCGGTTCCGATTCCGGCGTCGTGTCCGGTAGCGCGGAAGCCGGGCTGCCGGCCGGCGCAGGCGGGGGCGGCTCGAACACCACGTGCCGGACCAGCGTGGGCTGCTGAACGGGATCCTTGCGCCTGCGTGCCTTTGCCGCAGGCACAGCTTCGGAAGCAACCGGCGCGGCCGCTTCCGCCTTGAACTCGGGCTCCGGCGGGACGGGCGGCGGGTTCTCTGCCGCTGGGACGAGCCGCTGTGCATCGAGCCGGAATACCTTCTGCGGCCGCGCCTGCATGGGCGCCTGCCCCGGCTCCAGCGGAGCGGACGCTGCCGCGCCTTGGACATGCCGGCGGCGCTTGAGGATGACGGTGGGGCCGCCCGGCGCGGCGGCGGCAGGTGCCGCCGCTTGCCGCGGTGCCGGAGCGGGCGGTTCGTCGTCGAGGCCGGATTTGGAGATGCGGCCGAGCCCGAACTGCGGGGCGATGAGACCTGAGTGCATCGAGGGAACGGAATGGGTGGCGGACTGCGGGGACTGTCAGGAGGGCCGCACGGCCGGGCCGGAGCCGGGCGCGGGGTGATCCAAGCGCAGCAGTGTGGGGCAAGCCGCACCGCGCAGGCGGCGAGTATCACACCTCGCTCCCCGCGGCTCGCCCACGCAGCGATGAGCGGCAAAGCCTGCGGACCTTCTTGCCCGGCTCCCAGGACCGGCAAGCGTGCGCAGCCGCCTCGCGGCCGGGGTCACCTGGTGCGCCGCGCCAGCACCACCCCCCACGACCTCGCGCGGCCCCGAGGCCGGCTGCTCGTCATGCCGGATCAGAAGCGGCGCCGCCGTCGTCCTCGGGCGCGTTCAGCTCGTTCTCCCGCGCCTTGCGCTCGGGCTTCTTGGTACCGGCCTGGCTCTGCGCCTTGTCCTTCAGGCCGGCGTCCGAGGCCTCGCTGGTGGGTCCGCTGTGTTCGCGCTGCCCCCGTTCGGAGCCGCCGCGGTTCGGGTCGGGATGGGCCATGGATTTCTCCTTTCGCCGCGTCGCGGCAAGTCAGGTGCCCGCCGCGACCGACGCCCCGGGGATCCCCCGGGACCCGGCACGGCGCTTGCCGGGCAGCCCGCGATGGCCCGAGCCGACACCCTGCGCGACGCCTACCGCGAAGGCCGGCTCATCCTGTTCGTCGGCGCGGGCGTGTCCATGTCGCTCGGCTTGCCGCCCTGGAGCGCGCTGATCGACCATCTCGCCACGTCGCTCGGCGAGGACCCCGCCCTCTTCCGCACCTACGGCAGCCACCTGTCGCTGGCTGAGTACTTCAGGCTCAAGCACGGCAGCATCGGGCCGCTGCGCAGCTGGATGGACCGCGAGTGGCACAGCGCCGACCTGAAGGTGGAGCACTCGCGGGTGCACCGGCTGATCGCATCGGGCGAGTTCCCCATCATCTACACGACCAACTACGACCGCTGGATCGAAGCCGCGTTCGAACGCCACGGCAAGCCCTTCGTCAAGGTGGTCAGCGTGGCGGACCTGGCCCGCATCCGGCCCGGCATGACGCAGATCATCAAGTTCCACGGCGACTTCGAGAACGACGAGTCGATCGTGCTGGACGAGACCAGCTACTTCCGGCGCCTGGATTTCGAGGCGCCGCTCGACATCAAGCTGCGTGCGGATGTATTGGGGCGCTCGGTGCTCTTCATCGGCTACAGCCTGGGCGACATCAACATCCGCTACCTTTTCTACCGACTGTCGTGCCAGTGGAAGGCGGCCGTGCCGGACATGCCGCAGCCGCGCTCGTACATCTTTTCGCCCAATGTCAATCCCGTGCAGGCCGCGGTGCTGGCGCAGTGGGGCATCGAGATGGTGACGCGCGAAGGCGAGGACCCCTCGCAAGCGCTGGTCGACTTCCTCGAGGAGATGATGGACCGGCCCGGTGGACCGGATGCGGCGGGATGCCCTTGAGGCGCCGCCGCCGCACGCCCGTCATCGCGCAGCCTTGCCCATGGCCACGCCCCATGGACCGTCACCCACGGCGATGTCGCGCACCCGCTCGAGGGTCGCGGTGTCGATGACGCTGACCGAATTGGAACGGCCATTGGCCACGTACAGCTGCATTCCGTCCAGCGTCAAGGCCATGTTCCAGGGCCGCTGGCCGACCGGGATGCTGGCGACGACGCGCCCGCTGGCCGCATCGACGACGCTGACCTGCGCCGCCCGGCCGGCCGACACGAAGACCTGCCGCCCGTTCGGGTGCACCGTGACGCCGTTGGAGAAGGCCCCGGTGGGAATGCGCTGCACCGCGCGCCGTGCGGCGGTGTCGATGACGTGCAGCGCGTCGTCCAGCTCGCAGGCCACGTAGGCACGCGAGCCGTCGGGCGAGAAGGCGATGCCGCGCGGCCGGCGGCCGACGTCGATGCGGGCCACCTGCCGCCGCGCGCCGACGTCGACCACGTCCACCTGGGCGGCGTCCTCGGCACTGACGTACAGCCAGCGCCCGTCCGGACTGAATGCCGCATGCTCGGGATTGGCGCCTTCGGTCGTGATCGCGGCCAGGCGATCACCCCGCTCAGCGTCGACCAGCACCACCTGGTTCGCGGTTTCACTGGCCACGGCCAGCAGCCGGCCATCCGGCGACAGCGCCACGCCCTCGGGCGATGCGCCGAGGGCAATGCGCCGGATCGACTCGCCCGTGCGGGCATCGATCAGGCGCAGGCCATCGGGCTGCTCGGTGACGAAGAGGCGCAGGCCGTCGGCGCTGACGACGATGCCCCGCGGCTTGTCTCCCGTGCGCCACGCCGCCACCACTGCGCCGGTTCCGGTGTCGATGACGCTGATCGTGCCGGCCCTTTCATTGGGCACGTAGGCGCGCGGGCCGCCCGCCAGGGCGCCGGCAGCGGCAAGGGCCCAGGCCAGCATGGCCAGGGCACGCAATGCGGTCGAGCTCATGCTCCGCTCCTCGTTGGACGCGCGTCGGCACGCGGAAGAAGCCCCCGGGCATATGCCGTACCCGCCACGGCGCGGGCGTCCGGGATGCGGCGGCACGCCGATTGCCGGGGCACGCACCGTTCCACCGCCATCGAGTCACCTTGACCGCTCTGCTTTCCCGCTGCAGGGGCAGCGTGCTGCGTACCGTCGCCATGGCCGCGATGCTCGGCATCACCGGCGGCCTGCCCTCGCCGGGCGCGGCGGCGGACGACGACGGCCAGTGGACGACCGTTGCCAAGGACGCGTCGAACACGCGTTATGCAGCCCTGGCCCAGATCGACCGGACGACGGTTCGCAACCTCAAGCTCGCGTTCCGCTTCTCCACCGGCGTCACCCGCGGGCACGAGGCCGCGCCGCTGGTCATCGGCAGCACGATGGTGATCGTGACGCCCTACCCCAACATCGTGTACGCGCTGGACCTGTCGCGGCCGGGGGCGAACGTGAAATGGAAGTTCGAGCCCAAGCCGCTGGCCGAGGCGCAGGGCGTGGCCTGCTGCGACGTGGTGAACCGCGGTGCCGCGTATGCCGACGGGCGCATCTTCTTCAACACGCTGGACAACCAGACCATCGCGCTCGACCTGCAGACCGGCCGCGAGCTGTGGCGCACCCGCCTGGGCGAGATCCGCCGCGGCGAAACGATGACGATGGCGCCGCTGGTGGTCAAGGGCAAGGTGCTGGTCGGCAATTCGGGCGGCGAGATGGGCGTGCGCGGCTGGCTCACCGCGCTCGATGCCGCCACCGGCCGCATCGTCTGGCGCGCCTGGTCCACCGGCCCCGACAAGGACGTGCTGATCGGCCCGTCCTTCCGGCCGTACTACGCGCAGGACCGCGGCACCGACCTGGGCGTGAAGAGCTGGCCGCCGGAGGCCTGGAAGATCGGCGGCGGCACGGCCTGGGGCTTCCTGTCCTACGACCCGGAGCTGGACCTCGTCTACTACGGCACCGCCAACCCCGGGCCGTGGAACCCCGAGCAGCGCCCCGGGGACAACAAGTGGACCTCGGGCACCTTCGCGCGGCGGCCGGACACCGGCGAAGCGATCTGGTTCTACCAGTGGAACCCGCACGACCTGCACGACTACGACGGCGTCAACGAGCACGTGCTGGTCGACCTGCCCGTCGGCGGCACGGGTGGCGGTGGCCCGGGCGGCCGCCTGCGCAAGGTGCTGCTGCACCCCGACCGCAACGGCTACCTCTACGTGCTGGACCGCGCCACCGGCGAGGTGCTGTCGGCCGATCCCTTCGTGCCCATCACCTCCAGCCTCGGCGTCGACCTGCCGAGCGGCCGCCTGCGCCCCAACCCGCAGACCGCGCCGCGCACCGGTGAGGTGGTGCGCAACATCTGCCCCGCCTCGCCCGGCGGCAAGGACTGGCAGCCCTCGGCCTGGTCGCCGCGCACGCGGCTGCTGTACATCCCGCACCAGAACCTGTGCCAGGACGCGGCCAGCTACGAGGTCGGCTACATCGCCGGCACGCCCTACGTCGGCGCCGACGTCAAGATGAAGCCGGGGCCCGGTGGCCACCGCGGGGAGTTCAGCGCCTGGGACCCGGTGGCGCGGCGCAAGGCCTGGCGCATCACCGAGCACTTTCCGGTCTGGAGCGGGGCCCTGGCCACGGCCGGCGACCTGGTCTTCTACGGCACCATGGACGGCTGGTTCAAGGCCGTCGATGCCCGCAGCGGCGAGTTGCTGTGGCAACAGCAGCTGAGCTCCGGGATCATCGGCCAGCCGGTGAGCTACCTCGGGCCCGACGGCAAGCAGTACGTCGCCGTGCTGGCCGGCGTCGGCGGCTGGGCCGGCGCCGTGGTGGCCGCCGGGCTGGACGCGCGCGACGGCACCGCGGCGCTGGGATTCGCCAATGCGATGCGCGACCTGCCGCAGCGCACGCGGCTGGGTGGGGCCTTGTATGTCTTCGCGCTGCCGTAGCGCCTGCGTCGCGGTGGCCGCATCGCTGCTGGCTGGCGGCGCCATGGCGGCGCCCGAAGGGCCGCGCACTTTGCGCGTTTGCGTCGACCCCGACAACCTGCCGTACTCCCAGGCCGGAGGCACCGGCTACGAACCCGCGCTGGCGCGCCTGCTGGCCGACGAGCTGAAGCTGCCGCTGCAGCTGCACTGGCAGCCGATGCGCCGCGGCCTGGTGCGCAAGACGCTGGGCGACGGCGTGTGCGACGCGCTGCTGACGGTGCCCCAGGGCCTGGACCGGCTGCTGACGACACGCGCCTACTACCGCTCCAGCCACGTGCTGCTGACGCGCCAGGCCGATCCAGCCCCGCTGCGCTCGCTCGACGACCCGCGCCTGCCGCAGCTGCGCATCGGCGTGCAGCTGATCGGCGATGACCTGGCCGCTTCGCCGCCCGGCCATGCGCTGGTGCGGCGCGGCGCGGTGGCGCGGGTGGTGGGCTACACCGTGGACGGCGGCTCCACCCAGGACGCCGACGACGGCCAGGGCCCGGCCGCGCAGCGCATGGCGGCGGCCCTGGCACGCGGCCAGCTGGACGCGGGGCTGGCATGGGGGCCGCAGGCCGGCTGGTTCGCCGCCCAGGCGCAGCCGCCGCTGGCGCTGCAGGTGCTGGCCGCGCCGGCGGGCCTGGGCCTGCCCTTCGAGTTCGGCATGGCGGTCGGCGTGCGCCGCGGCGAGACCGCCTGGCGCGACCGGCTGCAGGCCGCGCTGGATGCACGGCAGGCCGACATCGACGCCCTGCTCGACCGCTGGCACGTGCCACGCGTGCCGAACCTGCCGAACCTGCCGAACGTGCAGCACGGGCCGAGCGTCCCGAACGCAGCGCCGCCGCCACCCTCGCCGGAGCCGCCGAAATGAGCCGGCGGCCGCTTTTCTTACCGGTTATCACGGCGGCCGCCCTGGCGCTTCTTCTGGCCGGCTGCGAACGCGAGACGCGCGGCTGGCGCGTGGCGCCGCACGTGCCGGCGGCCGCCTCGCGCCCGGCCGGCTCCGCGCTGGCGCCGGGGCCGGGGGCTTCCACCGCCTCGGCCCCGGCCGCCGGGCTGCCGTCCGCGGCCGCTTCCGTCGTGGTGCCGATGCAGCGCATCGCCAACCGCTACGAAGGCAATGCCTACGCGGTGTCGCAGGGCAAGCGCTGGTACCGCTGGTACAACTGCAACGGCTGCCATTCGAACGGCGGCGGCGGCATGGGGCCGGCGCTGATGGATGCGCAGTGGCTGTACGGCTCGGCGCCGGCCCAGGTGGCGGCCAGCATCGTGCAGGGCCGGCCCAACGGCATGCCATCTTTCGCCGGCCGCATCCCGGACGAGCATGTGTGGCAGCTGGTGGCCTACGTGCGATCGATGAGCGGGCTGGTGCGGGCCGATGTCGCACCGGGCCGCAGCGACAGCCTGTCGCCCGGCTGGGAACCCGAGACCCGGCGCGAGCCGGCCACCCCCCGCAATGCGCCGCCGCCCACGGCGCCGGCGAGCGGCTGATGCAGGACGTGCTGCACAGCGCCGGCGTGCAGGCCGGCCACATCCTGGACCTGTGGCGCCTGATGCTGGGCGTGTGCGCGGTCGTCTTCGCCGCCGTGCTGCTGGCCTTCCTGTGGGCGGTGCTGCGCGCGCCGCGCGCGGGCCGCGACACCTCGCCGGACCTGAGCGCGCTGCAGCACAACGAGCCCCGCCTGCTGCGCCGGGTGGCCTGGGCCACCGCGCTGTCGACGCTGCTGCTGTTCGGCCTGGTCGGCGCGAGCGTGTGGACCGACCGCGCACTGGCGCAGCTGCCGCTGCACGGCGCGCTGCACGTGCGCGTCACCGCGCACCAGTGGTGGTGGGACCTGCAGTACGACGACGCCGAGCCGTCCCGCATCTTCACCACCGCCAACGAGCTGCACGTGCCGGTGGGGCGGCCGGTGATCCTGACGCTGCTGTCCGACGACGTCATCCACAGCTTCTGGGTGCCGAGCCTCGCCGGCAAGAAGGACCTGATCCCCGGCCGCACCGCGCAGCTGCAATTCCGCGCCGACCGCGCCGGCACCTACCGCGGCCAATGCGCGGAGTTCTGCGGCGCGCAGCATGCGCGCATGGCCTTCCGCGTCATCGCCGAGGAACCCGCGGCCTACGAAGCCTGGGCCGCTCGGCAGCGCCAGCCCGCCGCGCCGCCGGCCGATGCGCTGCGCCAGCGCGGCCAGCAGCTGTTCCTCGCCGGCACCTGCGTGATGTGCCACAACGTGGGCGGCACCGACGCCACCGGCCGCCGCGCGCCCGACCTCACCCACCTCGGCAGCCGCCAGACGCTGGCCGCCGGCACGCTGCCCAATGCACCGGAGCCGCTGGCCGCCTGGATCCGCGACCCGCAGTCGCACAAGCCCGGCACCAACATGCCGGGCCACGACTACTCGCCCGAAGACATGCAGGCCCTGGTGGCCTGGCTGCGGGGGCTCGAATGAGCGGGCCGGCCGAACTGCCCCCGACCGCGCTGCAGGCGGCCTTCGACCGCGCGTCGGCCGACCTCGCCTTCCCGGCGCCCGACGATCGGCCGCCGGTGCTGAACGACGTGCCGCCCAGCGCCGAGCAGGAAAGCCTGCTGGACCGCAGCTGGCGCGACCCGCCCGGGCTGCTGGGCGCGCTGTCGGCCATCAACCACAAGACCATCGGCCGCCGCTTCGTGCTGACCGCGCTCGGCTTCTTCATCGCCGGCGGCCTGCTGGCCGCGCTGATGCGGCTGCAATTGGCGCGGCCCGACAGCCAGCTGGTCGGTCCAGACCTCTACAACCAGCTCTTCACGATGCACGGCACGACGATGATGTTCCTCTTCGCCGTGCCGGTGATGCAGGCCATGGCGGTGCTGCTGGTGCCGCTGATGATCGGCGCGCGCAGCATCGCCTTCCCGCGCATGAATGCGTACGCCTACTGGGTCTACCTGTTCGGCGGGCTGATGCTGTACGGCGCCTTCCTGCTCAACATCGGTCCGGACACCGGCTGGTTCGCCTACGTGCCGCTGTCCGGGCCCGAGCATTCGCCCGGCAAGCGCGTCGATTTCTGGGCGCAGATGATCACCTTCACCGAGCTGTCGGCGCTGCTGGAGGCGGTGATCCTGATCACCACCGTGTTCAAGCTGCGCGCCCCCGGCATGACGCTGAACCGCATGCCGCTGTACGTGTGGGCGATGCTGGTCACCTCGTTCATGGTGATGTTCGCGATGCCGGCGGTGATGTTCGCCAGCACCGCGCTGATCACCGATCGCCTCGTCGGCACGCACTTCTACAACCCCCGTGAAGGCGGCGACGCGCTGCTGTGGCAGCACCTGTTCTGGTTCTTCGGCCACCCCGAGGTCTACCTGATCTTCATTCCCGGGCTCGGCTTCCTGTCGGCCGTCATCGCCACCTTCGCGCGGCGGCCGGTGTTCGGCTACCCGGCCATGGTGCTGTCGCTGATCGCCACGGCCTTCCTCGCGTTCGGCCTGTGGGTGCACCACATGTTCGCCACGCCGCTGCCGGAACTGGGCAAGAGCTTCTTCACCGCGATGAGCATGCTGATCGCCGTGCCCACCGCGGTCCAGATCTTCTGCTGGATCGCGACCCTGGCCACCGGCCGGCTGCACTGGAAGACGCCGCTGCTGTTCGTGCTGGCCTTCTTCGCCGTGCTGCTGCTGGGCGGCCTGAGCGGCCTGATGCTGGCTTCCGTCCCGCTTGACCTGCAGGTGCACGACAGCTACTTCGTCGTCGCGCACTTGCACTACGTGCTGATCGGCGGCGCGGTCTTCCCGCTCATCGGCGCCGTCATCTACTGGTACCCGAAGTTCACCGGCCGGCTGATGAGCGAGCGCCTGGGCCGCTGGAGCTTCTGGCTCGCCTTCGTCGGCTTCAACCTCGCCTTCTTCCCCATGCACCACCTGGGCCTGCACGGCATGCCCCGCCGCGTGTACACCTACCCGGCCGAGAGCGGCTGGCAGGCGCTGAACCTGCTGGCCACCGGCGGCGCGCTGGTGCTGGCGGCCGGCATGGCGCTGTTCTTCATCAACCTGTGGCGCAGCCGCCGGCACGGGGAGCCGGCCGGCGCCGATCCCTGGGGCGGCGGCACGCTGGAATGGGCCACGGCATCGCCGCCCAATGCCGGCAACTTCTGCGCCGTGCCGGTGGTGCATGGCCGCGAGCCGCTGTGGCAGGCGGCGACCGAACCGGTGGCGGTGGCCGGCCTCGCGGTGGACCGCCGCGAAGTGCTGGTGAGCACCACGCTCGAAGCGCACCCGGACCACCGCCTGAGCTTCCCGGTGCCGACGCCCTGGCCCTTCGCCGGTGCGCTTGCCACCGCGGCACTCTTCATCGGTTCGATCTTCACGCCCTGGGCCGTGGTGTGGGGGATGGTGCCGGTCGCGATCGCGCTGACGCTGTGGTTCTGGCCGAGGCGGCGCAAGACGGCCGAGGACCTGGCGCTGGAAACGGCGCCTTGAGCACCGGCATCCGGACGGCATCCGCACGAGCATCCCGATGGGCACGCTGCCGCAGAACCAAGCCGCGCTCGACCGCCGGGCCGATGCGCAGGCCCGCCTGCGCCGCGCCGGTGCCGGGCTGGACGTGCGGCACCTGCCGAGCTTCGGCTTCGGCCACCGCAGCTTGATGTGGTGGGGCACGGTCGGGCTGATCGTGATCGAAGGCACCGTGTTCGCGATCGCGATCGGCGCCTACCTGTACCTGATGAGCCGGTCCAGCCACTGGCCACCGGCCGAGCTGCCGCCCGACTACGGCTGGGCCACGCTGAACACCGGCCTGCTGATCGCCAGCCTGCTGCCGGCCTACCTCGCCAAACGAGCGGCCGAAGCACTGGACCTGCCGGCGGTGCGGCGCTGGGTGACGGCGGGCAGCCTCGCCTCGCTGCTGGTGCTCGTGGTGCGTGTCTTCGAGTTCACCAGCCTCAACTGCACCTGGGACGGCAGCGCCTACGGCTCGGCCGTGTGGATGATCATGGGCCTGCACACGCTGCACCTGCTCACCGATGCCTACGACACGCTGGTGCTGAACGTGCTGGTCTTCACCGGGCCGCTGGAAGGCAAGCGCTTCGCCGACGTCAGCGAGAACGCGCTGTACTGGTTCTTCGTCGTCGCCAGCTGGCTGCCGCTGTACGCGGTGATCCATGGAACGCCGCGATGGACATGAAGCACCACCCCTGGCGCTTGTGGATGCCGATGCTGCTGACGCCGGCCCTGGCCTTGGCCGCTCAGTTCGTCGCCTACGTGCTGGCAGCCGCGCTGTGCGAACGCCAGGCCGGCGAATGGATCCACGCGGTGTTCGCCGCTGCGGTGCTGGCGGCGGCGCTGCTGCTGCGCATGGCCTGGCGCGAACTGCGGCGGCTGGTGCAGGCCCACGGCGGCGCCCTGCCGGTGGACACCGACCGGCACGCGCCGCAGCGCCTCTTCCTGGCGCAGGCCGCCTTCGGCGTGGCCGCCCTGTCGCTGCTGGCGCTGCTGGCGATGTGGATTCCGCAGGCGATGCTGTCGCCGTGCCAGGCATGACTGCGCCGGGGCGGCGCGCGGCGCTCGCCGTGCTCGGCAGCGCCCCGGCTGCCGCCTGCTGGGCGCACATGCCGGAGAACACGCCGGACAGCGTGCCGGCCTGGACCTTCACGTGGAGCTTCGATCCCTGGGTCGTCGCGCCGCTGCTGCTGAGCGCCGCGCTCTATGCGCTGGGCATCGCACGGCTCTGGTCGCGGGCGGGCCGGGGCCGCGGTATCAGCATGCTGCAGGCCACCGCATTCGCCGGCGGCTGGAGCACGCTGGCCGCGGCGCTGGTGTCGCCTCTCGACGCGCTGGGCGGGCAACTGTTCTCCGCGCACATGCTGCAGCATGAGTTGCTGATGGTGCTGGCCGCGCCGCTGCTGTGCCTGGCGCAGCCTCTGGCGGCGTGGACCTGGGCGCTGCCCGCGGCCGCCCGGCGCGCGCTGGCCGCCTTCCTGCGATGCGCCGCGTGGCGGTGGGCGTGGCGCGGGCTGACGGCACCGCTCACCGCCTGGGCCCTGCATGCGGTGGTGCTGTGGGGCTGGCACGCGCCTGCGCTGTTCGAGGCGGCGCTCGCCGACACCGCTTGGCACACGTGGCAGCACGGCAGTTTCCTCGCCAGTGCGCTGCTCTTCTGGTGGGCCGTGCTGCGCCCCGGCCAGCGGCAGGGTGCGGCCGGCATGGCTTACGTGTTCACGACGATGCTGCACACCGCCTTCCTGGGCGCGCTGCTGTCGCTGTCGAACCGGATCTGGTATCCCGGCTACCTGTCAAGCACCCCGGCGCTGGGCCTGGACCCGCTGGCAGACCAGCAGCTCGGCGGCCTGCTGATGTGGGTGCCGGCCGGCCTGGCCTACCTGGTGTCGGGGCTCGCCCTGGCCGCGCGGTGGATGACCGATGCGGGGCCGCCGCAGCGGGCCACGGCCTCCGCCCTGCCGCCAGGCTGCAGCGGGGACATGCCGGCCACGCCATGATCGGCCGGCCATAACCCTCCAACAGCTCGGCCTGCCCCGGCGCAAGGAGACATCCCTGGCCGGCCCCGGCGAGGCAGGACGGTGCCGTGCCAAGGAAAACAAGCGATCCGAAGGCCCGGAAATCGCCAGGAACACGCCTTGCCGCGCGTGGGGCGGCGATCCGCCACGCACCCGAGCACAGCCATGCCAACCGACAAGACCCCAGGCGGCGCACCGAAGCCGCCGCGCGCCGAACCGCTGCAACCTGACCGCCCGGGGCGTGGCACCGACCGGACCGAGCCGGCCGCCGATGAGGCGATGGACGACACGCAGCAGCAGCAGCGCCGCGCCGAACAGGAGAAGGCGGCCCTCGACAACGTCCGCAAGGGCTACCGCTGACACGTTCCCCCGGCGCGCCGTCCGCTGAATCCACGTGAAGGAACCGATGTGGAGCCCATGCCTGAAGAACCCGCCGAAGCCAGGCCCGAGTCCACCGAAAGCTGGCTGGTGTCCTCACTGGCGCGCACGCGCGACTTCGCGGTCGTCAGGCTGTCGCTGGACGGCACCATCATCGGCTGGCACGGCGCCGCGCGCTTGATATTCGGCTACCCCGAACGCGAGATCGTCGGCAAGCCGTTCGACTTGCTCTTCATCCAGGAAGACCGCCAGCGCGGCATACCGCAGCTGGAGCTCGACGTGGCATTGAGGTCGAACCGGTCGGAAGACGACCGCTGGCACATCCGCAAGGACGGCAGCCGCTTCTGGGGCAGCGGCGTGGTGAGCCAGCTGCACGCGCACGGCGGCCTGATCCAGGGCTTCGTCAAGGTCGTTCGCGACCGCACCGACCTGAGGATGCGGTACCTGGCCCTGCAGGCCCGCATCGACAGCCTGGCCAGCGAGGCGCGCGCGCAGCAGGCAGCCTTGGTGACGATGGTCCACGAACTGCGCAACCCGCTGTCGCCGCTCTTCAGCGCCGCGGAGCTGCTGGGCCAGGACTTGCCGCGAAAGACCGTCCATGACATCGCCGAGATGATCAAGCGGCAAGTCGAAGTCATGCGCGGCCTTCTCGAGAGTGCCAGGCCGCAGGCCGCCCCTGGCGCTCAACCCTTGCGTTATGAACGCATCCAGCTGCAGCAGGCCTTGAAGCCGGTGGTCGATGGCTTCGCGCCTGAAGCTGCCGCCAAGGGCATCGCGCTGCAACTCATCCTTTCCGAGGAGCCGATGCACCTGGAAGCCGACCCGCTGCGCCTGCACCAGATGGTGTCGAACCTGGTCTCGAACGCGGTGAAGTACACGCCGCCGGGCGGGCACGTCGCCGTCTCCGCGACCATCGAGGGCGACCTGGTGGCGATCCGGGTCGAAGACGACGGCATCGGCATCGACAAGGACAACCTCGAACGCATCTTCGAACTCTTCGTCCGTGAAGGCGCGGTCGGCGCGGTCGGCGCGGTGCCCGGCTCCGGCGTCGGCCTGGCGGTGGTCAAGGACCTGGCATCGCTGCACCAGGGTTTCGTCGAAGCGCGAAGCGCGGGCCGCGGCACAGGCAGCCGGTTCACGCTGCAGTTGCCCTTGCACCGGCCCGGCGGCGGGGACTGACCCGCCGCCGGGCTGGCGGGTCAACCAGCCACGTTCGCCGCCGGTTCGGGCGCAACGATGCTGGCTTCCTTCTTCGTCAGGCGCGTCACCAGCTGGCGCAGGTGGACCAGGTGCTTCGCCTCCTGGGTGACGGCCACGCCGAAGCGCTCGGCCATCGCGTCGTGGCCGCAGTCGCGCGCCAGCTCGATCAGCATTTCCCACGCCGCGTTGTCCAGCAGCTCGGCATCCAGCATCACGTGCAGCGCCTGCAGCAGGTTGGTGCGTGGGTCGTTCATCGCCTGGACCAGGCCCATGCCCTCGACACCGGCCAGGTCGGCACAGGGCGTCTGCGCGGTGGGATCGGCGCCGATGTCGAGCAGGGCCTCGCACACCATCTCGAAGTGCTGGGCCTCCTCGTTGCGGAAGTCGCGCAGCAAGGGCAGTTCGCCGTCCTCGAGCATGTCGGCCGCGCATTCGCACTTGGCCAGCAAGCTGTCGTACAGGCGCACGCCGCTGCGTTCGAAGGCCAGGCGCTCGCCCAGCTTGTCGACCAGCACCTGCGGGCGTTTGCCCTTCAGCATGTCGACACCGGACTTCACGATGCCCTTCATCGAGCCGGGCACGGGGATCGATCCCAGCCCGTCCGCTTCATCGGCGTAGTCCATGCGCACCTGGATGTCCTGGCGCTCTTCGGACGCGTCGACGGGAAACTCCGCCATGCCCTGCTCCATCGCAGCCGCATCGATGGGCGACATCTGGATGCCGGTGCGGTTCTGGCCCATGTGGATTCTGGCTTCCATGTCTGGTCTCCTTCAGGCTGCACGTCGAAGTTCGGTGCCGGGGCGCCAGCGGTAGCCGGCGGCGACCTGCTCGGTGGGCGATCCCTCGCTGTTCAACTGCTCGCGGTACGCCACCGAGCGCTGCGGTTCGTCGACCTTGTCGACGAATGCCGCGCCCGCGGCCCGCAAGTCGACCTCGGCCGCCAGTACCTTGCGCACGAATTCGCGCTGCGAGGCGACCGGGATCGGCCCGGGCAGTTCGGCCGGCAGGATCTCCGCGATGTCGCGTCCCGTCTCGCGCTGGAAATGCTCGATGGCGACGTGCAGGTGGCCGAGCTCGTAGCTCAAAAAGCGCTCCCACAGGGCCTTGATGCGCGGATTCGATTCCTGCTCGGCGCAGCCGGCGTAGTTGTAGACCTCGGTGGCTTCGTGCAGCACCCATTTCTCCAGCCAGCCTTCGTCCGGATCGATGATCGACTCGTATTGCGTGGTGTGCTGCTCCTCGATCGAGGCGATCTCGGCATACAGCAGGCGCGCCATCGGATCGGAGAACAGCGGGCCGATGTTCATGTAGTAGTTGTGGGTCTGCTGCTCGGCGGCAAGGATGGTCAGCGCATGCAGCTTCGACAGCGGGTCGGCCGTCTTGCGGTCGTAGGCGATGCGCAGGTCGTCCAGCGGATCCCGGTGTTCGACCATGGTCGGCCGGCCCGGCAGGATGTCGGTGTAGCTTTGCAGGATGTTGTTCGCGTCCTTGCCTTCCAGCCGGTCCAGCAGCGCTGAATAGCGGTACAGGTGGTCGAAGTCTTCCAGCAGGCCGAAGCGGTAGACCTGGGCCAGGTACGGATCGGGTTCACGCAGCGCCACGCCGGCCGTGATGTCGATCGCCACCTGTTCGTAGGCAATCGTGGTTTCCAGCGGCGAGTGGTCGGCACCGATCAGCCAGTTGATGCTGGTGGCCTGGTGCTGCTCCACCCGGCGCAATTGCGCCAGCACAGGCTGCAGGTCGCGATTCATGCGCGCGCAGGCATGCGAAAAGCGCAAGGCCTCCATTTCGAGGCCGTTCATCAGGATGATGCGCACCCGCGTATAGGCGTCATCGTCGAGCTTGCTGATCGGCTTGCCGGCCATTTCGCGCCAGGTGAAGCGCTGGCGGTCGAGCGGGGTACCGCGGTTGTCCATGACGTTCAATGCCATTCGATGCTCCTTCTGTATTGGGGCCGGGGTGGACGGGGCAGTCGCCCGTGGTCAGCGCGAATTGGCGTTGCCGCGGTTCAACCCGACGCCCGCTCCGCTGGCCGGCGCTGCGGCTGAGCCGGATGCGGAAGCATCCTGGCCCGTCGTGCTGCCGGTCGTGCTGCCTGTGGTGCTGCCTGTGGTGCTGCCAGTCGTGCCGCCTGTGGCGCTGCCGGTCGTGCCGCTTCCGGTGCTTCCGGTGCTGCTTCCGGCGGTGCCGCCGGTACCGGCCATGCCGGTGCCGGTCTGCGTGCTGTCCGGGCTGCCGATGCCTGTCGTGTTGTTGCCGGGCGCGGTGGCGGCGGGGTTGTCGGCACTGCCGCCTGCGCTGGCCGTGGTGCTGCCGTCCTGCGTGTTGTCGTCGCGGCGGTCACAACCGGCCAGCAGGCCGGCACCGGCCAACGCGACAAGGCAGAGTCGAGAAATCAAGGATCGAGACATGAATGCGCTCCCATTGAGATCGGATTGAGGAGTACGTCCGCCGAACGAATGGCTGGAGTGGGGCCCATGCAACGGCATTCCGCATGCCCAATGCTCAGCGCGGAACGCCATGGCCTCCGCTCCTTCACCGCGCTTCACCGCGGCCCAGCCACGGTTGCCCGTTGGTCCACCACGCCTGGGATCGGGACGCCATGGGGGAACGCCGATTTCAGATCATCGACGCCTGACTGCGGCCGCGCCAGGGCTCGCAGGTCGGCCCGCTGCCGGCGCTTCTCGGCCGAGTCGATGCTCATTCGCTTGTCACGGCCTTCCACCAGGCCGGGCCGGGCTTCGCCGTCGCGGTTGAACGACCACGCCAGCATCGCGGGGCCCAGCGGCAGCCTGTCGCCCGCTTCACCGAGCGCACCGGTGTGCCAGACGTGCCAGGTCTTGCCGTAGCTGTTCATCTTGTCTTTCATCAGCGCCTTCTCCGCCACGGCGGGAATGCCGGGCGCGACCAACTGGCCGCTGAGGATCTCGGCGTTGTGGGGATGCCAGAAGCGGCGTTCGCCGGCCGGCAACGACTCGAACAGCTTTTCCGAAATGATGTACTCGATGCCGTTGAGCCGCGCGTCGCGGCCATTGCCGTCGAACAGCGCGCACTGCGCAAAATCCTCGTTCACTTGCCGGCAGAAGTGATGCGACTCCATCTGGTGCTGCGGGTGGTCCTTCAATGGATGGAAGCCGACGAGGTAGACGTCCATCGGCCGCAGCGGAAGCTGGTTCTGCAGCAGCCGGGCGCCCGCTTCCAGCGCCCAGGTCCGGGCGGTCTTGTCGGCCCCTGGTGGACTGACTTGCTGCTGCGCGTAGCCGCGCCCGACCCAGGCCGCCAGGGCCACCATGGCGGCACCCACAGCCCACAAGCATCGTTCCGTTCTACCAGTGGGCATGTGCATTCCTCTTGCCGATGCCCAGGCCCATGCAAACGGGCTGCCAGGCCGGTTTGCCCCCGCGATTGACACCGCAGGTGAGCGTCCACGCGCACGCCTTCAAACCGCCTGAACAAGCAGGCTGCGGGGTGGCGGTGCCGTCATGGGCTCGGCTTGACCCGGCCCCGACGGAAGCACCACGCAAATGCTTTGAAGCTGCAATCCTGACCGGTCAGCGGCTGCAAGGCCGCATCTCAAGCCCGGCGAGTGCGCCCGGGCACCTCGTCCCACGGCGGCGAGTCACCACCGAAGCGCTGCGCCAGGTGGTCGATCATCAGCCGCAGGGCCTGCGGCTGGTGCTGGCGCGAGAGGTACACGGCATGGATGCCCATCGGTTCCGGCTCGTGCTCGCGCAGCAGGCGCACCAGCGCACCGCGCTTCAGGTCCTCGACCACGTAGTAGGTCGGCAGCATCGCGATGCCGGCCCCCGCCAGCACCGCCTGGCGCAGCACGCCGGTCTCGTTGCTGAACATCGTGCCGCCCACCGCGACGGTGGACACCCGCCCGCGGTGCGACAGGCGGTACTCCGCACGGCTGCCGAAGGCATGCGTGATGCAGTTGTGCGCCTTCAGGTCGTCCGGCGCCGCCGGCCGCCCATGGCGCCTGATGTACGCGGGCGATGCGCACAGCACGGAGCGGCACGGCGCCAGGCGCCGCGCGACGAACTGCTCGTCCAGCGTGTTGGTGATGCGCACCGCCAGGTCGATGCGCTCTTCGACCAGGTTGACCGCGCGGTCGAGCGCCAGCACCTCGATCTCCACGCGCGGATGCCGCGCCTGGAACTCCACCACCGCGGCGGTCAGCTGCGCCTCGGCGAACGACAGGCTGGTCGTGATGCGCAGCTTGCCGATCGGCTCGCTGACCCGCGTGCCGGTGACCGCCTCGATGTCGTCGGACAGCGCCAGCAGCTGGCGGCAGCGCGGCAGCGCCGCCTCGCCGGCGTCGCTCAGGCTGATGCGCCGCGTCGTGCGGTGCAGCAGGCGCGCGCCCAGCCACTGCTCCAGGTTGGCCAGGTGCCGGCTGACCATCGCGCGCGACAGGTCCAGCTGTTCCGCGGCCTGCGTCAGGCTGCCGCGGTCGGCAACCTCGACGAAGACCCGCATCGCGCTCAGTCGGTCCATGGATTGGCTCGGTTCGTTCAACAATCTGTCGAGTGGATCAGAGTTTATCGACAGGAATCGAGCGAATAGAGTGCATGGCAGATCAACCACCGACGAAAGAACGCCCATGCTCACGCCCCGCCGACTCGCGCACGCCCTGGCCCTGACCACCACGCTGGGCATCGTCGCCGGCCCCGCACAGGCGCAGACGCCGCCGCCGCCGCCGCTGACGCTGCAGGTCTACAACGGCGACGGCGCCAGCTTCCACGTCAGCGCCGTGCTGGTCGCCGGCAAGACCGACGCGGTGCTGCTGGACGCCGGCTTCACGCGGGCCGATGCGATGCGCATCGCCGCGATGGTGCTGGACAGCAAGAAGACGCTGAAGACCATCTACATCAGCCAGGCCGATCCGGATTTCTACTTCGGCATCGAGGTGCTGAAGCAGGCCTTTCCGGATGCCAAGGTGGTCGCGACCGAGCCGACGCTGAAGAAGATCGAGGCCACGCTGCCGACCAAGCTGCAGGTGTGGGGCCCGCGCCTGGGCGCCAATGCGCCGAAGCAGGTGCCGCTGCCCGACAAGCTGGCCGGCAGCACGATCTCGCTCGAGGGGCAGGCGCTGGAGGTGCGCGGCCTCGACGATGCGCTGCCGCACCGCAGCTACGTGTGGATCCCGTCGATCCGCGCGATCGTCGGCGGCGTCAACGTCTTCGCCGGGCTGCACCTGTGGACCGCCGATACGCAGAGCGCGCAGGAACGCGCCGACTGGAGTCGCAAGCTCGGCGCCATGGCGGCGCTGAATCCCGCGGTCGTGGTCCCGGGCCATGCGCTGCCGGGCCAGAAGCACGACGCCTCGCAGATCGCGTGGAGCCAGGCCTACCTCGCCCGCTTCGAGGCCGAGCTGCCGAAGGCCGCCAACAGCGCCGCGCTGATCGAGGCGATGAAGAAGGCCTACCCCGACGCCGGCCTCGGCATCGCGCTGGACATCGGCGCGAAGGTCAACAAGGGCGAGATGAAGTGGTGATGCCAAGCCCGGCCGTGACAACCATGCTGCACTACGTCCACGACTCCCGCTGTGCGCCGGGTGCTGCGCCGCCGCGCCGCTGGTGAAGTCCGCGCGTGAGGTGCTGCACCTGCTGCGGGAACTGGCCGTCGACATCGCACCTGCCCGCCGACGCGTTCGACGCCATCACGCCACGCCGTGACGGTTCGATCTGCTCACGGGCACTGGTCGCGCACGACGGTGTCCAGCGCTTGCACGAACTGCTGCAGTTCCGACTTTTGCGTGTAGACGTGCGGCGAGACCCGCAGGCCCTCCAGCGCTCCGACGCGGCGGTACTTCACATGCACGCGGTGCCGCTCCCGCAAGGCCTGCTCGACATGCTTCATGTCGCTGCCGTCTATCGAGAACAGGCTCACGGCGCCTTGCCGCTCGTCATCGATGGGCGTGTGCAAGCTGAAGCCGCGGATGCCTTGCGCCAGCGATACCCAATACCGCGTCAATTCGCGCAGGCGGCTATGCATGGCCTGCGCACCGATCTCGCGATGCATCTCGATGGCCGGAGCGATACCGGCCTGCAGTGCCGAGTTGTAGGTCCCGAGGTTCCAATGGTCGAACTTGTCGATGCGATCGGCCACGTCCTCGAACGGCGCCATCAGAGGCCAGGTGGACGCGATGCGGTCGCGGCGCACGACGAGCATGCCGTTTCCGACGGGAGCGCCGAGCCACTTGTGCAAGCTGGTGACGAAGTAGTCGCAGCCCAGTGAACGGAAGCTGACCGGCATCTGCGCGAAGGTCTGGGCTCCATCGACGAAGGACAGCACGCCGCGCTGGCCCGCGAGCTTGCACAGCCGCTCGACGGGAAGCACCCGCCCCGTCCAATGCAGCATGTGCGTCAGTTGCAGCACGCGGGTCCGGGGCGACATCGCCGAAGCGTAGGCCGAGACGATGGCGTCGTCATCGTCCTGCGGGTCGAAGCGCGCCTTCGTGATGCGAATGCCCTCGCGGGCCGCGCGCTGCTGCCAGCCGGCAATGGCGCTCGGATAGTCCCAGTCCGAGACGATCACCTCGTCGCCCGCCTGCATCGGCACGCCGAAGATCACCGTGCTCAGGCCCTCCGTCGAGTTCCGGTTGAGGGCGATCTCGTCCGGCTCGCAATCGACCAGAGCCGCCAGCGACCGCTTGACGGCCGGCAGGCCCGCATCGAGCCGGGTCCACATGTTGACGTCAGGATTGCAGCCGATCAGGCGGAGCGCCTCCACCACGGCCCGGTCGACGGCCAGCGGCGCCGGGCTCACGGCCGCGTTGTTGAGGTTGAGCAGGGGCTCCTGCTTCGGATAGCGCTCGCGCACCCGTTCCCAATACCCATCGTCGTGTTCAAGCGCTTGCATCGTGTCCGGTCGTTCTTCTTGCTCAGGCTGGCCATGGTGCCGCGACTGGCTCGCAAGATGCTGCGGATCTTCGGTCACGGCCGGCACAAGCTGCTGTTGCGCACAGCGCGGCTGAGCCGCTGGCCGCGGGGCGCCCGTCTTCCATCACCTGGCGGAACCACTGCCGCACCGGAAGACCGCCGCACTCGGCGGCCGGCGGAGAATCGACGCCATCCGTACTGAAGGACCGTGCGCGTGCCCTCCGCTGCTTCGCCCACCACGCCCCTCGACGATGGCCAGCCGGTCGACGAGTTGTTCATCGCCACCTATGGCGAACTGCGCCGGCTCGCACGCGCCCGGCTGCGCGACGGCGGCCGCAACACCGTGCTCGACACGACCGCGCTGGTGCACGAGACCTACCTGCGGCTGTCGAAGGCGCTGAACCTGCCGCTGCCGGACCGGCCGCGATTCTTCGCCTATGCCAGCCGGGTGATGCGCTCGGTGATCGTCGACCTGGTGCGCCAGCGCCGCGCCGAGCGCCGCGGCGGCGACGCGGAGCACGTCACGCTGACCGGCGACCTGCACGAGCACCTGCACCATCGCGACACGGCCGCCGCCCGCGACGAGATCTTGCGCGTGCACGAAGCGCTGCAGGCGCTGGCGGGCGTTGACGAACGCATGGCCCGCGTCGTCGAGATGCGCTACTTCGGCGGGCTCACCGATCTCGAGATCGGCGAGGCGCTCGGCGTCACCGACCGCACCGTGCGGCGGGACTGGGAGCAGGCGCGGCTGTTCCTCGCCGAGGCCTTGAAGTAGGGGCCACGCGGAAGGCCGGTGCGAAGCGGCATGGAGCCGCACTACGCCGCGACCCCGGCACGGGCCAGTAGCCACCAGCCCCGCGCGCTGTTCGCGCCGAAGTCCTTGGCCAGGCCTTGCACAAGCAGCCTCGGCCGGTTGTTGCCATTCAGCCCAAGGTCGTTCATCCGGGCCTGGAAGTGCCGAAGATCCCGGCGGACTGCGGGCCGCTCCATTGCGGCCAGTCCTCGTTTCAGACCTCCCATTGGAGCGTCTTTCCGCCGTCCCGCTTCAGCCAGGCAGTACTCAGGCAACCGCCGTCGTTCGGTGATCTCCCAATGCCGAATGATCGCCGGCGCATTCGTGCTGCGCGACCCGCAAGCCATGTCTCCATTGGAGACATTTGCACGGTAGCGCGCACCGGCCACGCGCACTTTCCGAATTGGTTGCAGCCGCGGCCCCCCGCCGCGCCCCGGTATCAGCGGATGGAGCAGGCCAGGCCGCCGGCACCGTGCACCAGGACGACCTCCAGCTCTTGATCGCCCCGCACTTCGAACCCGCCGCTGCAGGAAAGGCCGGTCTGCAGAAGCACCGGGGCGGCACTTGCCTTGATGGCGAACGTGTCGATGTCGGCAAGACGGAAGGTGGTCCAGCCGGGTTCAAGCGTCCCCAGCTCCAGCGTGCGCTTGCCGGCCAGGTTGCTGAATCGGTACACCCGGTTTTCGCCGATGTGGACGGTCATCGACACGCCCGACGACGTGCCCGGCTCCGCGGCCGGGGCCCGAAGCCGAACCGAGGGCATGTACCGCAGGCGGTCCAGCAAGCTCTGCAAAGCCGCGGCCCCGCGCAACTCGGAAGCGGGTGCTTGCGCAGGCGGGTCCGCAGGCGCCGCGGCGGGTTGAGCCCCGGCCACGGCAGCCCCGCACCCGAGCAGGGCGGCCGCCACCCTGGGCACCAGCAGCCGGCACAGGCGCTGCCGCATCATCACCGCTGCCTCCGGCCCTTATGGCCCGCCCATGACCTTGAAGAAGTCCATGGGATAGACCATCTCATAGCCATAGAAGCCGTAGGACTGCCTGTTGGCGCCCACCCTCGCCGCGTTCAGTTCGTCGAAGTGCTTCCGCGCAATCACGCCCCATTGCGGCTGCGTGTCGTACCACTCGGGGTGCGGAACGGCCGAGGCGGCCAGGCGCTGCCGGTACAGGCGGTCGAGGTAGGCCAGCGGGAAGTCCAGCATCGTGTGGCCGCCCGAATAGGTGCGCGTGGTTTCCGAGTACGCGAATCCAATGGTCGGATTCACGTAGCCGTACTTGACCACGTAATTCATGGTCTGGAACAGCATGTCTTCGATGACTGCATGGGAGATGCCGGCGCCCTTGCCGACCGCGGCCATCGACTTGTCCTGCTCATAGAACTGGATCACGTTGCTCAGCAGCGGACCAGCCATCCATGGGTTGGTGCCCGTGGCCTGCGTGCCATTGGAGTTGTCCATGCGCGTCATCGTCCAGTAGCCCGTGCCGCGGCTGGCGTCGTTGACGTTGATGACGCTGTTGCCGATGGTGTTGGTCGCCGGGTTGTAGCCGATGTGGTTCAACGGCGTCTGCCACCACTGGACGAGGTAGTTGACCAATTGCCCGTTGACGGCCTTGTGATAGGCCGCATCGCCGGTGACGCGCACGTATTCGTTCATCACGTACAGCGGCCAGGCGTAGTCGCGCTCGGCCTCGCGGTACCTGGCGCTTTGGTTGAACGGGGTGGCGAAGAAGTGCGGCGTGACGAACTTCCACCAGTGGGCGATCTCGGTCAGCACCTCCAGCGCGCGCTTGTCACCGGTCAGCAGGTACAGGTTGCTCAAGCCGCTGACGTGGGCATGGCCCCAGTGCAGGTTGCGCACCTGGTGGTCGACGTTCTCGTGGTTGATGGCATGCACTTCGCCCGCGGGCTGCGCAACGCCGCCCGTGGACCAGTAGCCCGCACGCCGGCCGTGCGAGACGTCGATGTCCATGAAGTGGCGGGTGCTGATGTCGCCCAGGTGGAACCAGCGCTGGTCGCCGGTGCGCACGAACTCGGTGAAGAACTTGTTGGCCCCGACGTGGGTGTCGTTGTAGAAGCTGGGCACGCAGACCTGGTCGCTGCCGATCTTGAACGCCCAGCCCGCGCGCAGGCGGTCGCCGTAGTCGCGCCAGCCGAACATCGTGGCGTTGCCATCGGTGGCCTCGATGCTCGGCACGTAGATGTCGTTCATCAGCATCGCGCTGTGGCCGGTGGCGGCCGCCGCGTTGCCGACGGTGAGGTCGCCGAACACGCCCGACGCGGTGTACCAGGCCGGCGTGGCCGTCAGCTCCAGCTGGTGCCGCTGGTAGCCGTCGTTCGCGGCGTGCAAGGCCGTGGTGGCCGGCGTGCTGGCGCCGAATGCAAAGCGCAGCTGGTAGGTCTTGGCGCCGCCTTCCCGCGCGAAGTACATGCTGCCGGCACGGCGGTACAGGTCGCCCGCCACCGCGGGGCGCGAGGTTTCGTTGCCGCCGGCGCGTTCAGGGAACAGCGACGCGGTCAGCGTGTTGCCGTTGACGCTCAATTCCCCTGGGAACTGCTGCCAGAAGTCCTTGACCATCAGCGCCAGGTGGCGGTTGCCCGAGTCCAGCGCCACCCAGCCCGGGGCCTTGGCCCCCGCCCCCACGCCGCTGTAGCTGAAGGTGTGGCCGCGGTCGTAGCCGCGGCGTTCGCTGCCTTCGGTGACGGTCTCGAACTTGAAGTCGCCCTTTTGCAGCAGGTAGTGCTCGCCCGCCACCTTGCCGCCGTAGGCGACGCCGCCCTGCCCGCCGAAGCGGTAGTCGGCCGCGCCGTCGGACAGGTAGCGCCAGCGCATGCCCATGGCCTTGGCGGCGAAGGCGAACGACGCCCGCTCGTTCGACTGGAACATGTTCCATTGGACATTGGATTCCAGCCGGTCGTCGATGACGGAGACGTCCATGTCGACCTTGTCCGAGCCCTGGCTGGCGTAATACCGCACCAGGTACTTGATCAGCCTGGCGCCGCTGGAGCTGGTGAGCGAGCCCTGGGCCTTGATGACCGCCCGCAGCGGACCGCTTTCTTCGACGGTGACGAGGGCGTCGGTGGCCGCGGAGGCGGTGTACTCGCGGTTGTCGAAGGCATTGACCATGAACAGGTCACCGGCGTCGATCAGCTGTTCGCCCGGCTCCATCAAGCCATTGCCGTTGGCGTCGCGCCAGAGCTTGCTGAGGATGCCCTTGGGGCTGACCGCGAAGCGCACCAGGCCGGTGTCGACGGTGATCTCGGTCGATGGGCTGCCGCCGACGGCCACGTTGCGCGGCAGGGGACTGCGGGCCACGCCGGAGCCGTAGGCCAGGCGGTAGGACCGGGCGGCGCCGAGGTCGCCCACCATGTGCGTTAGCGCGACCTTGACCGAACCGTCGGGCCAGCGCGAGATGGCGTCGAACTGCGCTGGCACTTCCTGCGTGCCGTCACCCGTCTCCAGCCTCAAGCGCGCCAGGTCGGACAGCGCCCCCTTCGGAAAAGGGACTCCCGTGCGCAGCGGCACCTTGTCCGCCACCGGACCGGCCGCCAGGTTCAAGGCGATGTACTGGCCGCTGGTGGTTCCCGTGGGCGCGAAGTTGGCGGAGACGCTGGCATGCGCGCTCATCGTCACCACGCAGGCGCCGGTGCCGCTGCAGGCGCCGCCCCATCCCGCGAAGGCGTGGCCGGACGAGGGCACCGCGGCCAGCGTGACGACCTGGCCGGCCGCATAGGTTTCGCTGCAGTCGCTGCCGCAGGCGATGCCCGTCGCCGTGACGCTGCCCGAACCGGTCCTGGCCACGCTGAGGTTGTAGGTGGTGGTGGTGGCGGGCTTGAAGTGGGCGGCGACATGGGTCGTGCCGCTCAGGACGACGGCGCACGAGGCGTCGGTGCCCGTGCAGCCGCCGCTCCAGGAACTGAACACGTGGCCCGCGGCCGGTGTGGCCAGCAGCTTGAACACCGTTCCCTGGGGCCAGGTGTCGTTGCAGTCCCCTGGGCAATTGATGCCGTTCGGGGACGTGACCGTGCCGCCGCCGCCGGCGCCGATCGCCGCGTACAGGGTGTACTTGGCTGGCGCCGGCGGCGCGCTGACCGTGAAACGCAGCGCGCCGTTCCACCACAGGTCGCTGCGGCCCGGCAGGACATCCACGCCATCAAAAGCCGCGGCGCCCTGGCCGCGGTCGAAGACGACGCCGGGCGCGGCGGAGGGTATCGTCGCCCCATTGACGGTGACGGATTCGACGAACAGGTTGCGGTCCGCACCGCCCGCCGAATAGGCATCGTTGTTGAAGACCAGCTCCAGCTTGGCGCCTGCCGGAACGGTCACGCCGGGAAAGCTGTAGTTCTGATAGGCGGTCGCGCGCACCTCCGTGCTGCCCACGACCACGCCGTTGATGCGCAGCTGCATCTGCGGCCCTGCATCGGCGACGAGGCTGCCGCGGGCGCGCACGGTGACCGTCGAGCTCTGCGCGCCGGCCTGCGTGCCTAGCACGGCAAGTACGCAGGCGACCAAGGCGCGCGCGGCGGTGCGCGGCAGCGGGCCCGCAGGCCGCGGATGGCATGTGCTCAAGGACATTCTTCTCCCTCGTGTTACTGACAGTGACGATTTGTGCCGCTCCGCCAACATGTCAAATGAGCGGATCGTCAGCGCCTGTGCGCCCTGGTCACGTTCGGGCGGCCTCAAATTCGGCGCTGAGGGTATCGTGTGGTTTGGCATCGTCAAAGTACCAATCGGAACCACTTTCGCCATACCAATATCCGAGACGCCCATGCACATCGCCGACTACCTGAGCACGCTGCGCCTCGACCCGGCCTCGGCGACACCGCTGTTCCAGCAGCTCTATGACGCCATCAAGTGCGGCGTCCTCGAATTCCGGATCAGGCCCGGCGCCCAGCTGCCGCCGACCCGCGGACTGGCCAAGCAGCTAGGCATCTCCCGCCAGACGGTCATCGTGGCCTATGCGCAGCTGACGGCCGAGGGCTTCCTGGCGGGAACCGTCGGCAAAGGCACGTTCGTCAACAGCCGGCTGCCCATCGCGGCGGCGCGCAGGGCCCCGGGGCCGGGGGCGGCACTGCACCTGCTGTCGGAGCGCGGCGCGCGCTTCGTCGATCATCGCGCCAGCATGGTGACCCATGAAGGCGCGCCACGGGCGTTTCGCCTCGGCATGCCGGGGCTGGATTCATTCCCATTCTCCATTTGGGCACGCCTGGAATCGCGCTGCTGGCGCCAGGCCGGGGCCGACCTGGGCTATGCGGATCCGGCCGGCCTGCCGCGCCTGCGCGAGTTGCTCGCCGCCCACCTCAGCACCTCGCGCGGGGTGCATTGCGCCGCGGAGCAGATCGTCATCACCTCCGGGTCGCAACAGGCGCTGTTCCTGATCGCCACGCTGCTGCTCGCGCCCGGCGACGCCGTGTGGGTGGAGGACCCCGGCTACCGCGGCGCCAGCGGCGCGCTGTACGCGGCCGGGGCGCGCGTCTGCCCCATTCCCGTCGATGCCGAGGGCTTGTCCGTCGCGCTGGGCGCAAAACACCATCCCGGCGCGCGGCTGGTGTATTCGACCCCATCCCACCAGTACCCGCTGGGCATGTCGATGAGCCTTCCGCGGCGACTCGACCTGCTGGCCTGGGCCGTGCGCCACCAGGCCTGGGTGGTGGAAGACGACTACGACAGCGAATACCGGTACGACGGCCCGCCGCTGGCCTCGCTGCAGAGCCTGGACAAGACAGGCTGCGTGATCTACGTCGGCACCCTGTCGAAGATCCTCTTTCCCGGCCTGCGCCTGGGCTACCTGGTGCTGCCGCACGGACTGGCGAATTCATTCGCACGCGGCAAAGCCGTCATCGACCGCCACAGCTGCACCGTGCAGCAACACGTCCTCGCGGACTTCATGGCCGAGGGGCACTTCAACCGGCACATCAAGCGCACGCGCGAGATCTACGCCGAGCGGCATGGTGCGCTGCTGCGCGCATTGGAGACGCAGCTCGCCGGCGAAATCGATCTGGCCGCTGCGAATTCCGGCTTGCACGTGGCACTGGCCTTCCGGCGCGGCCTCGACGACATCGCGCTGGAAGCAGCTGCCGGAAGGCGGGGCATCGAGGTGCGCGCGCTGTCGCGGCTCTACGCGCCGCCGGAGAGCGTCGCACTGCGGACCGGGACGCCGTCGGGGCTGCTGCTTGGCTTTGCGTCAGTGCCGGCGGACGACACGCGCGCAGCCGTGAAGGCACTGGGCGCGGTGCTGAAGGACTTCAGAGGCCGGCAGTAGCGCGAGGTCCCGTCGCTCAGCGCCCCGCCAGCCGGAACACCGCCACCGCGTCGACCAGCTGCCCCGCCTGGACGCGCAGGCTTTCCGCGGCGGCGGCGCTTTCCTCGACCAGCGCCGCGTTCTGCTGGGTCGTCTGGTCCATCTGGTGCACCGACAGGCCGACCTGGTTGACACCGGTGCTCTGCTCGGCCGTCGCGGCGCTGATCTCGGCCACGATGTCGGTCACGCGCCGGATCGAGCCGACCATCTGGTTCATCGTCTCGCCGGCGCGGTCGACCAGGGTCGAGCCTTGCTCGACGCGCTCGACGCTGTCGCTGATCAGTGTCTTGATCTGGCGTGCCGCTTCGGCGCTGCGCTGGGCCAGCGAACGCACCTCGCCCGCCACCACGGCAAAACCGCGGCCCTGCTCGCCGGCGCGCGCTGCCTCCACGGCAGCGTTCAGCGCCAGGATGTTGGTCTGGAAGGCGATGCCGTCGATGACGCCGATGATGTCGCCGATCTTGCGCGAGCTCTCGTTGATGCCCTTCATGGTTTCGACGACGCGGCCGACGACCTGGCCGCCGCTGGAGGCGATCTCCGAAGCTTCATGGGCCAGGCGGTTGGCCTGCTGCGCGTTCTCCGCGTTCTGGCGCACCGTCGAACCCAGCTGCTCCATCGACGACGCGGTCTGTTGCAGCGCGCTGGCCTGCTCCTCGGTGCGGCTGGACAGGTCTTGGTTGCCGTGCGCGATCTGCGAGCTGGCGGTCGCCACCGATTCGGCGTTCTGCCGCACCGTGCCCACCACCTGCGCCAGCGCGTCCTGCATCGCAGCCAGCGCTGCCAGCAGCGGGCTGAATTCATCACGCGCACCATCGACCACCGGCTGCATCAGGTCACCGTCGCGCACCCGCTCGGCCACCGCCTGCGACAGCGCCACGCGCCGGCGCAGCACCCGCGCGGTCAGCCACGACAGCAGCAGCAGGGCCACGGTGATCACCGCGGCCATGCCCGCCAGTTCAAGGCGTGCGGCGCGCACCTCGTGCTGCACGTCCTCCAGTTCGGACGCGGTGGCCTTCAGCTGGCGGTCCTGTTCCTTGGTCAACACGCCGAGGAGCTGGTTGCGGGCGGGGATGGTCTGTTCGACCAGCATCACGAAGGCCTCGTCCTTGCGATCGGCCTGCACGAGCTTGATGTTCTGCTCGCCGACCCCCCAGAACGCAGCCAGCAGCGGTTTGATGGCTGCCACCGCTTCGCGCCCTGCAGCGGTGTACGCCGCCTTCTCGTAGGCCGCCATCGTGGCGTCGATGTGCTCGCGCTTCTTGCCGATGTCCGCGAGCGTGGCCTGCAAGTCCGCTGGCGTCTTTACCAGCATGGCGTGGCGCAGCTGCAGCGAGACGCGCGTGACGTCCAGTTCCAGCTCGCCGATCCGCTGCAACTGCGGAATGCGCATGGTCTCTGTCGCGGCGGCGATCTGGCTCACATGGGACAGCTGGATCCACGACACGATGGCGAGCGTGATCAGGGCAAGGCACAGGACGAACGTGGCCAGGAAGAGGCGCCGGGCGATCCCGATGCGCGAGAGAAGGGACAGGCGTTCGCTCATGGGCTGTGCTCCGGGTCTGGATCGATCAGGGATGCGGGTGATGAGCCCGGTCGCTTCCGCGGCAACGAGGCGCGGCAGCGCTGGGGGACACCGGCCTGCTTTCCACTGATGCTGCCTCGCAAGTAAGCGCTTGTGACAGCGGGACCCGGAGAAATTTGCCTAATTTGGCAAAAATGAGAAATCTTTTGGCGCTATCGTGACCGCGGCTCCATGCCACTGCTGCGCAGGACCCCATCGTCCGAGGGTGCCTCGGGGGTGCTCAACGGGCGGTCCGGCCGTATCCACCGCGCCAGGGTGCCGAAGAATTCATCCAGCCTGATCGGCTTGGAGACATGGTCGTTCATGCCGGCGGCCAAGGCCTTGTCGCGGTCGGCGACCATGGCATCGGCCGTCATCGCGATCACCGGCAAGCGCGCCCAACGCGCCTCTTGGCGCAGCCGCCGCGTTGTCTCGTAGCCATCGAGTTCCGGCATCTGGCAGTCCATCAAGACGCCGTCGAAGCTGTGCTCTTGCAGCATCTCCAGCGCGCGCAGGCCGTCCGGAGCCACTTGGACCTCGATGCCGGCCCGGCGCAGCAGTTCGCAGGCCAGTTCCTGGTTCACCGGGTTGTCCTCCACGAGCAGCAACCGCGCGCCGGCCAGGGCCGGCCAATGGCACGCCAGGGCGGCGTTCCGGCCCTGGACCGGCACGGGCTCGGGTGGCACCGGCACCAACGCGGCAAGACAGGCGTCGAGCAGGCTGGACGGCGTGACCGGCTTGGACAGCAGCGCCGTGACCTGGGCCGCGGCCTCGCTGGCGCGCCGCAGCGCTTCATCGCGGCTGAACGCCGTGACCATCAGCACGGCGGGCGGCTTGTGCCTCAGCGCGAGACCGGCCAGCTGGCGCGCCACCTCCACGCCGTCCATGCCGGGCATCTTCCAGTCCAGCAGGACCAGATCGAACGAACGATGGGACGCATCGGCCGCGGCGATGGCTGCCAGCGCGGCGCTGCCGTCGGCAGCCGTCTCCGCATCGAGCGACATCGCCCGGGCCATGGCCGCCATCTGCTCGCGTGCGCACTCGTTGTCGTCGACGACGAGCAAGCGCCGCCCGTGCAGCCGCCGGTTCGCGGGCTGCACGGCCAGCGGGGATGCAGGCAGGCCGAACGTGGCGCTGAAGCGGAAGCGGCTGCCGCGCCCGGGCTCGCTTTCCACGCTGATCTCGCCACCCATCATCTCCACCAGGCGGCGGCTGATGGCCAGGCCCAGCCCGGTTCCACCGAAGCGCCGGGTGGTGGAGTTGTCGGCCTGGGTGAAGGGCTGGAACAGGCGGGCGATCTGCTCGGCGCTCAGGCCGATGCCGGTGTCGCGCACCTGGAAGAGGAGCCGGATGGCGCCCTCACCTCGGTCGAGCAGCCCCACCGACACGAGGACCTCGCCCCGTTCGGTGAACTTGACGGCGTTGCTGACCAGGTTCAGAAGCACCTGGCCCAGGCGCGTCGGATCACCCAGCAGGAGGCGTGGCAAGCGCGGAGGCAGGGCGTAGACCAGCTCTATGCCCTTTTCTTCCGCCCTCAGCCCGACGACCGATGCCAGGTGGTCGAGCACCTCGTCGAGGTCGAACTCGACGCGCTCCAGTTCGAGGCGACCCGCCTCGATCTTGGACAGGTCCAGGATGTCGTTCAGGATGGCCAGCAGCGACTCTGCGGCGCGCTGCACGTGGCGCACATAGTGGGACTGGATGTCGTTCAGGCCGCTGTGCAAGGCCAGCTCTGACATCCCGAGAATGGCGTTCATCGGTGTGCGGATCTCGTGGCTCATGTTGGCCAGGAAGACCGACTTGGCCTGGTTCGCGGCCTCGGCCTCGATCCGTGCACGATGCTCGGTCTCCGCGCGCCGCCGCTCGCTGAGGTCGAGGACGAAGCCGACGGTCTGCGGGTGCGGGCCTTCGAAGAGGATGCCGCCGACCAGCACCGGCACCAGGGTGCCGTCCTTGCGCCGGTACTCCTTCTCGAACGGCGCATAGCGTCCGAACTCCAACAGCTCCCGGCCCGCACGCTCGTCGGCTGCCCGGTACTCGGGCGGCGTCAGGTGTTCGGTGCTGAGTTGCCCCGACAGCATCTCCTCGCGGGAGTACCCGACGATGCGGAGGTAGGCGTCATTGGCATCCACGATGCGCCCGTCGAGGTCGGTGATGCGCACCGCCATCAGGTTCGAGTCCACCAGCCGCGCGATGCGCGCCTGCCATTCGACCGACGCGGCTTCGGCGCGCCTGCGCTGCTCGTTCTCCTCCCGCAGGGCTGCGTACAGGCGGGCGGTCTCGAGCGAGATGGCGGCCTGCCCCGCCAGCATGCCCAGCACGGTGACGTGCCCCTGGGTGAATGCGTGCGTGCCGAGCAGGTGTTCGAGGTAGAGCACGCCGATGGTCTGCGACTGCCTGACCAGCGGCACGCACAGCACCGAGCGCGGCTGCCGGCGGCGCAGGTAGACATCGCCGGCGAAGGAATGCGGCTGCGTCGCGTCGGCCAGCAGCACCGGCTCACGGCTGCGCCGCACATAGTTCAGGACGGCCAGCGGATGCTGCGGGTCGCCGTCGTCCACGGCCGTGCCGGGCCCGTGGACGCGCACCTGCAGCGCGTCGCCGCACACCTCGGCTGCGGCGGCGAACGCCAGCCCTTCGCCGGCCGTCACGTACAGGCGGCTCGCCTGCGCCCCGGCCTGTTCCAGCGCGATGCGCATCAGCGTTTCGAGCAGCGCATTCAGGTCGATCTGGCTCGACACCGCTTGCGTGGCCTTCAGGACTGCCAGCGTGTCGATCGGCAGTGCCGCGGCGGCGGCCGCGCGCAGCACCGGGTGCGCCGCCTCCAGCTGCTTGAGCTTGGCGGTGGCGCCCCAGCGCGCGAAGGCGGCGTGGGCATCGGCGAGGTAGGCGTCCGCGATGCGCGCCAGGCCGCGCGCCCGATGGAAGCCAGCCGCGCACTCGCATGCCAAGGCTTCCTGGTGCACCAGGGCACCGACGCGCGCGGCCGAGATGGCCTGCTCGTAGAGCTGCTCGGCCTGCAGCTCCCGCCCTTGCAGCCGCGCCAGTTCGGCCGCTACCAGCAGATGGCGCGACAGGTAGTTCTCAGGGCAGTGGCCAGCCCAGGACGCCAGGTCGGATTCAGCCTGCTCGATGCTGCGCAGGCTGGCGGCCTGCTCCGGCGCCGACAGTTCAGCATGGACGGCTGCCAGCGCAATTGCGCGGTAGAAGGTGAAGCTGGGCCGCACCGGCATCGCGAACACGGCGGGCAGCACGCGTTCGGCGCGGGCCGCGGCCTCCAATGCCGCTTCCGGTTGGCCAAGCAGCAGCGCAGCGGCCTGCTCCAGCATGTGCACGATGCCCAGCCCGGCCACGCTGTTCTGCTCCTGCATGCGCCGCACCGTCGCCGCATGGTCGTAGCCGTCGCCGTCGAACGACGCCGGCGCCTGCGTGCGCCCCTGCAGGCAGAGGGCGAACTGGCGGAAGCACTGAACCACCTCCAGCGTGCCGCCGCTGTGGGTCGCACGCAGGAAGGCGATGCTCTGCTCGGCCTGCGACGAGAGCTCGCCGAGGCGCTCGCCGGCTTCGACCATGTACAGGCAGGCATTGACGGCAATGAGCGCCGCGTGCACGAAGTTGCCGACTTCCAGGCAGGCATCGAACCCGCGGTCGAGGATGGGCCGCCCGCTGGCAAACGGCCGCTTCCAGAAATGGATGAACCCGGCATGCGAGAACAGCAGCAGGCCGCGGCGCCGGCGGTCGCCGAGCCGCTCGTTCAACTGCACGGCCAATTGGGAATGGTCGTAGGCGGCCGCGATGTCGCCGAATGCAGAAACCAGCACCCGCGCGTAATACGTGTAGACGACGGCACTGTCCTCGCAATTGCCGTGGTGCAGCACCAGCTGCGTCGCCTTGAGCACGAGCAGCGGGAAAACGTCAGGGCGAGCGATGAAGATGCCGGTGAATGAATCGACGATCAGCCCGAGCACGATGCGGGCATCGGCATCGGCGATCGGCGGAGCGTTCAGGAGGGCCGCGGTGTCGCGGCCAGCCCGCGCGTGCTCGACATCCTGCCGCGCCTGCTGCACCAGCGTGGGCGCATCGCCGCTCGGAAACTCGAGGCCGAACAGACGCAGCGCCTCCAGCGCCGCCGTGGCGGCGGCGCCAAAGCGGCCGGGCAGCAGGTGCAGGCGGATGCGCAGGCCATGCAGGCGCGCACGATCGAGCGGTGACCGGGCCCGCGCCAGCAGCCGTTCCAGCCGCGCATCGGCTTCGTCGAACCGGGCGACCAGCAGTTCACATTCGGCCAGGTCCAGCTCGAGCGCGAACGTTTCGTCGAAGTGGGAGTCCCAACGGCCCGCCGGCCATGCGGCGGCGGCGCGCGCCAGGTGTTCATGGGCCAGGGCGAAGGCCAGTCCGGTCCTGGCCTTGCGGCCGGCGCGCGCATTCAGCCGCGCCAGGTTCATCACCTGTTCTTCGCCGGTGTCCTGCGCGGCGCCCAGATTGAGCTGGTGAACGACTTCGAGGAGATGCTCGTCCAGTTCTTCCGGGGCCAGCGCGTCCAGCAGCAGGCGGCCGATGCGTCCATGCCACGCGGCACGGTTCGCCGGCGCGACGAGCGCCAGCGCCGCCTCGTGCACGCGGTCGTGCGGGAACCGGTAGCGGCCGCCGGTGCAGTCGATCACGCCGGCGCGCGCGGCGTCCGCCAGCGCTTCGGTGGCCTCCGGCGGCGTCTTCGCCATCGCCAGGGCGAGCAGCCGCAATGACCCGCTGCCGCCCAGGCATGCAGCGTGTTGCAGCGCTTCACGCGCCTCGGGGGCCAGCCGCCGCAAGCGGCGTGCGACCAGCTGGACGACGTCGCCCGGCGGTTGCCGGGCGCGGATGCGATCGAGGTCCCAGCCCCACGCGTGGCGATGGGCATCGACATGCAGCAGTCCTTCGGCGCGCAGGTCGGACAGCAGCTGAAGCATGAAGAACGGGTTGCCTTGCGCGTGCTCGCACACCAGCGCGGCCAAGGGCTCGGCATCCGCCGGCGACACGCCCAGGCTGTCCGCGACGATTTCGGCCGCGTGGTCGGCTTCGAGCGCGGCCAGCGCGACGCGCGCCACCCCCGCCCCTTCGGCCGCCGCGCGCTCGAGCATGGTGCTCAGCGGATGCGCGGGAAGGACCGCCTCGTCGCGGCAGGCACCCACCACCAGGAGAGCCCCCGCCACCTCGCTGAACAGCAGGTCGCGCAGCAGCGCCAGGCTGCCGGCATCGGCCCATTGCAGGTCGTCGAGAAAGATCACCAGCGAGTGCCCGGGTCGTGCGAACACACCGACGAAACGGCCCAGCACCCAGCGCAAGCGGTTCTGCGCCTCCGCCGGTGCCAGGGGAGGCAACGGCGGCTGCGGTCCGACCACCAAGGCCAGCGAGGGCACGATGTCGACCATCGCCTGCCCGCTGCCGCCGAGGGCGTCCGCCAATGCGGCGCGCCAGGCGGTGATGCGGTCCTCCGGCTCGGCCAGCACCTGCGTGACCAGCTCGTGCAACGTTCGCGCCAGGGCGGCATGGGGGACATCCCGGCGCTGCGAATCGAACTTGGCCGCGACGAACCGGCCGCCCGGGGCAGTCAGCATCGCCTGCCAGGACTGGACGAGCGCTGTCTTGCCGATGCCGGGCGGGCCGGACACGAGCAGCAGCTGCGGCCGCGCCGCGCTCGCGGCCCGGGCCAGGGCTGCGCCCAACGCCGCATGCTCCCGTGCGCGGCCGTGAACGCCCTTCGGCGATCGGATCTCGTCCACGGGATCGCCGCTGCCGAGTGCGAACGGCGAGACCGTCGCGGTCCGGTCCCATTCGCCAAGGCAGTGCGCAAGGTCCTTCAGCAGCCCCTCGGCGCGGCGGTAGCGCTGCTCGGCGGTCTTGGCGAGCAGTTTCAGGACCAGGTCGGACACCGGCGGCGGCACCTGCGGCGCCACCACGGACAAGGGTTGCGGCAGGCGCGCCGCGTGGCAATGCGCCCATCCGAGCGGATCCGCAGCGTCGTAGGGCAGGCGCCCGGCGAGCAAGCGATACAGCAGCAGGCCGAGCTGGTAGAAGTCGGCCCGGTGATCCACCGGGCGGCTCATGCGTCCGGTCTGCTCGGGTGCCATCCAGACCCAGTCGTCGACCCGCGGCGGCGCGCCGGCGCCAGCGCGCCGCCGCTCGGCCGCCGCGCTGAGGTCGGCGATCCAGGCCGCACCGGTGCCGCGCTCCAGCAGGATGTTGTCCGGGCGCAGATCGCCGAGCAGCATGTTTGCCGCGTGCAGTCCGGCCAGTGCCCGCGCCAGCGTGCAGCCGATGCGCAGTGCGGTACCCATGTCGACCGGGCCGCTCTCGACGATGCCGGTGAGTGGGACCAGGTCGCGATCTTCGAACACCATCGCCGGCAGCGCGCCCAGCGTCGTGATGTCCAGAGGACACAGCAGGCCGGGCACGTCCAGCGCGCGCAGCAGCGCGAACTCCTCCCGGCAGTCCGAAGCATCCGCCATGGCCACCTTGAGCAAGGCGGACGAGCCGTCGGCGGCTCGGCGGGCGCGGCACAGGCGCGACGCACGGGTTCGCGCGATCCACGCCACTTCGTTCCACGGGCTGGGTGTCATCTTCGGCGCCTCGAAAGCCGATGCCCGGCCATCACGGCACCCATGGGCAGCGCAGCCAGCGGACTGAGACCGGTTCGAGGATACAGCGGTCCCGGGCCCACGCGAACCGAGTGAATCCCGAACGGCCCACGGCGTCCGCGGCGCCACCACCCGCGTGGATCATGACCCCTGAAGTGAGCGTCATATCCGGCTCGGCGCGGCGCCGCTGGTGCCCCGCGGCACCAGCCGAGCGCCCCTGGACTTGAAATCGCCCCCCGCGCTGCCTATGGGGAAGCACCCTCTTTTCCAGCAAGGCACGCGTGATGCAAATCGGCGACTCATTCTCCGGCGGCGCAAGCTTTGCCGACCTGGCTGGCATCGACGGCGCGGAGGCGAGCGGTGGCCCGCAGCAGCTGTCGCTGCTGGCTTCGGCCTCGCCGGCCCCCGGCTCCTTCAGCGCGCTGTCCGCCGCGCCCATCCCGCTCGGGGACAGCGGGTCGAGGACCACGGCGACGATCGGCCCGGACCCTGGCTTCTTCGCCGCGATGAGCGGCATCGCGAAAAGCGACCTGCCCCTGGCCGACAAGCTCGGCATGGCGTGGGACAACGCCAAATACTACGGCCGCCAGGCAATCGACGACTACAAGCTCGCCGAGCGCGGAGAGGGCGCCCTGCAGATGGTGGGCGGGGCAGGCCTGCTCGCCACCAGCGTCGGCCTGGGCAGCACCGGCATCGGTGCCACGCTGGGCGTGCCGCTGGCGGCATACGCCGGCGACCAGATCGGCACCGGCTTCAACCAATTGCGCAGCGGAGAGGCGCAAGAGAGCCTGACCACCCAGCTCGCCAAGCAATGGACCGGCGCGCCGGCCGCTGGGGTCGGATTGGACCTGGCCGTCGAGGCAGGCACCTCCTTCCTGTCTCCGGCGGCCTTGGCGACAAAAGGTCCGCGCCTGGTGGCCCGCGCGATCGATGCGGCCGATGCGATCCCGTCGCCGGCGGTCACCGGCGCGCCGCTCACGGGAGGCGGTCCCAGCCTGCCCCACGTGGTTCCGGCAGGCCTCCAGCCGCGCGACTACTCGGCACCGGACTCGCCGCTGTTGCCCAGCCGGCAACTCCCGGTCTTCAGTTCAGGCAGCCTGCAAGGCGGCACGCACGAGGCCTTGTGGTTGGCCGAGCAGCTCGGGAACCTGCCACACGGCTTCAAGCCGGAGGTGCATGGCTACCTGAAACCCGGCATGGTGGGCGGCTTCGCCCAGCCGGGCCTCGGCATGCGCCAGGGGGAAGGCTACTGGAGCCACGACTGGCGCATGCAGCACCTGAACGACAACCTGCAGGCACAAACGGGCCGGCGTCCCGACGAGTTCAAGGTCGGCATCGCCTGGGCAGGCGGCGCCGAAGACGTGATGCCGTGGTCCGCACGCACGCAGCTGCCGGCGATCGTGGCCGACAACGGCCAGAAGATCGACTTCCGCAAGGTGGTCGACCCGGAGAGTTATCCCGAACCGTTCCAGACCGCGCCGCTGGACCCCAGCTACAAGCGGCCGCTGGACATCGGCGAAGACCTGCTGCTGGGCCACAGCATCGCCCGCGTGACGCGCGACATGTACGGCCCCTTGTTCGGCCCGGCCGTCGCCAGCCAGCTCGGCGAGATGGCGCGCGCCACGACCCGCCCCATGCGCGATGCCTACGCGGAGCAGGTCGCACGGCAGTTCGACCTCGGGCACCGCGACCTCTACCGAGATGCCAACCTGGTGCTCGACACCGTCGTGACGGGTCCGCATGCCCCGCTTTACCCGGAGGCCGTGCGTTCGCTGCATAACCCGATGCTGTTGCCCGAGCATGTGGATGGCCTTGAAATCAACCACCGGACCGCGTTCGACGCCACGCTCGACCAGGTCAACTACAACCTGCGCAGCACCCTGCAGCCGGACGGCACCGTGCTGAATCCCTGGCGCGAGATGCAAGCGGGCCGCATGACGCGGGCCCAGTACGACGACCTGATGACCTACAAGGCGCCGGACCTGCAGCGCTTCGACGAAGACACCAGCGGTGCATTCGCCCGCGGCCTGGGCGGCCTCGGCATCGGCTACGACGCCCTGGCCCGGCTGCGCGATGCAGGCGCATTGCGCCTGCCCAAGGAAGGCGGTATCGAATTGCTCGGCAATGACCTGGGCGGCAAGCTTCGCAGCGTGATGTCGCTGCCGTCCGACCTGTCCGGCCAGTCGATACGGGGCTTCGGCACCTTCAGGCCCGTGCTGCCGGGCGATCCGCACCACGTGCAAGTGGTTCCCGATGCCCTCGACGCGCTGCGGCTGTGGAGCCAGCGCGGCACCGAGGGCCCGACCATCATCGTCGACTCGGTCGAGTCGGGCCGCTTCACCAGCATGATGCAGGGCGGCCCGCTGCTCGGCGGCGCGCTGCAGGTCACCGTGCCGCCGATGCAACCGGGCCTCTACGGCCCGCTGGGCGATACCGCTCAACGAGCCCGTTATGACCAGATCCTCGACCTGGTGGGCCGCGACAAGGTCCGCATCGGCCAACCGTGATGCCCCCTGTCGCGTCGACATGCAGCGCGCGCGTCAGCCCGACAGGCGGCCGGCTGTGTCGAACGATGCCGGCCGTTGGCGGTGGAACACGTCAAGGCGCCGGCAGGAACGCGTTGCGACGGCCAGCGCCGCGAGGGCCGCAAGCGCCAGGCCAACGAGCTGCGACGCCGGCACGGCCATGGTCTTGCGCGCTGGTTCGAAGCGGGGTTGCGCAGCGAAATCGGCCTTGCTGAACCGCAGCTCGCCGAAGAGATACGGGTAGTAGAAGGCCCGCAGTCGACCGTGGAAGGCGGCGATGGCGTCCTGGTAGGCCAACTGCGATTCCAGGTCGGTATCGGCCAGGCGATGCAAGGCCGCCTGCGCGCCCACGACGGGCAGCACCCAGCCCAGGCGCAGGGTCCAGCGCTGCCGCGCGAGCAGGCTGTCGCGGTAGGCGGCGGCCTGGGCGGCCACGCTTTCGTCGCCGAGCTGCTGGAACGCGTAGTACCACTTCCAGTGGAAGCCGGCCGGCAGGGGCGCCGTGTGGCGCCATTGCGGGTGGCTGCGGAAGAAGGCCTGCATGGTCTCGCCGGGCGGCCGGTCCCATGCGGCATGCACCGCCTGGCGCTGCGCCAGCATCATGTCCACGCCCTGCTGCACGGGCACCGCGCGGGCCAGGACGGCATGGGCCAGGGTCGGCAGCACGAGCGTCAGCACGACCCAGCTGCCCATCAAGGCCGTGGCGTGGGCCGCCGAGCTGCGCCCGCGGCATGCCACGGCGACCGCCAGGCCCGCCCAGAATGCGAGATAGGCGGCGATGATGCCCATCGCGGACGCGACGGCCTGCGCCGGCATGCCATTGGCCACGGCGCCGACGAGCACCGGCAGCCAGACGCAGGCGAAGGCCAGCACGGTCCGCAAGGCGGCGCGGCGCATCCACAGCCGATGGTCGGCCTGGGGCAGCGCCACCAGCGTGCCGAGGCGGCCGGCCCGCTTCTCGGCGCTGACGAGGTCGTGCAGCAGCGCGATGAGCACCAGCGGGGCGAGGTAGATCAGCACGAAGGCCACGTCGAACCGCCCTGCCAGCGCCAGCGCGGGGTTGAAGGCCTCGGTTTCGTGCAGCTGCGATTGCAGGGCCAGGGCCCGCACACGCAGCACGTGAGGCGTGCTGTCCCTCATCCCGAGCGCCATGAACGCGGCGGACGTCGGTGGGTCCCAGGTGCCGTGGAAGGTGTAGTAGGCCGCGTAGCCCGCATCGCGCGCGATCTGCGGCTTGGCGGCCAGCGCGGCGAGCTCGTCGTCCTGCAGGACCGCCAGCCGCGCGGTGGTGTCACGCTGCCGCGCGATCTCCCATGACCCGGACACCACGGCCAGCGACGTGAGCAGCAGCAGCAAGCCCAGGGCCATCGCGGCCACCGGTGCCCGCGCCAACAGGCGCAACTCATGAGGCAGCCAGCTCATGGCGTGCTCCTTGCCAGGCGACGCCCGGCCCACCCCAGCAACACCATGGCGGCACAGGCCCACCCGGCCAGCACGCCGGCCGCCGGAAGGGCACGCACGATCGCTTCGTGGGCAGGTTCAGGCTCGTGCTGGAAGTCGGCGACGCCGTGCCAATGCGCGCGGCTGATGCGGCTGTCCCGGCTGGACCGGTCACCCGCGTAGCTGAGCTTCTCCGCCTGCAGCCGGTTGAGCGCCTGCACGAAGTGATAGCGGTGGCGCTCGGCCGCCTCCATGAAGCGCCGGTGGGCGTGCAGGTCGGTGCCCGCCAGCGCTGTCGACAGGCGCTGCAAGGCGATGACCGGGCTCAGCACCGACCACCGGTCCACCAGGCGCAGTTGCGCCTCCTGCCGGTCGAAGCTGGCGTTGGCGTATTGCGCGAACAGGCGGGCGGTCAGCCGTTCGCCTTCCATGCCCAGCAGGCCCTTGTAGTTCATCGGCAGGTCCTCCACCTTGTCCACGCCGTGCTGCGCCAGCAGCTGCCGGCGAAAGTCGTTGAAGTACGGATCGTCGGGATCGTGGCTGTCCCCGATCTGCGCCAGATCGCGCGCGATCGCGATGTCCGTTTCGAAGCGCGTGGGCAGCGGCAAGCGCGCAGAGGCCAGCTCCGCTGCGAGGCGCGGCACCGCGACCACACTGGCCGCCCAGGCCACCAGCAAGGCGGCCAACGCGGTTTGCGCACGCCCGCACAGGGCCGAAACCGCCGTGATGCCCGCTGCCCAGATGAGCATCCACAGCAGGTAGCCCGCGGCCAGCATCCCGGCCAGCCCGGCCGGCACCGCGCCGGCCAGCGCCAGCAGGGCCAGTCCCGCCATGGCCGGCACCAGCAGCACGGCCGCCACGCCGCCCGTGCCCAGCAGCTTGCCCAGCACGATGCTGCCCGGCGGGATGCCCTGGGCCAGCAGCAGCCGCCAGGTGCCCGCTTCGCGCTCGCGCGCGATGGCCGCATGCCCGAGGAAGACCAGGACCAGGGGCGCCAGCAGCTGCAAAGCGATGGCCGGCGCCAGCTGGCCGAAGCGCAGCAGCAGCGACGACTGACGCACATCCCCGAATTTAGCGCTGTTCTGCCGGTGCCCTTCCAGGAAGAGCGTGTGGCCGGTATACGCCCCGACGCCGGGATCGAATGCGGCCAAGGGATGGATGGGACGGAACACGAAGTGCCCGTAGTGCACCATGCGGTGCGGATGCCGGTCGGGCTGGGTTTCGAACTCATGGTCGACCTGCGCCTGGCGGCGGCTGCGGTCGGCGGCGATGTCGCGCCGCTGGTCCCAGGCCGTGAACGCGGACAAGGCCCACAACACCAGCACCACCGCCAGCGCGATCCGGGCCGCCCGCTCGCGCCGCAGGCGGCGCCACTCTTCCCGCGCGATCTCGAAGGCGGCCCTCATGGCGCGGCCTCCAGGCGCGCATAGCGCCGGTGCAGCGCCCGAATGTCGAAGCGTTCGTCGCCAGCGGCGTGCACTTCCTCGGCCATTTGTCCCTTGTCGAGAAAGCCGATGCGGTCGGCGATGCCCGCCGCACCGAACAAGTCGTGCGTGACCATCAGCACGGCCACGCCCTTTGCGCGCAAGGCCCCGAGCAGCGCATGGAAATCCGCGGCGGCCCGCGGGTCCAGGCCGGAAGTGGGCTCGTCCAGCAGCAGGGCCGGCACCCGGCGCGCCAGCGCCAGCCCGATCGAGACCTTCTGCCGCATGCCCTTCGAGAAGCCGCCCACCCGCCGGTCGTGCGCCTCGGGGTCGAGCCCGGCGCTGGCGAGGGCGTCGCCGATGGCCGCGTCGCGCTCTTCCTGGCCCGCGAGGTGCAGCAGGTAGGCCACGTTCTCGCGCGCGCTCAGGTGCTCGTACAGCGCCACGTTCTCCGGGATGTAGGCCAGTTGCCGTCGCGCCTTCACAGGATCGGCGGCGGGATCGATGCCCTGCACGCGCACGGTTCCGGACCGAGGCCGCAGGAAGCCGAGGAAGAGGTTCAGCGCGGTGGACTTGCCGGCGCCGTTCGCGCCCAGCAGTGCATAGATCTCGCCGGCGCGGACGCAAAGGTCGAACCCCTGCAGGATGATCCGGTCCGAGTAAGCCGCGGCCACGCCTTTCGCGTGCAAGGTGGGTGGCGTCGCATCGGACGGGGAATGGGTGGTGGCCATCATCGTGTCGGCGTCCTTCATGCGTCAGAACCGGGTCTGCAGTCCCAGCGTCACCGTGCGGCCGCTGCCGGGCGTGACCCACAGGCGGCTGTAGGAACTGGTGTAGAAGCTGCGGTCGCTGAGGTTGTCCACGTCCAGCGTGAAGCGCAGCGCCGCGTTCACGCGCCAATGGGCGACGAGCTTGGCGGTGGTGTAGGCCGGCAGCTCGAACGCCGCCAGTCCCCGGTCGGCCTCGGCCTGCGTGCGGGCCTGCCCCAACCGCTTGCCGGTATGCGTCACGCCGCCTCCGATGCCGACACGCTGGCCGTTGCGCAGCGTCGATTCATGCACCGCCAGCAGGCTGCCGTTCACCTTGGGCACGTTGAGCAATCGCCCGCCGCGCTCCAGCAGGCGGTCCCGGGTGACCTCCACGTCATTGAGCACCAGGCTCGCGTTCAGGCGCCAGTGCGCCGTCAGCCGGCCGGCCAGATCGAACTCGAGGCCTCGGCTGCGCACCTCGCCCGCCGCCACCGAACGGCCCCCATCGGCCGGGTCCGAGGTCAGCACGTGCCGCTTGCGGATGTCGAACATCGCCGCCGTGGCGCCCATGCGCCGATCCACGCTCTCCCACTTCAGGCCCAGCTCCAGCGAGCGCCCGACCTCCGGCTCGAAGCGATTGCCGCGGATGTCCGTGTCCACGTTCGGCCGGAATGAGCGGCCGCCATTCAGGTAGACGGTCCAGCGGGGGCTGGGCAGCCAGCTGAGGCCCAGGCGTGGCGACGTCGAGGAAGGCGCTTGGGCCTGCGCCACGCCGGTCAGGCGGTTGTGCAGGGTCTGTCGATACCGGTCGTGCCGAAGGCCGGCCACCAGCCGCCATGGCGGCGACAGCTCGATCGCGTCCTGCAGGTAGAAGGCCGCATTGCGCTGCCGCTCCAGCGTGTCGATGCTCGGGCGCGGTTCGGGCTGCGGCTGGCCGTGGACCGGGGCGTGGATGTCGATGGCATACGGGCTGCCGGGCGACGGATTGATCCGCCGCATCACCGTGTCCATCTCGAACCGGTAGCGCTCGAAGCCGAACAACAGCTCGTGGCGGACCGCGCCGGCATGGAGCTCGCCGCGCAGCTCGGCCTGCAGCGCCACGTCATCCGACACGTAGTCGCGGAAGCGGCGCTGGCGGCGCAACTGGCCATCGGCCAGCAAGGCGCTGGGTTCGGTGGAAAAGCCGTTGATCGAGGTCTCGCGGTATGAGAGGCCGACCCGGCCGCGCCAGGCCGGGTTCCAGTCGTGCGACAGGACCAGCTGGTGCGTCTCGTTCTGCACCGTGACCGGGCCGTCCGCCGGTTCCCCCAGGAACCGGCTGCGCGGGATGGCGCCGAGCCGGTTGTCCACGGCCACCACGCCGCGGTCGAGCGCGGTGCGGTGGCGCAGGAACTCTCCCGTGTAGTCCAGGCCCGTGTCGCGGGAGAGCAACCAGGTGAAGGCCGGCGCGACGACGCGCCGCGCGGCGCTCACATGGTCCCGGAAGCTGTCGCGGTCTTCGACCGCGGCATTCAGGCGATAGGCGAAGCTGTCACCGATGGGACCGGTGCTGTCGAGCGCGGTGCGCCGCAGCCGGTGGCTGCCGGCATAACCTTCCAGCGCATGCCCCGGCTTCCACAGCGGCCGTTTCGAAACCACGTTGAGCGTGCCCCCCGGCTCGCTGCTGCCGTACAGCGCAGCCGCGGTGCCTTTCAGGAACTCGATGCGCTCGACGCCGGCCAGGTCCCGCGGCGCGTTGAAGCCGCGCCCGGACGAGAAGCCGTTGAACAGCGTCGCCATCCCGACGTTCTGGTCGCCGGCGAGCCCGCGTATCGCGATGTTGTCCCACAGGCCGCCGAAGTTGTTCTGGCGCGAGACGCCGCCGACGTAGTCGAGCACGTCGTCCAGCTTCGTCGCGCCGAGGTCGTCGATCGCCTGGCGGGTGACGATGCGGACCGACTGCGGCAATTCACGCAGCAGGAAGGCGCTCTTGGCACCTGCCGCGTCATTGGCGTCATAGGCGCCCGACTCGGTGCGGCCGACCACCTCCACGGTGGACGATGGAACGGAAGGCGCCGCGGGCTGGCCGCGTGCGCCGACGGCGGCCAGGGTCAAGGCGGCCGCCGTGAAGGCGAGCGGAAATGCGGGCACGGCCAAGGGCAGGCGCCCACGGGTGGGGGATGAGGTCATCGCGGAACAGGGGACGAGGCGCCGCCGGCCTCCGTCGCGGCGGAGGCATTGGCGGCAGGGCAAAGCGCGGCGCGGTGCGTTCGATGCACCCGCCGCATGGACCAATGGCCGCTTCAGTGCGGCCCGTCTCGTCAGGAGGAAGGCGGACCGCGCGGCGCCGAGGACCACAGCCCTGCGCTGAACACCGGTGGGGCGTCTCCGGCGGGGCGGATCGGCGGCTGCTGCCAATGGCCGGGCTGCTGGGCTTCGTCCCCCGCCGGCGGGGCAGCGGACGACTCGGCGTGTGCCACGCACCAGGCGCACGGCGTGTGGCCCCGTTCCCCGTGCTCGCCGTCATGGTGGGGCGGGCCCGCCTCGGCCGTGCTGCCGGAGACGGCCTGCGCCATCCCGCCGGACACCAGGTGAACGGCCGCGTGCAAAGGCAGTCCCACCGCCGCGTTCAGGAACACGGCGATGGCAAGGACCTTGAGCAGCAAGCGGCGCATCGAGCGGGCGTCTCGGGTAGGGCGGGACTTCGCGAGGGTGCGGATCATCCCATGAGCGGCGGCCGGCGCATCACGCCACCCCGGCCGCGCGCCGATCCAGCGGCAAACACCGCCCGGGTCCCGGAACCGTCCCGCTCCCCCGCCGGCCCGGCGCACCCCAGCCTGCGCCGCGGCGCACATGCACGAGCATCCTCGGCGCGGCAGGCTCAGGCGCGGCGGCTGGGCAGTGGCATCAGGCCTGGCCCTTCGCCAGCCGCAGGTTGTGCTTGAAGCGTTCCGGCACGCGTTCGTCGAAGCCCAGCGCGACCCGGCGCACCTCGGGGCTGTCGGTGGGCGCATGGCCCACGCCCAGCGCCGCGGCGCGCGGCGCATCCACGGCCACCACCGTGCCGCCGACGCGGCCGATGCCGGTGATCTCGCACTCCACCCGGTGCCCCGGGTCGACGCTGCGCGAATGGCAGGGCGTGCCCATCAGGATCACGTCGCCGGCCAGCAGCGTGATGTGGCGCGCGAGGTCGGCGATGACGTAGTGCGGTCCCCAGATCGTCTCGTCGCCGATGTGCGCTTCCTGCACCACGCGGCCGTCGACGAAGGCGCGCAGCGTCTGCTCGAACAGGTTCACGCCGCGCACCAGGCCCGGGCCGATCGGAAGCAGCGTGTCGGCGCCTTTCACGCGCAGCATGCTGCCCTGGTCGGTGTCGCGGAAGTCCTGCAGCCCCATGTCCAGCGCGGGGCAGAAGCCCTCGATGAAGTCCCAGGCTTCGTCGGGCGTCACGTTGCGGCAGGGCCGGCCGATGACCACCGCGTACTCGCCCTCGTAGTTCAGGTACTGGCAGTCCGCCGGCTTCAGGATCTGCCCGCCATGGCCGTTCAGCGCCGTGGTGGGCTTCATGAAATAAGTGGGCGTCTCGGTGGGCCGCGGCTCTTTGCGCGTCTCGATGCTGCGCGAGCGGTACGAGATGTGCACGGCGATGATCTTGCTGGGATTCACCGGCGGCGGATAACACTGTCGATCAGCGTCCAGCCGGCGGCCGTCGTCCAGCCGCAGGCGGCCGGCATCGGCGCCCTCCTCCACCATCGTGCCCCAGAAGGCGCTGCCGCCCAGCAGCACCCGCCGGCGCTCGACACGGGGCCCGCGCATCACCGCGGGCAGCTCCTTCAACGGAAACTCGAAGTTCATGGTTCAGGCCCCGGGAAACCAGACGTGGATGTTGCCGGTGCCGCGCGCGTTCTCGTAGGCCGACAGCGGCTCGCGCAGGCCGCTGCGGCGGATGGCTTCGCCCATCGCCTCGCCCGACGCCAGGAAGTGCCGCCAGTCGCAGTTCTGGCAGCTGCTGGCGGTGACCACCGGCGTGTCGCTCAACTCCAGCCGCAGGTGCTTGACGAGGTTGATGGTGGCGTAGTGGCGCCCCAGGTCCGGGTGGGCAATGGCACGGTCGTAGCCGCCGCGCTCACGCGAGACGGCCTCGATCTCCAGCGCCAGCTGCGGGTGGCCGCGGTAGGCGTAGGGCACGCCGTGCAGGTACCAGGGCATCTCGTCGGAGACGTAGCTGCCGCTGTAGCGCGCGCCGCCGCGCCGGTGGCCGCCGCCGCGTCCACATCGGCGCCTTCCAGCACGATGAAGGGGCTCTTGCCACCCAGCTCCAGGCTGCAGGGCACCAGGTTCGCGCCGGCGGCCTGCGCGATCCACCGGCCCGTGGGCACGCTGCCGGTGAAGGAGATGCGGGCCAGGCGCGCATCGCTGACCAGCTTCGCGCCGGTGTGGGCGCCGCTGCCTTGCACCACGTTCAGCACGCCGGGCGGCAGTCCCGCGGCCTCGGCCGCATCGGCCAGCAGCGAACAGGTCAGCGGCGCCCACTCGGGCGGCTTCAGCACGCAGGCGTTGCCCGCTGCCAGCGCCGGTCCCAGCTTCCAGGTGGACAGCAGCAGCGGCGCGTTCCACGGCGTGACGATGGCCACCACGCCGGCCGGGTCGTGGCGCACCAGGTGCCTGGCCTGCGGCGTGTCCAGCGGACGCTCCTGCAGCGTCAGCGCATGCTCGGCGAACCAGCTGATGTTGAGCATCGCGCGCGGCACGACGCCGTGCCTCATGCGTGACAGCAACACGCCGGCGTCGTTGCTTTCCAGCATGCAGAAGGCCTCGGCGCGCCGGCCGATCTCGGCGGCGAAGCGGTCGAGGAAGGGCTTGCGGCCCTCGGCGCCCAGCGCGGCCCAGGCCGGGAAGGCATGCTCGGCGGCGCGGATCGCCGCATCCACTTCGGCCTCGCCGCCCTCGGCGATGCGGCCCAGCGGGCGCTGGTCGATGGGGCTGAAGAGGTCGAAAGCCGCGGCGGACGCCACGCGGCGGCCACCGATGAAGTGCAGCGGCGACACGCCGATGCCGGCGACGTCCAGGCAATCGGTGGTGGGGTCGTTCATGGAGTCCTCCTGGCTTCGCTGAGCCGGCAGCGCATGCCGGACGATGGGTCGATGAACGGACCACGGGCGCCGGTGGCGGCGAGCGCCAGGCCACCGGCGGCGGCCGCCAGCGGGTGGCGGCGGGTCGCGTGGCGGCCGGCGAAGGCGGCGCGCAGGTCGGACAGCAGCCTGCTTGGGGGGCGGCGAAGTGGCGGGCAGCGCAAAGTGTCTGCACAGCCCTGCCTGGCCACAATCAATCGATCCTGGTCAGTCATCAAGAGCCGTTTGCCAATCGACGCATGTTGGCGCCCCGGCTCACTTCATTCGCGGCCCGCGTGGAACCCTCGCTGCGCTTCCATGGTCGGCCGGGCGCGCACTGAGATGGCTTTCACCCGGATCACCCTGCGCCAGGTCGAGGTCTTCACCGCGGTCGCCGAAACCAGCAGCTTCACCGCCGCAGCCGCGCGCCTGGGGCTCACCGCGCAGGCGGTCAGCCAGCAGGTGGCGGAGCTGGAAAACCTGGTCGGCTTCCGCCTCTTCGACCGCACCACGCGCCGGGTGTCGCTGTCGGGATCCGGCCGCGATTTCCTGGGACCGGCCGAAAGCCTGCTGCGCCACGCGCGCGCGGCCGAAAGCGCGGCCGACGACCTGCGCGATCGCGCCTCTGGCGTGGTGCGCATCGGCGCTCCCCTGGTGCTGGCCTCCGCGGTGCTGCCGCGCGCGGTGCGCGACTACGCGCAGATGCGGCCCAAGGTCGTCATCCGCATCCGCGACCTGGCGGTCGATGCGCTGGTGGCCGCGGTGGCCGCGGGCGACGTGGACCTGGCCATCGGCCCCGACCGCGCCGGCGCGGACGAGGCCGTGGCCGAGCCGCTGTTCGACAGCGCCTGGGTGCTGTGGTGCGCGCCCGACCATGCGCTGGCGCGGCACCGCGGCCCCATCCGCTGGGCGGACCTGCGCCAGGTGCCGCTGGTGGCCGCGGGCCGCGACCACGAACGCAACGTGGCCCAGATGCAGCTGAGCGCGCCCGAAGGCCAGCGCGTGACGCCGGTCGACGTGGTGGACAACATCAGCACCGCGCTCGGCATCGCGGCGCAAGGCTTGGCAGCGACGCTGGCGCCGGCCTACGTGGGCGTGCTGGCCGACCTGTTCGGCCTGCAGATGCGGCGCGTGGTCGATCCGGAGACCGTGCGCAAGGTGTGCCAGTACCGGTCCGCCGCGCGCACGCTGTCGCCGGCGGCCGACGGCGTGGCCGAGTTCCTGTCCGGCTGGCTGGTGCGCTGGCATGCCGCGCAGCTGGGGCGCCAGCCCGCGGCGACAGGCCGCAGCTCGTCGGCCTGGCGTCCGAAGGCAACGTGGGGCTTCGTGCGATCGCTGGGCTGCCACGGCAGCGTGCTCACCCTGGAACGAGCGGGCCGCACGCCAGGGAGCGCCCCACCGCGACGCCACGGCAGCCATCGGCCGATGAGGATCGGGGCCGCCTCTATCATCGGCCGCATGCCCACACGCAAACGCGCGGACCGGTCCATGCCGGGAGCAGCCAACCAAGAGCACAGGCCGGAACTGGGCGTGCCGGCGGCACGCGTGCTGCGCAAGTTCCGCATCGTCTTCAATGCCGTGAAGACGCACTTCCAGCAGGTGGAGAAGCAGGCTGGGATCGGCGGTGCGCAACTCTGGGCGCTGAGTGTCATCCGTGATCAGCCGGGCATTGGAGTCAGTGGCCTGGCGCAGGCCATGGACATCCACCAGACCACCGCGAGCAACCTCGTGAAGGCGCTGCTGGCACTGGACTTGATCGGCGCCGGCAAGGAAGGGCCGGACCGGCGGATGGTGCAGCTGCACGTCCTGCCGGCAGGCCTCAAACTGCTTCGCAAGGCCCCCGGCCCTTTCCATGGCGTGCTGCCCGATGCGCTGGCGCAGCTGGACACCAAGACGCTGGCACGGCTCGACAAGGACCTCGCGATCCTCATCGATGCGCTGCAGTCCGACGAGGCCGCCGCCGGCGTGCCGCTCGGGCAGAAGTAGCTTTTCGCAGAAAGTTCCCCGGGGATCACCCTGCCCGGGCACTTGTGTCCAGCTGATACTATTGTGCAAATGCAGCTCGACGCGAGCCCATGCCGCGGCGGATGGCCATGTCGCTGATTGCGGTGGGGATGCTCGCCCTTGATGCGGCAGGCGGCGGCTGGCTCTGGCTGCTGTGGAGCGAACGGCAGTCGCGGGTCGTGGCTTCGCACGAAGGCCGGTCCACTGCACCCAATCAACGGCCGGGTTGCGAGTCACCGGCCACGTTATTGCAACAACGCGCGCGTTGACCGGCCCCGGTCGCGGCTCCGCGCGCCTTGCCAGTTATTTTCGATGTCGACGATCCTGCGCGCTATGGCCGTCAGGGCAGCGCGCCTGCGGCGCTCATGGGCAGGCGCACGCTCGACGCTGGCCGGCAGCACAAGCGCCGTGCACGCCCTGCGCCGGATCTCTGGCAGAACCTGTCCCCAAAGCCGCTCACAAGGAGACACCATGAACAACCTTCTTCGCACGGCGTGGCACTGGCTGCTGCAGCGGGCCCGCCGCTTCGTGGACGCACGTCGTCCGACGGCTGCAAACAAGCCGGACGCGGCCACACCGCTGCAGGTCGAGGCGACCGTCCTGCAGTTGCCCCTCCACAGCTGCGTGACCGTCGTCATCCCTGCCCTCAACGAGGCCGCCCGGATCGCGGACGTGGTGCGCTACGCCCTCGCCGATCCGGCGACCGCCGAGGTCATCGTGGTGGACGACAGCTCGATCGACGACACCGCCGCGCTCGCACGGCGGGCCGGCGCGCACGTCATCACCAGCACCATGCTCGGCAAGGGCGCTTCGATGCACGACGGCCTGCGTGAGGCGCAATGCGACCTGCTCGTGTACCTCGACGGCGACCTGGCCGGACTGCGCCCAGGCATCGTGACGGACCTGTGCCGGCCGCTGCTGCGCAACGAGGCTGACTTCGTCAAGGCGCGATTCGGGCGCGGCGGCGGTCGCGTCACCGAGCTGACGGCCAAGCCGATGCTGAAGGTGTTCTTCCCCGAGGTCGCGCACTTCGCGCAGCCGCTGGGCGGCATCATCGCCGCGCGGCGTTCCCTGCTGCAGACGCTGGAGTTCGAGGACGGCTACGGCGTGGACGTCGGCCTGCTGCTCGACGCGCATCGCGCGGGCGCGCGCCTGGTCGAGGTCGACATCGGCTCGCTCGAGCACGACAGCCAGCCGCTGCTCGACCTCACGGTGATGGCCAACGAGGTATCGCGGGTCATCTACTCGCGGGCCCGTGAAGCCGGCCGCCTGCACGTGGAGCAGATCGCCGCGATGTACGAGACGCAGCGCCAGGCCACCGCGTCGATCGACTACATCCTGACGCGGCGGCGCAACCGCCAGCGCCTGCTGCTGCTCGACATGGACGGCACCATCACGTCGGACCGTTTCGTCGTCGAGCTGGCGCGCGCCACTGGCCGCGAGGCGGCCCTGTCGGGACTGCTCGACGATCCGGCCGGCGATGCCGTGACCCGCAGCGAGCGCATTGCGGCGCTGTTCAAGTTCGTGCACCGGCGGCAGTTCCAGCAGGTGGCAGCGGGCCTGGCGCTGCGGCCCGGCGTCATCGCCTTCGTCAACCGCATGCGGCGCAATGGCTTCATGGTGGGCGTGGTGAGCGACAGCTACTTCGTGGCAGCAGAAACGCTGCGCCGCCGCGTCTTCGCCGACTTCGCGCTGGCGCACACGCTGCAATTCGACGGTGACGTTTGCAACGGCCGGCTGAAGATCAACCCCGCGTTCCAGCAGCTCGATCTGGCCCTGGGCCCGGCCATCTGCAAGAGCAACGTGCTGGCGCGCTTCCTGGAGGACGGCAAGGAGCCGCGCGTCACCGAGACGTGGGCGGTCGGCGACAACGTCAACGACATCGGCCTGCTGCGGCGCGTCGACCGCGCCTTCGCGATGGACCCCAAGGCGCCTGAGGTGCTGCGCGTGCCGGGCATCATGCGCGTGGAGTCCTTCGCCGACCTGGCCGCCCTGACCGGCGACGTACCGGCCGATCCGGTCGCCGCCTGATCTTTCGCACGACGCTGGGAACGCCATGGGACTGGCGGGTCTTCATCGGCATGCCTGCAATCGTCGCGTTGGTGCCGGGCGGAGGTGCGCCTTCCCTCGCTCTACGCCGCGGCCACATTCGCGATCGTCGTGCTGGCTGATATCGGCCTGGCGCACGCAGTTCTTCGATGAGCAGCATTTCTAACGACCTCAAGCGCTTCATCCTGACGAGCGTTCCTTCCGTGCCGCACCTGGAAGCGGCACTGATGATGCATGCCCAGCCCGGTGTAAGCCGCACCGCGGCCGAAGTCGCAGCACGCCTGTACGTGCCGGAGCAGGTCGCGGCCGACCTGCTGCAGTCCCTTTGCTCGGCCGGCATGCTGAAGTGCGACGGCGGGCCGCCGCCGCAGTACCGGTTCGAGCCGGGCGACCCGGCGCTCGACGCGGCGATGGCTGCACTGGCCCGAGCGTACGCCGCCGATCTCGTCGGCGTGACGAAACTGATCCACGACGCGACCCAGAAGAGCGCCCAGCGATTCGCGGACGCGTTCAGGCTGAGAAAGGACCGTTGAGTGTCCAAAGTCGTCTACCTCCTGTGCACCATCACGGCCGTTGCCTGCGCGTGGCTGCTGCTGCGCGCCTACCTCAGGACGCGCGCGCGACTGCTGCTGTGGAGCGCAACGTGTTTCGGCGGCCTGGCACTGAACAACGTGCTGCTGGTGCTGGACCGGCTCGTGTTCACCGCGCAAGACCTGTCGGCCTGGCGCCTGGGCATCGCCCTGGTGTCAGTGCTTTTGCTCGTTACCGGATTGATCCTGGAGGACGACTGATGAAGGCCATCACATGAACCACGCGCTGCTGGGCGGCATCGCGGTCGGCTCGTTCATCGCGGGACTGTTCTTCCTGCGCTATTGGCTCAGCACGCGCGACCGCTTCTTCCTGTTCTTCATGCTGGCGTTCTGGATCGAAGCGGCAAACCGGGTGGACATGGCGCTCACGAGTTCGTGGAACGAGGACGACTCGCCGGTGCACTACCTCGTCCGCCTCGTCACGTATGGGCTCATCCTGATCGCCATCTGGGACAAGAATCGGCCGAACCGGAAGTGATTCACCTCTTCATCCGGGGTGGGCTCGACGCCGGGCGCGTCAACCGGTACCCCCTCGGGGGGGGTCGGTCACCGGGGAAACATTTGTTGAAATGCACTATGGTGTGCGCAATGACCCTTGCCCGCCGTTTCACCATCCTCGGCAAGCGCGCATGACGAGAATGCAACCGCTGATGTCGCCCGCGGGCGCGTTGGCCTTGCGATCGCTGATGCAACGCCGGCCGCTCCTGGGCTTCGACTTCGACGGCACGCTGGCGCCGATCGTGGCCCATCCCCCCGATGCGCGTGTCGCCCCGCTGCTCAGCCGGCGGCTGAGTCGCCTGAGCGCGCGTCTGCCGGTGGCCATCGTCAGCGGCCGCGCAGTGGACGATCTCGAGCAACACCTTTCCTTCCGGCCGCGCTGGGTCGTGGGCGACCACGGCGCCGAGCATCCGCTGACAGCGCCGGATCCGAGGCACGTGCGTGCATTGGACCCGTTGCGCGAGCGACTCCGCCACCATGCGGTTGATATCGAGCAGGCCGGCGTCGTGGTGGAGGACAAGGGCTTGTCGATCGCGCTCCACTACCGTGGCGCGCCCGTGCTCGACCTGGCCCTGGCCGCCATGGAGCCGCTGCTGCGGCTGCCACGGGAGTCGACCCGGATCGTGGGCGGCAAGCGGGTCATCAACATCACGGCCGCGGGGGCTCCCGACAAGGCCGATGCCATGTCGGCCCTGGTGCGCGCTTGCGGCGCGTCCTGCGCCTTCTACATCGGCGACGATGCCAATGACGAAAGCGTGTTCCGGCGTGCTCCGGCGCACTGGCTGACCGTGCGCGTCGGCCGCGACGATCCGCATTCCGCCGCGGCCTGGTTCGTCGAGTCGGATGCGGATGTCGCCACTCTGCTGGAGCTGATGATTTCCGGACTGGAGAGCACCGGTGGATGAGTTGACGGCCCGTCTGGCGAATATCGATTGGGCGCAGTGGGCCGCCCCTGCGCTTGCGGGGCTTCGCATCGTGCTGATCGTGACCGTGGCCTGGATCGCCATCGCCGTCCTGCAACGGCTCGTGCGCGGCGTGCGCGTGCGCATCCAGGCCCGGCTCGACGGCGCCGAGTCAGCCCGCCGCGCCGAAACGCTCGGACGGGTGATCCGCTACCTCGTGGCCCTGGTGATCAGCGCCGTCGCCACCATGCTCGTGCTGGCCGAGGTGGGCGTTTCGCTGGCGCCCATCCTGGGCGCAGCGGGCGTGGTGGGCCTGGCCATCGGCTTCGGCGCGCAAAGCCTGGTGAAGGACTACTTCACCGGCTTCTTCATCCTGTTCGAGGACCAGATCCGCACGGGCGACGTCGTCAACGTCGCCGGCATCGGCGGGCTGGTGGAAGACATCACGCTGCGGCACGTCCGCCTGCGCGACGACGACGGCAACGTGCACTTCATTCCGAACAACCTGATCACGACGGTGACCAACATGAGCCGGGGCTTCGCCCAGGCCGTGATGGACATCGGCGTCGCCTACCGGGAAAGCGTGACCGAGGCGCTGGACATCATGCGCGACGTGGGTGCGGCGATGCGGCGCGACGAATCGCTGAGCCCGCTCATCCTGGAGGACCGAGCCTGACATTCATGAAACGCTCGTTCTCTGCCCAGGGCAAGCGCCCGGGCTGGCGGCTGCAACGCCAGACCGTGCGGGCGATGAGGCAGGGCGCAGCGATCAGCGCGACCAGTGTGCTCGTCCAGGGCAGGCGGCGGTAGATGTCGAGGGTCTCGTGGTGCATGTAGCCGCGAAGCACCTGCATGCCGCCGGTCGTTCCGAACAGGCTGGCCAGCTTGACGATCGCTTCGTCGGGCATCGACGTGCCGCAGCCATAGAGAACATGCACGATGTCGTGCGATCTGAAGAACCGGCGCGCTTCGGCCGGGGCCAGCTTGTTCTCGCGCTTGAACTCGGAATGGGCCGCGAAATACTCGGCCAGCCCTTCCGCCAGGGTCTGCGTGGAACGGGGCGACTCGAATTGATGTGCCGGCACGGCGGGGATTGCCACGACGAGCGCCTCACGGCAGCAGGAAAGCCGCGGCAGCCACCAGCGCGGGCCGTGGCGCGAGGGGCCGCCGAGGCTGCTGCCCCACGGGTCCGGGGACCACGCGCTCGCGGCGTCGATCGCAGCGAACGATCGACGGCTGCCTTCGGGTGCGGCCGTACGGGCGTTCCCTAGCCGGCCAGGAAAGTGGCCCCGGCTGGGGCACAGTGGCCCGATGGAAACCGCCCGCAATCCTTATCGGGCATTGCCGCCCCGGAACTATTGGCGCACGGCCGTGGCCCGGCGAAGCGGGCCGCACTTCGAATCCCTGTGGACACCGTGCGTGGACATCCGGCCGGCCACGCGCTTCGCCACGGCCGGCTCCTGTTTCGCGCAGCACATCAGCGCCTGGCTGCGCCGCCATGGCCACTGCTGGCTGGACAGCGAGCCCGCACCCGCCGGCATGGACGAGGCCACCCGCCGGCGCGAAGGCTTCGGCGTCTTCAGCTTCCGCACGGGCAACATCTACACCGCACGGCTGCTGCGCCAATGGGTGTTGTGGGCGCTCGGCGTCGAGGCTGCACCGGACGAGGCCATCGAACACGAAGGCGCGTGGTACGACCCTTTCCGCCCGTGCATCCCCGAGCGCGGTTTCCCCTCGGCCCAGGCCATGCTGGAAGCGCGCTCGCAGACGCTGGACTGCATGCGGCGAACGCTGGAACAGGCCGACGTGCTGATCTTCACGCTCGGCCTCACCGAAGGATGGGAACACGTCGACGGCCATGCCTACCCGGCGTGCCCCGGTACGCTGCGCGGCCGGTTCGATGCCAAGGTGCACCGCTTCGTGAACCAGGACACGGCGGCGGTGATCGCCGACCTCGAGCGCAGCTTCGACAGCCTGCGCGCGCTGAACCCGAGGCTGCGTTTCCTGCTCACGGTCTCGCCGGTTCCGCTCACGGCCACCGCTGCCGACGCGCACGTGCTGGTGGCGACGGCGCACTCCAAGGCCGTGCTGCGCGCAGCGGCCGGGGCCCTGCGCGCGCGGCGCGAGGACGTCGACTACTTTCCCTCGTACGAACTGATCACCTCGCCGGCGGGTCCGCAGCGCTTCTACGACGAGAACCTGCGGGACGTGACGGCCGATGGCGTCGAATTCGTCATGCACCACTTCGCGCGGGGCCTGGGCACCGAGCCGCCGGCGGCCGCGCCCGGCCGCCCCGAGCCCGGGCCAGCCGCCGACCACGCGCCGCCGGCCGGCGCCGAGGCGGTTTGCGAAGACATCCTGCTCGACACCTGGAACACGGCCACGTCCCCTGCGCAGGCCCGCGTGTGCCTGGTGGGAGACAGCCACATGGGCATGCTCTCGCACGCGCTCGGGCAGGCCGGCACCGCGCACTGCGGCGGCATGATCATGAGCGGCAGCGCGTGGTTCGAGAACGCCTTCCGGCTCGACGCCGAGCGCCTGCTCGAGCCGGCGGCGGACGACGGCGCGCGCGAGCGCTGGTCGGCCATCCTGCCCTTCTTCCAGGCCCGGCCCTGGCGCCTGCTGGGCCCGGCGATCGTCATCACGAACCTCGGCCTGCACACGCATGTGAGCGTCCCGTCCTACCTGGACTGGCACATGCGGCGGCGCGGGCACCTGAAGCTGGGCGTGGAGGACAGCCGGCTGTTCTTCTTCCAGACCCATGCCAACAAGCTGGCCTTCGTTGAGCGCCTGCTGCGCGCTGGCTTCCGCGTCGTGCTGGTGACCGATCCGCCGACCCAGCACCTCGATCCGGAAACGTCCCGGATGGTGCCGGCTTACGCCGCCTACGAACGGCTGGCCTGCAGCGCCTACGCCGAGCTGGGCGCCGAGGTCTTCCTGGCACGAGAGCACTTCGGCGGCAGTGCGTTCCTGCCCCACTACTGCACGACCACGCGCCTGGCCGACGGCTCCCTGGACCTGCTGCACGGCAGCGAGGCGTACTACGCCGACCTGGCCCGTGCGCTCGATGCCCGGTTCGGGCTGAGCGGCTGAGCGGCGGCCCCTGGTTCACGCAATGCCACGTACTTTTTGAATTGGTTCAGCACGGCCCAGGCCCTTGAACGGGGGGCCGGCCCCGCCCGGCACCGGAACCCGCGCTGTCAGTGCCGGCGCCGCCACCAGCGCTTCAATTTCATCCACTGGTCCTCCAGCCACAGCGTGAAGCGGCCAACGGGCTCGCGCAGGAACGGCACGTCCTGCGCGATGAGCAGCAGGCCGATCGGCAGGAATTCGATGCCGACCACCGGCATGAACCAGAAGAAGCTGCACGCGATGAAAAAAAGCCCCACCGGAATGCGCACCCACCGCGATCGCGGGTGGCGGAACCAGCGCAGCGCCCGGGCCACGGGGTCCGGCAGCTCGCGCTCCAGCCCGTCGTAGGCAGCGTCGAGCTTGCGCTGGCCTTCATCCCGGCGAGCGCTCCGGTCGCCGTCGTCGCTGCGGTCACTTCGTTCATTCGGGGCGTAGGCCACGGGAGACTCCTCGGGGATGGCGTGCCCTGCCCCGGCAAGGCCGATACCCGGGGTCCTGACGCTTCACGCCACGGCCAGGCCGAGCGCCAGCAGGCCGCCCCCCAGCGCCGCGATGGCCGCGGCCGTCACGGCCGGCCGGTGCGTCGCCAGCCACAGCTGCAGGCTCGTGTCCTTCGCTTCGGCATCGAAGCGGCCGTGCGCGCCCCAGTCGCCGGGCACCGGCGACCACAGGTTGTCGCGCCGGCCCGCAGGCAGCGGCTCATCGGCCTGCTGGCCTTCGACCGCACGCAGGCCCAGCAGCCGGTCGAGCATGCCCGGCAGCACGCGGGTGCCCAGGATGGCCTGGACCGCGGGCCAGCCCACCCAGAGCTCGCGCCGGTGATGGGTGGCGGCCCAGTACACCGCGCGCGCCGCCAGTTCGGGCTGGAAGATGCGGCCCATCGGGCGCGGGCGGCGGTCAAGCGTGGTGCGGCCCCACTCGAACTGCGGGGTGTTGAACGCGGCCAGCTGCACCATCGTGACGTGGACGCGGCTGCCCTCGTGCGCGAGTTCGCAGCGCAGCGAATCGGTGAAGCCGCGCAGCGCCGCCTTGGCGCCGCAGTAAGGTGCCTGCAGCGGGATCGACCGGTAGGCCAGCGCCGAGCCCACCTGCACGATGGTGCCGGCACCATGCGCGCGCATGCGGCGCAGCGCGGCCAGCGTGCCCCACACGGCGCCGTGGTAGGTCACCTCGGTGGCGCGGCGGAAGTCCTCGGCCGGGATCGACGGCAAGGGGGCGAAGATGGTGGCCATCGCGTTGTTCACCCACACGTCGATGCGGCCCCAGCGGCGCTCCACCTCGGCCGCAGCGGCTTCGACCTGCGCCTCGTCGGCCACGTCGGTGGGCAGCGCCAGCGCCTGGCCGCCCAAAGCCTCCACGTCGGCGCGGGCGCCTTCCAGGCCCTCCCGGCCGCGCGCCAGCAGCGCGACGCGCCAGCCCTGCCGTGCGAACTCCAGCCCGATGGCCCGGCCGATGCCCGCCGAGGCCCCCGTGACGACGACGACGCGGGCAGGCTCGCGCCGCGGCGGCGTGGTGGCTGCGGCAGGCTTCATCGCGGCCCCTCAGCGCAGGCGGTACAGCATGGCCACGCCTGCCGCGTAGACGGCCAGCACGGCCAGCGAATCGGTGCCCATGCGCAGCACCGTGCGGTCGCGGCGCTCGATGACGCCCACGACATACAGCAGCGTCAGCAGCGCGGCCAGCATCGCCGCGAAGGTGCCGAAGGCACCGGCGGCCGACAGCACCGGCGGCCCGCCGTGGATGGCATCGACCAGCACCAGGATGTTCATGTTGAACAGGTTGGTGCCGAACACGTCGCCTATCGCCATTTCGTAGCGGCCGAGCTTCACGGCGGCCAGCACGGTGCTCACTTCCGGCAGGGACGTGCACAGCCCGAGCAGCACGGCGCCGACGAAGCTGTTGCCCAGGCCGCTCTGCTCGGCGAAGCCCTCAGCGCTCTGCGCCAGCACGAAGCCGGCGACCAGGATGACGCCACCCCGCAGCGCGATGCGGCCGATCAGCTGCGCGCGCGACGCCTTCGGGGCATCGGACTCCGGTGGATCGTCGTGCTGCGCGCCCTGGGGGTCAGGCACCCAGGAATGCATGCGATTCGAAGTCGCCACCAGCCGCACCGCGAGGGCGTAGCTGCCCAGCAGCACCCAGCTCCACGCGCCCATGCCCCAGAACAGGCGGTCTCCCGACACCACCGCCGCCGCGACGAGCAGCAGCAGCACGACGGACAGCGTGCCCTGCAGCAGCACCTGCGGGTGGCCAGGCGTGGCCGTCAGCGCACCGCGGCCGTAGCGTGCATCGGCCAAGGCCAGGATCACGACGTTGATCGACGCGCTGCCCAGGATGTCGTTGAGCGTCAGCAGCGGCGCGTCGTTGAGCGTCGCGGTCACCGCCACCGCCAGCTCGGGCAGCGATGTCACCCCGCCCAGCAGCAGCATGCCCAGCAGGGCCTGGTCCAGCCCGGTCTTGCGTGCCAGCGCGTCGGCATGCCGCGCCAGGCCGGCACCACCCCACCAGACTGCCGCCGCCG